>Ga0315282_10008068_pt1 | contig 17108 bp, 12 predicted proteins | sample YL17G07_20_MG_FD_203693 | JGI IMG/M metagenome (GOLD analysis project Ga0315282, IMG submission 203693) | Sediment microbial communities from Yellowstone Lake, YNP, Wyoming, USA - YL17G07_20 | ecosystem: Environmental > Aquatic > Freshwater > Lake > Sediment | place: USA: Wyoming | collected...
CGTCTCGGCATTGCTCATTAGAACCTCTTTTTTACGATGATTTCAGTACGAACACTCACGATGGACTGTTCACTCAAATATTACATATGAACTAAATTGTTAATATCCAGTTGGAACGCATAGGATAGATATTAATTTCTCTACATGTTTTTCTTTTAGAACATCATTTGTTAGCCCTATCCCTATATTTAGAAGGTTAGAGAGCTTTTTCAAACACCCGGTGTTTTTTATAAAGAGTTGCGCCAGTAATCGCGATTGTTCTCTGAGCAGTAGTGTTCTTTTCATCGACCCATCCAGCCTCGGCACCCACGTACCCACGATTTTTCATCTCCACTAGTACTTTATAATTCAAATAAGACGCGACATTTTGATTACGAAATTCTTTTTTGATACCGATAAAATGTAATTTCCCAACAGTGATATGGTATTTCGTATAAAGAAAATGGAGTAACTGAAAAGGACTTAATCGTCCTTTCATTTTCTGAAAGATTTGATTATAATCTGGCGTCGACCAGAGAAAAGCAATTGGTGAACCGTTGAATTCGGCAATCAAAAACAATCGTGGATCTACAATCCATCGTAATTGTTTGACTCCAAATCGTGTTTTAACCTCCTCGGTCGAAACCGGGATATATCCCCAATGATTTGAAAATGTTTCTAAAAAAAATGGAATCCACCATTTCAGTTCTGTTTCAGTACGGAGTCGGTTAAAGCGGCGAATCGTCACACCGGATTCAGCGCATTGTCGAGCTTTTTCTTCTAGTTTTTTGGGTATCGGTTTTGTTAAATCAATATAAAAGAGGAGCAAGTCCCGGACTTTTTTCATTCCGAAATTCTCGGCAAATTCTACATAATAGGCTGGCGAATATGATGAAAGTATGCTTGATCGTGAGTGAAAACCAGAGTATAAGAAACCGCAGCCAACGTCAACGCGGCCATCGATTGGACCTCGCATGATATTCATTTTTTTTGAGACAAGCCAGTCTTGGGCAGTTTGTAATAATGCGTGAGCACATTCGAAATCTTCGACACATTCAAAAAAGCCAAAATATCCTATTTTTTTCCCAACTGTTTCGCAATATTTACGGTCGATTATTGCTGCGATTCGACCAATATTCTCATTATTTTTCCTTGCGATAAACAATTGGCAATCTGCATGCGACCAAAAAGGGTTCTTTTTTTTAAAAAAGCCCTTGAATTCATTCCAAAAGGGGGCAACCCAATACGGGTTATCCATATATAACTGAAAAGGAATATTATAAAACGTTTTATAATCTGTAAAATTGAGTACAGGTACAGTACATATATCATTAGGAAAATAGCGGATGTCTTTCCTGCTCTCGGATTCAAATATGTATCTGGTGTGAACATCCGATTTCGAACTATCATTTTGCCTAGTGGATTGTGACGTATCTTCATCCATTGATCTTTTTTTGTTTATACCAGTCATTGAGCTTCTCCACCTGTGTTGATATGTCTGTGTTGATATGTAATTCAGGGACGCGTGATAATCGGTTGGTTTTTCTGCGAATAATTCTTCCTCGATAATTGTTTACGTTTAATCTATGGTGATTAGAACAACCATATAATCTAGTTAATATTTTTACTTTTTTTAATAAGATGGTGTACAAGCCTTACATGTTGGTTATAATAAGGAGCGTATTCTTTCGAAAAATAAGTGCCAATGTAGAAACATATACAGCATTTGATGAATCAAGGGCCATCGGGCACCATACTCATGATCTGTTACTGGAGTTTTTAAATAGACGGGGATCACCTCGAAATCCTCTGGATTGTTTTTATTTTCTACTCGGAGGTATCCTTCAAATTTAGATCTTTTTTCGTTCGGTGCTATCACCGATACGGAGACGGTTACTTGTCCATCCTCGGGGGTAAGGTTCTCTCCGGATTCAGGGGTGCATGACCATGTTCCCCAAGTAAGGGACGAGACATTGATCGTCCAGTTGAGCAGTGAACCAGGTGCCCCGATATTCTGTACCTGAAAGCTTCCGTTGACCGTTTTTCCGGGTTGCACGTTGGTCCAAGAGAGACTCCCTATGCAATCTAAGTCTGGGAATTCAGGTGGTGCTTCTGGCGGTATGTAGACGATTTTAAACACATTGTTCAAACCAGGAGTCGGATAGGGATTCGTATACTGCCATACGGTCGTCCCATCTGGTGTCACTTCGAAGAAACTTCCTGCTACCCCATCACAGATAAGAGTATTACCATCCTTAAGGCGTTGGGCGCCAGAAAAAAGACCGGAATAGAAACTTGTTGGTGGATTAGCGATATAACTCCATGTAGCGGTCTGTGGCCCGTATGAAGAACTAGGTTCGAGATAATATTCTCCGTTATCATTGACAGGAGGTGTAATTTCATCAATCGAAGAGTAGCTACCATTTGGGCGACCTCCTCCGTTGTTAAACACAAGGATATCTCCCTCACCGGGGCATTCAGTCTTTATCCATGATGCGTCATGTTGACCAAAGAATTTTCTATCATTTGTGGTTCCTGCTCGGTATGCTGCTGGGTTCCCCCAACGGTAGAGAAGATCACCTCCTTTTCCGCTATTACCGCCAGTATGGCCTGCAGCCTCTTCCGTGGTGGTGCTATGATCAATAATCCAGATTTCATTAAAATTATGAATGCTGATCAGTATTTGGTCAAATTTCTTACTATAATCAATTGAGTTTGTATGCAGCCAATCCGTCATTACTGGATTAACTCCGGAATTGATATCAATTAATTCTGGGTGATCTGCGACCACGCCGTAATTTGCTTTCGATGAGTCATAATCTTGGATGAGATGGTCCCAGACATGCCATTCCCAGACAATGTCTCCAGTCGTCGGACCTGTCGGTTTGACCTCAATGATATGATCGGGTAGGAATGTATCACCGATGAAGGTATTTGGATTTCGTCCTGCATTGATAGCTTCAGTTCGTGTTTTGGTTTCCCAGGCGATCATCAACACATTACCATTCGGTAACGGCATGATATCGTGATGACTCAGATTTCCGTTTTTGTCGTATCGAAAATCCCAAACGATTGTCCCATCCCAAAGTACCTTCTGAACGCCTCCACCTGCGCCGCCATACCCATGAATCCCCGTTTTTATCGTACGAAGAATAGTGTCATTTCCCAACCAGCGAACAGCTTCACCGGGGGCATAATCGCTTGACCATGTATGGTTCACTGTCCCGGTGTTATCGATTAAATATGTTGTTGTGGAATCCATAGGGGCAAACAAGATTTGACCAGTGATTGTCTTGGTACCTTGTGTTACGATATGGAAAACCGTCTGAGGTGATGAGAGAGGGATAAAACAAGTTCCTATAAATAAAAAAATAATTGAAAGTATTCCTATGCGGGATTTCATAAAAAGTCTCATATTACTCCTATTCGTATACCATTTTCCGTTCATTACATTTTACCTGATTAAATTATAATACTCATGGTTTATATATCTTTTTACCGATTTATGCCCAAATTACTCCAATAATAATACACAATTTTTTCAAGCAGATGTTTCTTGAAATAAAAAAAATTATAAAGAAATAATCCAAAGATATTTGAGTTATTTTAAAATACGGTAATGACAATTCGAAATTATTCCTGGACTACATTACTATTAATGTGAATTGAAAAACAATTAGGGCATTTTCAAAGCAGGGGAAATCAATGGGAATACACTACAAATGGACTGTTTTATCAAATACATCACTGGGCGCGTTAATGGCATCAATTAATATGACAATCATATTGATTTCATTACCGGCGATTTTCAGGGGATTGCATGTGGATCCCACTGATCCTTCCAATTTTCCTTTTTTACTTTGGACAATAATGGGATATATGCTGATTACTGCGGTCGTTCTTGTTACCATTGGAAGACTTTCGGATATATATGGCCGGGTGAAACTTTATAAGCTAGGGTTTCTTATTTTTACAATAGGATCCATCGCGTGCGCTTTTTCTCAAAATATACTTCAGTTGATAGCATTTCGAATGTTTCAGGGATTGGGCGGTGCGTTTCTCTTTTCAAATAGTGCTGCAATCATCACAGATGCTTTTGAGGCTGACGAACGAGGAAAGGCATTAGGGATTAACCAAATCTCGTTTCTTGCAGGGCAGTTCCTCGGGTTGATTCTCGGGGGATTACTCAGTCCGTTCGGATGGAATTTGTTATTTTGGATAAGCGTTCCAGTTGGCATCATCGGTACAATTTGGGCGCAAATCAATATGAAGGAGATCGGGGTCATTATCAGAAATCAACGTATCGACTGGTTTGGGAATCTCACTTTCGGTATTGGGCTTACCTGTATCTTAATTGGATTAACCTATGGGTTGGTTCCATACGGAAAATCAGGACTCGGATGGGGCAACCCGCTCGTGCAACTGTCCCTTGTTAGTGGAATTCTCCTCTTAATTTTGTTTGTCTTTATCGAAAAAAGAGTCTCAGATCCGATGTTCAAACTGGAGCTTTTTAAAATCAAAGCTTTTAGTGTTGGCAATAGCAGCCTTTTCATTTCTGCATTAAGTCGAGAAGGATTCATGTTCATGCTCATCATCTGGCTGCAAGGAATTTGGTTACCATTACATGGCTTTTCCATTGCGCGCACACCGTTTTGGGCCGGGGTATACATGTTACCTTTAACTTTCGGTTTCATTTTTATGGGTCCGCTGAGCGGTTTTCTTTCAGATAGATATGGGCCAAGACGATTCACTGTGACAGGTATGGCTATTGTAGGGTTTTCATTTATCTGGCTTGCGACAATGCCATATAATGTATCGTATTGGTTGTTAGCGGTTGCGATATTCCTGCAGGGTGTCGGCGCGGGAATGTTCGCATCACCTAACATCTCAATGATAATGAGTTCAGTATCGCCTGATAAGCGGGGTGTTGCATCTGGTATGAGGGCAACCATGCAAAATGTCGCGCAATCGATGAGCATGACCGTCTATTTTACAATCCTGATCACCTCCCTTGAAGTTAGCTTCATTGGCACCTCATTAAGTCACATACCACCTGCGTCAGCACTGTTCTCCGTCTTCCTGGGGATCGCCCCACCGGGAGTTGATTTCAAGACATTTAGTGGAGTCTTTGCACCACTTTTCATGAGTAGCCTTGGGTTGCTCTTTTTCATTTCAGCAGCCTTATCATTTATTGCAGCACTATTATCGACCAAAGGGGAGAACAAAGCACTGAAGAAGACGATATCATAGAAATAAGCGTATTACCATTCTTAAGATAAGCAGAACAAAACTTTTATCCGATTTACTGCCGTACGATATTTTTAGAATGCTCCTCTAAAATTTTTCGTGTCTCATTTTTATACGCTTCAACATTGGGCTGGTCAAATGGATTAACCCCACATAAAAACCCGAGCAACATCATCTCCATCATCTTGAATTGCATGAACTGCCCTATCGAGAACGCGGTCTTATCAGGCAGCACAACCTCAACAAATGGTCTGTTCCCTTTACGAAACGATGCCTGCACTCCCTCCAAGATTGCCTGCATGATGTCGTGTAGTGTCTTTCCCTGGACACCGTTCACTAACGCTGTATAATCTGGAAGAACTGGGACACAGATTGAGGAATTGTTTCGTTCCACCCGGACAAATGTCGTGAACTTATCAAATGGCCCTCCAAGATACAACTGCGCCATGGAATGCAAATCAGTCGAACCTATCGAAACAGTTGGGGTGATACCGGTAAACACTTGTTCCCCTTTGAGATTGTACTCTTTCCCTATGCTTTCCCCCATAATCTGTCGGTACCATTTTCCGACGGATTCCAGATCCGGGTTGAATAAAAATAGATCATGGATGTTTTTCCCGTGTGTATGGTGGGCATAGATGAGTGATGCACTCATAGCAGCCGGGTTGTTCTGAATACGATAATCCAGGCATCTCTTTTTCATTACTCGCGCTCCATTCAACAGCTCATCGATGTCTATTCCAAGTATTCCGAGTGGAAATAACCCTACTGCTGAAAACAGGGAATATCTCCCGCCCACCTTTGATGGAATTTCAAGTAACGCAAATCCGTCCTTTTTTGCAAGCGTCCAATATTTCGAACTTTTGTCGGTGGTGATAACAACATAATTTTGATAATCCTGCTTGTATTTTTTCAACACCTCAATGAGCACCTCAAAATTCGCGATAGTCTCAGTTGTTCCCCCTGATTTGCTCACCCCATTGATAAGGACATTTCCATCATTTTTTAATACCGGTTCAATGAGATCTATAATCGTATGGAGTGAATCTGTATCAACCGTGTCCGCATACAAAATCTTTGTTGGTGGTTCCAATTGATTGTACATTCTTCCCAGGAGCGCTTCTTGGACTGCAACCGTTCCAAGATTGCTTCCACCGATCCCGACGACAACAAGATATTTCAGATTCATCTTCTTTTTTTCGTTTATGAGAAATTTAATTTTTTTCAACGATTCATTATCATCTAGCAAATTGATCGACGCATGGTCTTCCTGATAGTCTTTCTTTTGTGCTGCATTCATGCGTGTAATTTCTTCAATTAATTGGCTTCCTATGTCATCGAGTTCTTTCTCCGAAATTAAACTCGACTCGTAGAAAAATTGAATATCTTTCATTTTACCTCCTCTCTGTTCATCAAACCTCGTGTTTATTTCAACATAATTAACACATCGTTGCAACTTCTAATTAAAGTTACGACTACTCATGACCGCGGCTTTAACCGAATTCTGTAGGGTTCTCAGGATATATCTCAAGTATGATCACTCCGAAATCAAATCTAGAGTATCTGCTTTCTTTTAATAAATTCAATGTAACTATTTCAATAGAATTTCCCTTCGTCGGCTCAACTCGTGCTAAGCAATGACGAAGGAGCTTCTGTGGTATTGAACAAAGTGTAGTATGCTGAAGAATAATTTCATTTGGCAGAGAAAAAAAATAGATGAAGATATTACCAAGAAGGTAGGTAACGTAATTAGGAAACGGTATAAGAAACGATGTTGTTACTACAAATGAATTTAGAGAAAGTGTAATCGAAAGACTCGGAGAAAAGACAAATGATTGTTAAAGGATATGGGTGAATAATGGAGATATTTTCTCTTTCTATCCCGTTTTGGGTGCTACTTCTCATTCTTGTACTGGTCGCATTTGCAGCATGGAAATTAATAAAATTCGCGATCTGGATTCTAATATCTTCGTTCTTATCATTCTTGGCATCATCGGACTGGATTTCGTCGTCGGCCTGTTCTCACGGTTTGGGTTATGATAGATATATAAGTTTGTTTGATATTCAATGAATGGAATTGAGCAAAAAAAGGTGGAAAGGAAGGAACACATATGGTAAAAACATCATTAGGGTTGGAAGAAAATCTTGAGGCAGCGCTTTGCTATCTTGGTGTCTGGATCACCGGTCTTATTTTCTATTTCGTGGAGGACAAAAATAAGCTGATTCGTTTCCACGCGATGCAATCGATCCTGGTGTTTCTCCCTCTCATGATTCTTGCATGGATTTTCGGTGGATTCTTTGGGATGTTCTCTTACGGCACCGGATGGTATTTCTTTATCTGGATTAGCTGGATCTTTTGGGTCCTTGTGATCATCCTATGGATTATCCTAATGCTCAAAGCACTGCAAGGACAAAAATTTAAACTTCCCATCGTCGGTGATATCGCAGAAAGAAATTCATAGAATATCTGTAGAATAAAAAATGAAATAGTGTGAATTTAAATAAATCAGGTCATGAGCCTCGACGGTTTATAGGTAACAAGATTTCAGTGATAGAATAACAACTTGGTGAATGCGGAATAACGCACATAAACATTGATTAATCCAATCACGAAACAAAGGACCTTGGTTTGAACATTAGAAAATCTCTGACAGTACCTGACTGCTTACAAACTTTTTTAAGCCCATTTTGTCAGAATACTTTCTCTGTTGAAAACTGCTCGTGCGAAATAGAACAACCCAAGATCGATGCTCCCGTATATTCCTGCAAAAATAATGACTGTGAGTGGGGACAGCAGTAACAACCCGGAGAGGACCCCAAGCATGAGGACGACGACTGGCATGACGACAAACCCACCGAGCTGCTGGGCTGCGCGCACGTCGCTGACTTTCGAGGAGACAAGGACGCAGGCAAGAACGCTCATTAAACATGCGGTCGGTGCAATCAATAGAATCGCGAGGATCCATATGAGATTCGGAAGCAACGGGTACCCCACATGCGGTATTAATATGAAATCAAGCAAAACAACCCCAAGAGTAAAAGCAAGTAAGGTTGAGCCCATGGACGGGATAAATGATGAAAAAATCTTTCCTGCAAGTAACTCCCCATCTGTCGTTGGTGTCGCAAGCAGCGGCTCAAGGCTTCGGTTGTTTTTCTCTCCGACGATACTGTAGGTGGCGATAATCGTGGGAAGCGTCGCAGGAACTACAATAAATATCATGAGGATCAGGTTGAATATCATGGGAAGGACCTGGGCTATTTCCGATGGTTTTGTTTTTGTGAACGCAAGGTCCGACTGAACAGCAAGGATGAATCTGCCGTCTAATCCTGTTCCCTCTGAAAGAATCAAGGTCGTGTTGTAAAGAAAAGACTTTGTAAGGCTGCTTTCCCGTATCGAGGAATTTGAAAACGTGGAATTCTCGATAGTACACGCGTAAATGATGCAGTTCACCAGACGTGCATTTTTCAGAGCGGTATGTTGAATCACTGCTGAAGATAAAGAGATGTTCGTGAGCGTTTGATTCGTCAACGGGGATCGCGCATTCTCCGGTAATGTCCCAATTTCAAGAAGACCCGGTACATCCCAGGAGTTTGAGGTAGGTGATATCGTTATCATGGGAACGAATATTGCGAGTGGCATGATGACACCAAGGACAATGGGCATCGCGATGATAGACCCGATAACCAGTTTTTGTTTCTTGAACTCATCAAGGTCCTTACGCATCACGATCCAGGCGTTTCTCCATCGCATCACCCACCACCTTCCTTAATGAGTTTCAGATACACGTCCTCTAATGAATGTTCCTCTTCAGCGACAAATTGAACAGAGAGTCCTTGTTTGATGAGCCAGGAGATAATTTGAGGGTTGTCCTCTTCCGGCCTGCGAACATTTACTATTAATTGATTCCCATTCACCCGGGCCTGCGACACAACCTCTATAGAAGAAATATCTTTTAAGAGGGTTGGTGGTATCTGTTCGAGCGTAAAACTCACAGTGCGTGCAAATAACCCACGTGCCAACTCCTTTGGGTTCCCAACTTTTACAATCCTGTTTTTCACTAATGCAACGGTGTCACAAATCCGCTCCGCCTCGGAGAGATTATGAGTGTTAATAAGAATCGTATCACCTGCCGCTTTCAATTCAAGGATATAATCCCTGACCATTTTTGATGCCGCGGGATCAAGACTCGCGGTTGGCTCATCAAGGAAGATGTACTTCGGGTTATGAATCAATGCTCGCGCGATTGCGATTTTTTGTTTCATCCCCTTAGAGAATCCCCCAACTGGTTCTGTTCGTCGATCCCACAAGTCAAGATTCATCAGCGTCTCTTTTATCGACTGTTCTCGTTTCTGCTTTGGGACACCATAGAACTGTGCATAGTAATCGAGATTTTTGTAAGCCCCAAGGGTTTCATACAGCCCAGGGACCTCGGGAAGGAGCCCGATCATACTGCGGATTTTTTGCGCATCCTCTTTCTTTCCAATCTCATAATTATCAATGAATGCTTTTCCTGCGGACGGCAAAATCAAACATGAAAGCATCCGCATCGTCGTTGTCTTCCCAGCACCATTCGGACCTAACAACCCAAAGATGCGACCATCGGGGATCTCAACGGAAAAATCTTTTATTGCAGTCACCACCCCAAATGATTTTGTCAAACAGTCGCAGATAATCATTCACATCACATCGGTCTTAGCACCCTGAAGTGTCCCCTATTTATAAAAGATGAGGTACCAAAAATCTCCCCTCAAACCTCAAATACAAATCAATGATTCCTTATAATTAATACGGTGGTAGAAAATGAAGATAGGGGTCTGCGGGATCGCCTGTGAAAAATGCCCACGAATGACACACCATACTTGTCCAAATGGGATCAGCGGATGTACGCCAAAACAAAACAAAATGTGTAAAATCGCAAGCTGTGCAAATGTAAAAGGCATTCGACTATGTTTTGAATGCTCTGAATTCCCTTGCGAAACAACAAAAGAAGGCCCGATTAGTCATGGGTATTGTCAGTTCATCTCCGAAAAAGAATAAACAATTTCTTTTTTTTCTCAAGGAAGTCCCCCTGGAAATCTTCTTTTTTTAAATGAAATTTACGATAGTCGAACGATTTTTACAGATACCAACAATTATCTCCAAAATTTTATATACAGTTTTCTGTTTCTCTGTTATGGGATGCCGGAATCAGTAATAGAGCAGCGTACATGCGCTCAATAGTGGAAAGGGATGTATGTGTATCTTAAAGAAATACAGATGGAAAATTTTAAGTCATTCGGACAAAAATTGACTGTACCTTTTTTCCCGGGTTTTACAGCAATCACTGGGCCAAATGGTTCAGGGAAAAGCAATATTGTGGATGCGATCCTTTTTGTTCTCGGCCCGAAAAGCTCAAAGGTCATGCGTGCCGGACGACTCACCGACCTCATATTCAACGGAGGAAAGAAACATAAGAATCCATCAAAGTACTGTAAGGTATCCTTAGTTTTTGACAACTCAGCGCGAAAAATGAACATCGATGCAAACGAAGTCATCCTCACCCGGATGATCAAACGGGCGCCATTAAAAGATAACCCTGATAATTACTATAGCTATTTTTACATTAATGATCGTGGTGCATCATTTTCCGAATTCGAGGACATTCTGACTCATGCACGCATCTCTGGTGAAGGATATAATATCATCAAACAAGGTGATGTTACGAGTCTCGTGGAAATGGGTTCTGTTGACCGTAGGAAAATCATTGATGGTATCGCTGGCATAAGCACGTTTGATGAGGATATTGAAAAGGCACAGAAAGAGCGAGAGGATGTTGACAAGAACCTCGAGCGCATCGATATTATATTAAACGAGATCACCACCCAGATCAGACAGCTGAAGAAAGACCGGGATGCAGCGTATCGATATAAGGAGCTGAAAGACAAGCTTTATGAGACGAAAGCAATGATTGCCTTCAAGAAAAAACAAGAAGTGGAACAGCAAATCGCAGAGGTCAACAAGCAAATCGAATCATACGAATCAGAGCAGAAGAAATTTGAGGCACAGAAAGAGAAATTAAAAATCCAGTACACCACCCTCCAAGAGAAACTATCGGAGATGGAAAAGAAAATCGGTGATGCAGGTGGAAACGAAGCAAATGAGCTGAAAGAAAAAATTGACACACTACGATCTGAAAGCATTAAAGTCGACGAGCGGATTAATTACTCAAATGATGAAATAACCGAGAAGAAAAAAGAACAGAAGGAACTAGAATCAGCCCTAGATGGAATCACGAAAGAACTGGACGAATTCACCTCGCAAACGAATGAGCTTACCACAAAAATAAAGGAAAGTGAGGCGACTCTGAAAACAAAGGAAAATGACCTTTCGGTGTTACGCGACGAGATTGCCCAGTCTGATGATGCATCCATGGATCTGACGCGGGAGCTTGTCAAGATGCGGGAGGAATACGACAACTCCCAAACCGAGAAACACGAGTTCGAACTGAAACGAGATCGGTTGAAAGAAAAACTTGACTCCTTGGAGTTGCAGATCGCGGAGTTACAGGAAACAAAATCCACCTATGAATTCGAAATGAAAGACATCGACTGGCAGACCGGTGAAATCCATAAAGGGAAACAGGAAAGCACCAAGAAACTGAAAGAATCAGAGAAACAATTATTTGAAAAAAAGAAACAAGAATCTGAGATTACTGAGCAGCTTGCAGACCTGCAGAATGCAATCCTGAAAATGCAGCGGGAGCAATCAAAACTGCAAGCGGAACGTGATGCAACGCAATCCGTTTCCTCGAAGTATAACTCCGCGGTGAACGCTATTTTAAACGCGCGTGACGCAAGAGAACTCAAAGGGATTCGCGGGACAGTCGCGGAACTTGCACAGGTAGAGGATACCTTCAGACTGCCACTTGAGATCGCTGCTGGGCCACGCATGCAGGCGATCGTGGTCGCTGACGATGCAGCAGCAGCTGAAGCAATAAATTATCTGCAGAAAAGAAAGCTGGGACGAGCGACCTTTCTACCCATTAACAAGATGATCGTGGGGAAACCACGGGCGCAATCACTCATGGCGGTCAAAGATGGAAGTTCCCACGGGTTCGCAATTGATCTGGTGAAGTTTGACGCTGAATATCGCGGGGCATTCTGGTACGTGTTTGGCGATACCGCGATTGTTGAAACGTTGACTGATGCGAGGCGCCTCATGGGTGGTGTCCGGCTTGTCGATATGAAAGGGAACCTGATCGAGGCGAGTGGCGCGATGATAGGTGGAAGCCAGCCAAACGAACATCTCTCGTTTGGAATGGCAGATCAACGAAGCCTCGATGAAATCACCAGGAGACTGGAGGCAGCGATTCAGACACAGGATACATTATCTGAGACACTCACGTCTCTGAAAAAAGAGATTAGTGAAATCGAAGATGGGCTTCGAACTTTAAAGATCGAGGGCGAGGCGTCGATACAGGGCAAGGATCTTGATGTGCGGAAGAAAGAGTTCGCAGGAAAACTTGAGATCCTTGGGAAGGACATCGAAGCAAAGAGCAAAGAAAAAGAAGCGATTACTCTGGAAAATACCCAGATTCTTGAGTCTCTGGAGAAATGTGAAAAACGACTGAAAGAACTCAATACATTAAAAGAAGAAAAAGGAAAACATTTGTTAAAAAGCACGAAGAAAGAAGTCGCGCAAGCAGTACGCACCCTTGAAAAAACTGTTTCTGAAATCCAAGAAACCGTGTTAAAACTACACAGTGAGCAAGAGACAATTCAGAAGAAGATCGAGCTTTTGGAAGAACGCAAGACCGAGATTTCTGGGAGGATTTCTGCGATTACCACTCAGATAGAGACGTTAAAGAAAACGGTGCAGGAGCTGAAAGAGAATCGTGGGAAAAATCAAAATGAACTCAAGGCGCTGATGGTCGTGGAAGAGAACATGAGCGGCAAGGTCAAGGAGCTTGCGCTTGAGCGCGATACGATATACAAAAAAACCGTGGGCATCGAAAACGAGATAGAGACCATTAGTACCAAGGTAGAGTCATATCTGGATCTTGTCGCCCGGGCGAAGTATCGACTCCCGACGTTGGAGGATTCGATTAAAGAGATTGACCAGGAAATCACATTGTACCATGTGGAAATCACGTCGACGAAACTACCGCCACTCGAATCCCTCAAAGAAACGATCCTGTCAATTGAACAGATCATGCAGCAGTTAGAGCCAGTGAACATGAGAGCCCTTGAGGAGTACGAACATCAAACAGAGCGTAAGAAAAAGTTCGATGAGGATATCAAACATCTGAATGACCAGAAAAAAAACCTTGTCATTGTCGTCGAGGAAATCACAAGCAAGAAAAAGGAGCGGTTCTTTGAGATCTATGATGAGGTGAACAAGAACTTTAAGGAGATCTACGGGCAGCTCTCTGAAGGTGGCGAGGCGGAACTCCTCTTGGAAAATGAGGAGAATGTCTTTGACGGTGGTCTCACAATCAAAGCACGGCCTCATGGGAAGAAAGCTCTGCGTCTTGCGGCCCTCTCTGGTGGAGAGAAAAGCATCGCGTCTCTAGGGTTTATCTTTGCAATTCAGCAGTATGATCCAAGCCCGTTTTATGTGCTAGATGAAATCGACATGTTCCTCGATGGGGTGAATGCGGAGATGGTCTCTCGAATGATCAAACGACGGGCCGAACACTCTCAGTTCATCAGCGTGTCCCTTCGAAAAATCGCGTTGAAGGAGGCACACTACTTGTATGGTGTCACGATGCATGATTCCGGTATCTCGGAAATGATTGGAAATATCGACCCTGACTCTGTGGGTCCAAAAGGGGAGATCACTATAGCGACACAGGGGGTGCACAGCGTTGGAATTGGACAATGAGGTCATCAATCACCTTTTATTTCATAAGGCGCTCATCGACGAAAGCAATGACATGACACGGGTGAATCAGTACCTGGAGATGGCGCAGTCAGCAAGCGCTGGGGAATCCACTACGATAGAAAACCCGTTTGACCGATCGATTTATCTTGCGTTTGATCTGGTGCTAAACCAAAGTCTCAACCCCTGGGATATCGACCTCGTCGGGTTTTCCACGGTGTACCTGAAGCGAGCAAAGGAGGAAAAAATCGATCTCATGACCGCCGGCAGGATCATTTACATGGCGTGGAAGGTCCTCCGATTACAGAGCGATTCCCTTGTCGTGAACATGGAAACGAAACAACAAACAGAGCTGGAGCAAGGGTTTGGCTGGGAGGATATCCCCACTGCGACCTGGCTTACCAACGATGACGAGTATTCGTACACAAACCTCCTGATGAAGATGCCTGAGCCACCTATTGAAGAACCGTTGCGGCGTGATTCCTCACGGAAAGTCACGCTTATGGAACTACTCAACGCTTTTGACGAGGTACGCAAAGAATCAGAGCAGTACCTGTTGCTTGATCAACTCCGCAGGGAAGAACGCATAAAACTTGAGGAGAAGGCGCGTAAGGCAATGAAAGGATCAGCCCATGAAGATCACCTTGAAGAGGACGTCGCCAAGATTTGGGAGCGGATCTGCAAATTCCCGAAAAAATTTATGAACTTCACGGAGCTTTGCCAGGTCGATGATTCTGAGGAGCGGATAAAGACATTCCTTTCTATTCTTTTTCTTGCGTATGAAAAAAAGATCACGGTGCATCAACGGAAGTTTCCCTATGGAGAAATATATATTAAAACAATAGGATATACCTGAGAGGAGACCATACAATGGGTGTCAAAGAAGACCGCTTAGTCGAATCAGTGATATTCTCAGCTGGAAAACCGCTGAGCATCGAAGAGATACAGCAGACGACCGGGCTTACCCCGAAACACATCGAGGAGGCGATCGAGCATCTTGTCCAATCGTACAATGTCGACCGGAAAAATGAGACCTCCATCGAAGTGGTGAAAGCAGGGAATAAATTCACGATGCAGGTGAAGAAAAGTTACACGGATCAATCCATGATGGTCGCGAAACCAGAGATCAAAAGTGATCTTTTAAAGACGCTGGCCTTGATAGCGTTTCATCAGCCGGTGAAGCAGTCAAATCTACGGCACATGATTGGTGAACGGATCTACATTGAAGTGGACCAGCTTATTAGCCTGCATTTGGTTCATTCAACCCCGCATGGAGCAACTGAAATGCTTACGACGACAAAGCTCTTTCCTGAATATTTTGGTATAGACTCTACGAAACCGGAGGAGATCCGAGAGTTCCTCGCGAAAAAGGTCATCGGGCATGTGGTGAGAGAGAAAAGCATTGAATCTTCAGAAAAAGAAGAGTCACATCACGTCGATAATACAGCAGAAGAAGATTCTTCACGAACAGAAATGAAAGCCGAACCGTAGTCTATTTTTTTTCTCCGTCATATTACGAAGAGGTGTTTGGGAGGTATCTTTTTAAGGAATAATACGTTATTATGATGTAAGTGCAGGAGAGGCTACATGCAGAATTGCCCAAGATGCGCAACGAAAAACGATGATGATGCATTATTTTGTACGAATTGCGGTGTTTCCCTGAAAACCGGTGCCACTTCCCCTTTTGAACACCAGGTAAAGGATTTTGCAAAAGATATGGAGCAACTAGGACGAAAAGCAGGTGACCGGATGGTAAAGACCGCGCAGCGTATTCGAGATAATACAAGCGATGCCGGAAAGCATGTTGAGCAACGAATAGACCGCGCTAGTAAACATACTGAAAATTGGTATGACCGTACCTTTGGTATCCTCGGACCGTTGATCTCGAGTTTTGTTTTTTTAATAGTCATACGACTCGTCATTGAATTTTTGCGGATCTCAAAGGATAATGTTGTCGTGTTTAGTATAATTGGTCCCATGCTGTATACCTATCTGCTTTTGTTATTTGGAGTAACGCTCCTTTCTTCATACACGCAGTATTTCTCGAGGAAATCGCATCAATTCAGGATTTTTTCTCCCCTTATATATGCGATTGTGCCTATCGTCTGGTTATGGGTTGCCATGCAAATTCTTAATTCTCTCAGTGGTCCTTTGGACCTTCCAGACCTTAAAACCGCAGCATTATCAATTGAGCAAAATCTGCCGACCATCTTTATCTTTGTACTTCTTCTGGGATATGTGATCCTAGCGCTTACAATGTCACAGGAACAAAAAAGAAAATTACAGCAAGATTAGTTGGTAGGAGAAGAGAAAAAAAGAATATAAAGAATGATTGATTATCAAAAATAATTATTGGAGGAAGTGGTATGGTGTATTGTCCAAAATGTGGAACAAAAAATGAAGATGATGCAGTGTATTGTAAAAACTGTGGAACCTCGCTTGATACCTCAAAACCTGCTCAGTACGATAGGCATCGAGATCAACGCTGTGAAGACGAATGCGCAGGTGGACGAAGTGGCCGTGGTTGGGCGGTCTTCTGGGGCGTCATTATTATCCTTATTGGTTTAGCGATCCTTTTCGAAGTTGTGTTCAAAGGTATGGCAAGTACTTATTCTTGGCTGTCATGGGTAAATACGATTCAATGGGGCTGGATTTTCGCTGGTGTAATCGCGCTGTTCATCATCATCTTTGGTCTTAGAGTGATCTCTCGACATTAGGTACTGAAGGCGCGTACATTTTACATGATTCCTTGCAGGAGCTGCATGTTTGCCGATGGCGAGCGTTTGAGATGACAACTCTCGTATCAAGCCATAGCACACACAGAAGAACTGTGAGGACACTAAAGATCATTTTTCCCGTAAGTTCGGTGACACTCATCGTAATAAGAAAGAAACTCGGAACGAGCATCGCACTAGAGAGAATATGAGTTCCCAGATATTTACTTCCCACGATGATCTCAATGTAAATCAAAGCTATGATGAACAACCCAATGAAAAGGATCATAAAATAGTTAAGTGATGAC
>Ga0315282_10008069_pt1 | contig 17106 bp, 15 predicted proteins | sample YL17G07_20_MG_FD_203693 | JGI IMG/M metagenome (GOLD analysis project Ga0315282, IMG submission 203693) | Sediment microbial communities from Yellowstone Lake, YNP, Wyoming, USA - YL17G07_20 | ecosystem: Environmental > Aquatic > Freshwater > Lake > Sediment | place: USA: Wyoming | collected...
ACCGTCGCACTCAACCGGGCCATCTTCCCCTATCTCTTTTTCATGGGACTTTTTGCCCTCTGCATGGGGATCCTTAACTCCCAAAGGCATTTCTTTGCACCTGCCATCGCTCCGATTTTCCTCAATATCTCCATTATCGTGTCAGTCTTTCTATTTTATCACACTTTTAAAGTGCCGGTGATCACGCTTGCCCTGGGTGTTTTGGCTGGGGGGGTGATCCAATTTCTCTTCCAGATTCCGTTCTTATGGAAGAGGGGAATTACCTTTCGATTCAACTTTAATTTCCGAAATCCAGCGATCAAGCGGATCGGCCTTCTGATGATTCCAGGCCTCATCGGGACAGCAGTCTATCAATTGAATGTTTTCATCGATACCATCTTCGCCTCATTCCTTCCGAGTGGAAGCGTTTCCTATCTCTTCTTTGCGGACCGATTAATGGAATTCCCCCTGGGCATTTTCGCCATTGCCATTGGAATGGCATCCCTTCCAAGTCTTGCGGGATTAGCTTCTCAGGGAAAGACAGAAGAATTCAAAGAAACCCTTTCTTTTACCTTTCGCCTGGTTTGTTTCATCAGCGTTCCCGCTATGGTGGGTTTAATCGCCTTAAAAACCCCTATTATCAATCTTCTTTTTCAAAGAGGATTATTTGACCATTCTGCTACCGAAAAAACGGCTTTCGCTCTCCTGTTCTATTCAGTGGGCCTCTGGGCAATTGCAGGTTCAAGGACGATTGTTCCTGCCTTCTATTCGCTTCAGGATACATGGACGCCCCTTAAGATTGCTCTGATTTGCCTGGGGGCTAATGTTGTCCTTAACGGGATCCTTATTTTTCCATTGAAACATGGAGGTCTAGCTCTGGCCACGAGTCTTTCATCCACGCTTAACCTGATCCTTCTTTTTCGAAAGTTAGGTCCAAAATTGGGAGGAATGGATATAAGAAAGAATATCAATTCGCTCTTGACGATCTTCTTGTGCAGCCTTCCGATGGGTTTGGCTGCCTATTTGATCTGCTCCATGGGAAATTGGTCGACTACTGGTAACTCAGGGGAGAAGGCTTTACTTCTCGTTGCAGGGATTGTCGTTGGCCTCGGAGTCTATCTGGGGTGCTCCTATTGGGTGAAGAATGAAGAGATGCTCTTTTTGTTAAAGATGATACGGAAGAAAAGATGAATGTCTATTCACCAGATTCCCTGCCTACCGGCAGGCAGGCAAACTGCAAATAGTGACCCCCGACGGGCAGGAATGACCAATTCCTAATTTTCCAAACAGTCGCTACTTCATCCTGAGCTAATACTTTAAATGGAAAAAACGGCAGATGTGGTCATCATCGGTGGGGGCATTATTGGCCTGAGCATTGCCTACTGTCTTGCTTTGAAGAAAGCCGGAAGGATTGTCCTGTTTGAGAAGGGACAGTTGGGGGAAGGTTCCACCAGCCGCTGCGCAGGAGGAATTCGGACCCAATTTTCTACAGAGAGTAATATTCGTTTTTCGCTTGAGTCGTTGAAGACCTTCGAGCAATTTAAAGATGAATTCGGAGTCGACCCTGAATTTAGAAAAATCGGATACCTATTTTTGGGGACCACGGAAGAAGAGGTTGAAATCTTCAATCAGAACACGAAACTCCAGAAGAAATTTGATGTTCCTGTGGAATTCTTAAATCGAGAAGAAATCAGCTCACGTTGGCCTTACCTCAGAATCGACGATGTCCTTGGAGGAACATTCTGCTCCCGGGATGGGTATGCAGGACCCGGCGAAGTTCTCTCCGGGTTTGCAAATTGTGCGAGGAGGCTGGGGGTGAAGATCTACGAAGGAGTGGAGGTCTTGGGAATCTCGTCCGCGAAGGGGAAGGTCCACAGTGTCAAAACGAGGGATGAAGAAATTTTCACCCCCATGGTTATTAACGCAGGAGGACCTTATGCAGCATCCATAGGCAAAATGGTGGGGATTGAGATCCCTGTCAAGCCCTTAAGGAGGCAGATCTTTATTACGGCTCCTTTCCATCTCATCGACTCTCCCATTCCTCTAACCATTGATTTTCACCGAGGGTGGTATTTCCGCCAGGAAGGGGAAGGGTTTCTCCTCTCAGGCCCGTTAGACCTCGAGCCGAGTTTCAACCTCAGCGTGGACTATGAAGCGATGGCCGATGCTTCTGAGAAGGCAATGTATCGTGTGCCGCCTTTCGAAAAGGCCCGTATTGCCCGTGGATGGGCAGGGCTTTATGAGATTTCTCCGGATCACCATGCCATTCTTGGAAAAGTTCCTGGAGTAGAAGGATTCATCGTTGCCAATGGATTTAGCGGGCATGGATTCCAGCATAGCCCTGCGGTGGGAAAAGTGATTGCAGAGCTGATCGTAGATGGAAAAGCCACCACCATCGACATCTCTTCCCTTTCGATTGAGCGGTTCAGAGACGGAGAGTTAATGTTAGAACCCATGACCGCTTTCAAAGAGTGAAGCCCCGCCCACAGGGCGGGGCATTCTGCGGTATTTTCGTAAATGCTTTCATTAAAGTCTCTCCAGAAAGGATTATTTTCCAGTATTTCTCAACTGTTAAATAACGATAGCTAATGTTAAATCGTGTCAGTGAGTGTCAAATCGGTGGAAGGAAAGGATAAGTATTTTGAGGTGTTATGCCGTCGACTCACAATTTAAGTATTGAGTTTTCAGTTAACCCTCTGTATAATATGTGTGTATTTGCGCCCCACAATGCTATTACAAAGGATGTGATGACTGATGGAAAGGCTCTTCGATATTGAAAACGGGAGAAGATCTTTTACTCCTACTTCGGTTAGTGAGGGAATAGAGTCGATAAGATCTAAATTAGATTTCCTGTCGAATGAACAAAGTGGACTCTTGATCACTCCTTTTTTTATCGAGTTAATCCAGCGCGTCAAAAACACCCTCGGTTCGATCAGGAATTATACGCAGATTTCCCGGGACAAGTTTAGTGATAAAGAATTCGGAGAGTATTTTTATCGGGCAGTCACCGAGGATATTGAAAAGATCGACCTGGTGCTGAACGGGCTTATGAATTATATTAAACTTAACAGCCCTATCCGGAAAACCGATACGGTTCACCGCCTTATTGAAGAGGAGTTAAAGAAATACCAGTCTAAACTGGAAGGGAAGGGGATCAAACTATTTAAGAAATTTGAGAAGGGCCTTCCTGAAACGATCGTCCCGGACGAACAGTTAAGATACATCTTGAATTCTGTTCTTCAATATGCCTTGGCCAGCATCTCTCCTAATTTGAGCATGGCTCTTTACACACGGTCTTTCGTTCTGGAAAGGGAGGTTGAAAGTCCGGATTTGCCCAAAAAGGATGGTCGCTATATCGAGATTTCATTGGGTTTCATGGGGTATAAAAAGCCGGCAGATCAAGGAACGGGGAGCACGATACTTCAAAAGGAAGAGCCCCTCGACCTGATCCTTCGCTTTGTGAAAGAGGTGGTCCAGCGTAATCGTGGGACGATGAAAATTGAAGTGGACGAAAAGAAGTCGAAGACTTTTATTTCTCTGAGGTTTCCTGTCGAAAGAAGAAAGGTGGTCTATTATCAGTCAGTGAATTAACAAAAGGAATGACGGATTCCTTCAGACTTTTCTTGCAATTTTCCCAAAGTTGGGTTAATCTGATTAAAATCCAAGTTTGAGGTTCGATCATGGCAAAAGTGTGTGACATCTGTGGGAAGGGGCCAGTCTTCGGTCATAACGTCAGCCATGCCCATAACAAAACGCGAAAAGTTTGGTATCCCAACCTCCACAAAATAAAAGCCCTCAGACAGGGAAGGACCATTCGAATGAAGGTCTGTTCTCGATGTCTTCGCTCAGGGTTGATCACCAAAGCCGCATAGCAGAAAAAAGTCTTATCGTCTAATAGTCTTGTGGTCTTATAGTCTTCAGACTTAGCGACCACAAAACTAAACATGACTATTCAGGATTCGGCCTGTACCTCCACCCTCATTCTTTCTACCCGGTGGACCCCCTTAATCCTCTCAAGAGCCCTGATCACTTTCTTGAGGTGGTTCAAATCTCGAATCTCTACCTCGAAGGTGCTGATAGCCTTTTTATCCTCTGTCGTATCCACTCTGGCGTTTTTGATGTTGGCTTCACTGGAGGAGATGGAGTTGCTGATGTCACCCAGGAGCCCTTTCTTGTCTTCAGAATAGATTCGGATTCGTACAGGATACCTGTATTCCTTCGCCGAATCCCATTCCACTTCGACCTTGCGATGAGGATCATCGTCCAGCGCATTCTGGCAGTCGGAGGTATGAATCGTTACCCCTCTGCCTCGAGTAATGAATCCAACTACTTTATCCCCGGGGACAGGATTGCAACACCCCGCAAAACGCACCATCACATTGTCAATTCCCTTGATCAGAAGGGCGTCCTTGGGTGTGCGGGTGATTCTCTCAATGAGGTGTTTAAATCGTCCCTCCTTCAGTTCTTCTTTCTGTTGTTCCAGTTTTTCCTGTGGAAGCAGTTTACCAATAATCTGATTAGCCGTTACTTTTCCGTAACCCACGGCCGCGATGAGGTCCTCGACTCCCTGGAAGCTAAATTCATTGGCTACCTTTGCCAACTCGCCCGACTTGATCAATTTCGCCTGTTGGAGGTCGTATTTCCGAAGTTCCTTCTCTAAGATTTCCTTTCCCAAGGTGGTCGATTTTTCCCTTTCCTCTGCTGTAAACCATTGGCGAATCTTCGCTTTTGCCCGGGAAGTCCTGACAAACTTGAGCCAATCTTTGCTCGGCTTCTGATTGGGGAGTGTCAGGATCTCTACGGTATCCCCGCTGCGCAGCTCATATCTCAAAGGAACGATCTTGCCGTTTACCCTTGCCCCTGCACAATGACTCCCAACGTCGGAGTGAATGCTGTAGGCAAAATCGATAGGGGTCGAGCCGATGGGGAACTGCTTCACCTCGCCTTTGGGGGTGAAGATGTAGACCTCGTTAGGGAAAAGGTCCACCTTGACACTTTCGATAAATTCCCGGTCATCTTTCAGATCTCGCTGCCATTCTAAGAGTTGTCTCAACCAGGTAAAACGTTTATCCTCCGCCTCTTCGACCACTTTTCCCTCTTTGTATTTCCAATGGGCCGCAATGCCTTCCTCCGCAATTCGGTGCATTTCATGGGTTCGAATCTGGATCTCGATCCGCTCCCCATAGGGTCCGATCGCTGTGGTATGAAGGGATTGATACATATTCTCTTTTGGAAGGCCGATGTAATCTTTGAATTTTCCAGGAATGGGTTTCCAAAGGGAGTGGATGATGCCCAGTACATCGTAGCACTCTTTAATGGAATCGACCACGACCCGGAAAGCGGTGATGTCATAAACCTGATCGAAATCGATGTTTTGCTCTTTCATTTTTAGATAGATGCTATAAATCTGTTTTAATCGGCCGGTCACCTCAGCATCGATGTGATTTTCATAAAGTTTCTTCACTAAAGTACGCCTTACCTCATCGATGTAACGGGCTCTCTCCTTCTCCCTCTTGGCGATTTTCCGTCGAATCTCCTCATAAACTTCTGGATGGAGGTATTGAAAAGCTAAATCCTCCAATTCCGATTTGATCCAGTCGATCCCGAGCCGACTGGCCAAGGGAGCGTAGATGTCAAGAGTTTCCTGAGCGATTTCGGCCTGTTTTTCAGGAGTGTGATATTTCAGGGTCCGCATATTATGGAGGCGATCGGCTAATTTAATCAGGATGACCCGAATGTCCTTCACCATCGCCAGAATCATCTTGCGGAAATTCTCTGCCTGATGTTCCTCCGAAGATCGCAAAGACATCTGGCTGATTTTAGTTAAACCGTCCACCATTTGTGCGATTTCATCCCCGAAATTCTCGCGGATCTCGTCGAGAGTCGTTAAAGTATCCTCTACGGTATCATGGAGCAGTCCCACCCCCACACTGGCAACGTCGAGTTTCAACTGGGTCAAAATCCCAGCGACCTCCAAGGGATGATTCAGGTAAGGCTCTCCGGAGAGACGGGTCTGCCCCAGATGAACCTTGGCAGAGAAGACATAGGCCTTTCTCAGAAGGTCTGTGTCTGCATGGGGATTATAGAGAATCAGGCGTTCAAGAATGTCATTGAATCTTAGCATTTCAATATCATCTTACGCGTAACCATAAGAAAATTCAAGGGTGTTTTCCTGTGTCTCTCTGTCCCAAAACAGCTTGGAACGAATCGTTTCGAGAAGACAGGCTATGGCATCGGTCCTTTCGAATGGACTGTCCTGTTGGCTAAGGGATGTGTTTGCATGGTGGACAACGCTTTGAATTTATTCGTCAAAGTTGACAGTGACAAAAATAGAATCTATAATGGTTGTTTTAAGGCTCAGGACAGGTAAAAGATGAAACGGATTTTGCTGATTATTATCATTGCTGCGGTCATCGCGGGGGGTCTCTACTATTTCTTGACACAAAGGAAGGAGGAGGAAGGGACTTTTATCAAGGTTTCTGGAAATATCGAGGCCATTGAGGTCGATGTGGGATTCAAAGTTTCTGGAAGAATTGTTAGCCGTTTCTTCGAAGAGGGGGATTGGGTAGATAAAGGAAAAGTTCTGGCCAAATTGGACGATGAGGACCTCCGCAACCGCCTTGACGTGGCACGCGCCACGTTGACGTCAGCGCAGGCGCGGTTGAGCAAATTGGTTGCGGGGTCGAGGCCGGAGGAGATAAAGCAGGCAGAGGCCAACCTAAACCAAGCCAAATTCGACCTGAATAATAAAGAGGCGCACTACGAGCGGATGAGACCTCTCTTCGAGAGAGGAGTGGTTCCACAGGAGACCCTCGACAATGCCGAGGCGGCATACAAGATGGCGAGAGCAGCCTCCCAAGTGGCGATGGAAAACTATCTTCTTGTGAAGGAGGGGCCGAGAAAAGAAGATATTGAAGATGCGAGGGCTCAAGTGGAACAGGCCCGGGCCTCTGTGAAACTGAATGAAACACAGCTCGGCTATACCACTCTTTATTCCCCCATATCCGGGGTTGTTTTGGTGAGATCGGGCGAGGTTGGCGAGGTCGTTAACCCCGGGACATCCATTCTCACGATGGCCGATATCGAAAATGTGTGGCTGAAGGCCTACATTGCCGAAACCGACCTCAGTAAGGTGAAGTGGGGTCAGGAGGTGATCGTGACCACTGATCTGAGGCCGAAGAAAGAGTATAAAGGGAGAATCTCCTTTATCTCCTCTCAAGCCGAGTTCACACCCAAACAGATCCAGACGGAAAAGGAAAGAGTCACCTTGGTCTACCGAATCAAAGTGGATATTTTGAATAAGGACCGTGAACTGAAACCGGGGATGCCAGCCGATGGAAAGATCTTGCTGGCGTCATCATCTTTGCCTTTCGGTAGAGGTGATACCAAGAAATGAGAACCAGGTTCCCTTTACGTTCAAATACCAAAGCTCAAATGTCAAATCAAATCGAAACCCAAACGAGATGCCGAAACAGGTTCGGCATGACGTGCGTGTCATTCTGAACTCGTTTCAGAATCCAATTTTGAACCTTAACATATATTTGACATTAGGATTTTGAAATTTGGATTTCCGTATCTAATGCTTTCCATCCAAACCAACCATTTAACCAAGAGCTTCGGAAAATTAACTGCCGTCAAAGACCTGACCCTGCAGGTGAAGACAGGGGAGATCTTTGGTCTGGTGGGGCCCGACGCCTCGGGTAAAACGACTACCATCCGAATGCTGTGTGGAATTCTCCCCCCTGACGGAGGAGAGGCAAAAGTGGCAGGGCTGGATATCCTTAAAGAGGCAGAATCCCTCAAAGAGAAGGTAGGTTATCTCCCTCAGCGATTCGGACTCTACGGGGACCTTACGGTCCTTGAAAACATCCACTTCTATGCAGATCTCTATCAGGTAACGAAACAGGAGAGAAAGGAGCGAATAGCGAGACTTCTTCGGTTTGCCAGTTTAGAGCCCTTCGGGGAAAGAAAGGCTCAGGATCTCTCGGGCGGAATGAAGCAAAAGCTTGGATTGATCTGCGCATTGATCCATACGCCTCAAATCCTCTTTCTCGACGAACCGACCACAGGGGTTGATCCGCTTTCACGAAGGGATTTCTGGATCATTCTTTATGATCTGTTGAAGGAGGGGGTGACGATCCTCTTCTCAACTTCTTATCTGGATGAGGCCGAGCGGTGCAGCCGTGTCGGTCTGATTTATCAAGGAGCCCTGCTGATCGCTGATACTCCTTCTGCTGTGAAAGCTCGAATCGGAGGGACGATCTTGGAACTGCGGATGGAGAGCCACCAAAAAGCGATGAAGTTGCTTGAGGGCATTGAGTTGATACGAAGCGTGGTCTTGTCCGGAGATAAAATCCACATCCTCGTGGATGACCCTCAAACGGTAGAAAAAGTGATTCGGAAAGTTCTGACAGAACAAGGAATGAAGATTCTCGACCTGGCGGCAGTGCAGCCCTCACTCGAGGACGCCTTTGTCTCCATCGTGAGAGAGAGGAAGGACAGGTAAACGACCGTGAATTCGATCGTTGTGCAAGTGGAGGACTTAGTAAAAAAATTTGATAGCTTCATCGCAGTCGACCATATCCATTTTCAGGTGGAGAGGGGAGAAATCTTCGGATTTCTGGGCCCGAATGGTGCTGGCAAGTCCACCACCATTCGAATGCTCTGCGGCCTTTTGCTCCCGACTTCCGGGAAGGGGAGGGTTGCAGGATTCGATATCATGAAGGAGCCGGAGAAGATCAAGCAGGTCATCGGCTATATGTCCCAAAAATTTTCGCTTTACGATGATCTGACCGTTCGGGAAAACCTCCACTTCTTCGGCGGGATTTATGGACTTTCCGGTTCCCTTCAAACGGAGAGAGAAGATCGGGCGTTGGAGATGGCAGACCTGAAAGAACTTCAAAGCCAGATCACGCGGACGTTAGCCGTGGGATGGAAGCAACGCCTCGCCTTAGGTTGTTCCATCCTCCATCAGCCCTCCATTCTCTTTCTGGATGAACCCACTTCAGGAGTCGATCCCATCTCTCGAAGAAATTTCTGGAGCCTGATTCAGCAGATGGGGGAGAAGGGGGTGACGACCTTCGTCAGCACGCACTACATGGATGAAGCAGAATATTGCGACCGATTGGCGTTGATCTATCGAGGGAGGATCATCGCATTGGGGACTCCCTCCGAATTGAAATCGGAAACGATTTCATATGGCGTTTTGGAGGTGGAATGCGATCCGCTGATCCTCGCGCTTGACCTGTTGAGGCGGGAGGCGTGGGTGGCTGAGGCCGCGGTATTTGGGAATTCTCTCCACGTGATCGGAAAGGAGGGGATCGATACGGAGCAGGAAGTCACTTCGTTATTCGGAAAACATGAGATTCTCCTGAGGAGGATGGAACGGATCAGGCCTTCTTTAGAGGATGTCTTTGTCTCGTTGATTGAAAAAGAGGAGAAGCGGTGATACCTTCCCGTACCTGGGCCATTACGAAAAAGGAGTTTTTTCATATCTACCGGGACCCGAGGAGCTTGGCACTGGTCATCCTGATGCCTGCTCTCTTGATGCTTCTTTTTGGTTACGCGGTCACCCTCGACGTGAAGAAAGTCTCGATGGCTGTTTTGGACCGTGACCGGAGCCAGGAAAGTTTAAATTTCATCCAACGGTTCAGCGCCTCTCCTTATTTCCACCTTCGCTTTTCAGTTCGAGATGAAAAGGAGATGAGACGACTCATCGACGAAGGGGACGCGAAGATGGGCTTGGTCCTTCCCTGGGATTTTTCAAAAACGATCAAGGCAGAGGAGGTTGTTCCGATTCAAGTGTTGATCGATGGATCCGATGCAAACACGGCCAATCTTATCCTCAGCTATGCCCAAGCGATTGCTCGACAATACACTCAGGAGAAGACCATTCTGAAGGTCTCCCGTATGGGAATAGAGAACCTGAACCTTCCCATCGAGGCACGGCCAAGGGTCTGGTTCAATGAAGATTTGGAATCGAAGAATTATTTCGTACCAGGACTGATTGCGGTTATCATATCGATCGTTGGCGTCCTCCTTACCGGACAGGTGATCGTTCGAGAATGGGAGAAGGGAACCATGGAACTCCTCATCTCCACGCCTGTTCGGAAGGGCGAGTTGATGATGGGAAAGTTGTTTCCTTATTTCTTCTTGGGCCTTCTTGACCTTTTTCTCGCTGTTCTGATGGGCAAATGGGTCTTTCAGGTGCCATTGAGAGGAAGTGTTGCCCTGCTTTTTGTTCTCTCTTGCATCTATATCCTCGTGGCGCTTGCCCTCGGCTTGATCATTTCAACTGTGGCCAGGACTCAGCTTTTAGCCAATCAGATGGCTATGATCACCGGATTTCTCCCTACATTTCTTCTCTCGGGATTCACCTTCTCCATCGCTAACATGCCCCCCTGGCTCCAGATCATTACCTATGGCATTGCGCCCCGGTATTATGTGACGATCCTGAAGGATATCTTCCTGAAGGGGGTGGGCTTCTCCTTTCTGTGGCGCGAAACCCTGGTATTGATTGCGATGGCCATGGCAGGTCTTTGGGTAGCCACTCGCACGTTTAAGAAGGAACTAAGGTAAAAATATAAGAAAGGAGAAAGGATGGAATCATGGAATAGTGGAATAATGAGTCGAAATTCTGATGGGGTGATTTTCCAATCTTCCAGTATTCCAACATTCCAACGGGCGTTTTATGTTCCAGAAGGTTCGCTATCTTTTCGTTAAAGAATTGATCCAGACTTTGAGAGATAAACGGATGCGGATTACCCTGATTGTTCCGCCCATTCTTCAACTCATCGTCTTCGGGTATGCTGCGAATCTGGATGTCAAACATATCCGCACAGCCATTCGGGACCTGGACCAGAGTGTCGAGTCGAGGGATCTTATCGGGAGATTTGGAAGTTCAAAATATTTTGATATCGTCTCATACCCCAATACCCCGGGAGAGGTGAGGGCCCTCATTGATCAAGGGGAGGTGACGGTCAGCATTGAGATCCCTACGGATTTTTCGAGGAAGTTAAAAAAGGGAGATACCGCTACTATCCAGATTGTTGTCGACGGGACGGAATCCAATACAGCCTTGATTGCCTTGGGCTATGCGAACCAGATCATTTCTGAATTCTCAACACAGGTTCTTGTAAAAAGGCTGAATCGATCTGGGATGATCGGCTTTCAGCAGGCGGGAGTGGATTTGCAACAGCGAACCTGGTTCAATCCAAATTTCGAAAGCCGGATTTTCTATGTTCCGGGAGTGATCGCCTCCATCGCTTTTCTCATCCCGATCATCCTGACTGCCCAGGCGATTGTCAGAGAGAGGGAAATCGGAACTCTGGAACAGATCATGGTTACACCCATCCACTCCTGGGAATTGATGGTTGGGAAGACTCTCCCCTTTGCTCTGCTTGGTCTTTTTGACGTCATTATGATTGCTCTGATTGGTGTGTTTTGGTTTGATGTTCCCCTTCGAGGGAACCCTCTTGTCCTTTTAGCGGGCGCCGTGCTCTTTCTGATGAGTTCGGTGGCCATCGGGCTCTTTATTTCAACCATCTGCTCCACCCAGCAACAGGCTCAGATTTCCACCTTCTTCTTCACCATGCCCGCTTTTACCCTATCCGGCTTTGCCTTTCCGATAGAGAATATGCCAGAATGGATCCAGTATCTAACTTATGCCAACCCACTCCGTTACTTTCTTGTTATCGTTCGAGGGGTTTTTTTGAAAGCGAATGGCCTGGACATCCTTTGGCCTCAGATGCTGGCACTGGGTATTTTAGGAACGCTCATGACTCTCTTGAGTTCGCTGAGATTCCAGAAGAGACTGAAATAGGATGAGTAACGGAATATTGGAAGAATGGAATATTGGAATAATGGGTTTTCGAGATAGGAATTGTCTTTCGCCATTCCATTGGTTCAGTACTTTTTAACATTATTCCATCATTCCAGCATTCCATTTTTCCAGAAGATTAGGCTACAGGTGAAATTTTCATGCAGCAGCTCCTCATGAACATTTATCGGAAACTCTATAAGGCCTACGGTCCCCGGAATTGGTGGCCGGGGGAGACCGATTTTGAGGTGATGGTCGGAGCGATCCTTACCCAAAATACCTCCTGGAGAAATGTGGAGAAGGCGATTCAGAAGCTAAAAGGCAGGGGGGTATTAAGTCCGGAGGGGATTCATCGCCTCAAGAAATCCCAGTTGGCCTCACTGATCAGATCATCGGGTTACTACCGAATCAAGGCCGATCGGTTAAAATCTTTTGTGCACTTTCTGTTTGAAGAATATGGCGGAAGGTTAGGGAGAATGAGAAGAGGGAGGCTGGAAGCGTTGAGGAAAGGGCTTCTCGGAGTCAAGGGGATTGGACCTGAGACAGCGGATAGCATCCTCCTCTACGGCCTGAGAAAGCCTATTTTTGTTGTCGATGCCTATACCAAACGGATCCTTTCACGACACGGATCGATTTCGGAGAAGGCCTCGTATGAAGAAATCCAAAGGCTCTTTATGGATCATCTCCGCAGCGATGAAAAATTATTCAATGAATACCATGCGCTATTCGTCCATCTCGGAAAGACCTTGTGCAAAAAGATACCGAAGTGTGATCTCTGCCCCTTAAAAGGGTTCAAGGGGTCAAGGATTCAAGGGGTCAAGTGAAATGACGAGGAATTAGAACAACATGGAATTTAGAGTATGGCTGAAGTAGAACCAACTCCGTATACACTCGAACCCTGAAACCCAAGAACCCTCGGACCCTAAAATGGCCTACTGGGAAAAAGAGATTCGAAGTCTGGTGGGAAAGGCGATTCACCGTTATGGCTTGATCCAGGATGGCGATCGGATTCTGGTTGGAGTCTCCGGAGGAAAGGATAGCCTTTCGCTCCTTCACCTCCTCCATGAACGAAGCAAACGAGTCCCCATCCGTTACGAACTCATGCCGGTTTATATTGACCTCGGTTTTGACCATTCGACTGTTCCAAGCCCTGCTTCTGAGAGCAGGGGCAAAGGCGCGCTCGTGGTCAACCTTGAGCCTTCGATAGGAGCTCAGGCTGAGCGGCAAGCTCCAGCCTTCGGGCCGGAGGGTCGAAGGGTTGATTCCGGGCGGACAGAAATCCTGAAGAATTTTTTCGAAACGAGAGGCCTCCCTTACCATATCGAATTCACCGATATCGGGAGAAAGGCGAACAGTCCTGAGAATCGGGAAAACCCATGCTTCCTCTGTTCCTGGGAGAGAAGAAAGTGCTTGTTCCATCTTGCCCATCGTTTCAAATGCAACAAGATCGCTCTCGGCCATCACAAGGACGATATCATTGAGACGCTTCTTCTTAATATCTTTTACAGTGCTGAGATCAGCACCATGGTTCCTCTTCAAATCCTCTTCAAAGGGAAGATTACCCTGATTCGTCCCCTCGCCCTATTGGAAGAGAAAAAGATTGAGAGATTTGCCCGGGAGATGGGATTGCCCTTTGGCCCAAGCGGTTGCCCGAGTTCCGGAAAGACGAAACGAAGGGTGGTCAAGGATCTTATCGAGGCTTTGAGCAAGGGGGATCACCGGGTCAAAGGGAATATCTTCCGTGCCCTTTCAAACATCAAATCCGATTATACGCTGTTAAAGAAGTAGGGCCCAACCATTCTCGCCGGCATGTTTCTCAAAATTTGAACTTTTTGATGCTTCGGTGTTAGAATTCCTCCGGTTAGTTAATTAATCTGTCTCGGTGGGAACATAAACTAAACAGCCCCTTGATAGAGGGGCATATTTTGAAGGAGGAATGTTAAATGTTTGCAGGAAAGACAATCTTGGAAATCGTTCAGATCGGTGGCTTCACGATGTATATCTTGCTATTCTGTTCTTTCTTGTCCGTTGCGATCCTCTTAGAAAGGATCATTTATTACAGGAAGCGATCGAAAACGAATCGGGCCGAGTTTATGACAAGGATAGCGAGAGCCTTAAATGCGGGCGGCATTGAAAAGGCGATGGAGCTTTGCAAAGGGACGCTCGCGCCGTTTTCAAATGTGGTCTATTGCGGGCTTGAACTCTCTGAGCATCGGGAAAAGGAAATATCCAGTGCGATGGAGCGGGAGATCACCATCGAGGTTGCAAGACTGGAGCACTATACAGGCATCGTGGGAACCATCGGAAACACAGCCGTTTATATAGGACTTTTCGGGACGGTTCTGGGGATCATCAGGGCATTTCATGACATTTCCGCAGCCGGAGCTGGTGGAATGAGCATTGTCATCGGAGGGGTTGCAGAAGCGCTGGTTTGTACAGCCACGGGCCTTTTTGTGGCCATCCCTGCGGTGATCGCGTTCAATTATTTCGCCAGAAAGGTGGAACTTTTTACGAATGATATGGAGTTATGTGCTTCCGAGTTAATCGATCTGATTTGCGGGGAATAAGATGAAGAAAAGAGCGAGAAAATCCAAATTAATGGTAGAAATCAATATTACGCCTTTTACCGACGTCGTTCTGGTTCTATTGATCATTTTCATGATCGCCACGCCTTTCATTTACCAATCCAGCATGAAAGTTCAACTCCCCCGGGCATCAAAATCTGAGGAGACATCGCGAGATGTCATTATCAATATTAATGCTCAAGGTCAGGTTTTTCTGGAGGACACGAAAGTTGATTTGGAGTCACTCAAATACAAGCTTACTGCAATGGTGAGGAGCAAGCCTGACACCTCTGTGATTATTAACGGGGATAAGAATGTCAGGTATGATTCCGTGGTACAGGTGATGGATGTTTTAACCCGATCCGGCGTGAAGAACCCTGGGTTGGGAATAGAGTTAAAAAAATGAGGACATTGCGCCGTTCCCTGAAGGGTCGAGGTTTATCTGATGGCGACGGACTGCTGAAAGCAGGTGCCTTCTCCCTGTTGATTCACATTGCCTTAGCCATCCTGGTGACCCTTAGCGGCAGGCCTTCGATGACAGAAATGGGCCCGTCTGTTTATCGAGTCACCATCCGTGCTTTTTCACCCCGGGGAGACGGAGGTCCGCTGGGTAGCTCCATTCCAGGACCTCGAGGTTCTCCGGGAGTTGCTTCTGAACCAGCTGAAAAACCGAAATCCGTTGAAAAACCGAGGATGATAGAATCAAAGAAGAAAGAGGTGGCTCATAAGGAGAAGAAAGAAAAATCATATGAGCGCGCGGCGAATCAGACACCGGAGGGGTTAAAAAGAACTCTTAAGAAAGAGGGATTTGAAAAGCAGAAGTCCTCTAAGCATCTTCAAGAAGCCCTGGAGGAAATTAACAAGAAGGCCGCCCTTGAGCAAATTCAAAAGAGAGTATCCCTTCGTGCGAAATTGGAGAGGGGAACGGCAGTGGAATCTGGAACGACCCGATTATCTCAAGAACCCGCTCCCTCTTCGTCGGGAACGGGAGCCGGATCGGGGAGCGGAACTGGATCGGGGTCTGTGGGTTCTCCAACAGGGGGGTCACCCTGGGGTTCACCCTCCGGAGGGTCTTCTGCATTGGAGTCCAAGCTGAATGATTACTACAACATGATATGGGCAAAAATCAAAAAGGAATGGACTCTCCCCGGAGATCTTCCTAAGGGAAGAACAAATTTAGAAACAATCATTGTCGTCGTGATCGAAAGGAACGGAAAAATCCAGAAGTCATGGTTTGAGAAAAAGTCCGGGAATGTCCAGTACGACCAGACGGCCATGCGGGCGATCAAGAAGGCAGAGCCTTTGCCGGCCATCCCAAAGGAATTCAGCGACGACACCTTTGAGGTCGGAATCCGTTTCCATCCGGAGTGAGCCGCACCCTTTCACCCCTAATTTGCCCCCTCACCGCTTCCCCCGAGGGAGAGGATGAGGGAGATTCAACGATGTGTTGATGATCGGTATGGAAAAGTTTCCTCCAGAAATTGTCCTGAGGACGAAAGGCTTAGGCAAGAAGTTTGGGAAGCGCTGGGCCGTCAAGGACTTGAATATCGAAGTCCACCGTGGCGATGTTTTTTCGTTCCTCGGCCCAAACGGCGCGGGGAAGAGCACGACCATACGAATGATCCTGACGCTTTTGAGACCGACGGCTGGTTCGATTGAAATTTTCGGGAAGGATCTTCAAAAAAACCGAAGTGCTGTTCTCTCACGGGTTTGCGGAATCGTGGAGAAACCTGATTTCTATCTGTACCTTTCGGCTTACGAGAATCTGAAGATACTCGGTTCGATGACCCGGAGTGTCCGGAGAGACGAGATGATGGAATCTCTCGGCGTGGTTGGGCTGAAGTCGCGTGCCTTTGAAAAAGTCGGAATTTTTTCACACGGAATGAAACAGAGGCTCGGGATCGCTCAGGCCCTCCTGACCAAACCCGAACTGGTTATTCTTGACGAACCGACGACAGGCCTTGATCCTCAGGGAATGAAGGAAGTGAGAGAATTAATCAAGAGGCTTGCAAGGGAGAGGGAGATGACCATTTTCCTCTCTTCCCATCTCCTTTCCGAGGTTGAACTCGTTTCAACAAGGATGGCTGTGATCAACCAGGGTGAACTCGTTACGCAGGGGGCTGTTTCCGAACTCCTGGATAGGGAAGCGATGGAATATTCCATCCAAGTCTCACCCCTTGAGCCGGCAGTCGAACTCATCAGAAAACTCTCCTGGGTTGAGTTCCTCTCCTCGGAGAACGGCTGGATCGAAGTGCGAATCCAACCCGGTCGCGCCCCGGAATTGAACAGGGTTCTGATCACCCATGATATGGAAGTGTCATCATTCTACTCTCATCGAACCCTGGAGGATTTTTTCTTAAAGGTCACAAAAGGGACCTCGGAGATATGAAACTGTTCTGGTTTGAGACCTACAAGACCTTCAGCCGATGGCGAACGTACATCAGTTTTGGGTTCATCGCTCTCATTGTCGTCTTGACCGAAGTCGTCATGAAGGTGAGCGCGAATGAGATCCTTTATCGGATGATGCGGTCTTTCGAGAAGGATTTTCTCATTTTCGGAAATGTCTTAAACGGTTGGTTCATCACCGCTTTCATCATGAATAGTCTCCATATCCACATTCCCTTCTTCATCACCCTGGTTGCAGGAGACATCGTCTCGAGCGAAGCCACTTCCGGCACGATGAGGTTTCTTTTGACGCGGCCCCCTTCGCGGAGCAAGATCATTACGGCCAAATACCTCACCACG
>Ga0315282_10008070_pt1 | contig 17104 bp, 24 predicted proteins | sample YL17G07_20_MG_FD_203693 | JGI IMG/M metagenome (GOLD analysis project Ga0315282, IMG submission 203693) | Sediment microbial communities from Yellowstone Lake, YNP, Wyoming, USA - YL17G07_20 | ecosystem: Environmental > Aquatic > Freshwater > Lake > Sediment | place: USA: Wyoming | collected...
TCCAGCACCACACCATTAATTTTATCGGTGTCAATTAAAAACTGGAATTTACCGAGTATATGATCGAGTGTTATTTCAGTTTCTGGCGGGTAAATAAAGCGGAAATGATTGTTTAAAAAAATCATTGCCTGATTTAACGTTACCATATCTATCCTGGTATTTTGGATATTTTTTAAAAATGTCATTCCGGTTTTTTTCTCAATCAATTTCCGCAGGTGATAATAAATAGGATAATTCTCTGGAGAAAAGTAGGCAAATTTCCAGCCGTGAGTATTGGCCATATTGATTAGAATCTGATCTAAAAATTCAGACTTCCCGCTGGATGGTATGCCCTGGACGATAGTTAATTCCCCTGGCTTTAAATTATAAAATTCATCCAAGCCCGGAACGCTGGTTGAATAAATCTTAGCTTCAGGATTATTATAGTAATTCAAGATGTCGTCAGTAAGGGATAGCGGTTCAATTATTCCATCCCCGGAAGTTTTTAAGGACACAGTTTTTTGCTTTAAAAATCCACGCAGATTTTCCACAACATCTTCACTGAACATTGTTTTCAATTTATCGTTTAAATCAGCCAGCCGCAGGGCCAGATCGCCCTTAAAAACCTTTTCTTTTATACACCGGGCATAGTAGGGGGCGTTACTGCCGGCATTAGAGGCATAGAGAGACAAAAAATAATAGCCGCCGATTTCATCCAACCGTCCTATCTGTTGGATCCATGCAGCAATGCTTCCTAAATCAATTTTATCCTCGGCGGCCAGCGCCTCTATTGCGGAATATACCACGGCATGTTTTGGGTTTTCAAAATCAGCGGCATGTAAAAATCCTGACACTTGGGAAAATAAATACGGTTTTTGAATAATACTGGCAATCAATTCTCGTTCTATATTAAAATCGTTGGCATCATTCATGACACAAACTCCGATTTTATATTTGCCAACTGCGGTTCGTCTTTCCACCTACCCTGATTCAGGTAGGTTGTTGGGTTTGGGATGTACTGCCCCCCATCTTTTGTCCATCGCTCTGATTTTATTTGCCAGCCTAAAGTCTTTAATATGTCTGGTAAAATTCCACTTGGTAATTTATTCCATGATTTATATGCCGCGTCTTTTCCTATTTTTACAGGATAGGCCAACCAAAACGATTCAAAATCGATCGTATATGTTTTCTTTACTTTACTATACTTTACTTTACTTTGTGGTGTTTTCTTCTCAGATATGGGGGCTATGGGTATGTTTTCGGGGAGACAATCCGGCTTAATTGGTAGGGATGTATGGCGCTTTTCATAGACGCTGGATAGCCTGTCAATAAAGTTTTGACACCATATAACTCCAGTCGACCATAATTTCGCATCGATAGCGCCAAGTTTTGATAGTAGATCAAGTATTTCAATACATTTTTCTTGGCTTAAATGAGCCTTTGCGGATAGAAACTCAAGCTCAGCCGGGGTTTTCGTGCTGAAAACATGGCCTGAGGTGGCACCCAAGTGCTCCAGCAATTTAAACCAAAACGCATAGCCATCGTTTCCATATTTTTGTTCAAGAATATAAATGGTTTTTCCATGCTCGCAATCATGGGAAAAATATTCAACTGTCATTTTTGATGGGCGAGCCATTTTTTATTTCTCTTTTTCTTGAAATTTATATTTTTTTTGCAGATGCTGTTTAAATAATTCGGCATGCTGTATGTTGTCACAGTCATAAGAAAATGCCGTTATTAATATACTATTTTTATTTTTATCGTCAAAGGGTAAATCCGTGGACACCCACAATTTAACGACGCTCCCGACGCGCTCAATGCTTATATTACTCACAGCATCCCCCATGTTTTAAAAATAGGGCCAGGGCTAACATGGGGATGAAAACCCCGCTTACGAGGCCTGTCTTGCAACGCGGGCCTACCCCTTTTATAACTTTTGAATTCCCCATGTTGAATATATACTATATCACGCGGTCTATTTTGTCAAGCTTTATTTTTGCCTTGTGGTTTTCTCTTTGAGGAACAGGTTGTATTTGTCGATCAAAATTTGTAGGCGCTCCAGCACGTCCAGCTTATCCGTCCCGGCGTATCGCGGTATGATCGCGGAATCCAGGAGAATATGCAAATTTTCCAGGTCCACGGGATTTTCGATCAAGGCCTTGATCTGGGCGGATATTTGCTCCAGCGATTCCCGGATGCCGGCCAGAACTTCCTCGTGGCGCACCGCCAGAGCCAGACTTGAGGCCGGAACAATTTCAATTCCAAACCGGCGTAGTATTTTTTTTAACATCAATCACCCCTTTGCTCGGTATAAAATTTTGCATCATCCTTTTTCCCGCCCAGGCAGAACCAGCCGGCCGCCAGGACTAAAACGGCCAGGGCCACAATCACCAGGCGAACGGCCTTGCGCATCAACTCGTCGTTGCGATAATTTGGAAGCATGGAAATCCTTTCGGGTTAGCGGGTAATGTGAGGAAATATGCGCGGCCAGTTATTTAATTTACCGAGCATATTTCCATGTTGTATGAAGTTTAACACGTTCATATTAATCGGTGTCGCGTGCTTTAATTAAAGCATCAGAACATAGATAGGCAAGTTTCGCTGCCTGCATAATTCTGGTGCTAAGCTCAATATCATTAATTACGCCAATAAAAACGGGGAAAGTAGCAGCGGCGAAATAATCACGAAGCGACATGCCATGATACCCAGCAGTAATATCTGGATGATGAACTCCAAATGCAGAACCGGATTCATTTGTTTTTAACATGCGACACCTCCGATAAGTAAAGTGTTAAACTTTGGACAACGTGAGGGAGCAAGCGCCTCATTTATCTAATTTGGGCGATTGATCCCTTGTTGTACGCGACCCGCCCGCCTCCGCATCAGATCGCGGCGGCTCCCCAGCGCCCACGACGGGCGCACCGCAACTTGGACCTGTTCCATATTTCCCCTTGCATTGCATTTTTTTAGGATAACCATAGCTTGATTTTTCCCTCCTGGTACACCCACACTCTAAAAAATGTTCAACATGGCCATGCCCGCGCCGAGAATATTCACTTTGATAAAACACGGATTTGATAACTTTTTTAAGCATTGAGACGCTCCGGTTTCATACGGAAGTCAACCATTTCTTGAGGGGACATTTTACACGTGCCAGAAGTAACATGGTAAACCTTGAAAAACCCTATAACCGGTGGCCGCTCAAAAGCCTTCATGAGTAATTCAAAATCTGAATTACTCATTTTTGAAAGTAGAGTCTTTGTTTTATTCATTTTATATTTCCTCCATAAACACAAGATTCCCGGATCTATTAATTATTCCCCTAAGTTTCCGTTTTTCATACATATGGAAATGTTTGTTACAAAAACATATTAGATGCGGACCTAAAATATTTTCTTTGCCCCGCATCATTATGGATGCATCTTGTTGGCAAGGGGTTCCGTTTATACTTGCAGCCATGCAAGACAATTTTAATTCTTCATGCATTTCTAATTTCCCCTGCGGCACGAGGCCGCATTAATAATTTACCGCCGCGCAATAACGAGCGGGCGGGTGCGTACAATGTGAGGCGGTAAGCGTGGCGGACATTTAAATTAACCACGTTTACCGCCCGTTATGTGCCGTAACGCCGAGTGCGCCGAGCGGCAACAGTTCAGTCTGCGCGATTAAATTCTTGTATCTTTGCTGCGCGATCCGGATATATTCCGGCTCCTTATCAATGCACACAAAACGCCTCCCGGTTTTGTGGCAGGCAATGGCGGTAGTGCCGGAACCGCAGAACGGGTCAATGATCAAATCCCCCGACTTGCTGTACTTTTCCAGGCACCAGATAAACAGGGCGACGGGCTTTTGGGTGGGGTGAACGTTTTGTTCTCCGCGCTCACTATCTTTAAATGCTCCACACCATTGATGCCTAAAAATACGCATTGTCCCCTTTATTGATGTCCACGCCAATTCACCATCGGCATAATAATTGTTTCCCGTCTTTTTATCCCATATAATCGGCTGTGAAAATGCTCCCAGCAAATCCGCGAAATAATTGCCTCTCCATATAATTTGATGTTGGCTAATTTTTTTAATTAAATTAAAGATTTCCAATGATGGGCGCTTATCCCACTCATTCATTTTATCCACTGCAAGTGTTTGTGGACACTTTTTACCGAACATAATTGTATATTTCCACTCCAGTCCATACGGCGGGTCGGTCAGGCACAGGTCAAACTTCTTGTCCGGTATTTCGCGCAGCACTTCCATACAGTCCGCGCAGATGAAGCTGTTGTCCGCTATTTCGGCGCACATTTAATAATTGCTCCTTACGGCGTTACGAAGCACATAACGGCCAGACAAGTGCTATATCTTAATGCGCCTGTCCGTTTTTTTGGTTTATAATGTAGCACGCTTATTTTCCATACTTCTTTTTGATTTTTCCGTCCATGACAATTGTATAATACATGGGCCTCAAAATGTCAAGAAAAATCTTTAGAATCTCTTGAGAAAGTTTCATCTTCAAATTTATATTGACATTTAAAGGATTTTATCGTATTTATTAAACCATGATGAGATCAACCATGCAAAGTCCTGCCGCAATCTCCACGCGTACCCCTGGTTTACCACCCGTTTCCCAGGGATCACGTAGTCTCATCACTGTGGAGAGCGGCGGGATGAAATAAGCAATGGCAAAAAAAAATAGTAAAACTGCCGCCGATACAATTTCCGTTTCGTCTCTCGTTTTAAATCCCCGCAATCCGCGTACAATCGGCAAAGAGGAATTCGAGGGCGGCGAGCCCGCCGATGCCGAGCCGCTTGACGGTTGGTCAATAGTGGTGAGTATCGAAAAAGAAAAAGACGCCGAAAAATTATTTAAACGGCTTGAATCAGAGGGATATAAATGCAAAATATTAAATGTGATTTAAAATCCCCCATTGTTTCGAGTTTTAAAATATCCGCTATTCGAGGAATGTATGGTTTCGACGATAAAGAAACGCGGCACATAGTCGAAGCAAATTTACCCGACTTTTCAGACGATTGGAAAATCGGTGTTATAACGGGCCCAAGCGGAAGTGGCAAAAGTGTACTCTCAAAAAAATGGGCGGGTGAATATTATCAAAAATCGTTTAAATGGGGATCATTGCCGATAGTGGAAGAAATAAAAGCCGATGTAAAGTCAATATGTGAAATGTTTGTTTGTGTCGGTTTTTCCTCTGTTCCAAATTGGCTAAAGCCGTATTCGCTGCTTTCTGAAGGCGAAAAAATGCGGGCAAATCTTGCTCGTTGTCTCATAGAAAAAAACATAATTTGCTTTGATGAATTTTCGTCAACCGTTGACAGACATGTGGCCCGTATAATTTCAAAATCTCTTGGCCGATATATCAGAAAAACAGATAAAAAGTTTGTGGCAATTTCATGTCACGAGGATTTTATAAACGATATTCAGCCTGATTGGATTTTGCGTGTCCCCGAAAAAGAGATCAAAAAAGGAGCTGCCGGAAAATCCGGCACTTTTCGTTTTGCAATCGGTCGAGTCGAAAATAATCAATGGGAAAATTTTAGACAATATCACTATTTAGATCACAATTTACATAAAGCGGCAAAGTGTTGGGGCTGTTTTGATATGGAAACTAAAAATATAATTGGTTTCTGCGCTATTTTGCAATGCTGCGGATGGACGGGACGTGATAGGATTTCGCGTATAATTATATTGCCGGATTATCAGGGCATTGGAATAGGTACGAAATTTTTAAATTCAGTCGCCAAAGATCATTTTAAAACCGGACGGCAACTCAGCATAACAACCGCACATCCCGGATTTATAAAATCACTTTTTAAAAATACAGCATGGAAATTTAAGGGACGCGCAAAATTAGGGACCAGTCCATCGGGCAAAGATAATCCGCGTAGAAAAACATCGGGAACATCGGGAATATCGGGAACATCGGGATGTTTTTTATCTCGTACATCCATATCGTTTGAAAGGATCGCCGCCTAATGGACAAAAAAGACCGCAAGCAAGGATTCGCCGCACACCCGGAGTTAATCAATCGCAAGGGCCGGGCAAAAGTGGGCAATACTATTGCCGAGATCACGCGGGACTTTTTACAAAAGAAAATATCACTCACTATCACCAATGCGGACGGCTCCAAGCGCACAGAAAAAGACACGCGGGAGAATTTCATTAACCGGCGGCTTTTTAATATCGTGATCCAGACCGATGATCCGGGCGCGTCAGTGAGGGCGGCGGACTCGTTGCGCAATCGGGCGTATGGGATGCCGCAACAATCAGTTGGCCTTGAAAGTGATGGGAATAAAATTAGTATTATTGGCATTGGCATTAATCCGGAGGCCGTGTAATGTATGCCCGTTTATTTTTTATATTTGTGGCGGTGATTGCAATGCAATATACGATAAAGTACGACCCCAGCGCCCAGATAAAATTTCGCGGTGACAACGAGAAACTTTTTTATAACCATAATCCCGAAGTAATGCTATCCGGCCCGGCGGAGACAGGCAAAACTTTTGCCTGTTGCTGGAAAGCGCACATACTGGCTTGTCATTATCCCGGCTGTCAGGGCGCTATTGTCCGTCAGGAATATTCCAGTATGCACGGGACGGTCCTCACCACGTTTAATAAAGTCATCAGCGGTGCGCCGGTGGTCCCGTTCGGCGGTGAGCATGTAGAAAAGTATATCTATGCCAACGACTCGGTCATTTGGATCGGCGGCATGGATAAACCGGACAAAGTTTTATCCGGTGAACGCGATTTCATTTATGTCAACCAAGCGGAGCAATTAAAATTAAACGGATGGGAATTGATGACCACGCGTTGCACGGGCCGGGCGGCGGTCATACCGCATCCGCAGATTTATGGGGACTGCAATCCCGGTCCACGCAACCATTGGATTTTAGACCGGGCATTCGCCGGGGCGCTCACGCTTTTAAAATCATTTCACAGAGATAACCCCATGCTTTTTGATGATGCCGGGAATATCACGGCACAGGGCAAACGGACCATGGCCGTACTGGATCACCTGACCGGCGTCCGCTTAAAGCGCTTGCGTGATGGGATATGGTCAACGGCAGAGGGTGCGGTCTATGACATGTTTGACGCATTCTTGGGCGGCCCGCACGTCTGCGAGCGTGATGCAAAAGAAATGGTCCGCTGGTATCTGGCATGTGACGAGGGATATACTGATCCCGCCGTGATTTTATTGGTGGGCGAAGACAGTGATGGGCGTTGGCATGTATTCGACGAATTTTATGAAACAGGGAAGCTCCAGCAGGACGTGGTGGCCTTTGCTAAATCGTGGGCGGATGATTATCATGTGGAGTTGGTGGCGGTCGATAATTCGGCAGCCGGCTTGATTGCTGATATGATAAATAATAATATCCCGGCAGTTGGCGGCAAGGGGCGCGTACTGGATAATATCGGAGCGATCCAAAACCGCTTGAAAGTCCAGGGGGACGGCCGGGCCAGGTTGACGGTCGATCCGAAATGCGTAAATACCATCAATGAGTTTGAGTCTTTTTCCTGGAAGCAAGGTCAGGACATGCCAGAGCATGAGAACAGTCATACGCCGTCGGCTCTTTGGTATTTGCATAATGTCTTAAACGAAAACACTAATCAGATTTTTATTTAAAAAATAAAATGTTCGACGGAATAAAAACAACACTCCGGGAAAAAGCGATCAATTTTATTTTCCCCCAGCAAGAAATAAAAGGGATCGCCGCAACCAGGGATGGTGACGGAAACCTGCGATTGGATTCTTATTCTACATCACTTCCGCCCGGCGATATGTTCACCCACGTTTTAAACGAGGCGGACCAAGAAGATAATAATTCCCGCCGCATCCGCATCACATCCCCCTATTTACAAAATGTCTGGGTAATGGCCTGCATCAATGTCGGCAAAATCAATCTTGCCCAGGTACCGTTCCGCTTAAAACTGAACGATAAAGACATGGACAAGCGGATATACCCGGCCCGTTTATTTGACTGGGTATCGCCTAACTTAAATCGATTTTCACTTTGGGAGGGGACGTTCACTTGGCGCCGGATACGTGGCGAGGCGTTCTGGGAAAAGCAACGGGCCATTGACGGCACTATTACGCGCCTGAATATTCTTAACCCGGATCAGTTGGAAGAGCAGGTTGACCGGACGATGGACATGATTGTCTCATGGAAATATACCTATGGCCTGGGCGGTGAGTATAGGATTATCCTGGCCTCGGATATTGTCCAATTTAAAAACTATAATCCCTATAATAAATATCGCGGCTTATCCGATTTGACCGCCGGGATGTTGGGTCTGGATACGGATTATGCGGCCCAGCTTTTCAATCGTGATTATTTCAGAAACCCGGCGATAAAGCCGAAAGTTATTATTTCGTCAGATCAGCGGATGAATGAGAATGACGCCAATGCCAAACGCGATCAATTCATCCAAAAGCATGGCGGGGAAAAGCGTGACGTTATGGTCATGGGCCAGGGCGCCGGGGCCCAGCTCCTCGGGGCCGTGCAAAAAGACATATCCTTTGTGGATCTGTCGAAATGGGAGCGGTCGAAAGTTTACGCCCTCTTGAATACGCCCGCCGCACTTGTGCAGGACACCGAGGGCAGCAGCCAGAATAAGGCCGACATCACCGCACAACGGGTGCAACTCTATGATAATAATCTTATCCCGGAAATGCACTACTATGAGTCGGTAATTGATAGCGAAATCATACAGGCGGAAAAACTCACCGGCGTTGTAGGTGCCTTTGATTTATCTGTCATTGAGGTACTCCGCGAGGGATTAAGTTCAAAATTGGATACTGCAAAAAAATATTGGGACATGGGCGTCCCCTATAATAATCTTGATGAAAAATTTGATCTTGGTACGGGTCCAATAGAGGGCGGCGACGTTGGCTATATCCCGTCAAGTGTCGTGCCGGTCGGAACAGAACCACAAATAAATAATGTGACACTTGCGCCCGATAAAAACCCCATTTCACCCCCCGCGCCAGTCATTGAGCCGACCTCTGGCAAAATGATGGTTTATTGTGATGGAAAAATTCTTCCGATGGATGTCAAGGGCCTATTTGACCTTTCTTCCCGGACGCGGCGCAAATTAAAACGGCAACTTGATCCGATAGTTTCGGCGTTTCGCAAAGATCTGGATGAAAAATACTTTTACAAAATGCGGACAGATATACTGAAAAAAATGGCCGATTATTCACCAGGGGAAAAGGCCGAAATGCCATATAGTCCGACCGATATAATTGTGAATATTGTCCCCGACATGAAACCTTATAATGACAAATTGGAGAAAATCTCAGACCCGTACTATGCGGCGGCTTACCAGGTGGGCGCAAAGGACATTGCTGTCAATATTGGCCGGGCCTTTGTTATGAATAATCCCACCATGCTGGCGACATTGGCAGAGAAAAAAATCCACATTAAAGAAATCAATAATACCATCGGGCGGCAACTAAGAAAAAAGATAAGGAAGATCGTTGACGACGGGCTGAAAAACGGCGACCGCAACGAGGTAATAAAACAAAGCTTGATTGACGGGCTCAAGGGCACAATGAAAGATGCCCAGGTGAGGGCGGCAACAATCGCACAGACCGAAATATCCGGGGTTGTAAATAATTCCAGAATAGATACCATGAAAGAACTTGGTGTACAAAAACACGCCTGGTCGGGATCGATGGGCGCAAAAGAACCCCGCATAGATCATCATGGATCTGTTGACGGAGAAGTGAGAATGATCGGGGAAAAGTTCAGCAATGGTCTCCGCTGGCCGCATGATAATGCAGCGGACGCGGAAGATGTTATAAACTGTGAATGTCAAACCATGCCTGCGGCATAAAGGATTAAAAATGAAAAACATGATGATCGAAACAAAGGTATTCCCAAGTGAAGTTTTAAAACACGACGATGAAAATTTAATTATTGAGCATTTTATTTCCACCGAAAAGCAGGATGCTGGGGGCGATATTATGCGTGCGGACGGCATGAAATTATATGGGAAACCCGTGGTCATGCTGAATCATGGCCTGGTGGGCATGAACCGGTTGGGTATCGGCATTGATTCAATGGCTGAGCCGATAGCCAAACCTCTGGGATTCCGGCCCGGTGTATCACCGGCGGGGAATAAGGGCATTATCGCCACAACCAAATATTACGACGGCAGTAAATTACCGACTCCCGATAATACCGGGCGACGGTTATATGAAAAAGCACGAGATGGATTTATGCCGAACTGGTCCATTGATTTTAAATCGATTGAATTTGTGCCATTGGCTGACGGTGGGAGGGATGTCAAGACATGGGTATGTTATGGATATTCCCAGGTGCCCACCGGATTAAACGACGAAGCCACAACCCCTGAGGTAAAGGCGGCAATGGAAAAGGTAAAGACGGAAATCAAATCGCTTTTATCACTTTCCTTTGGGTTTGATGCGGAGCAAGAAACAAAAACCATTGAGCAGCTGAGCGACGAACTGGCGGACATGAAAATAAAGCTGGCCGATATGGAACAGGAAGTAAGCGATAATCAATCACATAAGAAAACCATCTTTGATTCCATCCTCGACGGGGACGGAGTGATTCCGTCAGAAAAACCCGAAGCACACGAGGACGATGGGATATTGGGTGATATTCTTATAAATAATTCAGATTCCCAAACATCAATCTTAGAGGAGTAAAAACAATGGCAGACAGACTTGCGGAAATCTCCAACCGTGTAAACGAGTTGGAAAAAAATGGTGGGAAACTCACGGCGCAGGATTTTAAAATGCTCGTGATAACCATCAAGGACGAACTGACCGAGCAGAAGTCGCTTGTAGAAGCGGGCAAACAATCGGTGTCTGACGTCGATACCAAGATAAAAAAAATGATCGACGATCTCAATGTCAAATTTCAGAATTTTCTGGAAAATGCGACCGTCTTTTCCCAGCAGCAGCAGGAAACCAAAATGACCGACCGGGAAATAGCGGGCAAAACCCTGGGCGCCATGTACCGGCGTCATTATGGCCGTAGTAAAAATCCGGCGGCTGATATGAAAATGATCATGCAGTACGGCGGGTTTGTCAACGACGTCGGCGGCGATGATTGGAAAGAGGGCAACGACCGGCTGATCGCGATCAAAGGTATGCCGACCGACGAAGAAATCAAAGCCCTGGTCGGCACCCCCCTGCGGTCAGACGCCGCGACCGGGCAGTATCTGGCGCCCCAGGCGTACACCAATGAAATCTGGCGGATCGCCCAGGCGGCCAGCATGATTTCCCCGGTTATTACGCACATCCCTATGATCAACCGGAAGATCACCCTGCCGCGTCAGGTGGCCAATATGTCATTTACTAAAGTTACTAACCAGATCACGGCCAAAACCGAAACCAACCCGACGTTCACCACGTTTGATTTGGATGCGAACACATACGCCGCATGGATGACCCTGACCGAAGAACTCATGGAGGACTCACAGATAGAATTGGTGGGATTTTTCTCCAAGTTGTTCGGCGAGGCCTGGGGCGTGACGTTCGACAATGAAACCATCAATGATGCCAGCTATGGACTCTTGACGGTTTCCGGGACTGTCGCCATGGCTATGCCTACCGGGAAAACCGACGGCAGCGCAGTAAGCTGGACGGACATGAACAACATGCAGACACAGATTCCTGTCAGTGTACGGGCCGGGGCCGGTTATATCATGCATAGCGAGACATTTAATGTCGTCTGCAACATGCATAACGCCCAAGGCGACCCGATTTATCGTCAGCCGTGGAATCCTACGACTCCCGCAACGATCAACGGCAAACCGTACTGGATTTGTGACGCTATGCCCGCCCTGTCTGACCAGACCGCCGGTAAACCGGTAATGGCCTACGGCAATCCCGCGAACATGGTCAGTGGTGACCGGATCGGTATGGAGATCAAATTTTTCAACCAGACCATCCAGGCCGTTCAGTACGACCAGGTGTTCCTGCGGGCGCGTATCCGCAAGGCCCAGAACGTGGCCCTACCCGGCGCGTTCTGCATTTTAAGCACGGCGGCTGCATAAATAACGATGTGTTGGGCGGCTACTAAACAGTAACCGCCCAACATCAAAACGAAAAAGAGAGGTAAGAAACAATGAGAAAAGTTTACGGAATTATTCTGTCTGTTCTCATGGTTTTCGGCATTGTGGCGTTATTTATGAACGCTGCCGGTATTTCCATGAACGTGTATTTGGAATCAGTCGGTTATCAGGGCATAAAAACATCGGCTGTATCCGATTCGATTAAAGTCACTATTCCACCGATGACGGGGTTGCGCCCGATTATTCTGGGCGGGTCGATTTTGGTGGGGTCCACCGCGCATAAGACGTGGTTTTTAACGCCCAACAAGCAGACCACGGTGAAAACCGCTATGGCGGCCTTGTCCGAGACGCTGTATACCAAGGACACCTGCTATGATGCGGGCGGTAACGCCCCTGCCGCCGGAGATATTTTTGTGATCGAGCAGACCAACGGACAGTATGCGACCGTGACCTGTTCGACGGCCACCGACCGGCTAAAGATATTTTTTAAAAAGAGCGAGGCTAATTCTTTAGGCGCTGTGGCGTCCGGTAAAAAAGTCTGGGGACTTGGCGCCCCCGGTGATGCCAATGGCCAGGCGTATCAATTAACGGTCAGTACGGTGAATAATTATCCGGCGGATGCTATTATAGGGTCGGTTGGCGGGCCGATAGTCTACCGTAGCGGTTGCGTCACAAAAATCGACACCCTGGGGTATTTGTCTTGGGGTTACATTAATAAATAAGGAGAAAAAATAAAATGAAAAAACTTCTCTTTATTTTGTCGGCGCTGGCAGTCTTCGCCTGTATTCCGTTCCTGGTTAAGGGATCGGACCTGGCGATGAATTGCTACCTGACCGGCGGCGGGTATGTGGGTCAAACCACGGCGGTGGGCGATAGCGCGGACACCATTAAGGTGACCATCCCGCCTATGTCCGGGGCGCGCATTGTGATTACTGGCGGGGTTACCCATTGTGATACCACGGCGCACAAGGCTTACTTTCTGGTGCCTAATGTTATCACCACCTTAAAAAAGGCCATGCTGGCCAGTGCGGTGGCGTGTACCCTGACCGATACGATCCCGGATGCCGGGGGCAATGCTCCCGCTGCTGGTGACATCATAGTCATTGAGCATCTCAGCGGGATATATCAGACCGTTACCTGCAGCGTCTATTCCGCCGGCGGAAGCGTGGAATTTAAGCATGGTGAGGCCATTGCGACGACCGCCGCCGCTGGCAAAAAGGCGTGGGCCTTTGGTGCGCCTGGCGATGCCAATAATTTAATGTACCAACTGACCGCACTCACGGAGAATACCTTTCCCGCGCAATCCATTGTGGGGAAAATGTCGTGCCCATTGGTTTACCGGCAAAGTTCTTTCGGTGCGACCGGATGCGATACCCTGCGGTACCTGACCTGGAGTTATATCGATAAATAATTATTCATGGGGGGCGGTCGCTATATGGCCGCTCCCCAAAAGAAAGGAAAAACAGTGAATATCGGGAAACAACATAAGCAGGAACTTCCCATCCCGGAGAAGCAAGCAGAAGAAAAGATTTTAGTGGTTGCGATCAGGACGTTTTCGGATATCGGACTCGGTAAAAAAACGCCGGAAGATAAGCCGTTTCTGCTCACCGCGTCACGAGCGAAAGCGTTGGCGCATTTCGTGAAACACGTCGATGTGAAAAAGGCGCCGGAAAAACCCGAAGATAAAAAATAACAAATGCCCATCATAACGCTTGATAGTGCCATTGCATTGACTGACCTGGCCACGGCCAAGACGTTTTTAAAGGCTCCGGCGGATACCAGCCATGACACCATAATTACCATGCTAATCAATGGTGCATCGGATTTTATCAATCGATACTGCGGCAATGGTGGCGATCAAATTAATATCAAGGCCATTGAATTGACCGAATATCACGACGGTGACGGCGACTTGATAACCCCCGTAAATTTCCCCATCAATTCCATCACGGCTATTTACGAGGATCTGGACCGATTATTCCCGGCGGCATCTGCCTTGAGTGTGGCAGACATGATCATCGTCAACCAAAAACGCCAGATAAGATATTATGCCAATTCTTTTCTATCGGGATACGGCAGTATCAAGTTGGTTTATAATTCCGGTTTTGCCCAGGTCCCGTACAATGCCGAAATGACCTGCCTGGAAATAATCCGCATCGGCTACAAGGATATTATCGAAAACCGGGACGGTATCACGTCGCGGACCGTTGGGGGCGGGTCAGTCGCCATTGATGGGAGTAGATTGCCGAAGCATATTTTACAGAAACTCGAACCCTTTATGCGGAAGTTTTAAAATGCAACCCGACGTATCAAAAACAATCGCTGATCTTGATCGATTAAAAGCGATCAATACAGAGGCCATGAAATTAGCCATGCTTGATACGGTAAAATATGCCGCCCTCTTTGTTCGGGGTGAACTACAGGGACCACGCCCAAGTCGCCTTATTTCAAAACATGGGCTTACGAATCGGATCGGGTTTGATGTCGAGCAATCCGGGAAGCTGACAATCGGGTACATTGGCACAAACATCAAATCGGAAAAAGGGTTTAACTATCCCGAATGGTGGGAGGTGAGGGCCCATGCTTGGAAAAGAGAGAATCGACATGCCAGCGTTTCGCCCCGTCCGTTTTTAAAACCCGCCGTTATTAATAATAAAGAATCCATACAATCCAAATTTCAACGGCGTTACGAAATTCACTTTAAAGAATTATCGAAAGGAATTGCAAAATGAAAAGATTACTGGCTTTAATCGACGGCAAAAAAACAGTCATCAGCATCGCCATTATTCTGTTGGGCAAATATCTGGCCGGCAACAGCGTACCCATCACCGATGAGCAGGTGATGAACGCCATGCACTCCCTGCCGGTGCAACTGGATGCGGCGGGCAATGTGTATGCCAATGTCACACAGGGCGTCGGCCTGGTCGGCTTTATTATCGGCATAATTCACCACTTTATGAAAGCCTGGAACGCCACAAAACCGCAGGCGTAAAATGTCGGAGAATACCGTCGGGAATTTGGGAGTTATCGCCGGGGTATTGGCCACAATCACGGCCGCCATTACCTGGGTGGTAACACGGCTTTCGGGCAAGCAGTATTGCCCCACGCATGGTGAACAGTGCGCAAGGTTTGAGCGCATGGAAAAAAAAATTGAGAATATTTATTCTGAATTAAAAGGCAAAGACGGCCAGGACGGTATTTCACAGCGCGTGGCGCGCATAGAGGAGCATTTAAAAAAATGAAAGTCACCATTTACGGCAAGCTCGACCTGCTTTTCCTGGACGGCCATAATTGGCTGGTGCAGAATATCGACAACAGGTTTTACGCGGTGGTCAACATGCTCACTATAATTAAAATACCGGATGGATTTATCACGGACTTTGCCAGTATCCCGCGTACTTTTTGGAACATCCTGCCGCCTTGTGGTGACGGCCCCCACGCTCAATATGGTCCCCCGGCTATTTTTCACGACTATCTTTATAAAACGCACATGGCCGACGGCAAAGAAGTGTCCCGTAAATTTGCCGACGACGTTTTATTTGCCGGGATGGAATTTGAAAAAGTTGAAACCTGGAAAAAGTGGACGATATATTGCGCCGTCCGGACGTTCGGCGGTATTCCCTGGAATAAGAAAAAATGAAAATATCGCGGCCTGGCCAAGAGGTAAGGCACCGGACTCATAATCCGGAGATCGGGGTTCAACTCCCTGGGCCGCTATTATATAAAAACACTTTACTAAAAAATTTATGGATAAAATAATTCAATCAATTAAAAATATCCTGCGAGCATTCGCGGAATGTGAACAGGGCTTTTATTACGAGGGGGAATAATCATGGACGGAAAATGGACGGTCAAGACACAATGGCAAGAGGACAAGAAGGAATTGAAGATAGGCACGGTGTCAATGGTTTTTAAGTACGACGACGGCAAGACACCGGATTTCAATTTCAGCAAGACGGGCGAGTTTGGCGCGATTAAGGACATGGGCAGCCTGGCCGCAGTCAAAGAAGCTATTGCTTTGGGATCTGACATGGTAGCAATCGAGCATACCGAATATAATCTCGACGAATTGGCCGCCTATAAAGCAGCGCCACAGACCACAGCGCCACCCAGCAAGCTAAAAAATATCCTGCCGGTGTCTGAGGGCTTACTTGGCTTTGACAATGATGTGCTGGAAGCATTGAAACAGAAAGCTGAAGCTGCCCGTGCTTTTTATGAGCAATCAATTATCGACGAAGCAGAACTCTCTGATTTTATGAATGGCGGCAACGCTCCGGTCGGTGTGAAAATTTCAACAGAAGCAAGAGTGCTTAAAAAGGTAGGTGCATAATGCCATCAACAAAAAGTTTGTCGGTTATTTTGAATGATGTTGCACTTAGCGGCGGTAGTGGATCAGTAACCAGTGGTGCAATAACATGGACTACAAATTACGGACAGGGGTTGCTTGTTAAGATGACTAATGGAGCAACCGGACCGACTGTTGCCGGACAAGTTCAGGTTCAAGTGTCTTATGACAATACAAATTATTTCAATTATGGCGGTGCTATATTGGGTTCAACAGGTAATGCTGCTGTTGTTTCCGTTGCTGTGCCAATTTATAACCTGGATGTTATGTATGTCCGAGTGGTTTATGGTTCAAACACTGCTCAGACGGTGACTTTTAGAGTGGAAGCTGGACAGGTAACCGGTATCTAATTTATTATGACAAAGACTTCAAGATTTGTCCTTAATTTAGGACACAAACTGGCTGCAAATTTGAAAGCCGCATGGCTTTTTAACGAGATGCGGACAATAACTGGAGCTTCGTTTGCCATATCTGAATATTCTTTTAATTTTCCTTCCATGACATTTTACTCTGGAATAGCAACTTGTACTGGATATGTAAATACATCAGCAGGTCCAGGGATTAAGGCGATTGCAGCAAATCAGGACTATGGATATGGAGCTTCGAATGGTTTGTATTTTGGTGTTACATCTCCATTTTCAATCATGTTATCTTTTCAGCCAACGATATTGGGAGCTGCTCAATCCATAACCTGTTATGCCCTAAATTCAGCAACTGGTTCC
>Ga0315282_10008071_pt1 | contig 17102 bp, 16 predicted proteins | sample YL17G07_20_MG_FD_203693 | JGI IMG/M metagenome (GOLD analysis project Ga0315282, IMG submission 203693) | Sediment microbial communities from Yellowstone Lake, YNP, Wyoming, USA - YL17G07_20 | ecosystem: Environmental > Aquatic > Freshwater > Lake > Sediment | place: USA: Wyoming | collected...
GATCTGGCAAGCACTCTGAGACGCATCGAGGACAATGGTATGGAGCCTATTGGAATGATTCTTGCAAGCGAAGACGACTGGGACAGGTATGAGACGGCTCACTGGCGAAATGTGGGACAGTGGGCTAGCACGAACTCTGAAGACCCAGATGCAAGGGAATTTCAGGCAACAATGCGAAGAGAACGAGAGATCTATCTTCGTTGGGGAAGGACTTACATGGGGTGGGGGGTCTTCATCTCTGAGCAGAAAGCATGTGGAAGTGAATAGCTTTCTCTTCACAGGACCCAACGATGTTTTCTCTGGCCGCGGTTATTCTTGTCCGCTCAACTTTGAAAGATGTAGATGAGAAAAGACTGAGCGGCACATTCTCGCGCGGGAACGTAGCCAGCGCAACCCGATCCGGTCAGGGAAGACTGCGGAAAGGACTTAATGGAGCAGCGGCCGGTAGACAGCAGTTAATAGTTCAAGAGCGATCCTGACAAACGATTGTCCTAAGCCTTGTGTGAGGTGGGTAGCTATGAAGGGCTGGCGTGGGAGGAAATGTTCTTCACCCTCTTTGATCGCTGCATGCGTCGTCCTCCTGGTGGTGATATTCTCGTTTGCCGAAGCCGATGGAGTCGTCGCAAAGTGTGGTCCAGCTCTCCATGTCAATCCTGCGACGGGCTCGACTTGCGTAGGCAGAGCTCTTGATGGAACCGTTACCGGAACAGTGACGACCACCTCGACATCAACCAGTACGACCACAACCACATCTACTACCACCACTACAACGACCATGACAACTCTTACCACAGCAAGACTGACAACAACCACGACAACGACACAGTACTCTTTGACAACTACGACTAGAACGACGAGTACGATCTACGTTTACACGAGTTACTCCCCAACGACCACGACTCCGATTACAGTAGTTGTGCCGTTGACGTACAAGACCACGACCACTACTACCACGACTCTGATCCAGGGTGTGACATCTGGGGTCGTCTTGACAACTGTGATCGGGACCACCGTTTCGGTGACGGTCACTTCGATGGTTAGACGCTGCATCATTGCGTCTGTTGCCTATGGTTCTTCGCTTGCTCCTGAGGTCGAATTTCTCAGAGGATTCAGAGATCAGGTTGTCATGACGAGTTTTGCGGGACATCAGTTCATGAGAGCTTTTGACGTATTCTACTATTCGTTCAGTCCAGAGGTTGCGGCGATGCTGATGGAGAAGCCTATCCTTCAATTCCTTGCGAGAGTGGCCCTCTGTCCGCTTGTTGCGTCGCTTCGACTGATCGTGGCGGCCCTCGCGTTTCTGCCCGTGTCTTCAGAGCTCATCATCATTCTTGTTGGCGTGACTTCAAGTGCTCTGGTTGGGACAGTGTACGTTGGCCCGTTCATGATTCTGACGAAGGTAGTTCGTCGAAAAGGGAGACTTGCAGGATCGACGAGGCGGCTCTGCCTTTGAGACGCAGTGTACACTTATCCTCTGGAAAGTAATCGGCAGGTGTTCTCTGGAATTGTCCCGAAAGCATCGAAGAAGGACCTAGCACTTGCTGTCGTCATGGGCCTGTTGAGTAGGGCATCGTTCTCACTAGCCATTACCTACTGGCGACGATATAGAGAAAAGCAACATTGGCACGCGATAGTGAAGTATGCCAGTCCAGCGAAGAAAATCGATGCGTGAGACCGAGGAAATGAGACGAAGAAGACACTCGGTTCGATCTGGGCGAGCTTCTAGACGTGGGCAATTGGGATTGAGAGGGGTTAGTGGGTTCTTGGAACGAGCCATAGATGTCGTTCCGGACTTGGTGTTTGTGAAGGATAGAAGACTCAAGTATGTACTGGTCAACAAGGCAGTGTGCGACTTCCTTAGAAAATCCAAAGACGAGATCCTAGGCAGAACTGCATATGACCTCTATCCAAAAGACATGGAGAGCCGCAAACAGCAATGTGTTGAGTTGTTGAACAAAGCTTAAGTCCGGAACGTCAGCAATGCCTCGCTGGAAACGAAGATGATGAGCAGGAATTGCGTTCCAGAACGCCAAGCTAATTGATGTGAAGTCCATCCGCGATTCTGAGGCTCATCTCTATTGTTCTGCCTTGTTCTTGGAGGTACACAAATGCTAACGAGTGATCGCCTTCCATGGCGGCAAATCCACGAAGAGAAGTAGATTCGGGAAAGATCGGAAGGAACAGGCTGTAGGCACACGAGAAGCAGCAATGATCTGTGCGAGATCTGGCCTGGAATATCACGTGATCGATTCAGAGTGGAAAGAGAACTACATCACACCAAATGAACTGGAAAATCTACTGCGTCTCTCTGAAAATCATTGCTCCAATCTGAAAACAGTCGTCACCATATCCGTCAGGCACACGTGTTGCCTTAGCAGGACATCCAGTCTGGTTAGCGTGATGAAAGATCATAGGAATGCAAGTCTATGCCTTGTCGCGGGCAACAGAACCTATCTTGATGAGAAGGAGGCAGAGCGGTCCGCTGCCAGAAGACTGGTCGATGCCGCCCGAGTTGCAAGAAAGCATCTGGAAGATAGACCGATTTTCGCCGGGATGGAACGACTAGGAAAGAAAGCGCTAGAGACTGTGAAAGAATATCGCCTTGTCCCATTCTTACTCATGGACAAGAGTCTTGAAGACAACATTGTTCGAGTTCAGAAAGTGAACGGAAAGGGTAGCCTAGCTCTGTATCTGCCATACCTTACCACATCCGATGGGCACGATGCCACGACGGAGGTTATGGGAAGGCTCTGGAAATATGCGCTCAGACGCCAATGGGTCAGAAGTGATCTTCTGAAAAGAGGATGTGATCCAACTCTTCTGGAGAACACATTGAATCAGAATCAAGCAAAGGGCGCCTTAATTGACAACGGCGTTACAGATCTTCTCGTGAACGCTGCTAGAGAACTGTCTATCTACGGCACGACACAAGACTTCATCCGGTCGTTCAAGAAGCTCAAACAGCTTGGCATCAATACCGTCATTGGACTGCCTCTCCGGGAAGAAGAGGAGCAGGTTATGACTTTCTCACGGTATCTGCAACAAGCACAAGAGCGCTGACGGGCAACACTTTCCCGGTGTAACCGACGGAGAGACTGATGGATGGGTCATAGAGGAGTATTTGGGATTCCTGATGCCGGGAGTCTTTGTTCTGCGGAACTCTGCTTCCAGCAGCTGCGGTATGAGCAGGAGTCAGTGGGTTATGATGATTCGACACTTGCCGAAGATTCTGCTCCCATTCGCCAATTTCATCTGGACCGAGTCAGAGAAACGATGATTAGCACTACTGCAAGTTTCTTGCGCCACAGTTGAAGGGGATCTGGCCATGAAGGCGGCCCGTGATATCACCGGCCCCCACAAGTGACGCAGCCTTGTGCCAAGACATGACGAAGCTAAGGGTCCTGGCGGAGCAGCTTCGCTCCAAGGTAGCTACGCTCAACAGGCCTCAAGGCAGATCTAGTCAAATTGACGAGGCAACGAAAGGAGATAGGAACTATGGCCTGTCGAAGTAGACAGATAGTCTGCTAACGGTCTCTTCTATTGCCTTTCTTCCGGTCTCAGCGCGCCAAGTGGATGATGCAGACCAGCATTTCGGATTTGATAGATTATCTTCAGTCAGAGCGCGTGCCCACACAAAATTTCACTTATTCTGGCGATTCAAATTCTGTCGGCCGCACCATTGGTGGCCACCACCCACCACACACACCACACTTTTGACGATTCTGACGATTGCTGGGGAAGCACGCGCGTGGTTTATATCGATAGACTCATTCGGGAGGATTCCCAAGTACGTTGGTAAGAATTCTTTCTGCAAAACATCGATCAGGAACATGTGGCGCGCGCTTGTCCCTTTCTCAGCTGAAGGGCAAGAAGAGGAAGATGATCTGTCGATCCGATATCCGGAGCGTACGCTATTAAATGCTCATCTGCTAATCATGGGTGATCAGCGTCACATAGGAGGATTGCCGGATTCCTATCCGTTCGCAAAATTTCGAAAAAGGCCTTACATCGAACAGCTGGCTAGTGGTCTGTGTTCTCGCAGGGAATCTCGTGCTCCACAACATGCAGCGCTTCGCGCCGGTATCGCTGTTTGAAGAGCTACGAACGGCATGGGACACCGGTTACACTGGTATGGGAAATGTGTTCAGTGCTTACCTTATGGCTTATGCGTTATGCCTAGTGCCGATGGGGGTGCTGGCGGATAGGGTAGATAATAGACGCTTGATGACAATAGGCGCTTTTCTGAGCTTGGCAGGCTCTGTTCTCTTCGCTATCTCTCCAAATCTGAATATGGCGATCTTGGCGAGGTGGGGGCTTGGTATCTCAGGGGCCTTCCTTTACGTGCCGAGTGTGCGTTACTTGGTTGCCAATTTTGCAAGCGAGAAACGGGCATCAGCAATGGGGTGGCTGGAACTTGGCGCGGGTCTAGGACATGTGCTGGCTTTGACAATTCTTCCTGGCACGGTTGGTTCACTAGGCCTGACAGGCACGTTCCTTATTCCATCGGCCATAGCCGCGGTGCTCCTGATAGGGATCACATTGGTGCTGAAGAGTGCTCGGACGACTGGGTATGGTTTAGGCCAAGCAGGGACTATTTTCCGATCAGCTACTTTCTGGTCATTTATAGTTTTCAACTTCTTGGGATTGCTGGCAACCTATGCGTTATCGGGTTGGATGCCAACGTATCTGCGTCGCGACTTTAGGTTCAGCGCAGTTGAGGCGGGAACTTTAGCAGCATTGACAAGCGTAGGCTTGATGGTGTTCTCGCCTATAGCGGGGAGGGTCTCTGACCGTCTTGGCGCTCGGAAACCTGTCCTATTCACCGGGTCACTTCTCTCCGTAGTCTGCCTAACAGCAATGGTGCTGAGCCATGACATCAGAGTGGTTGTTGTTGCATCGTTGTTTATGGGGGCCAGTAGTGCCTTTACGATTCCTGTCGGTATGATATTCGCGGGAGAAGTCTTCGCCAATGCTGGCGCTGGACTTGCCGTGGGACTGGTCGCGACTTCCAGTCAGATCGCTTCCTCAGTATCTGGCCCACTCTTCGGGTACGTATTGGATCTGACTGGCGCTTTCTTGATGGTATGGGGAATGGCTCTGGCTTGTCTGGTGGCAAGGATTCCGTTTTTGACAGTGGTTGGAGAACGCAAGAAGCAGAGACCACCGATGAATGAGTAGAGGATCACGAAGCGAGGAACTAGAAGCTTTTCCGCGGCCTGTACGCGCTCTCATGATCCGCTCGAAATCCTCGAACGAAAATCTATTAGTTCCAACACTCTCGCTTTAGTCCATGTCCGACTCTGCAAGATATTCGGGCGAGGTCTCTCTTGTGGCTGCAGGCGACTCTATGGTATTTGAGAGGCTCTCCGTCTTCAAAGAGCAAGATATTCTAAGAGTGAGCGAAATCCTGAAGAAGACTAACATAGCCTTCACCAATTTCGAAACAATCATGCGTGATGGCAAGGGCTTTCCAAGATACAAGGTTGACCCCACTGTTTGGTTGTCAAGCCCGTCCTTTGCTTTGGATGAGCTGAGATGGATGGGATTCAATCTCTTCTCAGTAGCCAACAATCACTCCTTGGACTACAGTGAGGAAGGGTTGATAGAGAACCTCAGGATCTTTGAAGAATCAGGAGTGACTTTCGCAGGTGTTGGAAGGAATCTGTCGGCGGCCAGAGCTCCGGCCTATCTGGACACTCCGAATGCTCGAATAGGCTTAGTTGCGATGAATACTCGTAGCGAGGATGGTCCCGCTGGAGAGAATTGGGGCAGGGTTCAAGGTCGGCCTGGGGTGAACCCTATGAGGTTCACCACGGTGAAATACCTCAAGAAGGAAGATTTCGATAAGTTAGCAGAAATATCTAGAAAACTGGGTCTTCCCGATGCGAGAGAAGGAAAACTCAACTTTCTTGGCCTGAGAGAACTCAGATCTATTGACCTATTTGAGATTGGAGAACAAGCGACCATAAGAACACATCCGTTTGGGCCAGATTTGCGAGGTAACTTACGGTCTATCTCCGAGGCGAGAAAAAGCTCTGACTTCGTATTCGTTTCAATACACAACCACGAAAAACTCAGACCTGGTGAAGACTATTTTGATGATACAATCGAGTTTGTGGCAGAGTTCGTAGAGACTTTTTCAAGAGCTACGATTGATGCCGGAGCGGATGCTGTTCTGGGTCATGGGACACACGTTCTCAATGGAATAGAGATCTACAAAGGATCACCAATCTTCTATGGTTTGGGAAATTTCATATCACAATCATACCGAGCGGTTCCTCAGCCATACGACTACTATGAAGCACGGGATCTTCACGAACAAGGATTTCAGACCGAGAATATTGTAGATGTGCGCCCCACCTTCGATCGATCTGCCCCTTTGACCGAAGATGCAGAAAAACGACGAACCCGACGTCTGAACACCAGTATAGTTGCACAAGTCACTTTTTGCAACAGAAAGGCAGCTGAAATCAAGCTCTATCCAATAGAACTGTTGACGAACGAGATGCAGAAAGGAAGACCTATGCTGGCCTCAGGACGGAGCGCCGATGAGATACTGACCCGCCTGTCTCGACTCTCCTCCAAGTACGGAACGAAGATAGCAGCTGACAACGGAGTCGGGACGATCACACTATGAAGCTCAGGTTCCTGCGTTTGACGAGTGGCTTTCTGCAACGGCATAGCTCAAGCGTACCTAATAGCGGAAGGAGACTTGAGGGTCCGGACAAGGAGGTGCGAACTCATTTTGCGTAGATTGAGGAACGATCAAAAGCCTTGTCGCCAAACGTCTTAGGCGATATCGGACAAGCAACCCGATGAGATCTTGAGATAGAGAACGCAGGCGGATCATTTTCGCTGCATGATGGTTCAGCTATGGGACATCGAGGGTGAAATCTGCATCCTGATGGAGGATTAACAGGTGAGGGCATTTCACCTTCGACTGAGAATATTCCCCTCCTTTTCGCTTCGCGTGGGTCCACCTCAAGAATGGAGTTCAGCAAACCTATTGTATATGGGTGATATGGATGATCGAATATCTCTTCAGAGGTTCCCTTCTCAACGATCTTGCCATTATACATGACAGAAACAGTACCTCCAATCGGTCTTAGAAAGGGAAGTTCGTGACTTATGAAAATAAGTGCCAGATTCTCCTGTCTCTGAAGGCTCTTTAGGAGATCGAGGACCTGAACCTTTGTTGTAACGTCAAGTGCCGAAGTAGGCTCGTCAAGTACTATGGCCCTTGGACCCAATGCCAGTGATCTTGCGATTGCTATTCGCTGCCTTTGTCCACCGCTCAGTTCGTGAGGATATTTGCTCAGATAGTCTGATGGAGGGGTCAGATCAACTCTTGAGAGAAGCTCTTTCAGAGTATCGTCGCTGTGTCCTATCCCATGCACTTTGAATGGCTTTGAGAGAATCGATTTGATGGTCTTTCTTGGATTTAGACTGGCGTAGGGGTTTTGAAAGACCATTTGGACGTCTCTATGAAAGCTGGTCCGCTCCTTCTTCGTGAGCTCAAATGGGTTGTCTCCAAGGTAACGTATTTCGCCTTCATCAGGCTTCTCCAGTCCTACTATCAGTCTCGCCAGAGTTGATTTTCCCGACCCCGACTCTCCCACTATTGCGTGAGTATCATCTTGATTGACTTCAAGCGAGACATCATCGACGGCTTTGACAGTCTCCCTTCTCCAAAAACCTTTTCTTACGAAATAGTACCTCCTCACGTTCTCAATTGATAGAAGGACATTCCCACTCATTTCTCAACACTCGTGGTTGATAGCCAACATAAGACCTTCTTGCCACTTGGAAGCTGCACGTAAGGCGGGGGCTCCTGCCTACATCTGGAAATTAGAACTGGGCATCGGGGATGGAACCTGCACGATGACGGTTCAGAAGGTTTCGTAGACTCGGTTATTGAGTACTGAGAGGTCGATGTTCCCTGCAGTTTCTTCACAGCTTCCAGCAACATTACAGTGTAGGGATGTTTTGGATCACTGTGAAGGCCATCTGTGCTGTCCTCCTCTACGATGTTGCCCGCATACATTACGTAGACCCGGTCAGCAAGATTCGAGACGAGGCTTAGATCGTGTGTGATAAGAAGAACTGACAACTTGAGCATGGACATCAACCGCTTTATGAGTTTGAGTATCTGCGCTTGGATGGTCAAATCCAAGGCTGAAGTCGGCTCATCAGCTATCAGCAGCGAGGGAGACGAGGAAAGCCCTAACGCTATGGCGACTCTCTGCGCCATCCCTCCACTCAGCTGGTGCGGGTATCGGCCCAAGATTTCTGATGGGTCAGCGATTCTTACTAGGTCGAGTAATTCTGTTGCTCTTTCTATGGCCTTTCCTCGGCCCGAAGTCGGATCATGGGTCATTATTGTCTCTGTTAACTGGTCCCCTATCTTCAGAACAGGGTTCAAGGAGGAATGGGGGTCCTGAAATATCATAGAGATATCTTTTCCTCTCACCTCTCTCATTTGCTCCTCCGTCAGATTGAGTAAGTTTGTGTCCTTGAAAGTGACCGTTCCCCTAGCTATTGTGGCGTTTTCTGGAAGGACTCGGAGAACAGCATTTGCAATTGTTGATTTACCAGAGCCACTTTCCCCGATCAACGCTACACACTCATTGCTCCCTATTGTCACTGTTACGCCACTTACTGCGTTTATCGAGAGGCCTCGTGCCCTGTAACAGACTTCCAGATCGCTTACATGGAGTAGAGTATCGTTCATCATTGACCGACCGACTGCATTTTCGGGTTAAGTGTGTCATTTAGCCTGTCTGCGAATGAGTTCACGCATAGGAGCACCGCGACGCAGAAGACACATGGATAAACCAAGACCCACCAGCCTCCAGCGAAAATGGCCTGTCTACCGATTGCGATCAGTTTTCCCCAGCTTGCCAGATTCGGGTCTCCTAGCCCGAGGAAACTGATTCCTATTTCATCGATTATTGATCGGGAGAACTGCAATGCCAAGGTTGGAAGGACTGGCGGCAGGATGTTCGGGAATATCTCGAAGAACATTATGTCTACAGGATTGCACCCTGTCACCTTGGCCGATAGAACGAACTCCCTCTCTTTAAGTGAGAGAGTTTCAGCTCTCATTATTCTAGCCAGAGTTGGCCAAGAAAGGCCTCCTATTATTAATACTATGTTCAGAAAGCTGGTGCCAAATAGAGTCGCGAGAACCACCACAAGGACGAATCTAGGTATGGACATGGTCAGATCTGTAACGCGCATCAGAATCTGATCAGGCAGCCCTCCGTAGTATCCGGCGAAGATTCCCAGCAAAGCTATCGTGAAGGAGATGAGAGTCGATGCCCCGCCAACGTAGAAGGCTACTTGTATCCCGTGAATAACCCAACTGAAGACATCTCTACCCAGCTGGTCAGTGCCCATTATGAACTCCGCTGAGCTGGGACTCAGTCCAAGTGCGTACCCTGTCTTCAAAGGATCTCGGGACGTTATGAGACTTGAGCACATGCCTATCGCGAAAAAGATGACTAGTGCAAACGAGGTGCCGATGAAAGATTTGCTGAGCTGCGTTCTCACTTTTTAGCTCAACCTCACCCTTGGATCAACGACGCAATAGATCACGTCCACCAGAAGGTTCACAATCGTCACCCATATTGATGAAAAGAAGAGAATGCCCATCAAGAGCGGGTAATCTCTGAACGAGACCGCTTGCACAACCAGATGACCTATTCCGAACCAAGAGAACACGGTCTCCGTCAATATGACGCCGCCGAGCATGTATCCAACCTGAACCCCGGCCAACGTCACTATGGAGAGGATCGAGTTCCTCAGGGCGTGTTTGAAGACGATTCTTGTGTGCTTTATGCCTCGAGATACAGCTGCGCGGACGTAATCTGACAGTAATGCCTCAATCATCGTGTTCCTTATCACCCGTGTGTAGCCGGCCATCCAGATTAGCGCGAGACTTGTGGCTGGTAGTGCTAGATGCAATAGCAGATCCAGAAGCCGTTCCACGAGACTTCCGTAGACGACACCTACAGTCATGAATCCTCCCAACGGAAGAATTCCTAAGGACACAGACAGTGCATAAAGCAGTAGCAGTCCTATGATGAAGGCTGGTACAGAGTCGAAGAAGGTGGCGAAGGAGGAGAGAAAGGAGTCTACTGGTGAGTTTCTTCTTAATGCTGCGATCATTCCTAGAACAACGCCTAAGGGAATTGAGATCCCGAAGGCAGTGAACGAGAGAAGTAGAGTCAAAGGAATTCTTTCCATTATCACCGTAAGGACAGGCCGCTCAAAGGTCAGTGAGAATCCCCAGTCACCAACGAATATTCCGGTTATGTAGGTCTTGTATTGTTCAAGAATGGGTTTGTCTAGGCCGTAGGCTTTCCTAATCGTCTCGAGGTACTGAGGGCTTGCTCCTTCTCCTGCGAACAGTGAAACAGGATCTCCCGGCGCTGTCTTCAGCAAGACAAACCCTAGCGTGACGACAAGGAATACCACGATGGGAATCTGCACTAGCCTCTTGGCCACATACGACATTACTATTCGGCCTAGCCTTTCTTTCTTGAGACTTATGTTTTTGTTTGCTTTGCGCCCCTTTTCCATGCGGGAAGACTGGGACGCGACAGACAGTCCACTAGGTCTTGAAAACAATAAAGGGAATAAAAAGAGGGGCTAGGTTTTGCGTTTGGATTTACTGATGCGGAACAAAGCCAAGCCCAGAATCGCCAAGACAACTATGATCACTGCGTAGGTCAAGTATGGCGGAGCTGGTTCAGTTGGGGGAGTGACTGTAGTCTTCGTTGTCGTGGGCGGAGTCTTCACCTCTATGTAAATGTTCTCGAGCGATTCGCATTGAAGCCAGTTTCTGGCGGGAACGAATGCATTCTTGATTCTCTTGTTCCACACGTACATCCACGCAACATCGAACAACGGTATTTCCGGCAGGTCGTCTGTGATGATGCTTTCGACTCTCAGCAAAGCTGCAGTTCGGTCCTGTTCAGTGGCACCGAATCTCCATCCCTCATAGGCACCATCTGCATCAGGGTTTGAGTACTGCGCCATGTTAACCAAGGTTCGGCCCTTTATGATGAATGAAGAGTGGTGATTCTGATAGCTGAATATTGGTAAGATCCATCTCTTGTTGATAACCATATCGAAATCATAGTTCGCTTCCAGTTGTAGGACGGTAGTGAAATCAGCAGACTTTATTGTTACATCGATTCCGACAGCTTTGAGATAGTCCTTCAATAAGTCTGCTGTCTTGGTCTCATCCGCCTCTCCAGTCCTTACGAGAAGCTCGATGGCAAAACGTTTACCGTCACTCTTCTTGGGATATCCCGCTGTGTCAAGTAGTTCTTCTGCCTTCTTGGGGTTGTAGGGATACACAACTAGATTGGGGTTCTCAGCCACGAACTCAGGTGCCCAGGTTCTGTCGCTTGCCCTGGAGAGACCCACCGTTGCCTTGGAAACTATGTCGGTCTTGTTGATGGCATGGACAATCGCTTTTCTAACCAGGCGGTTGGAAAGCACTGGGTGTTTCAGGTTTGACACGGCAAACACCTTGTAGTTTGGTTTGTAGTCTATGAACACCTGAAGACTGGCGCTCTTCTTCATGGTGTCGTATGCTTCGTAAGGTAGTCCTCTGTAGACATAGTCTACCTCGCCTTTGATTAGAGAGGCAAGGAGTACGGCCGAGTCGGGTATGAATTTGACAATTATCTGGTTGACATAAGGTTTGCCTGGTCGCCAGTAGTTCTCGTTTCTTTCAAGAATTATGTGACTGCCCTTCACCCATTCCTTGAACTTATACGGGCCTGTTCCTACCGGCGCTTTTCTGTAGTCGCTCTTCAGGAAATCTTTCCCTTCCAGAAGGTGTTTAGGAAAGATTGGCCAATCTACTGAGGCCAGGCTAGGCATGTGGATTCCTGGTGCAAAGTCACCAGGAATTATGGCAATCTCTGTTTCACTTCTTATTTCAACCTTAGTTCCCTTAAGGTATTCGCCTCGGTTATCGTATTTTGGTAGCAGTTCCTCGAACGTGAACTTCACGTCTTCCGCAGTAAATGGCTTTCCGTCGTGCCACTTGACTCCTTTCCTAAGCTGGAAAATATACGCCTTCTTCGCAGAGTCTACACTCCATGATTCTGCTAGCCCAGGGACAGTCTGCATTTTCTCGTCAGTTTCCATGAGTGAATTGAGAAGGGCTCCTGCGAAAGGCGCAACGTTCCATGATCCAGAGGCAGAGTCCAGAACCGTCGGTTCGGAGACCAGCCCCATCACTAGGGTTCCGCCGATTGCAGGCTCGACGGCACTCAGTGCCGGCAACACGCTAGCATTGAGTAGGACGAGTGAGATCAGTAGCACCATTCCTAATTTCAAGTTCATAGTCACATCTTCCACAATATTCGTGGTATGTACGTTGGGAAGCGCTTTTAGATCTTTCGTAGAGATTCAGGGCTGATCTAAGAGAGAACTATTCCATGTGCGATGGCCTACATCTCGACAAGCTCTCTATCGACATGAGTGTCCGTTTCGGCTCTTCAGAGAATGTCGGATCTGCGATCAGCTGTCTATAGACTATCCTCTAGAGCAGACTACCAGAGCAGGAACTGGAGTTTTCTAGAGCGTCTTTGGAGGGTGCCCCGTTACCAAGTCTCTTTGAGTACTCGCATTATGTTCTGTCCGACAACTTTCCCAATATTCTGATCTGAGTATCCCTGTTTGATTAGCCATCGAACGATATTGTAGTATTCCGACGGGTTCTCGAGCCCATCGACATAGTCTACCTCCTCATATGGAGGCATCGCTTCTTTTGTGGCTGATGTTGAGAGTTCTTTTGCGAATCTTCTGTGAAGTCCTACGTGATCTCCGAAGTTTGTGTCCGGGCCGAAGGCCAAATGATCAATTCCCATTAGCTTCTCTATGTACTGAAAGTGCTCCATTATGCTGTCTAGGCCATGTCTTCTCTTGTTCATTGTCAGGGTTGTGTGCGGGGCTGCTTCTATGCCTATCACTCCACGCTTCTCGCGTAATGCATGCAAGGCCTCATCTGTTACCAGTCTACGGGATGGCCAGAGAGCTCTGGCCCCTGCATGTGTTATGAAGACCGGTTTCGCACTTGCTTCTATGGCCTCCAGACGTGACTTGTCGCTGACATGAGACAGATCAACCGTAATGCCTAGTTTGTTCATTCTCTTGATGGCATTGTATCCTAGGTCGGTGACCCCGTTGTCGTTCTTTTCGGCCAGTCCTGAACAGAAAGCATTTCCGTGACTGTATGAGACTCCCATGCATCTGACGCCGAAACCGTACATCACATCTATCTTGTCTAGGTTTGAGCCTATGTTAGGTATGGCCTCGATGCTCAGTATGCTGGCCAGCCTTCCTGTTTTATGGGCTTCTTCGATATCTTCGACCTTCTTGCCCAAGAAGACGAAGCTCTGCTTGTCCACATCTGCTAGGTACATGCCGATTTGGTACACTATGTTCTCCCAGTCCCACGGATCTTTTGCTTCTATGCTGCCTGTCCCGTCATGTAATGCCTCGAAGACCGCGTCAAGGCCGGAAGCTGCGAGTCCCTCGTATCCGACGAATATTCGGCCAGATCGTATGTAGTCCCTCATGAGATCCGGATTTTCTGGGTAGATCTTCGTGTGATCATGTAGAGATATGAGAATGTGCTTCCCAAGTAACTCTTGGAATCGTTCCTCTTCGATTTTCGAAAGAGGGACTATCTTGGAGTCTACTCTATGCACTTGCTTGACCAAATCATACTGCTTGTAGTCTACCTGTGGCTCCAAGAACTGAAATGACTTGTAGCCACTATACTTCTTGTTCTTCCCCATTTTCTGATCCCTACGTCCTCTGCGAAGATTCCGGTCGCTGCTAGGTGTCGCTGTCAATTTAAGTGTTTTCCAGTTCTCTGCCGATGACTACCCTTCCGGAGAATCAAGGCCAATCACTTCAAGGTGGCACAGTCAACTCTCTGCCACGACCAGATTATCCCTTCAAATCCGATAGGAAAAGTTGAATTGTATTGATGGCTAAAGAGAAGCGGTGGTGAGGATCAATTGGATGTTTCCGTCGCCATTCTGCGGAGAAGAAGCATTCGTAGTTTCAAGGACGAACCCGTTCCGATGGAATCTGTAAAGAAACTAGTGGAAGCAGGAAGATGGGCACCTTCTGGAGGGAATAGACAACCATGGCGCTTCATCGTAGTCCAAGACGCAAGAAAGGTTAGGATGACAAAGATGTTTGCAGAGGGACTGTCTGGAACTCCCACGCTTCTGATAGCCATTTGCACCGAGAAAAGAGATGACAAAGACATCTACTCCAAGACTACTCTCCTTGACATTGGAATGGCCGCAGAGAACATGATGCTACAAGCAGTGGAATTAGGGTTGGGGACATGTGCAATAGCCTCCTTCAGCGAAGAACCCGTAAAACACCTTCTCAACGTTCCAAGGGAGATGAGTGTGATTCTTCTGCTATCCATTGGATATCCTGATATGCAGCCGACTGTGAGGCCTAGGAAGTCCGTTGAGGATATCTGCTACAATGAGAAGTATGGGGAGAAGTTGATACTATGAAGAAGAACGATGAAGAAAACATGGCGGGGGAGGAATATGTCTTCGAGCTTGCCGGATATCTCATGACATGCGCAGAGATGGCCCTCTCACCCAGGGGTTCGCCACGTTATTCGGCGCTCAGATTCATAGAGGTGGTCAGACGACTAATTGATCTGCCCAAGTTTGTGAGTTGTCTAAAGGAGGATCAATTCCTATTTAAGATCAAGAAGCAGCTTGAGAGTCTGAAGATCGAGCAGAATGATATGGAACAACTGCGATCGCAGCTTCAGGCGATTCTCGTGGAATTTGCCGAAGAAGGAGACCGACGCAGTAGTATGCCCGTTTAGAGAGAGACGTAATGTTGGAAAACTACACGCCAAAGAGAAGGGCTACCATACCTTTCTGGTCTCTTTGATTCTCTCATAGAGTTCTCGAAGGCCTAGCCGTATCAGCGTTTCTTTTGTCGGCTCGCCCGTCTCCTTGTTCCATCCGTGTGCTTCGTAGTATCTATCAAGAAGCTTGTTCCATTTCGCAATGTCAATACGATGCTTTCCGGCGAGCGGATTTTCAATGAATCGTCTGGGTGGTAGATCGTCTTTCCTTGTCCAATTGGTGTGAAGAGTGTTGAAGCATTTCTCGAGAGTATGGATTCGCTCTCCGATCTGTAGCAGCCCGTGTTCGTTGACGCAGAGTCCCGTGGCCGCTGAAAGCAGCTGAGCGTAGTCTCTTGGCAGGAGCATGTCGATTCTACTGCTGTGAGTAAACATGCAGAGGCCCAAGCTATCCAAGACGGCGTTTAGTCTCTCCATGTAGACCACAAGTCTCTCCTTGTTTTCATAGGTCGCCATTCCGCCAATAGTACTAATGCCGAAGATTTCCCTGCAACTCTCTTCGGGCATGTTTTGCATTCTTGCCTCTATGATGGCGCCTCGAGTATGTGTACCTCCGCGTGGCGATACTACCACACCGAGAGCCCAAGAAGGAGATGTCCAAAGAGACTCGTACAGATCATTGCCTTTGATGTGGACGCAGTACTCGGCGCCTCGTCCCATCCTCCTTGAAGCTCTCTTGCATCCGTCTGACAACACGTTTCCGAAGCCGTCTCTATAGGCGATTCTTCTCATAAGCTCGAATACAGCTTCGGTGTTGCCCCATTTCAGTTCAAGTCCGTCAGTATCTTGGATCCCAATGATTGATTTCTCGAAGCATTCAAATGCCCAAGCGATTGTGTTACTTGCAACGTCTTCGTCAAGGCCTAGTTCGTTGCAGAGAAAGTGCGCATATAGTACGTCTTCTGGTTCATCCAGATCTAGCTTAGCGCCAAAGTTCTTGATATCGTTTCCCTGCAACGCCTCAGTGGTTACCCATCGGTTGTCATATTTGAAGTGATATATCGACCAGCATGCTATCGGGCAATGGTGACAGGTTTTGCTGCCGATCTTGAATTTCAGGAATTCCTCTGGCATCAATTTCTGTTTCTTGTCTGCAGGAGGGACTTCTCCCGAGAAGTTTCTGTAGGGAGTGTCAATTCCCCAAGGTTCGTCGTAGCAGTATACGCCATACTTCATTCTGCGTTTGTTGAATTCATTCTCATTTATCTTATCGACGCATTTCCCGACTACTCTGAAGAAATCCCGCGGCTTGCTCACGTCGATGGTTCCGGTTCCTCGAACTGCGATCGCCTTCAGCTTCTTTGAGCCGAAGACCGCTCCTACACCACATCTGCTGGCAGACCTTGCTCGATTCACAATCACAGAGGCTGAAAAAGCCAGATTCTCCCCCGTTGGACCAATGCTCATTGTTTGGAAATCCGACCCGAGATCTCTTCTCAATGTCTCCTCGACTTGAGAAGTGGTCTGCCGGGCCATGTGTCGAGCATCTTTGATCTCGACCAAATCGTCGTCTATGCATATGTATGAGAGTTCTCTAGCTCTTCCTTGTATTACGAGGTTAGTGACCCCTGCAAATCTTAACTCAGGCCCGAAGTCGCCTCCAACATTGGCTGATCCTATACCTCTGGTGAACACGTTCTTCGTGTCTATGCTTACCCTGCAATCCCCTGGAGCACCAGTTCCAACAAGAAGACCTGCGCCGATCGTGATGATGTTCCTAGGGTGAAAGGGATGAACTCCTCTCGGTAGGTCTCTGAGCAAGAGATACTGATTTACTCCTCTTCCACCAAGCCATCTTCTGTACTTGCTGAAACTCTCGGACGAGACCTTCCTACGTGATAAATCGAGACGTAGCACCTTGCCGTTATGCGGCCCCAAAGCACTCCTCGCCTGCCTTGCTGTGCTTTCTATATACGTATAACATCTATGGCCTGTCGAACTATCATATCTATCAGTAGACAGATAGTCTGTTAACGGTCTGTTCTATTCCATTCTTCTGGTCTTTGTTTGGAGATTGATTGCAAGAAAGCGCGTCTATGTGAAGGTCTCTTTTCTACGTTATGCTTCTCGCTTGTCTGGATATGCTCAGGGCACGCGCCTATTCGCCGACTGTTGCGGCATTATGGCTTCGCATCCAGACCTTCCTCAATCGCGCTAACGT
>Ga0315282_10008072_pt1 | contig 17102 bp, 17 predicted proteins | sample YL17G07_20_MG_FD_203693 | JGI IMG/M metagenome (GOLD analysis project Ga0315282, IMG submission 203693) | Sediment microbial communities from Yellowstone Lake, YNP, Wyoming, USA - YL17G07_20 | ecosystem: Environmental > Aquatic > Freshwater > Lake > Sediment | place: USA: Wyoming | collected...
CGCGCCTGTAAGAACCGCAATGCAACCTATTTTTGCTGCCTTAGCAGCTTTAACGCCGAAAATAGAGTCTTCCACAACCACGCACTTTTCTGGGCGGCTTCCCAGTTTCAATGCGCACTTTAAGAAAATTTCAGCATCAGGTTTGGGGTTGTGTACCTCGTCTACCGTGAGGACGATGCCAAAAAATCTTCGGACATTCATCGCGTTGAGCATGTGGTCAATAACGTCGCGGTTATTCATAGAAGCCAAAGCCAGTTTGACCTTGCCGTGTAGAAATTCTAGCAGCTCTACTGCTCCTTCGAACAGTTTTACCTTGCTGCTCAAATCGATTTCGGCTTGAATCTTTTTTTCCACAAGGCTCATGATTAACGGTTCATCGAAGCGTATCCCCGATGCTCGTAGTATCTCCCTGAAAGTTTCTTCTGCGCCAATTCCGATGCGCCGCTCAATGAATTCGTCGCTGATCGTGCAGTGCACATCGCTAAGGGCTTTTTGGAAAGAATCAATAATCACTCGTCTGGTGTCGGCTAGGGTTCCGTCCCAGTCAAAGATAACCGCTTCGAACATTCCGAGTTCCTATTTGAAATTCCTGTTTTTACTTCGAGTTTACGCCTAGTTTCTCTCGGATCAGCTGGCTTTTTTTGGCTGCTTCCTCAACCGCGCGCATTAGCGCCTGCCTGATCTGGCTTCCCTCAAGCTCGTATATCGCCTCGATGGTTGTTCCGCCGGGGGTTGTGACCATGTCCTTTATTCTGGCTGGATGCTCCTGCAGCTCTAGAACAAGTTTTCCTGTTCCCAAGACGGTTTGCGCTGCGCTGTATAACGCCACGTTTCTGGGCAGGCCCACTTTTAACCCAGCGTACATCAAAGCTTCGATTATTATGGAGAGGTATCCGGGTCCGCTGCCGCTTAGGGCGGTTATGGCGTCCATGTATTTTTCGTCAACTTCCTCGCATATTCCCATCATGTTCAAGAGGTTTTTGACTTTCTTTTTGTCTTCTTGGGTTACGTCTTCTTCACAACAGTACGCCGTGTAGGATGCTTGCACCATAACGGCAATGTTTGGCATGATCCTGACGAACTTAGCTTTGGGAACTATTTTCTTGTAAAACTTTAGTGGTATGGTGGCGGCTGTGGAGATTACGAGTTTGCCTTCGATTTCTTTGCTTATTTCTTTCAGGACTTTTTCCAAATCGCCTGGTTTGACGCAGACGAAAACAATTTTGGAGTCGGCTGCGGCTTTTCGGTTATCCGTGGTTGCAGTTACGCCTAACTCTTTCATTTCTCTGATTCTTTCTGGTTGACAGTCAGCTGCTGAAATCTTGCCTGAGTATCCGCTTTTCAACAGGCTTTTCACTATGGCTCCGCCGATCATTCCCGCGCCTATTACACTAATGTTCTCGGTCATCGGTAATCACACTCTTCCTTTAACTTCTTACCATTTTCACTCTTAAACCTTTGTTGTACACACTTCTAAGAAACACTTGTCTAAGTAGCTACTACAAGTTTCTGCAGCAAATTCTGCACGGTCAAGGCGGGAGCATCCGTTCTTATGCCTCGCGAATTAAAATGTGTTGGAAAAGCCTGAAAACCGCTATCACGCAGAGTTTGGAGCAAAGCGTCAACAGAAGGCACTGGCAAGGCTAATTTGTCGCTGACCTTGTCAATAACATAATACGTTTCTGGCGCCTCAGCCTCGCCCTTCGCTAAGGACAGGAGTTTTGCGATTTTTCCGCTGTTTCTAAACGCCGTATGCGTGTTTTCTTTCGCCATTAACTCGCAGAACTGGCTATCAAATATTCTTTCCAGCCATAAAGGCCCTGAATAGTCCATTTTGGAACCGCACTCGGGGCATTTCTCGATGTGCTTGGTGAAGGGGTCTTTTGCGGTTTCTCTGTGCAGACAGTTGAAGCAGTGCAGCACGTACCCGAGGTTTTTGACGCTTTCATCCGCCTTTTTTGCACCGTAGGCTATTTCAGCGTAAACTCGGATGTAGTGGTCGGTGCAGTGGCTGAAGACTACGCTGATACTGATGTCATGCTTCGCCGCTAACGTGGCTATGCATCCAGTTAAAAGCCGAACAGCAAGTTCATGGCAGTACTCGGTGCGCAGAGGTTTTCCGCCGTACTTCCTCACGCAGGCTTTCGAGTGGACGCCGCACAGAGGCGCCAAGTCCGTCGCCGTTACGGCTAAAAGGCCGTTATTGCGCAAAGCCCTGACGGCTGAGTCCAAGTATGGCACGGGAGAACCGAAGGGATCCACATCCACAACGTCAAATCTTTTATGGGGTGCGCCGTGACAGCTTAGAAGACAGTTCGCGTCCTTGTGCTGCGCCGTGACTCGCTCCTGAAGCCCATTCAAGCGCACGTTGTGTTTTGCGAGGTTGAAGGCTCTCTCGTTGATGTCGCCGATCAGCACTTTTTTGACGCCGCGGATTTCGACTGCGAAGCGGACGCCCCTGATTCCCGAACTCGTTAAAGGCTCGCATATGGAAATTTCCCTGTTAACAATTCGCTGGTAGGCTTGTAAGGCTAAAACGGTTATGTCGCGGTTCAACTCCATGACGGGGTTGTAGAACACCGGAGCCTTAGAAGGCGCGTAATCGGAAGGTTGCTTCACAAAGGCTGCGAGTTTCGGAACCAAGACTTTCACTTTGCCTTCTTTCACCATTTCGCTTGGAAAGCCTGCTTCGAATTCTGGTTCTGTCATTGTTTGGCTACGCTCTATGGTTTTTCCACTTGTGCACTTGTCGTTTGGTTAGGAAAAGAAATTTATGGGAATATTAGACTTCTGGTCTAATGGGTGTGGATGATTTGCTGAAGCGTGTGTTGCTTTTGACTGGGAATCCAGGCGTCGGAAAAACAACGGTTCTGATGAAAACTGTTAATGCGTTGAAAGAAAGCGGCTACAAGGTCGGCGGCATCATAAGCCGCGAAGTACGCGAAGGCGGAACGCGCGTTGGCTTCGAAATCGTGGACCTGCGCAGTTCCAAGAGGGGCTGGCTCGCGCATGTTAACCAGAAAAGTGGCCCGCGAGTGGGCAAATACCGCGTTAACATCGAAGACCTCAATGGCATAGGCGTTCAAGCCATAATGGACGCTGTGGAAAACTGTGACGTTATCGCGATAGATGAAATTGGAACAATGGAGCTGTTTTCTGAAAAGTTTAAAGAAGCCGTCCGAAAAACGCTGGAGAGCCGCAAATTAGTCATAGCCATTGTCCACTGGAAAGCACAAGATGTGCTAATAAGCGAAGCAAGAAAGAGAGAAGACGCAGAGATAATTACAGTGACATATGAAAACAGGGAAAAACTTCATGAGGCAATAGTTGAGAAAGCTCTGAAAATTCTCAAACAAATCTGATGTAGGCATACACTGAAATTATATTACATGAAGCGTGAAGTCGAGTCTTAAATCCACGTGGTTTTTATTTCCTTTACAGACTTAAAGTGGGGGTCATCAGAAAGGCATGTTGCGTTTAAAGATAAAGCGGTGGCAGCGATTATGCTGTCAGCCATGGACATTTTATATTTGTGTCTTAGCTCGGCTGAGCTTTTTGCAATTTCGGCGTCTATTTTTACTACTTTGAAATCTTTTTCCAGCAGGGCAGTTCTCAAGATTGCGGTTTCGCGTCCTTCCTGTTTCAGCGTTAGCTGATAAACCTCGTGTATAACAATGGCTGAAATGAACCGTTCCTCAGCTTTTCGGATGGTCTCTTTAGTTTTCTTCAAAATGGCTTCGTTTTGGGAGTAATAGTGTTCCATGAAAAATCTGGTATCGTATACTGTTCTAGGCATCTTCTTCCCTGAGCTTGTCCAGAAGTTTCTTCATTTCCTCGGGCGTAGCGTATTTAGCTCCTGAGCCAGCTAGGTCAATCGTTGATTTTTTAGGCTTGAACAGAATGCCCTCTTCTGTGTCGACAACTTCAAGCCGTGTTCCCTCTTCAATCTTGTATTTAGTGCGAAGCTTGACGGGAATAGTTGTCTGCCCTTTCCTAGTTACTACCACTTCATTTTCCATCTTCGACCACCGTAGTACTTATTTTAAGTAGTACATATAAATCTTTCTTCACTATGCGAAACAAATACGGATCAACCAAAAGTCCAATCTATATCTAAGGGAGGGGGTAGCGTCTACAGAGACCCATAAAAAGCCACAACTTCAAAACTGAAATGGTACTTCACGCTCTAGTTCCATCTATATATAAGGGGGCTATAGTCTCCGCGCACAGCTAGACTCCGCCCGCTATCACGTACAATGGGCAAATTGTGAAAGTGTTATAGCTTAGAAGGATAATTAGCCGTTTTCGTAGGTAAGGTGAGTTTGCGCGTGTTGGTTGCGGGTGTTGATGAAGCGGGACGCGGTTGTGTAATCGGCCCCTTAGTCATCGCTGGGGTATTAATGAAAGAGGAAAATCTGCCTGTTCTAGCGCAGTTAGGTGTGAAAGACTCAAAACTTCTTTCGGCAAAAAAGCGCGAGGCTCTAGCCGCGGAAATCGTGCGTTTAGCAGAAAAACGCGTGGTTATGAAGTTGTCACCCAAAGAAATCGACTGCGTGGTCGAAAGCGGAAGAAAACTGCACAAGCTGAACAGGCTTGAGGCACAAACAATGGCAATGATAATAGACGCCTTAAAGCCCGATGAGGCTTACGTGGACGCTGCTGACGTGCTGGAAGAACGCTTTAAGCATCACATCCAAGAGGGCTTACCGTTCAAGACGAAAATAATCGCTAAACATAAAGCTGACAGGACGTATCCTGTGGTTTCTGCTGCGTCCATCATCGCGAAGGTGGAACGTGACAAGGAGATAGCGGCTTTAACTGTCGAGTACGGCGACTTCGGCAGCGGCTACTTGGCAGACCCGAAAACTATGAGGTTCCTGAAACGGTGGCTGGAAACGCACGGCGAATACCCTGACTGCGTGAGAAAATCGTGGAAACCCGCAAAACAGGCAAAAAACGAAAAGGGCACCGTGCAGAAGAAACTCGTTTAAACGTTGGCAATTAAGTCTTCGGGAGTGCGCATTGCGGATAATTCATCCATGCAAACGCAGGATATGTCCTTGCTGAAGGGTTTATGTTTTTCCGTGATTAAAACCGGATGCGCATGAACCACTCGACACACGCTCAGGATTTCTTCCATCCTTTTGCTCAAGTGCCTTTCGCCTTTCATGGCGATGCTGCCCACGATTACGTACTTTTCGTTTGGAACGTTCATGACGAAATCGAAGGGCGCCTTCTGAACTGGAGAGATGTCGCAGAAAGCGAATTTTCTGAAAATCTTATTGAGAAGCGGCTGTCCAGCGATGGCATGCTTTGCTTTCATGAGGAGATGTTGGTGCTGTTTCTGGGTTTTCTCAAGAATGTTTATGGGCTTCACCACTGGAATGCCCAGGGTCTTCTCTAAATTGTATGCCGAAGTCACGGAGGCTTTTGCCATGCCCCTTTCATAGCCGTAAAGGGTTCTGCGGGAGACGCTTATCATCTCTGCAAGCTTGCCAACGGAGAGGCCTAGTTCTTTGCGTCTTTTCTCAACAAGTGCGCCGTCGATTTCGACGAAGTATCCTCCTGGTCCTGCGTAGACTAATGGGTTTGCTGTTTGGAGTGCTATGTTTTTGATGGTTTTTTCGGTGACTACGAAGATGGCGTGTCTTGAGTATACTGTGTCGTCTTCTAGGGGTTTGTCGTGTGTTTTTTGGCTGATTATTAGTGAGGCGGCGGAAACGTGGCTGGCTATGATTTTGAGTTCGTTGGAGTCTTGAGGAGAAAAAGTGTCTACGTCAGAGTGAGTTTTTATTAATACTGTTTTGTCGTCTTTTTTTGCCGCAAAGTCGAAGCAGCTTGGGCGTGAACAGCATATTTGGGAAACTTGGAAGCCTGCTTCTTTCAACGCGACGCCGAGGGCGACTGCGTTTTCCATTTCCCAATGAGTCATTAAGCTGTCACATGAAGTATCCACTGCACTGGAAAATATAAACAATACTTTTCCCCAGAGAATATACGTGTCTTAAAGTGTTCTCTAGCGCTCTCTGCAGGCTGTTTAGTGTAGGTAGCCTATGGAAAATCAGACCTCTATTCCTCTAACGTTTTTCTCAAGCTTTGAATACGGCATAACGCAGAACTAGCGCGCGGAAAAAACTATACCCCCTTATATAAAGGCTGAAGTGTAGAGTGAACTTTTGCTTGAAGTGGGAACCAATCTATCGTTGACTTGTGGAAAATGGTGGGTGAAGTTTAGTTTTTCAAAGGGAATTGTTAACTGCTGAGTTCGTTGATGTGTTCTTGTACGGCTGTGAGTTCTTTTTTTAGTTCTTCTTCGTAGTTCTTGAGTTTTTCTATTCTTTCTGTTTTGGTTAGGAATCGTCTGTTGTGGCTGCATCCTTCTTCGTTATAGTGTAATCCGCAGCAGCATTTGCACATTTTTTGTTTCACCTCCGTTTTGTCCTATAGTATCAAAAGTAAAGTATTTAAGCTATCAAGTTTATAGTGAAATAGCAACTACGTGCAACGGAAGTAACAGTTATGCCTGACGAGTGTAATCAACTTTGCTTTTGTCCCATAAAAGGAGTCATAGATGTTATAGGTAGGAAATGGGCGCTTTTTATTGTCAACGCTCTCGGCAATCGAGGAACCTTAAGATTTAATGACTTGATGAAGGAGTTGGGAGGCATCAGTCCAAAAACTTTGTCCGATACGCTGAAAGACCTCCAAACTGAAGAATTAATTAGAAGAGAGTCCTTCGCTGAGATACCTCCACGGGTAGAATATTCACTCACGCAAGAAGGCGCAGAACTTAGAAAGGCAATCATACCGCTTCTGAAGTGGGCTGCAACAAGAAATCATGTCCAGAACTACAAGTGTAGCTACAGGAAAATCCCTTCTCATGTGATAAAAACCGACGCAACCAGCGAAAACAATCAACGAACTCCTACAGATTAACGTACAAAATTGTGTTTGATTCCTGAACCATTTTCATATTGGTATTAGAGTGAATGCTTTAGGAAATAATACTTTTCCTTGGACAACATGTTACGTCTATTAACACTTTCACAGGCAAAGGGGCGCTGTTATCGTTGTGCTATTATCATGGCGTGTGCTTTGTCATAAGGCTCCAAACGAATAATTTCTTTAACGTCGAAGCCTCTGTTCTTCAAGATTCTGGCTTCCTGCTGGTAAACTTCAGTGGGCTCTTTTGTCACGTCAATGCTCTGTGACTTCACCGCAAGCATAACCCATCCCGAAGGTTTCAGGAAAACATCGGCGTTATCCGCCAGCACTTTAGCCTGTTCAGGCTGCGCTATGTCACAGTAAATAACATACACTTTGCCCGATATGAACATGGCGTATTTTTCTGGAAAACGCGCATCCTCAAGAAACGGCGACATATTAAGCCTATAAGCACACACATTATCAACCAAATCCCTCAAAGACCTTGAAGCAAATTCCACACAGTAAACGTGACCCTTCTCGCCGATAATGTCTGAAACGTGGCTCGCCGTGGTTCCAGACGCAGCGCCCAAATAAAGAACCCGATTACCAGGCGTTATGGGAACCGTCTGCACTCCCTTGAGGATAGCTGCTGCCAGCTTGCTCCTGAAAGCGTCCCAAACTCGGTACTCAACACTCTTAAAGCGTATGAGTCTCTCGCTATAAACAGTTCTGCCAGGCGTCAAGTTTCGCGTGGCTAATCGCTGCGCGCCATCTTCAAGAGTGACCTGGTAGATTTCCGCGAACTGCGGGTGAGGTCTAACCTTTACGTGCACGCCTATTGTTTCTCCGCTTTTTGTCTCGCCATCGTTGCTCTCGTCTCTCTGGTCTCTGTTCCCTCCGTTCGAGCCTCGGTTTCTTCTCCTGAATCGGCGGCGGCTCCTTGTATTTTTGGCGAATTTCCTCGATTCTCCTGTCCAAATCCGCTTTCAACCTATCGCCGACGTATCTGCCTCCTCCAAAAGCATCAGCCCGAACGGCAATGGCTAGTTTCCCAGCCAAGGCCCTCGCGATTTTGCCTCTCTGCCACTTTTTAGCGTCATGCAACAACGTATGCTGGAAGATTAAGCCATGCTTGGGCGGACGCGCTCCAGTTTTCAACGAGCGGAACAAGGCTTTCTCCGCGCCTAAGACTTGGATTGTGCTGGCTGGTCTCATAGCCAAGTTCTGCAAGCCACCAGCGAGGGCGATTAAGCGTGCGCCTAAAAGCGAACCCACCATTGCCTTAGTGTTGGGCGCCACTTCCTCCATAGTCTTGTCCAAATAACCTTCCATGCCTTTCCGCAATTCGTACAAATCCAGCACGTTCTTGCTCAGGGCTTGGATTTGCGCTAAATCTGTTTCCGCTATGTCAGCACCCATGGATGTTTCGGCTACGTTCGCGGCTGCCTCGGCCTTCGCTTTCGGAATGTCCTCTTTCTCTAGGGCTTCAAGAACAAAGTTTTCTCTGGCACCCAAATTCAAGACTAAGCGAGCGTAGGTTTCATGCTTTTCTATCAAACGGTCAAGTTCTGGAAAATGGATGCCATACCATTCTCGGAGGCGTCCCATGAACAGGTTTACGGTTCTGTCCAAATCATCAAGAATCTGAATGGCCTGAGCGACTATTAGGTCTCTCTTTTCAACGGCGCCCTTAATCCTCAATTTGGCGACTTCCATACTGACATTGTGCGTCCAGAGGCTGAGATCTTTCGCCTCTTTAACAAAACCCGTTTCAACCGCAAATCTATCCATGTGGGAACGAATTTCTCCAGCCTCGGAAGGCTTAAAAACCTCAACCTTAACATTCAGCCTTCTTTGGGCTTCTCCGGCGAGGTCAGCGTTCTCAAAGACAAAAGTGTCATAACCAGCGTTCTGAAGCCGAGTGATTAAGGCTGAAAGCTCTTCTGAGATTTTTCCGGCTTCAATTTTCATGATGGTTTTGGCTGCTGCTTGTGACTCTTTTGGAAACAGGATTTTTTCTATGAGGTTGTTTTCTTCGTCGAAAGCCACAACTCCAAAGGGAAACTGAATTATCACCGCTTTCATTGCTTATGCCCCATTACAAGCTAACTATTCCATGCATTGTCTTAATAAATAGTTGTTGCTACAGATGTCGCCGATAGTTAAGGTTTAAACTCTTGCTCCAAATAATAGGTACAGACTGATTGGGAGGAATGAAGAAGGGTGGCTCTTCCACATCGTGCACGCGGCGTGAAAGTTCTGAAAGCCGTTGCGTCACCTCTCAGGCTAAACATTCTAAACCTGCTTTTCGATAAGGATGCTCTCTCATACACCGAGTTGATGAACTCTTTGAAGATGAACCCTAGTAGAGACGCGGGAAGATTCGCCTACCACTTGAAATTCCTGCTCAAGACAGACTTGATTGAGGCAGACGCTGAAGCAAAAAAGTACTACTTAACCGAACTGGGCAAAATGGTTATTGACATTGCGGACAGAGTTGAAAAAAAAGCCCACAAACCGAGAGGAATGCTGGTCCGCACCTCACATTTTACACTGGAAGAGTTTGACGCGAACAAAATCGCAAATTCCCTCATAAGAGAAGCAAAAGTGCCCGCTGAGCTAGCGCAAAAAGTGGCTAAGGAAGCGGAAAAGCGCTTGCTTAAGTCGAAAACGAAGTACGTGACCGCTCCGTTGGTCAGAGAAGTTGTGAATGCACTTCTGATTGAAAAGGGACTGGAGGATTATCGCCATAAACTTACGCGGTTGGGCCTGCCAGTTCATGAAGTAACCGCCTTAATAGAAGCTAAAGATAGCGCGCAAGGTTCAGCTTCCATACTTTCTGAAGCGGGAAAAACGGTGCTCAGAGAATACACGCTTTTAAACGTTTATCCAAGAGACATTGCCGACGCTCATGTGTCCGGTGCCCTCCACGTAAATGATTTAAGCACGTGGATTCTGAAGCCAAACGAAGTAATGCATGATCTGCGATTTTTCTTTCAAAATGGCATTAGACTAGATAATCCCCTTCAACTTTCCGAAAGGCCTCCTCAAAGTTTTGAATCCGCATTGTCGACTGCCTTTAACGTTCTCTTGCACACCAGCGGGGAAATAAACGAGATGCAAACTTGCGATTACTTCAACGTGTTTCTTGCCCCTTTCATAAGGGGATTGGATGTCGCAAGAATAAAGGAGAATTTACGCCTGTTCATAGTGAATGTGAATCAACACGTGGACGCATCATTGGGTGTGGAGTTTTCAATTCCAAAATTCGTCGCGGACAAAGCAGCCGTTGGACCTCAAGGAAAATGCGGCAACTACGGAGACTTTGCCGAAGAAAGTCGGCTGTTGGCGTCGCTTATCGTTGAGATATTCGCGGAAGAAAGTTCGCCGAAACCCTTGCTTAACCCGAAACTCATTCTTAAAATCAACAACGAAGCATTCGTAGATGAAAACGCGAGGGCAATTCTCCTGAAAGCCCACAGCTTGGCGGCGGAAAAGGGCACTCCATACTTTGCCAACATGCTGCAAGAAGAAGGAAAGTATGCTGTTTTTTCCGTTTCAGGGTGTAAATTTGAGGCGGATTTGACGGGGGATTGGGAAACAGACACTTTAAGGACAAGTTGTCTAGGATACGTAACGATTAATCTGCCCCGAATTGTCCATGAAAGCGAGAAAGATAAGAACAAGTTCTTTGAAATTTTAAAGGAACGATACGAGTTGGCAGCTCGCGCCTTAGGAATCAAGTACAGAGCGCTTAAACAGCACGGAAAAAACTCATTTCCATTCATGATGCAGAGCACGAACGGTGACACTTATTTCAGGCTTGAAAACTGTTCCAGCATAATAAACCTGGCAGGATTCAAAGAGTGTGTAGAAACCTTCTGCGAGAAAAACATGAGTCAGGAAGAAAGCGCAAAGTTCGCGGAGGAAATTGTCCAAAACCTGCTGGCGTTCCAGCGTAAAATTGGCAGAAAACATGGAAAGCGCTTGTTTCCGGCAATACTGCGCAGTCTTGAGGCGTCTGAAAGACTGGCGCAGTTGGATGTTGAAAAGTATGGAATTGCTAAGGTGAAGTTTTCAGGAACCAGAGAAGAACCCTTCTATTCAACAACGAGGCGATTGCATGTTCAAGTCGGCAACTTTCTCTCTGTTCCATCTGAATCGTTAGAAATCATGCAAAAACTGAAAGGCTTGAATGCTGGAGGAAACCTGAGCATAATAGAGCTGGGAGAGACGGAATACAAACCAGAGGAACTGATGAACCTAACAAAGCAGTTAATTGAGAAACAGGCTGTGGAGTTTTTCACTTACAATCGCAGAATCACGTATTGCGTTAACTGCAAGAAAAGCTGGTTCGGAGTCTTGCATAAGTGCCCTTCTTGCGGGTCTATAAGCACTCTGATAACGTTTGACAGGTTCAACTCTACCTGAGCGTAGCTTATTTGACAGAGCCTAAAACCAATGCTAAGAGAGCCATCCTAACTACAACTCCATTCCAGACTTGCTGGAAGTAACGCGCCTGCGATGTGTTGTCGACTTCGGCGGCGATTTCGTCTACACGCGGAAGAGGATGAAGAACTATCAAGTCTTTTTTTGCGCTGCCCAAAGTTTTCAGGTCTATCTTATAGACGCCTTTGACTTTGGCGTACTCTGCGGGGTCGGGAAAGCGTTCCTTCTGTATCCGCGTAACGTATAAAATGTCTATTTGCGGAATTACTTTTTCCAGATTAGAGTCTTCGGTTACTGGGATTTTGTTTTGTATCGTCCGCAGGACTTCGCGCCGCATTCTCAAGGATTCTGGCGAAATCAGATGCAATTCGACATTGTAGAGCGAAAGCGCACACGCAAGCGAGTGCACGGTTCGCCCATACCGTAGGTCGCCGACCAAAGCAATTTTTAATCCGTCGATTTTTCCTTTCTCTTTTTGCATGGTGTACAGGTCTATGAGTGCCTGCGTCGGATGTTCTTCTGCGCCGCTGCCGCCGTTTATTATGGGGACTTTGGAGAATTCTGCGGCAAGCTTCGCGGCTCCTTCGAGAGGGTGCCTAAGCGCGATTACGTCCGCGTAGTTCTCCACTGTGCGCACGGTATCCGCGAGGTTTTCCCCTTTCTTGACTGAGGCGATTTCGGCTTCGGCAAAACCTATGATGGATCCGCCTAGTTTGAGCATTGCAGCTTCAAAACTTAAACGTGTGCGAGTGCTGGGTTCAAAAAATAGGGTGGCGAGAATTTTTCCCTTGAGCATATCTGAGCCTCTCAGGGCTAGGGGCTCCATGGCTTTGCTGATGCTTAGAATATAGTTGATTTCTTCGCGGGAGAAATCTTCGATTGATATTATGTCTCTTCCTTGGAACTCCAAACGGGCACCTAAAGAAACAGAAAAACTGCAACTACTAAATAACACTTTTCATGCGGCATAGTCAATGGTTCGTTTAGCTCACTTTTCTCACGGTTCCTCTTAAAAGTTAATTAGCAAGCATAAATTAACAAACGTTCAACAAAGAGGAGAGCAAAATGTCAACTAAAGAAATTATTGACTTGAGAAGCGACACAGTGACATTGCCCACCGAGGAGATGCTGGAAGCAATTCGACACGCGGAACTGGGCGATGATGTTTTCCGCGAAGACCCAACAGTCAATAGGCTTGAGGAGATGGCTGCTGAGAAGATGGGTAAGGAAGCGGCGCTTCTCGTTACGAGCGGAACCCAGGCGAATTTGGTCTCTTTGATGAGCAACACGAGGCGCGGGGAACTCGTGATATTGGAAGCGGAAGCGCACATGTACTGGTACGAGGTGGGCGGAATCTCGGCGATAGCTGGGCTGCTGCCATGGCCCGTGAAAAGCCAACATGGAGCGCTTGACCCGAAGGATGTTGAAGCGGCCATAAGACCGCGAAATATCCATTTTCCAGAACCCACTTTGATATGCGTTGAGAACACGCATAACAGGCACGGCGGAACAATAATAACGCCAAATCAAATAAGAGCGATAAGTGAAGTTGCCAAGGCGCATGGCTTAAGGCTTTACATGGACGGCGCGCGGATTTTTAACGCTACTGTCGCCTTGAAAGTCGACGTGAAAGAGTTCACGCAGCACTTGGATAACTTGATGTTTTGCTTGTCTAAGGGCTTAAGCTGTCCTGTTGGGTCGGTGGTTGTTGGCACCCGAGAATTCATTGATAAGGCGCGGAAGAATCGGAAGGTTTTGGGCGGCGGAATGCGGCAAGCGGGCATAATCGCTGCGCCAGGCATCATCGCCTTGGAAAAGATGATTGATAGGCTGGAGGAGGACCACAGAAACGCCAAACGTTTAGCCGAAGGAATTGCCAAGATAGGGGGTATTGCGGTTGACATGAAGAGGGTGCAGACGAACATGGTTCTCTATGACATAAGCGGCTTAGGAGTTGCGGATGAACTGTTTCTTTCGAAGCTAAAAGAAAAAGGCGTTCTCGCCTTGACAAGCGCCAAGAACAAGGTGCGGATGGTAACGCATAGAGGAATCGAGAAAGAACACATAGGAAAAGCAATAGCCGCAGTTGAAAATGTTGCAAACGAGCTTGCCCAGGTTTCGCATAGTTAACTTTCATGATGTTGTGTAGGTAGCCTATGGAAAACTAGACCTCTATCGTTTTCCTGAATTGGAGAAACTAGCGCGTATGGCTGTTCCTAGATTCGTTGCTAAGGTGGCCTGCGGCGCTAGTCTTGCTTCTTAAACATATTTGGATCATATTTGGAGCATACACTAGACCGGAGGGGTAGGCCGTGCGCACACAAACAACTCAGCCGAACCGGCAAAAGAACAATCAAAGAACCACGTGTAAAGCGCGTGAAATTTAGGAACATGCATGCGTGCTACTTCAAATTTTGCTTAAAAAATGAAACTATGTCCTTTGCCACTTGGTCGTTGTTTGGAATTCCCGAAATTAATGTTAGGTGGTTTCTTCCAGGATACATTTTTAGTTCAGCAGGGATTCCTTCTACGTTGAGTGCGTCATAGAAAATTGTGGATTGTGATGGTGGCGAGTTTGTATCTTGGTCACCATACACTATCAGAAAAGTAACATTGTCGTTGCCGTCAATCTGGTATACTGGAAGCCCTAAACTTTGCGGGTCTGCAGTTTTCAACCATGCTATTATTGTGTTTTCACGCTTCCAAGTGATTTCGATGCCTTCCAGAGTGTAGCCGCCAGCCATTGGTGCAACAGCATAAACTTTTGGAAGCCTGCTTCCGTTAATGATGTAGTCTTTATTTTGCGTTAATGCGTAAAGTGCAACAAGATGTCCGCCTGCTGAATGTCCGCTCATGCCAATATGTGCAGTGTCAATTTTGTATTGTTCAGAATTTTGCTTTGCCCATTGCAGAACCATTTGCATATCTTCCAATGGCGCAGGGTATGTAAAGGTGGGGAGCAATCTGTAGTTCATATTAATTACAACAAAGCCTTGATTTGCAAGGAATTTCGCAATTGCGGATACGTCGCTTTTGTCTCCAGCAATCCATGCTCCGCCATGTACGAAAATAATTAAGGGCAACTTCGCGGTTGCGTTTTTTGGAACGTAGATGTCGAATTTTTGTGATGGTTCAGCTCCGTAACTTATGTCAGTGTATGACGAAAGCCCGGTAATTTTGCTCTCGTTCGAATCGTCAGTTCCAAATTTGTTTTTAACGACCACAATTGCTATTAGCAAAAGTAGCAAGAGCACAATTGCTACTGCAATAACGAGGATTGTTTTCGATTTCACTTTAGTGCCTCATCAATGGCTCTGTTTTTCAGAATGAAGACGTTTGTTTTTATGTTTTATGAATCAGGACTAATTCTTCACTTGCCTTGATTTACGTTATGTGTTGAATCGAAATCTGGCTCGCGCCAATGTATTTTATCTCGCGTGCGAGTGAAGAGAAAAAATAGTGATGTGTGGGCGCGGTATGGTAGCGGTCTTTTTTTGGGCGCAGTAGAGTGCCTTCTTGGTTTTCCTTTCCTTATTAATATTTCATCATTGACCAAGTCTATTACTGCATAAGTTTCTCTACAATTGGAGTTTTTTGAGAACCTGTTCTGGCGTTAGAACCTTCAACCCGCGTACGCGCCTATAATGCTTTAAGTTTCTAGTAACCAGCGGCATACCACTAACCTTGCAAACACACCCAACAAACAAATCCCTAATCTCAATAGCCTCTCCGCGCTTTCTCAAATCCGCCAAAACACGACCAGCCTCAACCGAACTTCCATAATCAAAGTTTACAACTTCCAACTGACCGAAAAAATCTTCAGTGTCTCGGACAAGCTCCGCTTTGTTAGCTAAGTGTGCTCCCAACCAAATCTCAAACGCATTCACGCTAGTAGTGCAAGCAGACACTTTCCTTTCAAAAACGCTTTCCATGACACGCTTGACTTCGTTCGAAGGTTTTCTCAAATAATCTATGAGGATGTCTGTGTCCAAACACACACGCGTTAAGCTTTCCATGTAGACCACAATCTTCTGATATCTCTCATAAACTCTTCAGAATCCTCGGGATACCCTTTCCAACAACCCGCAAACGTTAACAAACTCTTCGTTTTACTTACTTTCTGCAAAACAATAAGCTCGCCTTTATCCATGACCTTCAACTCGTCTCCTACCTCAACGCCAACCTTCTTCCGCACTTCCTTCGGAATGGTAACCTGATACTTCCGCGTAACCCTAGTTGTCGATTTCACAGGAACACCGTACTACAAAAAAGTACTACAAAACACTTAAACCTTTTGCACCTAACGCGTCGGCGGCCGCTTCTGAGCATACTGATACCTGCGCGGCTTCCCCTCACGAGTCAATATCCCGTCTTTAACTAAATCTATCAATGCGTGGGCTACGGCTGTGCGGTCGTAATGAAAGCCTCTTCTTGCCATTTCGCTGTGGACCTCGCTTAAGCCTCTCGGCATAGAGAACCAGTTTTCTTCCCATAGCTTTTGGATTACGCCTTTGCACGTTTCAGCTCTGGGCGGCGGCGCGACTCTTTCGGCGAGGCGTGCGTCTTTTAGCTTTTCAGTGACTGCTGAGAGGATTCTATCGATGGCGGTTTGTAGCTGGTCCTCTTGGCTTTCGATTTCGAATTCTATTTCGCCTATTTTCATTTTCACTCGTATGGGTGGTTTTTGCGGTTTTTCTGTCAAGTTGTCACCTGTTGATTATTGTATTGTACATCTTGCACATGCACAACACTTAAATATTGCGCCCTACGATTATTGGCTATTGGTGAATCTTGGTGATTGAACAATACACTATAACAACAACACCAAAATATAACTTTCCACAACCCACCATAGACACAACATTACCCCAGCGCTTTTTAGAGCAAAGCATCCACTCACTCAAGCAAGTGCGCAACCAGTCTTTTCAACTAAATCAACAAAACTTGCAACAAACCAGCACTTTCGATGACAACCCAACAACACTACAGTTAAAGCGCCAGCCGCTCCCGCTGACACCAAGAACCCAAGAAACATTAATCGCCGCAGTTGACACCTCAACCATAAAAATCGGCGAAACAAGCAAAGGCGTCATAATAGCCATCCGAGGCGCAACCGTATGGAAACAAAACCGAAACTACAGATACACCCGCCTCGGCCCATTCATATTCCACATAACAGAAGAAAACAAAAAAGAAGTATACAACACGCTAGAAACAGCGTATTTCAACATCCAATACACAAGCAATCACCAAACCACACCAAACCTCCTGCAAATGCCCACACGCCTCGCAAGCCTCCTCGAACGATGGCTACAAGCCATGCTCGCAAAAACAGTAAGCCAAGGAATAATCCTCTTCGACGGCTCATTAACCTCAGGAACCATCGACACGCCAGTGCAGCGCATGAAAGAAATCCTGAGCACCGCAAGAAGAAACAAAAACATAGTGCTTGCATTTTCTAAAATGACCACCCTAAGAGTCAATGGCTACCTCATAACGGATTTGCTGCCTGAACACGAACCACCCTACCTTCTTGAAACCACAGGCTTACAATTCAAACCGCCAACAGTTCTGCTGGGAGACGTTTACGTGGCACGCTTAAACAAGGCAAACTACGCGTTCAGATTGGACATAGACAGAGAAATCCCAGTTCAGCACAGAATGGAAGCCGTTGAGAAACTCTTAGGAAACGACCTGTACATGCAGAGTTACCCCGAAACACTGCG
>Ga0315282_10008073_pt1 | contig 17102 bp, 12 predicted proteins | sample YL17G07_20_MG_FD_203693 | JGI IMG/M metagenome (GOLD analysis project Ga0315282, IMG submission 203693) | Sediment microbial communities from Yellowstone Lake, YNP, Wyoming, USA - YL17G07_20 | ecosystem: Environmental > Aquatic > Freshwater > Lake > Sediment | place: USA: Wyoming | collected...
TAGGAATAACTACGATAAAGATGTCTTTAACGGTGATATCGGGAACGTGGTCAAGATTGATCTCGAAGAGCAGGAGCTCACCGTGCAGTTCGAGGAGAGAAGGATAATCTACGATTTTAATGAGCTGGACGAGCTGGTTCTGGCCTATGCGGTTTCCGTGCATAAAGCGCAGGGAAGCGAGTATCCAGCAGTGGTCATCCCGGTCCTGACCCAGCACTACGTAATGCTCCAGAGGAATCTCCTCTACACGGCAGTGACCCGGGGCAAGAAGCTGGTGGTGATGATCGGTACAAAAAAGGCATTGGCCATTGCCCTGAAGAACGACAAGATCAGGAAACGGTACAGCCACTTGCGGGAGCGGCTAGAGGCATAAGAGCGGATAGCGCCCCTGCATAAGACCGAAGGCCGCGTTTCGCGGTATGTTCTGAATTTCTCAGAACACCGTATGAAAAAGCTCTACCGGCAAAGCCGGGCTTCGCTCTTATAAACCGAAGGCCCGCCCTGCGGGTAAGTCTTCTCTCTTCTTTAATGGGCGATCACACAGGATCGCCCCTACATGGGAGTATTACCATACGCCCTCCTTTAAAAAACTATATACGGAAGTATAAAAACAATGGATAGTAATGTAACCACCCGAAGCTGAAAGCTGATAGCTGATGGCTGAACGCCAGCATTTATGAATTATGCCATGTTTCATGCTAAAGTGAAGTAAGAGGTGAATGTATGAGTAAAAAGAAATTTGATCTGATCGTCGTTGGAGCAGGACCTGCCGGCGCCATGGCTGCAAAAACTGCCGGAGAACAGGGGATGACAACAGCGCTCCTGGAGAGAAAGAGCGAGATAACCCGTATCAACAGGTCCTGTACCGAAGCACTCGGGCTGAATGAAGAGGCCTTCGGAGAGTTTTTTTACTTTGACGACTCTCTGAGGAATCTCTGTTTCCCGAGGAATGGTTTTACCGTTAACTACCAGGGTCCTTATGCCAACCTCTACGGGTTCCATATCTATACGCCGGGAGGAAAAAAGGTGGCCATGGGGGACTGCGCCGTCCAGAAGAAACTGGGCAATGCCGGCCGGGTAGGGATCGTTATTGACAAGGGGGAGCTCATCCGTGGAATTCTGGAGCAGGCGAGGGGTAACGGGGTGGAAATCTTCCCCAACAGCAGCGTCTGTGCAATCAGGGTTACCGGAGATGATGTTACGGTATCAACCACGGCAGGGAATGATTTTATCGGCAGCTACGTGATTGCTGCTGATGGCGTTAATTCACGGATCGTGAAATATCTCGGGCTCAATAAAGGGAGAAAGTTTATGGGCACCTATTCAGTTGCATCCTGGGATATTGAGGGAGTTGAACCTCCGGACCCTGACGCTATGGTCTCTGTACTGGGACTGGATACGAGCATATCTCTCTGCCGAAGACCGGAAGAAGGGCTCTATCATGTCTCTTCGGGCGGGTATGATCCTATGCTGGATCATGAAGCAGGACTGAAGAAGTTCATGGTTGAGCCTGCTTTTGCCTCGTGGTTTAAAAATGCTCAGGGCGTGAAACGCATCACAGCCTGCGTGAGCAGTATCTACGAGCCGCTCAAGACAGTTTGTATCTACAGGAGAATTCTCCTTGCCGGCGATGCCTTCTGGAGGCAGGAAACGAGCATCATCGGCGCCCTCATGCCGGGGAGAAAGGCCGCAATGTGTGTTGCCCTCGCTGTTAAGGACAAGAAAAGCGGCAAGAACTGGATTGATGAATACACAGACTGGTACCAGAGGTGTTACTACGGGCCACTGGGAGAGGGGGGTAAGTCCCTGGGAGATCTGAAAGCGATACTCTCAAGGGATGATTTTGACTACCTCGCCTCCTTGGTCAAGGAGACGCTCCCCGCTACCATGAAGTTCTATGCCATCATCCGGAACATTGGCTCTGCCTTTGGCAGGATGGTACCCGCGATAAGAAAGGAGAGACCGTACATACTGGAGAAACTTTCAGAAGTAAGAGCTCAAGCAGAAGAGGATATCCTGGAACCCAGGAGGAAGGCCGGATTCCCTAACCGGTGAATGAGTAAACAGTTGTAAAAGGAGAATTTCATGGAACGAGTTGATGTGGCCAAAAAAGACTATGATCCGAAAGTATCACGCATTCCTGAACTGATCGGGAAGCACCCGGGTGTGATCGCACCGGTGACGATCTGCAAGCCAAATCCTCTCCAGTTTGTCAAACCGGCAAGCGCTTCTCAGGTGAGTGGAGTCGTGCAGGTAGAATTAAAAATCAGGGAAGGAAATGAAGGGTTAGAAAAAAACCTTAAGAAGATTGTACTCACTATTGACGGCAAGCGCTTTGAATTTGATAAGTCGCCTTGCCGTGTGGATTTTGACACCACCTCTGCCGACAACCGTGTCATCACCCTGAAGGCACAGGCAATCGGAAAGAAGGAAGGGGAGGAGGACGCTGTGCTTGCCTCCTTCTATACCAATGTCATTGCTGCAAACGGGAAGGTTGACAAAACAAAGCCGCTCCTCCTCTTTGCCGGTGTCTTAGAACCCAAGATGGAGGATCCGAGAGGGGGGTGGACTCCAGAGATGTACAAAGCAGCATACGTCTTTTCCAAGAATATGATGAGTCATCTCATGCACTATGGTTTTGTCCCCAGTTTCTTGAAAGAGGTTGACCAGTTTGCCGTACTCATTGATCCCACCCAGCTTGATAAAGGATTAGAGCAGTATACCCCTTATAAACTGGTTGATATCCTGGGTAGGGAAACTGGTCCCGGATGCAAAGGAAAGACCTATTCAGATATGATCCCCACGACCCACTGGATTGAGAAAACAAAGACCAGGCTGGGTACCATCCTCAGGGGATACCACATCCCTGAAATGGGATTGCCCAACGAAATCCCTGAAATCTTCGAGGTCTTTGCTGCCAGGGTAATCAGTTACTACTACCAGTTTGCCCCTCTCGGAGGGATGAGAGGCTGGGATCAGACCCAGATTATCGTGAGAGATATCATGGAAGATCTTCGGAAGAATGGTTTTAACATCCCCTGGGATATACACTCTCTCCTCATTGGTGAAAAGCCGACCTACCTCAAAGAGATGATCAAGAAGCATGTGGTTGAAGATGGTATTACCTGCGTTGTACTCTGTGATTTGATACCAGATATCTCGGATTTTGAAGATACCAAGGCGATCTGGGAAGAGGTGCAGGAAGCGATTGATCTGGTTGCCAAGGAGACTGGCAGGAAGCTGTCCCTCTCGCTCGTTACCACCACCGGGGGGAATCTGATCGGGGCCCATCCCGATTTTGCAGAGGCGGCGGTGAGGATGACGATGAACGAACTTGCAACGTGCCGCATCCCTGAGAGTGCCAGGGTGGGATTAATCCTGGGAGAACATGGGTATCCTCCGGGCAATGGAGAAGAAGATGTGATCGGGATCAATATGGCGAGGATACGGCAGAACATCCGGCACTCATATGACAGGGCATTGCCAAAGTTACGAAAGGGAATCACAGAGTACCGACTCGGGATGAACGAGTTCAATAACAACCCTGATTCCTGGCAGATGTCCTCCATGGAGTGGATGATTGATTACCTGCACCGGGGTTTTGACACCATCATCTTCCAGCCCTACTACTTTACGCACGAGACCATTGACCTCTTTGAGCACCTGCGCCACTGGGCTTTTGAGGTAGGCGGCCTTGATTATGAACACGAATTTCACGGTGGTCATGAGCTTGCCTATAACTACCGGAGCGATTTTAATTTCAGGAGGGCACGGATTATCATTACCGGATCGATCATAGGCAGGTATGAAAGGGATAGAAACCTCCCGCTTGTGCAAGAGGCATACAGGCTCTACCGGGGCAGTATCGTCGATCTTCTGCTTCAGAAGCTAAACTTGCTGTAGGAAGATGTTATAACCGAGATTGCTTCGTTCCGCCTTTGGCGGACCACGGCAGCCTCATCGCAATGACAGGAAGGTAGTGTATTTCAGTTGTCATTGAGAGCGAAGCGAATCAATCCCTCATTGGGAACACTCATGTATGCGGTATGATCTGATCATCGTCGGCGGAGGACCGGCAGGCCTGATGGCTGCCAAGACAGCAGGCGAGGATGGTCTCAAAGTCATCCTCATTGAACGGAAGCGGAATATCTGCGAGGTTAACCGCGCCTGTCTCCAGACCCTCTATGTCCAGAAGATCAGTCCCCTTGAAGGGGGTAAGACCTACAAGGAACCGGTCACAGTAGAGGTCAAGGCTGATTCCTGCCGTTTTTACTTCCATGTACCCGGGTTTTCTCTTGACTACAAAGGTCCGTTAAGACCCTATCTTAACTGGGTACAGATTTCTCCGGCTGGCTGTCAGGTCCAGAGATTCAAGCTGAATGACAGGGCATGGGGATTCCACTACCACAAGGAGGCATTTCTTGCAGGACTCCTGGAATCTGTTGAAAAGGCAGGAGTGGAGGTGCTGCGGGAAACTGCGGGTGTTAGTGCAGAAAACACGAGCAATGGGGTCAGGGTGTTCATCCGGGGAGAACGGTCAAGGACACTGAAGACACTGGAGGCGAGCAATGCTGTCGTTGCCGAAGGGATTACCTCGAAGATTGTCCAAGGTTTCGGCCTCGAAAAAATCCGCAAGGCAATATCTTCCTCTTTTGTGAAAGGTGTATGGTACCTTGTGGAAGGACTTGAGTCTGATTTCCCCGGTTCTTCCCTCCTCACCTTTACCATTCCAAGTCTCTACTCCCGGAATGTGATTGTAGCCATGATGGCAGACAACCGGAACTCCATTACGGCCGGTTCAATACCTTATGTGAGGCTTGCCAGTCACCCAACCCTCGCTCCCCTTCTGCGGAGTGCCCGGCTGGTGAAAAGGCTCTCTTTCACTAACTTTGTACGCACCCCTTTACGTGAACCGGTAGTAGGAAATATCGTAATCGCCGGTGATTCTGCGGCCCCTACCGAAACCTGGATTCAGGGTGCTGTTGCCTGTGGATACCAGGCAGTCAAGGCTATTGAAAAGGAACGGAACGGGGAGAGAGGATACCCGGCATATATCGACTGGTGGCAGAATGCGTTTTCTTTTAATAACCCCGATTACTTCACCACACTCAGCGAGGGTTATATTTTGAACCGGGTATGTACTGACAAGGACGTCGATTATGTATATGGACTGCTTCAGGACAAGGTAGGGATCCCGGCAGTCCTGGTCTGGGAAAACCTGGAGGTGATCAAGAAGGACAGGCCGGGGCTTTACCAGAAATTGGTCAGAAGCAGAGAAAGCAGTATGTGGCAGAAGAATCAGCATTGAGCGTTGAGCAGGGAGCAATGAGTAAAAAATACTCCGTGCTCCAGGCTCCATGCTCGATAACTAATGGGAGGCTTACAGTGAAAAAGATAAAGCAGATTGATTTTGAGCAGAGATTGGTGCCGAAAGAAGAACTTCCACTCTTGGGGAAACGTATCCTCTATACCACTCCGAGGAATTATGCCGGTGCCCTTGGCAAGCTTCTGCTTGAACGGGGTGCCAGGGTCGTGTGGATGCCGACGATCGAGATCTGGCCCCTGTCTGACTACCGTGAACTTGATCAGGCAATTGACAACCTGTCTACCTATGACTGGGTCGGATTTACCAGTGAGAATGGTATCGAGGCTTTTTTAAACAGGTTCTTCGCAAAGGGACTTGACCAAAAAGCGATCAAAAAGACGAAACTGGCTGCCTTCAAGTCAGATGCGAAGGCTCTTGAGAAGCATGGGATCAAAGCTGATCTCCTGCCCGATGAGCAGAGCCCCAAGGGAATTATCGACGAACTCAAGCAGCGAGGGGTCAAAGGAGGACGTATCCTTGTACCAGTTCCTGAAGTTGTAGGTGTGAAAGAGCCCTATGTTGTCCCCGAATTTATTGAGCAGTTAAAAGGAATGGGAATGATAGTGTACCGTGTTGCTGCATATACAACTACTGCAGTAACAAAAGGAATTGAAATAGAAATGAGGATGCTCTGCAACGGTGAGATCGACATCGTCATCCTCACCAGCTCAGCCGAGATATTCAGCTTGCTCAAACGCCTCAACGGTAATAAAGAAGTATTAAATAAAGCTACCATAGCCTACATGGGAAAATTCACGGCAAAAACCGGGAAAGAGGTTGGGTTGAACCTGGACATTGTCCCTGAGAAGTATACCATGCGCGATCTGGTGGAGGCGATGGAGGCATATTTCAGGAAGTGAATGGTTAATCGTGTTCCCTAACAAGGGTCAAAGGGTCATGGGTATAGGGTCAAGGAATCCAGGGTCGAGGATCGTAGGGTATTGGGTCATGGGTTTCCTTGCTACTTGACCCTTGCCCCTAATCCCTGTTTTTCAACTATTCACTGCTTTAAGGAAACGTATGAAATATGATGTGATTGTCATTGGCGGAGGGCCAGGGGGTCTGATGGCTGCCAAGACAGCGGCTGAGGATGGGCTGAAGGTTACCCTCGTTGAGCGGAAGAGAGATGTTACTGAGATTAAGCGGGCCTGCAGCCAGATTTTCTACCTGAACAAGCTTACCCCCACTGGTGAATCTGCAACTGGGTCAAGGAAAAAAGACGGCTATACGGAATCGGTTTCCGTAGAGATCTTAGCTGATAAAAGCCGGTTTCACTTTCCCGGTCCGGGATTCAGCGTTGACTATACCGGTTGCTTGAGACCCTACCTCAACTGGATCCAGCTCTCTCCGGCTGGCCATCCGATACACCGGTACAAGGTAAATGACCGGGTATGGGGCTTTTACTACCAGAAGGATCTTTTCGTATCGGGCCTCCTCGCATCAGCAGAAAAGGCTGGAGTTCAGGTCCTGAGAGAGACAGTCGGACTGGGCGCAGAGAATACCCCGAACGGTGTCAGGGTGCTGGTGCAGACGAAATCAGGAGAGCGTACGCTCGAGGCAAGAACAGCCGTTGCTGCCGATGGGAAAAGGTCAAGGATTGTAGAAAGCCTTGGTTTGAATAAGATTCGACAGAAGTTTGCCCCGGGAGGAAGGAAGTTTGTTCATTACGTCATGGAAGGGGTGAAGACTGATTTGCCTGACGCTTCCTGGTTGAGTATAACCATTCCCAGTCTCAATCCCCATGGCAATATCCTGGTGGGCATGTGGGCAGATAATATGAACTTGGTTGGCACGATGGCAGCAGGTGAGTCTTCTGCTGACCGGATTCTCGACAAATTCTTTCATCATCCCTCGTATGCCCATTGGTTCCGCCATGCCCGGCTGATCAAGAAAGAGGCAGCAGCTGGGCGCTATAGAGGAGCGCTTACCCCGATACGTGAGCCTGTTGCAGGAAATGTACTCATTGTCGGTGATGCCGGTGCCCCTTCTGAGACCTGGGTCCAGGGTGCTGTTGCAAGTGGTTACCAAGCGGTCAAGGCGATTGAGAAAGAGCTTAATGGTAATCGGGGATATCAGGAATATATCACGTGGTGGCAGGAGAGTTTTGCCTTCAATACTCCCGAGTACCTCAAACTGAACCAGGGAATCTACCCCGTGAACCGACTGTGTGCAGATGAGGAGGTTGATTACCTCTACAGCCTTTTTAAGGGCAGACTTGGCATCCCTCAACTGATGATTGTAAAGAACCTGGATCTGATTAAGAGCGAGAGGCCGGCTCTCTATGAGAAATTTGTGAAGAGTCCAAAAGGAGTAGAGCAGAACGACTGAACACTCTGTATGCCCATCTGCATAAACGCGAAGCCCGCTCTTGCGGTAAATTCTATCGTAAGAACGACCAAACGTTTTATTCAGGAGCGGCCTTGGAAAAACCTATCGTAGGAACGACCAAACGTCTTATGTAGGGGCACAATTTATTGCGCCCAGGTAAGGGCGTATGGGCCGTACGCCCTTACAGTGTGCAGGAGGTCTGAAACGGTCGTGTGCCCTTCTGGGTAAGGTAATCAACTAAGACATACTTCCCCAGATTGTCCGAGTCCGTGAAGAAGACCCTTCCGCGGTTTATCCGGGCAAGCTGGTTGACGAATTCCGCCACATCCTTCTTTTTCCCCAGCATGAAGGTGTTAATGGTAATCCCCTTCATTGCACAGTACTTTGCCATCTGAAGGGTTTTTTGAAGGGTATGGGGATGAGGAGGAAACTGGAAGAAAAGATAGCCATTCTCCTGGTGAGCAGTCGGTTCACCGTCCGAGATGAGGATAATCTGCCGATTTTTTCCTTTCTGCCTCGAAAGGTATCTTTCAGCGAATAAAAATCCTTCTTCCATATTGGTATAGGGGTTCTCATTGTCCCACTGGAGGGACGGCAGTTCCTCAAGTGGGAGTGATCGTGCCCAAGAGGAAAATCCAATGATCGTCAGGTTGTCACGCGGGAACTTTGTGCGGATAAGACTCTCCAATGCCAGGGCAACCATCTTTGCTGAAACAAAGTTGTTGTCATGACGCATAGACATGCTCATATCAAGGAGGAGAACGGTTGAAGAAGAAGTGCTGTTTTCTGTCTGATATACCTCGAAGTCCTCAGGGGAGATCCTGACCGGTATCCCCCCTCCTTTCTTCCTCAGGGAGTTCATCAAGGTCTGGTTTATATCCAGAGAGAATTGGTCGCCGAACTGATAAGGTTTCGTATCGCCATTCATGGTTATTCCATTCCCGGGAAAACGGGTGGTGTGCATTCCCCATCCATCCCTTTTCAGGGCGGAAAAGATATCATCAAGGATTTCCTTGCCCATCTTCTTCAACCCTCTGGAGGTCAACTGGTAACGGCGCCCTCTGCTCTCAATGTACCCCTCCTGTTCCAGAAGGCTGGTTAAGCGGTTGATCGTACACCAGGAGTCAGCGGCTGAATCACCGAGAATCGTGTGCAGCTTGGATACGTCGATAATCTCCGGATCAAATCCCCACGTGACCTTCTTCAGGTCCCTTTCCAGCTTGGCAATCAGATCAAATTGTTCAGCCACCTCAGTGGCGTCATCAAGGGAGAGCTTCTTCTTCCCGGTAAACGGATATTTCTGTACCATCCGGCCAAAGGCAAAGAACCCGAGCCTCCTCTTCAAAAATCCTCTCTTCACGCCATCCGGGTCAGGCGTGTCGTAATGAAAACTCTTCAGTTCCTGGGTGAGCCTGTCTATGAGCTCCTGGACGCTGTTCCCGGACTGATCAGGGAGGATCTTTCCAATCATCTCCCTGAACTGCTCAATTGCCGTGTCCAGGGAGAAGGATGCCTGTAATTCCTGCCTGGCCTCCTTGAGTTTCTCAATCATGTCCTCTATTCCCAGGAGCACCGGCGTCCCCTCGTCTGTGCGGATCCCTTCGCGCTTCAGGCTGGCAAGTGCAGAATCAACGTCAAGGTTTTCCAGCAGGGGATGAGCGAGGTGGTGGAAGATGCTGCCCGCATCGAAGAAAGGATGAGGGGGGAGCGAACTTCCTCGGTAATAGCGATAAACCTTCATCCTACTTGTGGTAGAAGGTTCTCCCTCCTACCTCCTCCTTATTCAATTTCCGGTTCAGGTAGAGCCCTTCGAGAATAAATTCAAGGAGAGAGGCAGTCAGCGCCGGGCTGGAACCGGCCTGGTACTGGGCAAGGGTCTTGTTCAGCCCTCCAAACTCGGCGATCTTCTTGAGGTACTCACGGGAGGGGATGGCTTCCGAGACCTCAATATTCTGTCCGTCACTGAACTTCTTCAGGAAGGTGTCAAACTGATCCGGGGTGAAAAAACGATTGAAGACCGCAATAACAGCCTTCTTCATGATTTCAATGATGATGGGATCTTCATGCTTTTCGTCAATGCCGATTGTCTCGATCTTCCCGATTGATGAGGGTATGATGGAATAGAGGTCAGTGATCCGGGGAATTACCTCCTTTTCTTCCAGCCGTATCGCCCTCTTCAGGGCATTGCTCAAGAGGTTCTCGTAGTTGTTGATGCTCATTCTCACGCTCACACCGGATCGCTGGTTTATCTCTGGATGGCTCCTCGCATACCGCGTCACTTCAGCGATGATTTCCTTCATGAACGGGGGCACGGTTGTCTCGTACCCGTTATCCTCGAAGCAGTTCTTTTCCTGTTCGATGACAGAGACCTCATCGCTCAATAATATCGGGTAGTGGGTCCGGATCTGCGAGCCGTACCGGTCCTTGAGGGGCGTGATGATTCTCCCCCGGTTGGTGTAGTCTTCTGGATTGGCACTGGCAACAATATACACGTCCAGAGGGAGCTGGATCTTGAACCCGCGGATCTGGATATCCCTTTCCTCCATGAGGTTGAAGAGGCCCACCTGGATTTTTTCACTCAGGTCAGGAAGTTCATTGATGGAGAATACCCCCCGGTTGGTGCGGGGGATCAGCCCGTAGTGGATGGCAAATTCGTCGGAAAGGTATCTCCCTTCGGCAATCCTGATCGGGTCAATTTCGCCAATGAGGTCAGCGATCGTTACATCAGGGGTAGCCAGTTTCTCAGCATAGCGCTTCTCCCGGGGCAGCCAGGTAATTCCCGCCTTGTCCCCCTCTTTCCTCAACATCTCCTTGCACCGCTTGCAGATAGGGTTAAAGGGGTTATCGTTGATTTCACACCCGGCAAGAGCGGGGATCTCTTCATCCAGGAGGTCGATCAGCCTGCGCATGATCCTGCTTTTCGCCTGTCCCCGTTCACCCAGGAATATCATGTCATGGCCGGAGAGGATGGCATTCTCGATTGCGGGGATTACTGTCTCGTCATAACCGATGATGTCGGGGAAGAGCCTTTCCTCTCTTCTGATCTTCTCAATCAGGTTTTTCCTCATCTCTTCCTTGATAGAGATAATCCGATAGCCTGATTTCCTGAGCTCGCCTGCATTTCTTGGTTTTTTTGTCATATGTTCACGTCCGTTATGCTGAGGAGGTTCTATTCATGGTCGATCCGGTATTCAAAGGTAGCAAGGATGTTCAACCGGGAGAGTCTTAAGTTTCCCGGGAGAGGGGGAAAGGGGGAGGAGACTGCGATTGCCCTCATGGCTTCGTCGTCCAGCTCGGTGTAACCGGATGAGCGGAGGAGCTTTACCTGTTTAATGATGCCTGTCCTCGAGATGGAGAACTGTAAGGCAAGAGATCCGTCCAGCCGTGCTTTCTGGGCTGACTCAGGGTAATCCCAGACAGTATTGATCTTCTGCTTCACGACGGTTAGATACGGGGCATAGGGTGTGTGCTCTGACTCGGGAGCATCAAGGGACACCGTAGCCTCGGTAAGCTCGCTCTCGGGTGAGGATGAAGATAGTAGTTGATCAATCTCGTTCTGACTCATCTCTGCTTTTTCGCCAGCGCTGTTACTTGTTTCTGATAAAGCATCCATCAGGTTCACGAGTAAAATCTGTTCTCCTTTGTCTATGGAGATTTGATGGTAAGAGTACATGAGGGCAATGAGTCCAGCATGGAGCAGGAGAGAAATCAAAATGAACTGACTGAGACTGACACCCTTCTTCCTCATAGTCATAGAGAAGGAGAAAATATATCTATTGAATTATAAACAATCGGTGCAAGGTGAGTCAAGGCATTTGAGCATGGATGTGAGCATGGAGCAAGGCATACCCATAAGGCGTCCGCCGCAGGCGGATTATGTAGGGACAGACCTGCATCTTTCCCCTTTTAAAATTGACTAAACCCCCAAAATTTTATATACCATAAATGGAAGTGGAAAGCTACCTGGTGGGGCTCCTGGACTTCAAATCCAGTGTGAGGCGCGAGTAACGTCTCGGGTGGGTTCGATTCCCATGCACTTCCGCCATTGTTTTTCAATGGGTTACAGTGTAGAGGGAATTTTCCCTCTCTGAGTACAAAATACTTAAAACCTGATTACAACTCACAAGAGAGTATTAAAGTTGTATTTTTTATCACATCTGTCCAAAATTGGTTTTTTAATTGGACAGCATTTTCTCCTTTTATGTTGCTAAGGCCATGTTTCATTGTCGAACGAATGGTCAGAAAGTCCTTATTTTGAGGCTATTAATGCCCCTCCCTCTGCAAATAAAACATTTTCTGGAGAGCTATTCTTTCTTGAGCAGCATTTTTACAAATACTACAACCTGTTTTCCGAAATGAAAGAGCAAGATGAAAAATCAATCACTTAGCCTGTCCAATATGAGAATTTCAGATTGTTTTGGACAGGAGTGGGAACCCATGTAAAATACTACGCGCACAAGACCCACTTCCCACGCTCTATCCTTGATAAGGATCAGCCGTTCTCCCCTTCCATGTGCTCTTTTGCCCCTCTAAGCTCTCTCCTTCTGCGCTTGTATTAATCTCCACACTGTTGCTTCTCATTTACAAGCCTGCACGGGGTCTTGTGGATGAGTCTGAGGCCATCTTTCTCCATGATGTAGTAGCGGACAGGTTCCTCAGACATTCCGAACGAGACACAAGGGTTGTAATCTTTCGGACACGGTGGGTCGACTATAAGCAGCTTGCTGGTGAGCCTAAAGCTCACTCCTCGGGAAAATCCTAACGGTGGTTTACTCAGTGGTTCTGCGAGTCCATACACTTTACCCGTCTGAAGATCGATGATCAGACTTGTCCCGCACTCATTTCCGCATCCCCAGTCCACGAGCGCATAGTGCCCGGCAAAGTTCGGCCCCTTTTGGGCACCCTCTCTTAATCTCGTTCGGAAGGTTCGAGCGTTTGGATGACTAGAAAGATCAACCCGAGTTAGCTTGCCGTGAAATTCCTCAACGACAGGAAAGTCCTCAAAACGTGGAGGGTTTTCCCTCTGCGCAGTCGAGGTTCCCTGAGGTCCTGGCATTTGAGCTGACACTGTTGTGCCCAATAAAGCTATGCCAATGGTGATTGCGAGAAATATTCTATCTTGCCTTGAGGTCATGCTTTCTAGCCGTTAACGTCTTATTATTCATTGCCCAACATTATATTTTATGTTGCTGCAACTCTTATAACAAAATATTGCAATAATAATATCTTTTAATGAATAGAATTTTTAGTCATATTGGCAGAAAAATATCTGTTAGATTACAATTCTAAATATTATATTGCAGCGACTTAATTTAGCATCTTATTATAGGACACACCGATGTGGCAGCCTACCCCCTAATCAGCTACCTATAAATCCCCCTCGGCGTCGCACTCACCGGCCCATGCATGGTGCTTGTGCCGTTGAGATCTATATCCTCTAACTTGTAGTAATAAGTCTTCCTGTTCTTCACATTTTCATAGATAAAGTTCTTGCTTAGTAATCCTGACGCTATCGCAACCCTTAAACTCTTGGCCGCTGAATGTCATGCCTGTCAAACAGGCTTCAATATCCTCAGGCTGTAAGTTAAAATCCTGAGTTTTAAAGTGTAAAACCATATCTATCAGCCCGTCACTGTTTACATCTTCAGGTGAACCTCCGATGGGAAGTGCAGGTGCACCAGCAAATTCCACGGTGCCCCGGTCAACAGTTGCAGCATCAAAAGTTGGACTGCTCAGAATAGCGACAGGGACATTGCCTTTGCTCTTAAGGTTGATGGAGTTTGGAAAATCACCAGGTCTAATATCAATATCCACATTCAAGGTCGGTTCAGGCCCACGCACAGGCCACACGTAGTAGGAGCTGCTGGATTTAACGTAGTCGTATACGTAGCCAACCGTCATAATGACGGCCCATGCGCTGTTTGTATAGTAGGAGTTGCTTGTAGAGGTCCAGTAATTGCCGGCCTTCAAATTGGTAAAAGGATTTCCAGCAGGGAGGGCCCTATTGTATTGAGAATAGTCGGTCAGGCTATGCAACTCCGTCCGGTTGGGAAGCCGCCAATCTGTGTAGCCGAGATACGAACTGTTGTTTAAACAGGCTACGTAATCAAGTGCCTGCTGCCAGGTTTTTACGGTTCCAGGATCGCAATCCCCAGGACCTGGCGCATTGGCATCTTTCGTCCATATCAGACCTGTAAGGTTATCCGTAACCGTGTCATTCCCGCGATCGGCAAAACGGGGAGTCGGCCAGACAACGCCCTTTTCAAGGTCGCCGTCATCTCCAGGGGCATAGCTCACTTTTTGCCCAGTTTGAGGAAGACAAATTACCGAATCAACAAATGACCCACACTGCCCGCTTCGAACGGGCCACACGTAGCCGCCCTGGTATTTACTGCCGGCGTACACGGGACCAGTCCACATGCCGACAATCCATGCCATGCCTGTAGCATAGTAGGCGTAGCTCGTAGAGGACCAGTAATATAAGGTCTTCACATTGGTGAAGCCCTGAGTCATAAGCCATGCAGAATTGCCCGCTTGGTTGGAATTGACAAGACTTTCAAGTTCGTTCACATTGGGAAGACGCCAGTCGGTGTAGCCGAAGTTGGCATAGGTACCTGCATCCATTCCTGCAACGTAGCCAAGGGCCTGGAACCAAGTCAATGGTCCACCAGGCAGATACCCGTCCTTCGTCCACATCAGGTCGGTCAGATTATCGGTCATTGTTCCGTCGCCGTTATCAGTGAACCTCGGTTCCGGCCAAGCGACACCCCCCTGAATCTCGCCGTCTTGACCTGTCCCTGTACAGGGAATTTCAATGCCATTTGTATCCCAGCATTTCGTCTGTCCGGTCTTTGGCAGATTAACTGTACCTGCAAAGGCAAACGAGCTTAGGAAGATAAATAACAGTGATAAAACTAAACTCTTCTTCATTGCTCTACCTCCTTGAAAATAAAAAGCCCCCACCAGCACTCACGCTGATAGGAGCTATCTCAATACTCCCTGAAACTGATACCACTTTGTGTCCTTGACCACGGGTATCTCCTGTTTTAAAAGGCTTATTTTGCTTGTCTGTAGCTTATACCCGCGTTTATAACACTTTTGGTGGGGATTACAAGGAGAGAATGGGGAACAAAGGCAGGAGCCAGATGACCCTTGCCTGTTTTAAAATCGTTTACGTTCTTTCTCGTAGCTGAATCTGTCTAATTTATCTCTGTGGCAATGTATTTCTGCCCGCTGTCCACAGCAGGACAACCTGATGATGTATTCTTAGGAACGTGAACAACGACGCTGCCGATGCACCCTACTCCTGGTTCCACATTGGCAACAAAGTTGATAACATAGACTCTGCCATCACCGTTTGCTGATCGTTCTGACCTTAGCAGAGGGGTATCTGTGCCGACGCCAGAGGCATCCGGGGCATAGTGCTTCCCCCCTGAACCTTTATCAGTAGCTGTGGGTTCATCGCTGGTGATGTAAATAACTCTTATGGTTACTGGAGTACCGTCGGGGTCCGTTACCCCAAGGATGTTAATAGGAACCATTTGATGATTCGAAGGTTGCAGACAATCGGGACTTGCATATGCATCACTGCAATCAGGTAGAGTGATTTGGTCAGTCTGAGCTACCACTAAATTTGACAGAACCAACGAGGTGAAAAAAATCCATCCCCCAAAAGTGAACTTTTTAATCTTGCTTGGCATCTTGCGCTCCTTTCCTTGAAATGTGGATACAACCTATCGACATTAGAGATGAGTACTCAATGTCATTTTAATTTGACGGTGCCGTATATCGACTTTGGAGTCGCACTCACCGGCCCGTGCATGGTGCTTACTCATCCATACGGTGCTCTCTCCGTTCTTTAAAGCACTCTATCACCTCCCTGAAGGTGGCATCCCCGTTCTTATACTCCTGATACTTTGCAACAACATCAGCCCATGTGGAACAGGTAGTGCTTGCTGTGACAGTAATCTGCCGTGATACGTAGTTGTTAGTTTCGTTGGATTCGGTTACTTGGTTATTTTTGTCAACCAAGATGCCCACGTAGTATGTTCCGGGAGAAGTAGAAGCAGGAATGACAAGGTCTGGTCCACCCCAGGTAAACTGAGCGCCAGTCTCAAGAGAAGTATTCGCATTTCCGTCAAGATAGGTGTCTGAAGACGTTATGGTTGAGTCGGCTGAAAGATAGAACCCATTTTCAAAATACCCACTCGAAGCAGTTCCCTGGTTCTTTACCGTCCAGGACGAAAGTAATATGGTTCCACCGGGTGCTACCGAAGAGGGTGTGACGGTCGGACTCCCACTTGTAATTACAAGGTCGGCGACCGATTGAGCCCAACTGTTCACGGTGAATGCGCTCAGTATCACTAATGTTAACAGACTGATTTTAAGAAATCTTGGCATGATTATCCTCCTCTTTTCTTTTTAGACTTCTGACATAACCGGCAAAACATTTCAATCCAGTTGACCTTTGAAAAGGTGACACCCTCGTCTGCACTGCAATCGCTTACCGTAGTGGTCACGAATATTAATATCAGCATGAGTATCTTGTCAAGACTATTAATACCTGCTGTGATAGCCAAATGAAAATGTCACTCTAACAGCCGAGTGAAAATGTCAGTAGGATATCCTGTAACCCAGACGGGATGGAAGGGATGATACATAGTAGATTGCAAGGGAATAAGGGAGGGGGAAGGGATAACACCCGAAAAGATGTTACCCCTCGTTCCATTCCACTGTGCCTAAATTGTGCCCATTCCCTCAGAGGAGCATCCAACTCACGCCAATTCCTACCAACTCAGGCACAGGTTCTAAGTGACTGTCTTAATTCAAAATCCAACTTAGAATCAATATATTAGGCAGATACTAAATTTTGCATGTTTTAGACTTCAAATCCAGTGTGAGGCGCGAGTAACGTCTCGGGTGGGTTCGATTCCCATGCACTTCCGCCATTGTTTTTCAATGGGTTACAGTGTAGAGGGAATTTTCCCTCTCTGAGTACAAAATACTTAAAACCTGATTACAACTCACAAGAGAGTATTAAAGTTGTATTTTTTATCACATCTGTCCAAAATTGGTTTTTTAATTGGACAGCATTTTCTCCTTTTATGTTGCTAAGGCCATGTTTCATTGTCGAACGAATGGTCAGAAAGTCCTTATTTTGAGGCTATTAATGCCCCTCCCTCTGCAAATAAAACATTTTCTGGAGAGCTATTCTTTCTTGAGCAGCATTTTTACAAATACTACAACCTGTTTTCCGAAATGAAAGAGCAAGATGAAAAATCAATCACTTAGCCTGTCCAATATGAGAATTTCAGATTGTTTTGGACAGGAGTGGGAACCCATGTAAAATACTACGCGCACAAGACCCACTTCCCACGCTCTATCCTTGATAAGGATCAGCCGTTCTCCA
>Ga0315282_10008074_pt1 | contig 17102 bp, 2 predicted proteins | sample YL17G07_20_MG_FD_203693 | JGI IMG/M metagenome (GOLD analysis project Ga0315282, IMG submission 203693) | Sediment microbial communities from Yellowstone Lake, YNP, Wyoming, USA - YL17G07_20 | ecosystem: Environmental > Aquatic > Freshwater > Lake > Sediment | place: USA: Wyoming | collected...
ATTGTCGTCCAGGTATCTGGGTCAGGAAATGTCGAGTTCGATAAAGTCGGACCTTATTATAATGGAACCGTTGTTCAAATTAAAGCTGTTCCTATAACTGGCTGGGAGTTCATCGGTTGGGGAGGAGCAGTATCAGGGTCCGATATCTCAATGAGCCTCGTTGTTAATGCGAACAAGACCATCTCAGCAGAGTTCAGAAAGATTGTTTACATTAAAATTGATGTCTCCCTTTCTGGTTCAGGCAATGTCGAATTCGATAAGATAGGTCCCTATGTTAAGGATACAATGGTGACAATCACAGCTGTTCCAGCGTCTGGTTACGAATTCCTTGGATGGAGCGGTGGCATCACAAGCGTTGTGAACCCCCTCACCCTGAAGGCGGATGCAAATAAGACGATAATGGCGACATTTGGAAAAATTATACTCTACACTTTGGATCTGGAGATATTTGGGCAGGGCAATGTGGTTCTGAATCAGACTGGCCCATATAGGCAAGGAACGGTTGTATCTGCTCAGGCTATCCCTGCATCGGGTTGGAGTTTCCGTGAGTGGGGCGGAGCCGAATCAGGCTTTATCAACCCAGCGAGGATAGGGATGATTTCCAACGCTACGCTAACCGCCACATTTGTGGAGAATGTTATCCTGAACTTGATGACTGAGGGGGAGGGTACTATAAGCAGTAATGGGACAGGGAGGTTTTTTGTTGGGCAGATGTTGAAGTTAACCGCAATCCCAGCAAAGAATTGGGCATTCAAGGGTTGGAAAGAACTGAACTATGATGGTACGAACCCCCTTACCTTAAAGGTGAAAGCCAACTCGACTCTTACTGCTGTCTTCACACCTCTTTACTATGTCAATATTCAGATCGTAGGTTCAGGCAATGTGATAAGTTCTTTTAATGGACCTTATGCCCCTGATGCACGTGTGAGTTTCAACGCTGTACCCAACTCTGGTTGGCAGTTCTTATCCTGGAGCGGTGCCGCTTCAGGATCACAGAATCCAATAGTGGTTCAAATTAACGAGAATAAGACAATCACCGCAACCTTCACGAGGTTGGATTATAGGATCCTCGTTTACAGCGATGAGCCAGATGACTTGGGTAATTACACACACGATAACCAACCCCCTGTTAAAGCCCTCACCAACCTTGGGCTTGGATATGTCTACGGTGTATTCCATGATGACTTCCTGAATAAGCTTAAGAACGATGGCCCATGGGATCTCGTAATATACAAAGAGGAGTTCCAGCCGGGAACCCAAGAGGTCTATGACGCTTTAAGCAGTTATGCTGACACAGGTCGTTTAATAGTTTCCACTTACTGTATTGGTCGCTACTCAAACAATTCTCTATGGGATAAACTAGGTGCTTCATTTGTTTCTAATGCAACCTTCGAGACAAGAAATATCTATATTTGGGATAGTGGACATCAGACCGTCAAATCGCCAAACATTATTAAAAGTCCGATAAGCCTAATCAACGTGCAATATCTCTCTGATGCACTAAACTTTATTGATCCAGTACCCGGATCAACAATAATAATTGGAAACTCAGCGACCCCCCAAAATGGAAAAGGGCTTATTGTCGTTAACGAGAGTGGTCGCGGAGTCTTCAATGGAGTTTTGCCTTCGACAATGGGCCAGGATCAGAACTCTGACGGGAAGACTGATGGTACAGCCCTCTACGAGAATCTTATTCGCTACGTGCTCGGGCATTAAAAAATTCTTTTTCAATTCTTTTTTTCTTTCTACTCTAGCATATTATTATCATCGTTGACAATTTTTTTCAATAAATAAATATTAAACGATGCAAAAAATTTGCACATAAGCTACAATCATAATTAAAAAAAGGACATGTTGTCCGTATGGTTAATATAGATTATTAGTCGGTTTTCTGTTAGCTAGGATGATGATGGGTGATGATTGCTAGCTGGTCAAAACATCCACATCAATCCATCCGTGTCCGGTGAAAGAAAATTGAACAAAAAAATGGTCTCTCTAGGGGTCATACTCTTATTCATACTCGACGCAGTGTTACCATTTACAAACACTCTGTCGTTGTTAGTGTCGGCTGCCCCAGCTGTGATATCTAACCCTAAACCCGCTGACAGCGCGACTGGCCAACTTACTCGGCCGAGTCTCTCAGTAACCGTCTCATTTACGGGTACCATGAGGGTCGTCTTCAGCGAGTATGCTGATGGTGCCTGGTATACTATTCAGGAGTTCACTAATGTCGTTTCAGGAACATACTCTGTTGTGCCTAACAAGATGGTTGAGTTGGGTACGATGTACCAGTGGAGGGTTGAAGTCTATGATGGCGCAGCATTGTCCGCAAGCCAGACTTACTCCCTGACAACCACATCAACGGTCTTAACCCGCAAATGGACGTCTTCCTTAGCAGCTCCCAGCGAAGCTGGTGTACTGATCGGTGACATTAACAATGATGGCCTGCAAGAGATCGTGAAAGCTGGCACAGGTAAGATTATTGCCCTCCGCGGGCAAACTGGGGCGCTTATATGGACCTACACTGATCCCCTTATTTCGACTGAGTGCAAGCCCGCCATAGCTGACCTTGATAAGGATGGTAAACTTGAGATCGTTGTCCCACTCCAAGGTGGTGGTGGGATACAGGTACTCAACTCAGATGGTACTGAACACAAAAACTACCAGGGCCTCTCAATGAGGATCATGACTGGTGGTATGCTTCAGAGTAATATCGTGGTCGCTGATATCGACGGGGATGGGTATCCAACAATATTTGTTGACACCGCCTGGAGCAACACGGCCTACGATAACGGTGTTTTGAGCGCCATTTCATGGGATGGGAGGGTTTTAAACCAGAGGATGATCATCCACCCCTGCGCCGGCGGTCTATCCATCGCGGACACGGATCACGACGGAGTCTATGAACTCTATATGTGCGACAGGAACGAGGGCTATAACCCGGGCAGCGGTAATGGTGTGCAGTCGTACTGGGCTGGTAATCTAACCATGAGGTGGACCCAGCCAAGTATTCTGTGTAGTAGCAATTGCCCGATGATAGTGGACGCAAACAACGATGGCAAGATTGAGCTTGTGATAGGTAACCTTAATGGCGGTATTTACATACTTGACCCTGACACAGGTAACATTATCAGGGCTACACCTGGCAACTACTACAATACTGTTCCAACCCACTATCAGGCATCCATCTACGACATAGATCAGGACGGCCACCTCGAGTTCATCTGCGCAGACGGCTCACATACAAGTAGAAACCCCTACGAGGTGGTTGTCTGGGATTTGGTTGACTGGAAGCAGGACTGGAAAAATGATAAGGTGCTTAACCCACTCCAGTGCTATCTTGGCCCACAAGAGGCCGATGTGACAGGCGACGGCATAATGGAGATGATAATCTGCACCTATACAGACCTCTTCATCTACGATCACAACTTCCAGAAAATCGCAGAAGACATTGGTGTTAGCAATTCAGTTCTCTCCAACGGGGTAGCTCAGGACATCGATGGCGACGGCTACACCGAACTCGTTGTCTCAAGCATGGGCAACCAAATCATAGCATATGATACACCTGCTAGGACGCCAGCTATCCGACCCAGATCCGAAGTCAGATTCTACAGCGAGAGCAGACTCGGCGCTGCAGAATATGTCCCTCTCGCCGACGTGCAACCACTATTATCAGATACCTCACCCTACAACGGAGCCACCGACATACCCGCAACCCAGACAAGCATCAGCTTCAACCTCAGAGACGACCAGGGAGGCTTGATGAGCTACACCGTCACCACCAACCCAAACATCGGTAGCGGATCAGCCAGCGGATTAACCAACGGCAGGTACAGCGTGCCCATCAGCGGATTAGCGCCTAACACAGCTTACCAATGGACCATAACAGCAACAGACGGTACACACCCCATCACACGGACATTCACCTTCAAGACCATGGTGTCTCCTTTATGGTATGACATCGCGTGGCCCTACAGGAAGACCATCACCGTCTTCTCAGCCTACGTTGATGGCTCACAGGTAAATTTCCCACTCATACTGGACATAACCGACACCGACCTCGCCGCCAAAGCCAAGTCAGATGGATCAGACATCTTCTTCACCTCCGCTAAAGGCGTCAAACTCGACCACCAGATAGAGAGCTACAGTAACGGCCACCTAGTAGCCTGGGTACGGCTACCCACCCTCAGCATAGATAAAGACACGGCTATCCTCATGTACTACGGAAACAGCGGAGCCACGAGCCAGGCGAACCCAAGCGCTGTGTGGGATAGCGGAAGCAGAATGGTGCTCCACCTCGATGCTCAGACCCTTGACTCGACGGTCAACAGCAACAATGGCAGCAGCCAGGGAGGCGTAACCAAGGGAGTAGCCGGGGTGGTTGGCTCAGCCTACACGTTAGATGGATCAACAGGATTCATCCAGGTTCCCAGCAGCAGCACGGTCTCAGGGTTCACATCCAGCCTCACGGTGAGCCTCTGGGTTAAGTTCCAAGATGTGAACAGGAGGCAGACCCTTGTCAGTAAGTTCGCTGGCACAGATCAGAAGAGCTTCTTCCTGGATTACTGGAACGCCCAATCAACCTTCGGGAAGGTCCTATACTTCTCAGGCTCCGTTGACGGTGTAAACACGAAGGACTGGTACTGCCAGTTCAGCCCCACCGCGAACACCTGGTACTATGTCGTCGTGGTATGGACATCAGGCGGTGTGCCAATGTTCTTCGTTAACGGTAGCCAGGTGGCGACAGTTGTCTCTGGTGGCGGAAACATGGGGCGCCTCGCGTCTCTGTTCCAGAACGATGCAACCGACTTAGCTATAGGTAAAAGCTGGGACGCCTCCACACGGTTCCTTAGAGGGACAATCGACGAGGTAAGGATCTCAGGCTCCATTAGGAACGCAGCGCGGGTGAAGGCGGAGTATCTGAACATAGTTAGCCCAGGCACCTTCTATAAGAAAGGCGCTGAGGAGGGGATTCCGGATGTGCCCCTAGTGTTCTCGCCTGACCCAGCTGACGGCTCCATCACGGTGAAGACCACACAGTCTAAGCTGAGCTTCACCCTGCTTGACCCTAAGGGCCATCTGATGAGTTATACTGTCACTACTTCGCCGAATATTGGCTCTGGCAGCGGGTCAGGTGTTACTAACGGCGTCTACTCGGTCTCGGTTTCTGGTTTAGATGCGTTTAAGGCGTATAGCTGGACGGTCAGTGTGACTGATGGGACAACGACGACCACGGTTACTTACTCGTTTACTACGACTGGGCCACTTCTCGTTGATTCTACCTTTGACGCTAGCGTCGACAGCGTGGATCTTAGAAGTAATGGGCCTGGTCAGGACTGGTATGAAAGCAGGAATAACGTTCCAACGGATGTTTTCTTAGATGTTAGTAATATAGGCGGGAACGCTGGTAAGAAGGCGGGCTTCATCGCTGACTCTGCTGGTAATGCTTATTTGACTCAGGAGTTTGCTTCGCCTATTACTGGTACCTTCTCAGCTCAGTGGGACATATACATCGACTCAATACTAAGCACCGATCCCAACCGCGCCGGCTTGATGATGATTGGCTATGACTCTGGGAGCGGGCCTAACCGTGCTAGTTCAGATAAGCTGGTCTACATGGACTTTTACAAGCTTGGCGGAGGAACATCTGGAACAATGGACTTTAGAGCACTCACTAGCTCTGGTACCCCAACAACAATCGTGTCTGGGTTAAACTTGAAGCAGTGGTACACTGTTAAGGTTGTGGTCGATGTTACAACAAAATCGTATGATATTTATGTTAACGGTGTGCTGAAGGGTAGCTTCACTAACTCTGGTTTCACAGGTTCAGCTGCATACATCAGCTTCGCGCAGTGGAATGACGGCGCAGGAGACTTCTATGTCGACAACGTATATGCACCAGTTCGGGAACAGTACACACTCACAGTAACTACTTCAGGCAATGGATCGGTCACGAAGAATCCTGATCAAGCCAATTACTACGAAGGTGACTCTGTTCAGCTCACCGCTGTCCCAGCCTCTAATTGGAGTTTCGCAGGTTGGAGCGGAGATGCATCAGGAACAACGAACCCAACCACAGTCACCATAAATGGAAACAAGGCGGTGACAGCTACATTCACCCAGATCGAGTACACCGTCACCGTGACCGTGAGTCCTTCGGCTGGTGGAACGGTGACGAAGAGTCCCAGCAAGTCAACCTACCACTACGGAGACGTGGTGACACTCACTGAGTCTCCGAGTACAGGATACTCATTCTCAGCATGGTCAGGCGACGGCACTGGAACAGGATCCACCAGATCCATCACAGTTACTGGAAACATGGATGTCACAGCCACCTTCACCCAGAACACAAACACTATCACAGTAACTTCCCCTAATGGTGGGGAGAGCTGGATCCGAGGCACCGCCCACACAATCACATGGACCTCCATCGGCAGTCCAGGCTCATATGTGAAGATCGAGCTGCTTAAAGCAGGAGTAGTAAATAGGATAATCTCCTCCAGCGCTGCAAACACTGGCTCCTACAGCTGGACGATACCCTCATTCCAAGCTACTGGCTCTGACTATACTATAAGGATAACCAGCACTACTAAAACGACTGTCACGGACACCAGCAACGCCAACTTCGCCATAATTATCGGAGCATTGACGGTGACCTCACCGAACGGTGGGGAGATCTGGATCCGAGGCACCGCCCACACAATCACTTGGGCCTCCATCGGCAGTCCAGGCTCATATGTGAAGATCGAACTGCTGAAGGCTGGAGTGGTGACTAGGGTAATCTCCTCCAGCGCTGCAAATACCGGCTCCTATAGCTGGACGATTCCTACTACTCAGGTGGCTGGCTCCGATTATACCATAAGGATAACCAGTACGAGTAACACAGGCATCACGGACACCAGCAACGCCAACTTCGCCATAATTATCGGAGCATTGACGGTGACCTCACCGAACGGTGGGGAGAGCTGGATCCGAGGCACCGCCCACACAATCACATGGACCTCCAATGACAGTCCAGGCTCATATGTGAAGATCGAGCTGCTGAAGGCTGGAGTGGTGACTAGGGTAATCTCCTCCAGCGCTGCAAATACTGGTTCCTATAGCTGGACGATATCCTCATTCCAAGCTGCTGGCTCTGACTATACCATAAGGATAACCAGTACGAGTAACACGGCTATCACGGACACCAGCAACGCCAACTTCGCCATAACTACATAATTACCAGTGCTAGATTTCTCCATTTTTTGACATCTTCTTGTAACCGTGAGTTTATTCCATAATTAAAAAAAGAACATAACGTTCATATGGTTAATATAGATTATTAATCGGTTTTCATTTAACTAGGATGATGATGGGTGATGATTACCAACATGTCAAAGCATCCACATCAATCCATCCGTGTTTGGTGAAAAAAAATGAATAAAAAAATGATCTCGCTAGGAGTACTTTTACTGCTCGTACTCAACGTGATGTTACCTCTTTCAAGTATAGTATCTGCTGCCCCAGCTGTGATATCTAACCCTAATCCTGCCAATGGTGCAACTAATTTGTACACAAGGCCAACCCTCTCCGTTACGGTTTCTTCTACGAGTCCGATGAATGTTATTTTCCAGGAGCTGGTCGGCGCTGATTGGGTTACCATAAAGGAACTCACTAACGTTGCTTCTGGAACTTATTCGGCTATTCCTAACAGTATGGTTGAGTTGGGTACGTCATATCAGTGGCGTGTTAATGTTTACAATGGCGTAGAATGGACTTACAGCCCGATATATTCCCTCACGACGACGACCACAGTCTTAACTCTGAAGTGGAAAGTAGGTACCTCGGGCGGTGCTGAAGCAGGGTCACTGATCGGTGATCTAACTAACGATGGGAAACAGGAAGTAGTTCGAGCGGGTGCAGGAACAGTTACTGCCCTATTAGGCTCAACCGGTGCGACTCTCTGGACTTATAGTAATTCGGAGATCACTAAAGAATGTAAGATCTATTTGGTCGACCTAGACAAGGATGGTAAGCTCGAGATCATCGTCCCACTCCAAGCTAGCGGTGGGATACAGGTACTCAACTCCGATGGAACTACCCGATGGAGGGTTATAACATCGGGGATGTTGCAGAGTAACCTCGTGGTCGCGGATATCGATGGGGATGGGTACCCAACAATATTTGTTGGCACCGCCTGGAGCAACACGGCCTACGATAACGGTGTTTTGAGCGCCATATCATGGGATGGGAGGATACTCTACCAGACGCAGATTATACATCCCTGCGCAGGTGGATTATCCATCGCGGATTATGACCATGACGGCGTATTTGAGCTATATATGAGTGACAGGAACAGCAACTACAACCCTGGTGGAGGGAATGGTGTTCAATCCTTCTGGGCCAGTGACCTTACAACCAGGTGGACGAGGTCGGATATTCTGTGCAGTAGCTCTTGCCCAATGCTCATCGACACCAACGGTGATGGCCTCTTGGAGGTCGTGCAGAGCAACAACAACGGTGGACTTGCTATCATTGACGCAAAGGACGGCCACTCAATCAGGGAGCTTGTGAATAACTATAATCTTGTCCCTACACATTATCAACCTTCCATATGTGATGTTGATGGGGACGGACACCTCGAGTTCATCTGCTCAGATGGTTCGCACACTGATAGAAACCCCTACCAAACCGTCGTATGGGATATGGTGACCTGGACTCAGGACGCGGTATGGACTACCACCGAATATAGTGGCTACCTAGGTCCACAGGAGGCTGATGTGACGGGCGATGGCAGAATGGAGATAATCTCCACCACTGCCACGAGTGTATACGTCTACGATCACAACTACCAGCAGATTGCTTCGCTTCCCAACTTAAGTCCTTCTGCAACTCTTTCAGGTTCCGTAGCCCAGGACATTGATGGCGATGGCTACATTGAGCTCGTTATCACAAGTATGGGTGGGGCAATCAGGGCGTATGACACACCTGCCAGAGCCCCAGCAAAACCGATAAGGTCAGAGATCCGGTTTTACAGCGAGAGGAGACTAGGCGCGGCAGAGTATGTGCCCTTTGACGAGTACACTCTTACGACGCAGGTGTCACCCGCGGGCTCAGGCTCAGTCGCAGTCAGTCCGCTCCAGACAAAGTACTTCTATGGAACGGTCGTCCAGCTTACACCTACGAATATAGTTGGCTATAAGTTCGACCACTGGACGGTCGACGGGGTATCGGCTGGCAGCTCTGTGCCCCTATCATTGACTATGAACACTAATCATGTAGTGGTGGCGGTCTTCGTCACAGTCCCGACCCACACTCTGACGATCACTGTCTCACCAGTGAACTCAGGAACTGTGGCTGCTGACCCGGTTGGCCCAACATATTCAGAGGGTACGGTTGTCTCGCTAACCCCCACCTCCGCGTCGGGCTACCTCTTCGACCACTGGGTGGTCGACGGGAACCCCGCTGGGAACACTGTGCCGCTTCAGCTGACCATGAATACTAATCACGTGGTCACTGCTTACTTCGTTGTTGGGACTTATGATGATGTTGTCTTCGACAGCAGCTTCAGCATGGGTAACATGAAGAACCCGACATTCGTAAGCGGCGACGCTTCGGGTCATAGAGTCTACACCGGTGAGGAGGAGCACACAACGGTCTCCTTCGCTGACAAGCACTGGTGGTTCTACTTCAGCATGGCCAACGTAGCCGGCAAGACGGTGACTTTCACATTTATTCATAATGAGGCCATCGACTTTTCGACCAATCCCACGACCGGTAACAGGTGGCCCGAGATTGAGCCGGTGTTCAGCTACGATAACATCAACTGGCAGAGGGTACCCCTCACGGGAATATCCTTCGATCGCACAGCAGCAACCTATACGATAACGATCACGATACCATCAACGCAGAGCAAGATCTGGCTAGCGCCAGTTCCACCATACACGATTGAGAGGAGAGACGCCCTCATAGCCGAGTTTGCGTCGAGTCCCTACCTTACAGTGGCCTCGCTTGGCACCACTCCAGATGGGCAGCTGCTCAAGGTAGTGACGATAACCGATCCAGCCTACTCAGATGCTGGTAAGTTTAAGTCATACGTCATCGCCCAGCAGCACGCTGGCGAGCTTGGCAGCTGGGCCGCAGATGGCCTCATCAGGTACCTCCTATCCGATGACCCTACGGCTGCTGCGATACGCAAGAGCTACATCTTCAGGATCGTCCCCATCGTCAATGTCGATGGAGTCTACGAAGGCATAAGCAGATACACACCCCTGAGGAACGGCGTACAATACGACCTTAACAGGGACTGGAGCTCACGGACACAGCCCGAGACCCAGTGGATATATGCCGACATAATCGCCTTCCAGCCAGACTCCTTCAACGACATGCACAGCACAGTCAACACAGAGGTCGGCGATCCAACGCAGGTCCTCACCTACAGCTGGAGCACATCTGACGCGACCCTACTCGCCTTCAGGGCTAAGGTAAAGGCCGCAGGCTTCCCTGAAACCGTAACCGGCACAACCAGCTACGCTGCCACCATAATCCACAACGCACTCGGAATTAAAGAGTCAGTCTCATGGGAGCTCCCCGACGACGAGGTCAGCACAAACCCAGGCGTAAAACTCACGGTAAACGACTATAGGAGCTGGGGTTCAGCGTGGGCGAAGGGCAACTACGCCTACTTCGGCGACGCAGTAACAACATATGCGCTAACTACCTTGGCGTCTCCAGTGAGCTCAGGATCAGTAAGCGCTAACCCAACTGGCCCAAGCTACCCAGATGGAACAGTAGTCTCACTTACACCTATAGCGGTGGCCGGATACAAGTTCGACCACTGGGTCGTAGATGGGGTGCCTGCAGGCACAACGGTACCGCTACAGGTTACAATGAGTGCAGCCCACACGGTGACCGCGTACTTCGTGGTCGTGCCCGTTCACACGCTTACACTTGCGGTTTCACCAGTCAGCTCCGGAACTATAGTGGCTGACCCTACGGGGCCAACCTACTCTGAGGGAGTACATGTTTCCCTGACCCCAACTCCTGTGAATGGAAAGCTATTCGATTACTGGGTCGTTGACGGCGTTAACGCCGGACAAACTGTGCCACTCTCGATTACTATGGATACGGATCACTCTGTGACCGCCTACTTCAAGCAGGCACCAGGCTACAACGATGTGGTCTTTGACAGTAGCTTCGACATGGGAAACATGAAGAACCCGACATTCGTCAGCGGCGACGCCTCAGGTAATAGAGTCTACACCGGTGAGCAGGAGCACACAACGGTCTCCTTCGCTGACAAGCACTGGTGGTTCTACTTCAGCATGGCCAACGTGGCCGGCAAGACAGTGACTTTCACGTTTATCAACAATGAGGCCGTCGACTTCTCGACAAACCCCACGACAGGAAACAGGTGGCCGGAGATTGAGCCGGTGTTCAGCTACGATAACATCAACTGGCAGAGAGTGCCGCTTACCGGGATATCGTTTGACCGTACAGCGGCTACATATACCATAAAGATCACTTTGCCCTCAACGCAGGATAAGGTCTGGCTAGCGCCAATTCCACCCTACAACATAGCCAGGAGGGATGCTTTGCTTACGGAGTTTGCGTCGAGTCCCTACCTTACAGTGGCCTCGCTTGGCACCACTCCCGATGGGCAGCAGCTTAAGGTATTGACTATAACTGATCCAGCCTACTCTGACACTGGCAAGTTCAAATCATATGTCATCGCTCAGCAGCACGCTGGTGAGCTTGGCAGCTGGGCTGCAGATGGTCTCATCAGGTATCTTCTATCTAATGACCCGACTGCTGCAGCGATACGTAAGAGCTACATCTTCAGGATCGTCCCAATCGTCAATGTCGATGGAGTCTACGAAGGCATAAGCAGGTACACTCCTCTGAGAAACGGCGTACAATACGACCTCAATAGGGACTGGAGCTCGCGGACGCAGCCCGAGACCCAGTGGATATGGGCCGACATGCTCGCCTTCCAGCCAGACTCCTTTAACGATATGCACAGCACAGTCAACACGGAGGTTGGCGATCCAACGCAGGTCCTCACCTACAGCTGGAGCACATCTGACGCGACCCTGCTCGCCTTCAGGGCCAAGATCAAGCAGGCAGGCTTCCCTGAAACCGTTACAGGCACAACTAGCTACGCTGCCACAATAGTCCATAACTCGGCTGCCCTCGGTAACATCAAGGAGTCTGTATCCTGGGAGATGCCAGACGACGAGGTTAGCACCAATCCAGGCGTGAAACTCACCGTTGACGACTGGAGGGCTTGGGGCGCAGCCTGGGCTAAGGGTAACTACCTCTACTTCGGAGATGCCACAGGCGCCTTGACCACGAATGTGGTCGGAAGCGGAACCATAACGAAGAACCCCGACCAGTCAAGCTACACATACGGCACAAGCATCCAACTAACAGCTAACCCTGCAGGTGGATACAGCTTCTCAGGGTGGAGTGGGGATCTCTCGGGTACTACGAACCCTGCCACTCTCATATTCACGGGCAACTCAGTGACGGCTACATTCGCACCGATTGGTCAGTACACCCTCACAGTGAACAAGGACGGTAACGGTCAGGTTAATCTAGACAAGGCTGGTCCATATGCCCCAGGCACAGTCGTTCAGCTTACCGCTGTCCCAGATTCGGGCTGGAGCTTCTCCAGCTGGAGTGGAGACCTCACGGGCTCAGCGAACCCAACGACGATAACGATGAACACCAACAAGGTGGTCACCGCTGTCTTCACGCAGAACAAGGTCTCCCTGACATTAACCGTTTTAGGTGGTGGCCATGTTGACCTCGACCAGGCCGGTCCATATATACCTGGCACAGTCGTTCAGCTGACCGCTGTCCCAGATTCAGGCTACACCTTCTCAGGATGGAGCGGGGCTCTCACGGGCTCATCTAACCCGACGTCGCTTACTATGGACGCTGACAAGGCGGTTACAGCAACATTTGTGTCGAGTCTGAAACTTCATCTTCCCTTCACGACGGATACCTCCGACGTTTCCGGCAACAACAATAATGGAGCGATAACCGGTGGGGTAACTCACACCAACAATTATGGCGGTGCTTACACCTTCGATGGCACAAGCGGATACGTCACAGTCTCAGACAGCACTAGCCTCGATGGCGATGGCACATGGGATAAGTTGACCATTGAGCTCTGGGTTAAACCAGATTCAGCGAACCCGACCGCCCAGAGAATCCTGCGGAAGGGAGGAACTAATGCACCTTACAGCTACCAGATCGGCTTCCAGACCAGCAATGGACATCTATACTTCGACGTTTGGAATAGCAACCTGTACGAGGTTGAGTACACGACGCTGCTGAGTGCCAACACCTGGTATCACATCGTATGTGTCTACCAGTCAGGCATAGGCTCAAAGATCTATGTGAACGGCGTCGACGTGAACGCAGTCAAGGTTGTTACGAGTCCCGTTGGCTCGGAGACTGGCTTGATCTCTGCGAGCAGGGGACTGAACCTCTATATTGGTGCTCGCTTTAAGACAACGAGTCCAACAGGTCCCTTAAACTTCTTTAAGGGAAGTTTAGACGACCTACAGATCTACTCAGATGCGCTATCCTCGACAGTTGTCCAGCAGCACTACGATGCAACAAAGGTCGAGCACTCTGACTACACTCTGACTGTCAATACGGTAGGAAGCGGAACCGTAACCAAGAACCCCGATCAGGCGAATTACGCCTACGGTTCATCTGTTCAACTCACCGCGACGGCTTCAACCGGCTACACATTCTCAGGATGGAGCGGTGGACTAACGGGTAACCCAACCACTGTTACTATCAATGGTGACCAAGTAATCACAGCTACATTCACGCAGAATGCCGGCTCTAAGCCCGTGATCAACTACCTGAGCCTCTACAGCATCACAGACCAAACATGGCTCAACACAGGGGACACAATCTCAGCAGGCAAGACGCTGAGGATCTACACCGGAGTCAGCGACGCCGATACTCCTCCGGCTGGCCTGGCGGTTAAGATAAGCTACGGGCCTTCGGGAGGATCATTAACGCAGCAATCAGCCACCTACTTCTCTACGTGGGACTACTATTACTACGACTGGGCGATACCCTCAGGCACCACGGCTGGTGCCTACGATGTCAAGATTGATGTCACCGACGGTGTGAACCCGGCATCTTCTACTACTTCGGGCGCCTTCAGCATCGTGCATACACTCCAAATGCGCCTTCCATTCACAACAGACACATCCGACATCTCAGAACACAGCAACAACGGTGTAGTATACACCGGTGCGACTCACACCAATAATTACGGAGGAGCATACATCTTCGATGGCTCAACTGGCTACATTACAGTCGCCGATAACCCAGATAACAGCCTAGATGGAAATGGTGCCTGGAGCCAGCTGACAATCGAGCTTTGGATCAGACCTGATTCAGCGAATCCTACCGGTCAGAGACTGTTAAGGAAGGGAGGAACCACCACACCTTACAGCTACCAGATCGGCTTCCAGACCTCAGACGGGGCAAATGGCGAATTAGCGGGTCACCTATACTTCGATGTCTGGAACACCGCTATATATGAGGTCCAGTATAATACATTACTCTCCGCGAACACCTGGTATCACGTGGTATGCGTCTACAAGTCCGGCGTGGGCTCCAAGATATATATTAACGGAATTGATGTAGGTGCTGTCAAAGTTGGCGCATCTGGATCTGTAACAGGTCTCATTTCTGCGAGTGATGGCGTTGCCATATACATTGGCGCTAGGTACAAAGCTACAACTCCTGGGACTCAGAACTGGTTTGCTGGATACATAGATGATGTCCAGATCTACTCTGAGGCGCTGACTGCGAGTGCTGTTCAGCAGCACTACGTTGCCACAAATATTGATCATTGAGGCTATCAAATATATCCTGTACGCACACTCGATCATATCATTGTAATTTAGATGCACTTGAAAAGTAGGAGTTAATTAAAAATGCATAATAAAATAAGGTTTTCAAGTTTGTTACTTCTTTTATTAATGGTTTCTAATGTCGCAGTACCTTTTCTACCTACACTGGTACGAGATGTTGGGGCTACACAGACTGATTGGTGGGATACGAATTGGAACTATCGAAAGACAATCACTTTGAGTAAAGGTATAACTACTGAGAATCTTGTGGATTATCCTCTATTATTAGACATTACTGACTCTGATCTTGCGTTGAAGACGACGATTCTTGGTTCTGATATCGCTTTCGTTGATATGAATGGGAATAAATTAAGCCATGAGATTGAGAGTTACTCCTCTACAGCTGGACATCTTATCGCTTGGGTCAAAATTCCTCTGTTGAGTAACACCGTTGATACTTCGTTATACATGTATTATGGGAACCCTAATGCTGCCAATCAGGAAGATCCAACTTCGGTGTGGGATGATGGGTATAAGATGGTGCTCCACCTGGACGACACTCATCAGTGCCGTATGTGGGGTATAGCGGCGAATACGCTGCCCCATGACGTGGTTCTTAACCAGCTAATTACGGATACAACTTCCCTTGAAGTTCTAAGTCACGGTCAACTTAATGGATGGGGTTTGATCTACTATAAAGCAGGTACCTCCCCCGTAGTAGCGAGAGGAATACCCCCTGCTTACTTAGACCCAGCATATGATGACGCGGCACAAGCGTTGGCATCGAGTGGAGGTAGCATCGCCATAGGACACATTAGGACACGTGCTTCAGGTGCGACGGACATACCCAACCCTCACCCCTTTATAAGATACTTCGGGGGAAAGACATGGTCATTCGCCCATAACGGAGTGCTTGAACCAAAGAGCAAACTTATAGAACTCATTGGGCGAGACTTCTTGAAAGACTTCTCCCCAGCACCGAACACTGGTGCGAACTGGGACGATAGCTTGGTCGTTGACTCGGATCTCTATGAACTCTGGGTACTGAAGTGCATCCAAGATAGCAACTGGAATGTAAAGGTAGGAGTCGCTAAGGCAATAGACGGACTTATTGCAAAAGGACTAAATGGTGGAGCAAATTTCCTTATGTCCGATGGGGAAACCCTGTGGGGATTCCGGAAGGGAAACGATCTCTGTTACTTCTCTAGCACATCACCACAGTATACCACGGTCTCCTCGGTGCCTACGAATCCCGATTTGGGATGGCATGTACTAGGCGAATTAAACCTTATTGAGGTCAGTCCAAGTGGAGCTTATAGTATAGTACAGAACATACTGGATTACTCGAACTCACCGCAAGCCTCCGACTCCACAGCGAATAACAACGATGGATTAATTCAGGGATCAGTAACACAGGGAGTCTCAGGAGTCGTAAGCAGAGCTTTCGATTTCGATGGATCCACCGGATATATACAGATTCCTCATAGCAATACTATTTCAGGATTCACCAGCGCCCTAACCGCAGAGATGTGGCTGAAACTGGACGATGTCAGCCGCCAACAGTACATTCTCCAAAAGTATGGAAGCTCACCATCCACATACGGTTACATGCTTGACTACCAATCAAACACCCACATCCTAGAATTCAAGGCATATGATGACGCAAACCCACCACAGACCTGGACAGCGCCATTCACACCCGCGATTGGGCAATGGAACCAAATCGCAGTCGTGTGGGAAACGGGTATAATACCAACTTTCTACCTTAATGGACTACCACTCTCGACAGCGGGCTCGGACACAATAATGAAGATAAATGATAATCCCACTACGCCCTTGGAGATTGGTATGTCATCCAGTTCAACCTACTATCTTGACGGTGTTGTCGATGAAATCCGCATATCCGATGTGGCTAGGTCATCAGGTTGGTTGCTTACTGGGTATAACACCATGAATAATCCGACTTCATTTATTAACGTCGAACAGGAGCAGACTCAGAATGCAGGTAGCTCTGATCCAGTGATCAACTACCTGAGCCTCTACAGCATCACCGACCAAACCTGGCTCAACACAGGGGACACAATCTCAGCGGGCAAGACTCTCCGCATCTACTACGGCATCAGCGACGCCGATACTCCTCTCACGGTTAAGATAAGCTACGGGCCATCTGGAGGATCCTTGACGGAGCAAACAGCCACATACTTCTCGACGTGGGACTACTGGTACTACGAT
>Ga0315282_10008075_pt1 | contig 17101 bp, 18 predicted proteins | sample YL17G07_20_MG_FD_203693 | JGI IMG/M metagenome (GOLD analysis project Ga0315282, IMG submission 203693) | Sediment microbial communities from Yellowstone Lake, YNP, Wyoming, USA - YL17G07_20 | ecosystem: Environmental > Aquatic > Freshwater > Lake > Sediment | place: USA: Wyoming | collected...
AATTATTTCAAATTCTTTCTCTTTTACTTTGTTGTGTTTTTTCCAATTATAAATTCTCACCATTTTGCATCCCATCCATGCAAATAGAAATACAAAAACATTATTTATAATTTGAGACAAAGCCGTATTCTCCTGGTGCAACAAGAGGGGAAAATATGATATGTAAGATATGTGGTGTAAACGAAACCGATAATCCTGACGGGATTTGTGATGATTGCAAATTTTGTATATTATAGATGATAAGGATATTACACCGAATATGTGATTTAGTTATTATGAAATTATAGATTTAAGGAGGGCGTGGGAGGAGGAAGTTTTTATAAAACACGCTAGATTATGAATAATTTAGGAAAAAACCTTATTAACTTTATAAAACTTATTGAATTTGATTCATATGAAATTATATATCAAATCTCGGGTGATCATACTCTCGGTTATTGTTTTATTGATAGCTGCTTATTCTGTACCTGCATCGTTGCCTAAAAAGGTTGATCAAACTTATGAACCGTGTACAATGACAATTGATGGACAAATATTATATGCACCTATGTTTAGCACTACTACGTATTTAAGAGATAATACAGGAACATTAAATCATACATGGTCAAGTAGCTATTTCCCTGGTGTGATGGTGCGGTGGTTGGGTGATGGGGCGATTCTTCGTACAATAAGAGTTGGTGTAGGTCCTGGTGGTGGCGGGGCTGGTGGTGGTGTTCAGAAAGTAGAATGGGACGGGACCGTCGTATGGGATTTTCGATACAATACTAACGGGGTTCTCAGCCATCATGATGTTAAAGCGCTACCAAATGGCAATGTGCTGTTAATTGCTTGGGAAACAAAAACACGTTCAGAGTGTATTGCTGCGGGAAGAAATCCAAATTATGTTGGCAGTCAAGGATTAATGCCTGACCACATTATTGAAGTTCAACCGACCGGACCTTCAAGTGGGACGATCGTTTGGGAGTGGCATGCATGGGATCATTTGATACAGGATTATGACTCATCAAAAGCAAATTACGGTGTGGTAGGCGATCACCCGGAATTAATCGATATTAATTACGGAACTTCATCACAGCAAGATTTGATGCATACGAATTCCATTGATTATAACGAAGAGTTTGACCAAATAGTATTCAGTGTCCGTTATTATAGTGAAATTTGCGTAATCGATCATAGCACAACGACTGAAGAGGCATCGGGTCATACTGGTGGTAATAGTGGAAAAGGCGGCGATCTTTTGTACCGCTGGGGGAACCCGCAGACATACGATAGAGGGACCTCGAGTGATCGAAAATTGTTCGAACAGCATGATACAAATTGGATAGATGAAGGGTGCCCTGGGGAAGGAAACATCCTTATCTTTAACAATGGGGTGGGTCGTGGTTATTCAACTGTTGATGAAATCGTTCCACCTGTGGACGAAAATGGAGAATATTACCTTGCGCCAGGTTCTGCGTATGGACCTACCACACAAACATGGATATATAGTCCTACACCGAGTTTTTATGCAAGTTATGTTAGTGGTGCTAATAGACTCGCCAGTGGTAACACTTTGATATGTAACGGGGAATCAGGAAAAATCTTTGAAGTTACCCCAGAAGAAACAACGGTTTGGCAATATACGGGACTAGGTCCGGTGCTCAAAATAGATTACATACCACCTGAAGAACAAGAACCACCAGAACCTAATACCCCAGATTTAGACTGTTCTGGAAGTCTTTCATGGACTGACATCGAACCAGGCGCAACAGTGACTGGAAGTTTTCAGGTACAAAATATCGGAGATACAGGCTCATTGCTGAATTGGACAATTGATGCCTCATCAATTAGTTGGGGTACATGGTCCTTTACTCCAGATTCTGGGGAAAATCTCACTCCAGAGGCTGGACAAGTAACAGTGCAAGTATCAGTTGTTGCACCAGATGAAGGAGATTCGGAATTTGAAGGATACTTAAGAGTAGAAAACCAAAATGATCCTACCGATTTTGACTTAATTCCTGTGTATCTAAAAACTCCGGTGAATAGCGAGGTAATTCAGACAACAGTCCATCAAGTTATACTTAAGTTTAGACAGTTTTATTCAGAAAAGATATTGTTATGATCTGTAAAATCTGCGTTGTTGGAGAAACAGATAATCCTGATGGAATCTGTGATGACTGTAAGTTTTGTATCATTGATGATAAGGATATTACATCAAATATGTGATTTAGTTATCATATGAAATCATAGGTTTAAGGAAGGTGTGGGAGTAGCATGATTGACTACTGTTCATCCTTATGATAAAGATATAAAAGGATTATCTTCTTTTCTTCTTTAAAGTAGGTGTATGCAAGGCGGTAGGAACCTACGTAAAGCTCTCTTGTTCCTTTTCTTGCATATCGCATTGGTTTTCCAATCTCAGGATGCTCGATGATTTTAGCGATATGTTTTTTTAATTGTTCTTTGACAGAATTATCTTTGATTTTTTGTATCGTTTTCAAAAGATCATCTGAGTATTCAATAGTCAGCATTTTTCAAGTTCCTCTAAAAATTTCTTTGCAGAGGCAGATTTGAATTTTCTTTTTTCGTACAAATTCCATGCTTTTTCGACTCGCTGGGCAAAAACAAGTTCTTTCTTGAGGTCTTTTGCTAGTTCATTGATTTTTTTCATTATGAATTTGTTATCTTCTTTAATGATGAGAAACTCGTCACCAACAGTAATATTTTTCCTCATGTTGCTGGGGATTACAATCTGGCCTTTTGAACTTACTTTTGTTATTGCTACATCCATATTACCACGATGTAAGATATATCTTACCAATTATTTAAATGTTGTGCTACTCCTTAAAAAGTTAAGATAACATCTTTATAATCGGTAGCATTTCTACTGTAATAAGACAATCTTTGATTAAGGAAGGCGTGGAGTAGTGAGTAAGTCTGTTATCTGAGGGTTTATAAGGCAGTAGTTGTTGAAAATAAAATCAGTCTGTTTTTTCTCTCAGACTTTTCCCTTTCATCTTGCCATTCTACGTTGTCTTTTGTTTTTTTTATGCTTCTGTTCTAGCCGTTTCAATTTAGTAGCCATTATATCACCTTATGAACCAATCGTCTGAGAGTTTATAAAGTAGTAGTTCTTATTGAATTACAGTTAAGGGAGGAAAAATGAAAAATTCAGTGGCTTTTGAAAAGCACAAAGAAGAAGTAATAAACGAAATGAATGAAAGGTATCTTATTTATAGAATGAATAAGAAAAAAAAGATTATGAAATTGTAGTTAGGTGCAGAAGATAAATGGGCAGGGTTGGAACAAAATATAAAGAATCAATCGAGTTATTTGATAAAAAAACAGGGGATGTAGTAAGAGTAATCCGTTTCCGTAACTCAATAGCATTTGATATATTTTTAAAAGATTACAAAGCAATGAGATACCCAGGTTATGGTTGGAGATATAGTGGTGAAGGGAAAAAGAAGGAAGAATGAAACAACAAGCCAATGGAGGGAAATACTGTAGCGCATCTGGGTGTAACAATAAAGCCAGAGTGAAAGGATTGTGTATGGAGTGTTATTATCTGAAGAAAAAAAGGAGAAGAAAGGTGAATAACCATCTCTTGATAGTTTGAGGTAGGAAAAATTATGCCTAAGTGTAGATATTGTAAAAAAAAATTTGAAACTAACGAATCCCTAAAAATGCATATATTCCAAGTCCATGAAAGAAGAGGGACAAGAGTAGATAAAATTAAATTTGATTGAAGAAAAAACCATGACATAATGATCTATGCACTAAATTTTATAAGCAGATGGTTGTTTTTAAATTGCAGTTTTGGGGAGGAAAAAATATGCAAAATAATATGTTTAGGAAAGGATTTGTTGTTGGAATAATAGTATTGTTTGTAGTATCTGGTATTTTACCTATTATAAAAACAACTGCAAAAGCAGACCTTACCAAGACATTGGTCGTTTATATTGGGGCACATCCCGATGATATTGACATTGGAATGTCCGGTTCATTATTCAAATACGACGTGGGAAAGCATCCAATTCTTTGGATCGTTGTCACAGATGGAGGGGCAGATTCTGGTGAATACGAATACGAAACAAATGCTTCCCGAAATTGGTTGGTAAAAGATAGCCAGAATAACGTGTCTTGGAAGGTGCCTGATGGTAATACCGTGAACAGAGTCTTCTATTCCCCAGATCTCGCCGAAAGCAGGTGTGGGGGCTACATCTCAGGACTTAGTTGGATCGAAGTGCCAGCCTCACATGATTCAAGTTTTGGTGTTGAATATGATTGGAGGACCAGAGCACACAACATAGTTGGTGCTACAATGGAAGGAAGACAGCTAAGCTACTTGGATCCAAATGATCCTTCTAAGCGACTGTTATATCCAGATGGGGCGTTAATGAAGGCTGAAAGTGCATTCACTAACAGTATAGCAGCGAATTTAGCTTATGAGATAAATCAATTTGTAATAACCAATGGTTATCGGAAAAATTTGTTACATATTAATTCTCATGCACCAGTAGAAGTCTGCACTAATTATGAAGATCAAGATCACTTAGAGCATCCAGATCATAAAGTTACCGGGAATGCAGTTCGCCAAGCGATCGATATTTTGCACAATTCCTACGGTTTTGGGCAGATTGATACAACATGGTATACAATTTATTATCCTATTCAACCAAAACAGGGTTACATCAGGATGGATGAAAACATTTTGCAATATAAAACCCTGAAATCCAATCTGTGCAAGACCTGCTGGGAAACAGACTGGATTAACTCCACTAACTGGAATATTTCTTGGGTAGATTATCCTAAAATCCAGGTGATTATGAATATACTATAGGTATAAGGTACTATACTATATCAGCTGGGTGCTCCCAAGGTCTGGACAGTTTCGGCTATACATTCGCGGATAGTAACATAGCTAAAGACAGTCTAACTCGGGATATTTCTGCTGGATATCTTTTATTCGTAAAATCTGTGGTTCTGAGGAAACGATAACCCTGATGGGGTCTGTGATGATTGTAAGTTTTGTATTCTGGATGATAAGGATATTACGCCGAACCTGTAATTCTTCCTCTGTAAAAATTAACGTCTGTTATCTGAGGGTTTATAAAGAATTAACTGTTATTAAATTTCTGTTGAAGTAAAAAATAATAACTACCAATATCTACCAAAATCGACCAAATTGGTAGAAACATTAATAAGTTACCTGTTATGACTATAAAAATATATACTTTTATATATCCGTAAACAGGAGAAACTCCATAGCTTTGTTACTATATGACAAACATTAATTCATAAAACAAATCTACAAATACTTTTTCAAAACGTGAGGTATCTCCTCAATTATATCAGTAGCAATCAAGCCGTACGATTTCTTTTCAAACGCAAGATTACCAGCAGCACCATTCAAAAACGCACCAATTCTAGCAGCATTAAATGGTTCCATGCCTTTCGACAACAAAGCACCAACGATACCAGCAAGTACATCACCCGTTCCTCCCACAGTCATTGCTTGGTTATGTACGTCGTTCAGCTTAGTTTCTTCTCCATCGCTAATTACGTCTGTAGGACCTTTTAGAAGTATTGTTACTTCAAGCTTCCTGGCCCATTCCTCAACCTTTTTCTTCCTATGTTCTAGATTATTGTCTAATTTTACATTCGTAAGTTCCTTGAACTCTCCGGCATGAGGCGTTATAACAGTATCCGAATATTTTACAATCCCTGGTTTTTTACCGACAACCTGAATCGCATCAGCATCAATTACCATCTTTTTGTTATTATTTTCACATTTTATGATGACTTTTTCAATAGCATCTTTTGTTTTTTTATCAGATCCCAACCCCGGACCTATTATAGCAGCATCAATCTTTGGAATATAGTCCTCAATAATCTCAATATCATCTAAAACAATAATCTCTTCATTAGTTAGTTCCCTAACAATTAGATTTGGCGATAGTCTAGCAGTCTCTGAAGCAAGTCTCTCAGGTGTTATCCAAAGCGGGGAAAACGATGTTATGGACTTGGCCGCTTTTTTCGGAGCAACAATAAAAACCAAATCAGAACCAGTGCGCAATGCCGCCAATCCGGAAAGTGCAGGAGCACCAATGTATGGACCGCCACCGACAACTAAAACCCTGCCATTATCTCCTTTGTGCGAATCTTCTTTTGGTATCGGGTAGTAGGTTACCAATTCCCCAGGACCAACATACTCGGCAGCCTTTTTTGGTATGCCAATGTCAAATATCTTGATATTCCCGCTGTTTTTTTCATTCATACCTTCTTTTATGTCGTGGAACGTAACCGTATAACTGGGTTTTACTGCAACGTTACATCCCAGCCCGGTTGGAACGTCCACCGAAACAATCGTTTTTTTAGCATTGTTGATTTTTTTAACTAAAGTTAAATATGGCTCTCTCAAGCTTCCTGTCAACCCTATCCCAAGCATCGAGTCAATAACAATGTTGTTTTTAGTTAGAATTTTATCAACCAATTTTAGTGAGTCAATATCATAAATTTTGACTTTTGATTTTTTCAACTTCTTGAAATTATTTTTTGATATATCTGACCTAATCTCATCTTCTTTACCAGTTAAAAAAACAGTTAAATTATAATCCTTTGCTAAATACCTAGCTGCAACAAAACCATCCCCGCCGTTGTTACCGATCCCGCAAAAGGCAATGATATCTTTTGGATGCAACCGCTTTGTTATGAAATCTGCAATGCCTTTGCCGGCGTTTTCCATCAAAGTTGAAGTAGGTACTCCACGGTACTCAGAGTTTTTATCCAATACTTTGATTTCTTTTCCAGTAATCATACCAAAAGTGTTAAACAATAATTGCCCTATATATGCTTCGCAATAACGTGTAGTTTGGAGGAATACTGTATATGATGCCCGGACGTATGAATCCTAGACAAATGAGCCAGATGATGAAAAGATTTGGTATTAACGTTAAAGAAATCGAAAACGTGGAAAAAGTGATAATTCAAACCGATACGAAAGAGTATGTTTTTGAAGAAGCCGAGGTGACAATGATGGATGCGCAGGGGCAGACTACATATCAAGTTATAGGTAAACCACGTATCGTAGAACGAAAAGAAGAAACGTCGCATGATGACGTGAAACTAGTAATGGAACAAACGGGAAAATCAGAGAAAGAAGCGCGAAAAGCTCTTGAAGAAACAAAGGGAGATATCGCCGAAGCAATAATGAAACTTAAAAGATAAGGAAAATCATCATTTGGTTTTATTTTATACAATTTCGAAACATTTATTTATCGAAACTCTCTCAATATATTTCGCATGACTCCCTTTGTTGTCAAACGTGGAATAGTTGTAAAAAATGCCTATGCTCCGCCTCTTGCCCGTACAATTGCCACGAAATTGAGGATAGGTAAAACCTTCTATTTTTTGCTTATTTTTATACCTATAAGCATCTTTTTTGCTTTGTTTACAGAAAATAAGACTTTAACTTTTATTACTGCTATTTTATCTATCATTCCTCTTGCACGAATCTTGGGATATGCGACAAAAGAGATATCACTTCAGACGAATCCAACCGTAAGCGGTCTTGTTTCAGCCACATTCGGAAATGCCATTGAGTTGATCATTGCAGTCATTGCTCTAAAAAATGGTTTGATAGATGTAGTAAAAGCGTCTCTTATTGGAAGTATTGTAGGAAATATCTTGCTTTTGGTTGGTTTAAGTGTGTTGTTTGGAGGCTTACGCTATAAACATCAAAGATTCAATAATGAGACTATAGCGGTTTCATCCACCATGCTTATTATAGTTGTTGCAGGACTGTCAATTCCAAGCGCCTATGCATTTCTTAAACCCCACGACTCAAATAATCAGAACTTAAGCATCGCTGTTGCAATTGTAATGGCATTAATCTATGTTGCAGGGTTAGTGTTTTCTCTATTGACCCATAAAGATCTTTTTGATGCAAGCGATGAGATGAAAGCGACGAATGAAAGGCCGACAATGAGCCGACGACTTGCCGCATTGATTTTGTTACTTACAATGATTGTGGTTGCAGTAGAATCTGAGTTCCTTGTCAGAGGAATAGAAGGGGCTGCATCAACAATGCACATTTCACTGATTTTCATTGGAGTGGTTGTAATCGCAATCATCACAAATATTGCAGAGAAATCAACCGCAGTACATTTTGCGTTGGAAAACAAACTCGACGTTTCGATTGAGATTGGTCTTAGTAGTGCAATACAAATAGCATTGTTCGTCGTCCCAATTCTTATGCTAATAAGTCAAGTTCTTAACTTCGGTTTTTCACTCGTGTTTACTCCATTTGAGATACTTTCAGTAGTGCTAGCAGTCATGATTGTTAACTATCTTTCTGCAGATGGAAGATGCAACTGGCTTGAAGGAGCGCAGTTAATTAGTGTTTATCTAATTATAGCAATAGCGTTCTTCTTCATTTCTTAAAGGCTTAAAATTGCTATTTAGTGCCATTCTTTTTTTATTATCTGTTCTAATTTTTTAATAGAAGACTCATTAAATAATGCCAAACTTATCGGCGTAACAGATATTTTTCCTTCATATATTGCCTTTAAATCAATGCCATCCTTCAAATTTCTAAAATCAAGGCTGGGAGTTCTAAGCAAGAGTCCATCTTCTTTTTCATAAAACAATTTTCCATAAGCTTCTTTGAATGGTTTTGTTATTTCTATTTCTGCATCAGATGAAACATCGTATGGCATATTTACAGAGAATAGATCGACATCATCATCGAATTTTTTATCGATTAGTATTTTGACTAATTTTGCTGTTATCTTCGCAGGGTTTTCAAATACTGTGTAATTCTTTTTATCGAAGAGATTCAGAGTTTTCTTTATCTCACCAGGTATTCTTAATGAAGAAGCCAGTGCCTTTACTCCTTCTATTGATGCCTCCATTGCCGCACCAACTGTTCCTGAACTTAAAATTCGCGCATGACCTACATTTGCTCCCTGGTTTATTCCTGAAACAACTATTTTTGGAAAAGAGTCTAAAATATTATACAGTCCAATCTGAACACAATCAGCTGGCGTTCCATTGGTAGTGGCAATTTCAAAACCATCTCGTTTCACCTTCTTTACTTTCAATACTTTTTTTGTAGTAATTGCTTTTCCAATCCAGCTTTTTTCTCTGTCTGGTGTAACAGCAACGACTGAAAATTCTTTCGATAATTCTTTCAATAAAGGTAAAAAACCTGCTGACTTGTATCCGTCATCATTGGTGAGTAGTATATCTGTCATCGGTAATCGGAAATTAAATTAGTTAATGAATCTTTCTCAAAGGTGGTCCGACTTATAATGTTTATATAGCCGGATTCTATAAGATGGGTACGCATGATTTCAAAGACTGGAAAGAACTTCGACATCATCCTCATTACGGGGGAATATTATGATGATCATCCGCTGTCTCCTGCAGGAATAATTGTAAGAGTACTTGATGCAAAAGGTTTTTCCGTTGGAATTATTGAAAAACCTCAAATAAAAGAGCATTACACCCGACTGGGCATACCTAAACTGTGCTTTTGTGTAACCTCTGGTTCATTAGATAGCATGCTCAATAACTATACGCCTATGAAAAGGAAAAGAGACGAAGATGGGTACAATTCTGTCACAAAAATGCCCGATAGAGCAGTGATTGTGTACTGCAACAAGATTAAAGAATATTTTAAGTCGCAAACTCCAATTGTTATCGGTGGAATCGAGGCGTCTCTGCGGAGATTTGCACATTATGATTACTGGGACAATGATATAAGAAGAAGCATACTTTTTGATTCGCGAGCAAACATACTTGTTTATGGAAATGGCGAAAAACAGATCATTGAAATTGCCCAGCGATTAAAAAACGGAAAAGATTTAAAAGGAATTGAAGGGACATGCATTATAAGTAAAGAGTTAGATGGTTCGTTTGAGCTGCTTCCTTCATTTCAAGAAGTGAAAGAAGATACTACTAAATTCTGTATAATGCAACGTGGTTTTTCAAATGATAAAAATCTTGCGCAAGCGTACACAAACAACTACGTCTTGCAATATAAGTATCCACGATACACGCCAAAAGATTTGGATTGGATATATTCGCTGCCGTATTCCAGAAATTTGCATCCTCGCTCATTGCTAAGGATGGCAAAATTTTCTGTTATAACCCATCGAGGATGTATCGGGCAATGCAATTTTTGCTCTTTATCCCTGCATCAGGGATCAAGAATAATTTCTAGACCTGAGGATAGTATCCTAAAAGAGATACACAATCTAACAAAACATCCTGAATTTGAAGGCTATATCGATGATTTGGGTGGACCCTCAGCAAACATGTACGGTATGGATTGTCTTGCGAAGCAATTTTTCGAAGATAGACAATGTACTAATTTTTGTCTTGAGTGCACTCGGTCAGATAAGAGCCATATGCGGTTAATAACATTGCTGAGAAAAGCAAGGAGTATTAAAGGCGTGAAAAAAGTTTTCATACGCAGTGGCATTCGTTACGACTTGGCGTTGAATAGTACAGAATACATAAAGGAACTAGTGGATCATCACATTTCTGGATGTTTGAAAATTGCTCCAGAGCATTTTTCCGATCATGTTTTGAAGCTGATGAATAAAGATAATTCACGATTTGATGAATTCTTATCATTGTTCAATGCACTTAATGTAGAGAAAAAACAGTATTTGAGATATTATTTTATGATAGGCCATCCTGGCGATGATGCCAATGAGGTTCTGTTATTGAAAGATAAAATCAAAAAAAGTCAGCTCAAAAATATAGAAAAGTTTCAACTTTTTACACCAACGCCAATGACTGTTTCCACCTGTATGTATTGGACAGGAATAAATCCATGCACAATGGAAAAAGTAAAAACAGTATGTGACTATAAAACCAAGAAGGAAATAAAACGGATTCTTTTAAATCTTCAACCTAGATAAAACTTGTCATAAACTATGTTTTTTAACAATCTTAGACGATACGCTGAGAGGTCAAATATTATTTTTATTTTAATCGGTGCCGTACTTTTTAATAAACCATTTCTTTACCATCTGAACCATAAATAAATACACAAGCACAATGATAAAAAGTGCCAGGAAATACAGGGGCGGCGGAGCGACAAAACCAAATAGTTCTCCGAGAGGGGATAATGGTATTATTATACCTACGGCTATGATAAGCAGCGATGTAAAAATCAAAAATTTACTGGGCTTGCTCTCAATGAACGGAATTTTTCCAGTACGAATCACATGAATAACTAATGTCTGTGTACAGAGAGACTCAAGGAACCAACCGGTATGAAACAAATCTTGCGTTCCTTTGGTAGATGCTTGAAAAACAAACCAAAGTACACCAAATGTTACAAAATCAAATAGCGAACTAACAGGGCCAATAAGAACCATAAATCGTCTAATGGCTTTTATATTCCACTGCCTTGGTTTTTCAGTGTATTCTTTATCTACTGCATCTGTCGGAATAGCTATTTGAGACATATCGTATAGGAAATTATTCAATAGTATCTGGATCGGTAACATCGGTAGAAATGGTAAAAATATGCTCGCGCCCGTCATACTAATCATATTTCCAAGATTCGAGCTTGACCCCATCTTAATGTACTTCACAATATTACCAAATGTTTTTCTACCTTCTGTTACGCCATCTCCAAGGACAAGCAAACTCTTCTTACGAAGGATGATATCTGCTGATTCCTTGGCGATATCAACTGCATTATCAACAGAAATTCCAACATCGGCAGCCTTTAGTGCTGGAGCATCATTTATCCCATCACCCAAGTATCCAACAATATGGTTGTTATCATGTATTGCATGTACTATTCTTTCCTTTTGTAAGGGCGACAAGCGAACAAAAACAGTAGTAGTTTTGACTACCTCTCTAAGCTCTTCGTCGCTTATTTTATTTATCATGTCGCCAGTGTAAACTTCCGAAATATCAAGACCCACTTGACTGCATATTTTCTTTGTGACAAATTCATTGTCTCCAGTTAAAACCTTCAACTCAATTCCAAGTTTTTTTAGAACTTCGATAGTCTTTTTAACTGTAGGTTTTGGAGGGTCTAGAAAAGCAACGTATCCCTTGATAATTAAATCACTCTCATCATCACGCGAGTAGACTTCTTTTTTTTCTATGGAGTCTTTATATGCAACAGCTAAGACTCTAAATCCTTGTAAACTTAAAATGTCATATTCTTTTTTTAGGTCAGCAAGGACTACTTCACTCATCTCCATTATTTGCCCGTCTGATTCATATTTGGAGCATCGCGAAAAAATTGCTTCGGGTGCACCTTTTGAGATAAGTCTATGTGTGCCGTTAGTTTCTACTACAACTGACATAATTTTTCTTCCAAAATCAAACGGCATTTCGTCGATTTTCTTAAATTGTTTAACCACTAACTTTTCATGTTTCAAAATAGCTCTATCTAACAAATTTTTTAATCCTGTCTGATAAAAGCTATTCAGATAGGCCATTTTTAATACGTCTTCGTCATCTTTTCCATGAACGTCGCAGTGCTTTTCTAAAACAATTTTATCTAGGGTGAGAGTGCCAGTTTTATCGGTACATAATACATCCATCGCGCCTAAATTTTGAATGGAGTTTAGGCGTTTCACAATCACCTCTTTTTTTGCCATGGTGATAGCACCCTTTGAAAGATTGATTGCGACAAGCATTGGTAACATCTCGGGGGTTAGGCCTACTGCCACTGCGAGCGAGAACATCAGTGCTTGTGGGAGGTCGTGGTTCTTGATCGCGTTAATGGCAAAAATAACTGCAACTAAAAGAAGCATGAACCGAATCATGAGCCACGTGAATGAACGGATGCCCTTATCGAAACCCGTTTCTGTTCTTATTGTGGCAAGCCTACGCGAGACCTCACCAAATTGGGTAGAAAGACCTGTTTTTATTACTAAACCTAGGGCCGTACCACTTACGACGCTTGACCCCATAAAAGCAATATTGTTCAATTCAGAAAGAGAATCGCCCTTCGGTTGGAGGGCACCAGGAAATTTTTCTACAGGAAATGATTCGCCTGTTAAAGAGGCTTGATTGATAAACAAATCTTTACATGATATGATTCGCAAATCTGCAGGGATCATATCGCCTGCAAATAAATCAACAATGTCTCCTGGAACTATCTCTCTAATCTTTACTTCTCGTGATTTACCGTTTCTATAAACCGTAGCAGTAGCACGGACCATCTCACTCAATTTTTCAGCTTCTTTTCCTGCGCGGTATTCTTGGAAAAATGAAAGAAAAACGCTAATGATTGCCATCAGAATAACCAAGAGTGCATTAATTTCTTGCCCGAAGTAAAGCGAAAAAATCGCAATAATTAAAAGAACAATAACCAGTGGGTTTGTAAATTTTGAAAGGAGTTGGCCTACAGCTGATTGCCTCTTCCTCTTTGCCAGTGAATTGTAGCCATATTCCTCAAGTCGCTTTTGTGCTTCCTCGTCTGAAAGTCCCTTTAGCGAGGTGTGAAATTTTTCAAATAAAAATTCTATGGGGGAATTGACATAATCCAACTCTATCGGTTGGGACTTTTGGTTGCCATTGATCTTGATTTTGTTACCGTTATAGCCATTTTTTTGATGCCTCAAGCTCCACGTAACCTTTCCCCCACATATTATAGCCAAGTATCAAAAAACCATACTTAGGTTTTGCTGTTTAATCAAATAACTAATAGTTCTGCTTTAAGAAAATTTTACTATAATATAAAAACAATTAAAATTGTATGCCCTTATTTTTATATCTGTTTATCTTCTAATTCACACCACACACTGGAAAATGACATTGAATAAAAGAAAGAAGTATCGTGCTAAAAAGAAATTAAAAAATAATTTTTAATATTAATGATTTCGTATTGGACGGAGCACGAATTTACTACTAAAATTTTTGTTCGTCTCCTTTTATTCGCTACTGAGATATAACAATATACTCAACCCGATGATCTCAAACACGGACAAGATGACAAGAATTCCACCGAAGCCACCTGTTCCAAATCCTATGCTCTCGCGGATATGTGGATAAGGAATGGCTGAGGATACAAATAAAGAGCGCAGGGCTGTTACGGAAAAAATTGATTGAATAAATAAAGGTATTAGAAAGAACAGCAGTCCCAAAATGTATTTTGATTTTGTCTTAAGGGCTATCTTAACATAAATGGCTATTGCCCCGATTAAAAGAAAAGTACTAATGCAAACAATAATAACTCCAAAGGTAGGCAAAATAATTTCCGAGGTGGTTAATGGTTGCGGATTAAAAGGACTTCCATATATTGGCGGTATCGGATTTTCATCTATGTGTTCAATTCTATCATTAGCTTCATCGACAAATACACTGGACAGGATCAATCCAGCAATTGTTCCGACAATAAATAGTAATAAAATAATTATGATTGCTTTTTTGTTAAAAGTTGTTTCTTTTTTGTTTGCATATGGAATTTCGTTCATATTCTTTTACACCTCTACATCTTCCTCGTCATTAATTTGTTTTTTTCCCAATTTTATCCCAAATCTCTTTAAAATACTCGACATGTTCGTTTAAACTATCAGATGGAAAATACGTTTTACCATATCCATTACCCGCTGATGTGATAATTCCATTTTCCTCAAGTACTTGAAGATGATAACGAGTTGTTTTATATTCAAGTTGTAAATTTTTAGAAAGTTCGTTGGCGTTTTGCGGTCTGTTCAACAGTTCCTCAAGTATTCTCCCCCGGTTTATTCCGCCAAGGGAGTTTGCAATGAGCCACCAGAGAACGTTTTTGATAGTAACCATCTTTAATAGCCTGCAGACAGAATTGAAAACCAATGTTAAATAGATTGCTTTTATCCATCATATGTAATAAAATATTATCGAATTCTTTCTACTTTTTCTGAATTTGGAACAGAATTGGGAATAAATTGGGAAGAAAGAATATAATCCAAACCATTATTTTTATTAATGGAAAAAACCAAGGGGAAAATATGAAATGAATGAAATAACTACAATCGAAAAGAAGCCTGCAAATAAATACCCAGTTCTTTTAATAGCAATTTTCATTGTTTCGATGTTTATCGTTGGCTATCTAGTTGCGGGATATCTCAACTACGGTACAACATCCTCGGAAATTAATCAACTGCAACAACAAATGGAAATTCTGCAAAATAAAAATAACAATATGGAATTTCAAAATAACACATATTATTACAATGATACAGCTCTTGCACAACTATATGAAGATGTCAAAAATTCAATCGTTGTTATATACGGATCTGTTGCCTATGATACATTTTTTGGGACTCAGTATTCCGAGGTTCAAGGATCTGGCTTTGTATACAATTTTAATGGCGAACTGGTCGTTATAACAAATAAACATGTGGTCGATGGTGCAACCGGTATTACTGTTACGTTTTCAAACGGAGATTCCTACACCGCTACAGTTATTGGTTCCGATGCGTATTCGGATTTGGCAGTATTATCAGTACAAGCACCAGCCAGGGAGTTTAGACCTATTAAAATTGTGAGTTCATCTAATCTAAAAGTCGGCGATCCTCTTATTGCAATTGGCAGTCCATTTGGATTAGGCGGAACAATGACAACCGGTGTTATTAGTCAACTGGGTAGAACAATCGAAGACTCCGTGGCAGGAAGTTTTCCGATTGCAAACATCATTCAAACAAGTGTCCCAATCAATCCCGGAAATTCAGGAGGACCGTTATTAAATTATCAAGGTGAGGTTGTGGGAATAACGACAGCAATTATTCAAAATTCTAACGGGCTTGGTTTTGCAATACCTTCGAATACTATACTAAGAGAAATCGAATCACTTATTAAAACAGGCACCTACAATCAACATTCCTGGCTGGGGATATCTGGCGTAGATATGAGTTATTCAATAGCTCAAGCAATGAAAGTCAATGTAACCTACGGGTGGCTTATTACTCAAATAACAAGCGAAGGGGCAGCTGACAAAGCAGGGTTAAAAGGCTCAGATCAACAGGTAAGAATTAATGGCGTGCGGGAAGCTATTGGTGGTGACATCATCATTGCTGTTGATGGAACGCGCATAATAAATGGAGATTCATTCATGTCCTATCTAGAAGAACATACTACGCCGAATCAAATCGTCACAATTACTATTGTAAGAAGCAGCCAAATACTCGATATTCCAGTTGAACTTGGAACGCGACCAGCTGCAAGTTAGATAGTATGTGAGTTGTGCCTAAATTTTTCGCCTCCTCCTCACATCTTATGTGTCTTTGGCACAACTCCCATTCTTTCTAACCCGAAAATCATCGAAAATATTATTTCTCAGCAAAAATTAAGAATTTGATTGCAGAATTGGAATAAAATTGGGAATAAATTGGTAAATGAATTAATATATGGTGACTTCGTTCAACCCTGACATGCAAAACGAAAAATTAGCTGCGATATTGTTGGTGATTGTAATAGTAGGGTCCATATCAGTATTTTTAACAGTGAAATATGGCCCAGACATTCTTAACACTTTGTAAGCGAGAAATCCCCATGCTTTAGTATGGGGATGAATCGCGCTTCTTTTTCTTCAAACAATTGTTCTTGCTTACTGGGCAGGCGCACCCGCTTTCAGCGGGTGCTATAAATCTCTGTCCAGGAAGTGCATAAATTATGGATCTAGTTAGCGGTAGCCATAGCATTGGCCAGAATTTGTACCACTTGGAATGGTGTCCCAAGTATCGGTACAACATGTTTATGAAAGAGGAAAATAAAAAGCTTTGTGAAGACGTTTTGCACACGGTTGCAAAACGACATAAGATAGAAATAACCGAACTCTGTGTGATGCCAGATCATATCCACACAGTCGTTGGACTTCCACCGACAATGAGCGTTTCAAAAGCTCTTCAACTTTTGAAAGGCGCATCATCTCGAGAATTGTTTAAAAGAAAACCACACTTCAAATGCAGATACTCAAAAGGACATTTCTGGAGTCCTGGGAAATTTTACAGGAGTGTCGGTGATGCTGATGCAGAGACAGTAATCCAGTATGTCCGTGATCAGCGACTTCAACAAACCTCTCTGAATGGTTTTTCATCGACGACCTAACGTGTCATAGAGGAAGCTCCGCCATTTATGGCGGAGAGGACGTCAC
>Ga0315282_10008076_pt1 | contig 17097 bp, 18 predicted proteins | sample YL17G07_20_MG_FD_203693 | JGI IMG/M metagenome (GOLD analysis project Ga0315282, IMG submission 203693) | Sediment microbial communities from Yellowstone Lake, YNP, Wyoming, USA - YL17G07_20 | ecosystem: Environmental > Aquatic > Freshwater > Lake > Sediment | place: USA: Wyoming | collected...
AGGGGACGCCTTTGAGGAAGAATGGCCAGTGGTCGCTGTACGGACCCACACGCTGGAAGAAGGGGAGCTCCGCCTTCATCTCCGCCGCCCACCTCTCGAGGAATGGCTCGAGCTCGGGCGAGTCGTGGAGGATCACCCCCTTCTTGCCCTGGCTGCCGCCGGAGTCGAGGTTGAGCATGAACCTGATCTTGTTCATCTCGTCCCCGTGCATGGCGACGTAGTTGTAGCTCCCGTAGAGCCCTATCTCCTCCGCGCCGAAGCAGATGCACCTGACCCGCCTCTTCAGCTTGCCCTTCACCATCTGGAGGTTGCGGGCGATCTCTATCACCGTGACGGCGCCCGAGGCGGGGTCGACGGCACCCTGGCTGATGTCGTGGCCGTCGTAGTGGCTGCCGACGACGACGTACTCCTTGCTCCTGCCCGTGCCCGGGACGTCGGCGATGACGTTGTAGGTGGTGACATCCATGTTCTTGTCGGTGGTCTTGATCCTCAGTTTGACCTCCCCCCCACGCTCGAGGGCGCGGACCAGGAACATGCCGTCCTCGTAGCTGACGCTGATGGAGGGGACGATGGGGCTGATGCCGCCGGTCTGGGGGCCGTAGGCAGGGTACTGGTTCATGAATATCCAGCCCTTGGCGCCGGCGAGGACGCTCCTCATGAACTTCTCGCTCCTGTGGAGGGACCTGTTCATGCCGAGGGGATTGGCGCTAGAGACCATGACGATGCTGCCCTCTATCTCAGCCTTCCTCTTCTCGTAGATGTCCACGGCGCCGTCGCCGAGCCAGACGAGCTTCGCCTCGACCTCGCCCGCGAGGCTGTGGGGGAGGCTGATGCAGTCGATCCCCTTCTCCACAGGCTTTGTCATCGTCAGACTAGCTGGGCCGCGTTTCCAGCCGGGGATCTTGTAGGACTCGTAGCGGGCGTCCTCGAAACCATAGCCCTTCAGCTTCTCAACCATGTACTTGACCGAGCCGAGGTCGCCCGGGGTCCCGGGGAACCTGCTCCCGTGGACGTCGCATAAGATCTTCAGGTTGTCCAGGGGCTCCGAGGACGTATAGACCTCGGAGATGATCTTCTTATCGACCTCAAGGTACGGATTCTCCAAAACTTACACCGATGAGATAGGAATGTGAAACCGATATAAGGCTTGAGACAGGCGAGTTTGGTCTACCTCTTCCTGACGAGGGAGGCGAATACGCCTATGATGCAGAGGACGGAGAAGATGACGAAGGCTGAGTGAACGCTCGCGAGGAGCTGCGGGTAGACCTCGGGCCCTATCTCGGCCTGGCCGATGTCAACCGCGAACAGGATCATGGTTATCCCCATGCTCAGCATCTGCCCCGTCAGACGCATGGTTCCTGTGGTCGAGGAGGCGACGCCGTAGAAGGCCTTGTCCACGGACCTCATGACCGCGTTCGTGTTGGGGGAGGCGAAGAGGGAGAGGCCGACGCCGAGGACGGCGAGGCCGCCGACGACGTACGGGATCGAGGTGTAGCCGTCTAGGAGGATGAAGGGGATGAGGCCGAGGACCGTGAACCCCATCCCGACAGAGGCTAGTTTTTCCGGCTCGATCCTGTCAGAGAGCCTCCCAGCGACGGGCGAACAGATGGCCTGCACAACGGGGGACGCTATCAGGACGAGCCCGGCGTCCGTGGGTGCGAGTCCCTTGATATACTGGAGGTAGAGGCTGAGGAGGTAGTTGACGGCGTACGTGGCGCTGAAGTTGATGAACGTCGCGAGGTTCGAGAAGGTGAACGCCATGTTGCTCCTGAAGAGGTTTATGTCGAGGACAGGGTCCCGGACCCTAGACTCGACCCAGAGGAAGGCCGCGATCCCCGCCGCGCCGGCCGCGAGGGGGATGTAGCTCGCCTCTTTCGGAAGCAGGGAGAAGCCGTACATGATGCAGAGGAGGGTCAGGCCGTAGACGGCTGAGCCGAGGAGGTCGAAGCGTTCCCCCTGCGCCTCGACCCACTCCCCCCTCACCCTCCACAGGGTCAACACCACTATCGCCGCGCCGAGGCCGACGCTGCAGAGGAAGATGCTCCTCCAGCCGAGGCTCTGCGTCAGTATGCCGCCAATGTAAGGCCCGACTGAGAGGCCCACGTAGACTGAGGCGGCGTTTACGCCGAGGACCGCCCCCCTCCTCTCAGGTGGGAAGACGGAGACTAGGATGGCGACGCTGGTGCCGAATATCATGGAGGTCCCCACGCCCTGCATCGCCCTGAGGAGGATGAGGGTGAACGAGGAAGGGTAGAACGATAAGAGCAAGGAGGCCACGGTGAAGATGGAGACGCCGTAGACGAAGACCCTCTTCCTCCCGTACATGTCTGCGAGCTTGCCGAACGGGACTAGGAGCATCGCAGAGGTGAGGAGGTAGGCGAGTGACGCCCAGCTCATGGAGATGGCGTCGAGGCCGAACTCCCTGCTTATGGTGGGGAGGGCGATGTTGAAGGATGAGGCCGCGAAGGGCGTGAGGAAGGCGGTGAGCGAGGACACAACCACGACGATCCTCCGGTCGGTCTCTTCCAAGCTCTCCCCCTTCCCCCACTTAACCGGTGACCTAAATTTAACTTGAATGATCATGGGGGAGGAGGCTGAAACGATTAGCCTTAGAAGAGTGTGGCGACGGAGATGGTCCTTATCTCGTCGATGGTGTCCTCGCAGCGGTCAGTTATGTTCTCCATCGCGTCCATGAACTGACTGAGGAGGATCGTCGGCCCCACGGCTACGTCGTCGCCCCTGAGCCCGTTGATCGCCCCCCTCGCCTTCTGGTAGAGGCCGTCCATCTCCTCCTCGAGCCTCTCGACGGCGTCGGCGGCCGTCAGGGCGTCGTCGAACTCCCTGCCTATCAGCTTCCCGGTGCAGAAGTCGAGCTTTACGACGCAGTCCCTGATGACCCGCATCATGTCCTTCACGATGGCCTTGATCTCCTCAGGCATCTTATCGAGATCGAACTCCACGAGTATCCTGCCGGTCTCATTGATCCAGTCTATGACCTGATCTATCGACCTTGCCAGGCGCATCAGGTCCTCACGCTCGTTTGGCGGCAGGTCTCCCTTGGCGAGCTCTATGATTATCTTCTTCTTGAGGATGTCCGCCTCCTTCTCCTTCTGGGAGAGGACGTTGAAGCAGCGCTCGAGGTCCTCCCTCCTCCCCTCTATGGCGAAGGAGATGCAGCGCTGAAGCTGCTCTATCGCCATGACGGTGTCCTTGGAGTGTTCGCCGACCATGGTGATGGCCTGGACCTTCCTCCTCGTCTTCAACCAGCTCTCAAGAGACTTCATCCCTGTCCACCAACTATTCCAGCGCGAGCTCCTTCTCAAGCCCCTCAGGCGGGTACCTGTATATCAGCATGTGCTCCTCGGGGAGCACGATACTTACTTCGTCGCCGACCCTTATATCAGGTTCCTCCTCTGACGCAGGGACCTTCAGCTGCGCCTTCAGCCCGTTCAGGGTCTCGACGCCGTAGCTTCTGGCGTCGCCGAGGAAGCTCCCCTCGGTGATCGTGCCCTGAAGCGTGTTCTCCCGGCTCCACCGGCCGTGGACCAGCTTGACGAACTCCGGCCTTATCGCGACGACGCAGTCCTCGCCTGGCTTCAGGTCGAGGTCCTCCCTCCTCTTGATCGATAACGTTGCCCCGCCCGCGTCGACTCTGCACGTCTTCCCGGTCAGTCCAAGCACCCTACAGGCGAAGAAGTTCGCCTCGCCGAGGAACTTCGCCGTGAAAAGGTTCCTCGGGTTCAGGTATAGCTCGTCCGGCGGGCCGACCTCTATTATCCGCCCCGCCTTCATGACGACTATCCTGTCCGCTATGGAGAGTGCCTCCTCCTGGTCGTGGGTGACGTGGACTGCCGTTAGCCCCAGCCCCTTCACGAGCCTCTTCAGCTCGTATCGGATCACGGTCCTTACCTTGAAGTCGAGGGCGCCCAGCGGCTCGTCCAGCAGGAGTAGGGTCGAGCCTGAGGCTAGGGCCCTGGCGATCGCCGTCTTCTGGCGGGCGCCCCCGCTCAGCTCGGACGGCAGGAACCTGGAGCTTCCCCTCATCGACAGCATGTCGAGCATCTCGGTCACCGTCCCCCTCCTGCCGTCGACTGACTCGCCCTTCACCATGAGCCCGTACGAGACGTTGTCGTAGACGTTCATGTGGGGGAAGAGGGCTATCTCCTGGAAGACGTAGCCTGTGCCCCTGTCCTCCACCGGCAGAGGCGTCACCGACTCGCCGTCGATGTACGTCTCGCCGCTGTCCGGCTGGACGATGCCCGCTATCGACTTGATCAGCGTCGTCTTGCCGCAGCCGCTGGGGCCGACTATGCAGAGGTACTCGCCGCTGTGGATTTCGAGGCTCGCGTCCCTCAGGGCGGTGATCTTCCCGTAGGTCTTCGTGACCTTTTCAAGCCTCACCTCAGGCATCTAGTAGGCCTCCAGCTCGTGGCGGAGCCCCAGCGTCGGGTAGTCGTAGACGAGGGCGCTCCCGGGGTAGAACGACACCCAGACCCTGTCGCCGACCCTGAACTTCCCCAGCAGGATATCCGTCGGCATGAGCGACGAGACGACGTCGCCGTTCCTGAGCCTGACCTCGAGGCGGATGTAGGCGCCGAGGAAGTAGATCTGGGTGACCTCGCCGTCCAGCACATTCCTGCCTTCGCCGGGGTCGTCGCCCGTCAGGAGGGTGTTCTCCTCCCTGACGGCGACTATGACATCCTCCTCGTCCTCGTGGCTAGTGTCCGCGACGTCGACGGAGAGGCTCCCGCGGAGCCTCACGGTGCTCCTCTCCCGGTTCCGGGCCTCGACGATCCCCTCGAGGAAGTTTGTCCTGCCGACGAAGTTGGCGACGAACACGTTCTCGGGCCTGTTGTAGACGTGGAAGGGCGTCCCGTGCTGCTGGACCCGTCCCATCCTGAGGACGAGTATCCTGTCGGCCACGGTCATCGCCTCCTCCTGGTCGTGGGTGACGTGGATGACGGTGAGCCCGGACTCCTTGGCGAGCCTCCTCAGGTCGCCCCTGAGCTCGAGCCTCAGCCTGGCGTCCAGCGCTCCAAGGGGCTCGTCCAGGAGGAGCAGCTTAAAACCTGTGGCGAGCCCCCTGGCGAGGGCCACACGCTGCTGCATGCCGCCGCTCAGCTCGTTCGGGAAGGCGTCTGCCCTGTGGTCGAGCCTCACGAGCCTCAGCACCCTCATAGCCGCCTCATACGCCTCATTCGCCGGCTCCTGCCTCGCCTCAGGCCCGAACATGACGTTCTCGAGGACGGTCATGTGGGGGAAGAGGGCGTAGGTCTGGGGGACGTAGACGGCGTTCCTCTCCTCGGCCGGGACATCGTTCACCCTCTCGTCGTCCATGAATACCTCCCCCTCGTCGGGCTCGATTATACCCGCGATGAGGCGGAGGAGGGTCGTCTTGCCGCTGCCGGTGGGGCCTAGGACGCAGAGGTACTCTCCGTCCTTGACCTCGAAGGTAACGTCCTCCAGGGCCCTGGTCCTCCCGAAGCGTTTCGCCAGCCTCAAGACCCTAAGCGTAGGCGTCCCCCATTCACCTCCTCCTGTAGACCAGCAGCCTGAGGACGAGCAGCGAGGCGAACGAGGTGAGCACGAGGAAGGATATTCCGAGGGCTATGTCGGACGTCGTCGCGGGCACCGTTTGCTTGATCCAGGAGACGAGCAGGACGGGCGCCGTCTTGAGCTGATCGGCGACGGCCGTCGTGGCCCCGGTCTCGTCCACGCTCCTGGTGAACGTGAGGATGGCGCCTGAGAAGATCGAGTACTTCGTCAGCGGCACTACTATCCGCCTGAAGACGTTCAGCGGCTTGCTCCCTAGCGTCCTCGCAGTCTCCTCCATCTCCGTGGGTATCCCCTCCAGCGAGGCCGCCATCGCCTGTACGAAGTAGGTGTAGGTGATCGTAGTGTGGGCGAAGACGAGTATCCAGAACTCCGGCAGGAAGCTAAAGGATCGCCAGAAGAAGCTGAGGGAGACTCCTAGGGCGACGCTGGGCACCACGATGGGAACGTTGGCAGTCGCCTCAAGGAGCGTCGTCAACGTCTTCCCAAGCCTCCTCCTCGCGATGAGGATCGCAACGGGCAACCCGGCGACTATGTTGATCAGGGTCGCTATGACGCCGATGAGGTAGGAGAGCCCCATCGCCTGCCAGTAGTTGGACCAGATCCCGGAGCCGCTCAGCGCCCTGCCGAGGGTGCCGTCTGTGGCCGCCTCTATAGCGGGGAAGGTTATGAAGACCGAGGGGATCAGGACGAAGAGCAGGAATATGACCATCGTTGTGGCGTCCCTGAGCCCCACGCTCCTCCTCGAGCTGAGCGCACCCTCCTGGCGCGGGTACGCGTTCCTCATGGGTATCTTCAGCCTCGTGCCGAGGACCCTGATCATAGCGAAGACGGCTATCGAGGTCAGGATCAGCGTGAAGCTGACCAGCACCATCGGCCCCTTGAGGCCGGCGTCCTTGGCGTTCTTAATGAAGACGGGGCCGTTCTCGAACGCCCCTGCCACGATTATGGTCGCCCCCGTCTCGGAGAGGGACCTGGCGAAGGCGAGGAGGAAGGCCGCGATGAGGGCCGGCCTCAGGATGGGGAGGGTGACGGTCCTCGCCACCGTGAACGCCTTGGCGCCGAGGGTCTTCGCCGCAGTCTCGTAGACGCCCTTGTACGAGAGGAGCTCGCCGACCATCACCCTGACTATCACGGGAAACGAGAAGGCGAAGTGGAGGAGCAGTATTAGTGCCAGCCCTGGCGACAGCGTGAATCCGAGGAAGCTGATGGGGCTAGACGAACCCGTCCAGAACAGTAGGGTTGAGAAGCCCAGAGCGACCGTCGGTATCACGAAGGGTATGTCCACAAGGGCGTCTATGACGCTCACCCACCTCGAATTGCCCCTCGCTATGAACCAGGCCATGGGGAGGCCTGCGACCAGGTCGAACAGGGCTATGGTGAACGCGATGGCAAAGGACCAGAATATGGCTCCCTCAGCTCTGGCCATGAGTTCGCCATTGTTGAGGACATCCGAGACTAGGTTAAGCTTGAATGTGATGCCGAGGATGGTTGGGAGCAGGATGAAGGCGACCAGGAAGAAGACGGCGCCGGCGTATACCAGCTTTCTCGCGGGGGGCTTCGAGGAGATGTCATCCATGAGAACGGAAAAACGATGGATGATGCCGGCCAAACCCCTAGCCCCTCTTACCTTCTTCCCCTCAGATTTTCGTGTAACCCCAGTATGACTTGGGTTATATAGTTAACCTCGGTAATCTATATAGGCTAACATAGGGCGTCAGCGCCTTAATAATCTCGGCTTTTCTCGTGAGAGTCGGAATCATTCGAATATGTGAAAAGGATTTAAGCATTCTCCGTTCACCAGTAGTCGGTGCGGGCTTTTGAGCGTCCTGATCTTCACGGACAACCCGGGGGTGCCAGAGACTAGGCTCGTGTTCAAGGAACTCCAGAAGAGAGGCGTCAAAGTGAGCTATCTCGCGCCATGGGATATTCACATCCCCACCCGCATGGGTATGGATTCACGCCTAGTCTATGTCCCGAGCAACATGCTGCACAGGGGAAGCACATTCGAGCTCATCCACAGGCTGCTCATCCTCCGCGGCTTCGAGCAGATAGCAACCGTCGTTAACCCGGTCGACAGCATGCTCCAGTACTCGAAGGAGCACCTGATAGTGAGGCTGAGCGGGCTCGGCCTCCCCTGCCCGGAGACGTTGGCTACGGAGAATGTCGAGGAGGCCTACGAGTTCGCGGCCAGGCGCCTCGACGAGGGGAAGGAGGTCGTCCTCAAGCCCATATGTAAGGCGAGGGGGATAGGCGTCACGAAGCTATCGGAGATAAGGAGCAGGGCCGACCTCCTCCAGTTCCTCAGCTGGTATAACAGGGAGCACGCACAGGGCGTCTACTACCTTCAGGAGTTCATCCCCAACAAGGGGTACGATGTCCGCTGCCTCGTCGTCGACGGCGAGGTCGTCGGCAGGGAGAAGAGGTTCAACCCGGACGACTTCAGGTACAACGTCGCCGCCGGCGGCTCCGCCGCAGCCTTCGAGGACGACGCCTACGACGAGCTGTCGGTGAAGGCGGCCGAGGCCGTGGGGCTGAGGATCGCTGGCATAGACATACTCCCCTCCCGGGACGGTACGCCGTACATCCTCGAGGCGAACTGCTTCCCCGGCTACAAGGCGCTCATGGATGCGACGCATATCCCGGTCCACAAGAAGATAGTCGACTACTTCCAGCGTCTCTTAAGGGAGTGACGATTCCAAAAAGTCCTTTTCCAGGATTTGGATAGGAGAGTTAAGATCTTCCGAACCTGCTGAAGGCGAGGACGCCGGCTATCAGTACGGCGATGCTCACGGCGGCGACTATCGCGAGGTCGAGGAGCACCGCTGGGCTCGTCAGAGGCGCGCCCCTCAGGAAGATGGACGTCAGGGCATCCGTGACGTAGTAGCTTGGGACGAGCCCGCCGACGGACTGGGGGACGGGGACGAAGGTGCCGAGGAGCATCTGGTGCAGTATGAAGAGGAAGCTCAGCCCAGTGGCCGCGCCGCTGCTCCTCACGATCGACGCCGTGATGAGGCCGAAGCCGATGTTGCAGGTGACGAGGAGGAGGACGATGACGAAGGCGTAGGCGACCTCGGCAACGCCGCCGACGGCGTGAAAGCCCATGAGCTTAGCGGCTACATATACAATAGCCACCTGCAATGTCCCCGTAGCCAGGTTCGCCAGTATCTGGCTGACGAAGATATCTGAGGACGTCGTCGGTGTCACGGCGATGCGCCTCAGGAGCCCCTGCTCCCGCTCGGTTGCGAAGGCCTGGGCGACCGTCATGGTGATGAAGATCGCGGCGTAGGCGAAGAGGCCCGGGGCCATGTAATCGAATTGGCTGAGCTGGCTGGAGGCGACCATGGTCGGGTCTCCTATCCTGACGGGCTGGGGTGCGGAGGCGGCCTTGTCCCCGTAGATGGTCGTGGACAGGGCTCTCTGGACGATAGGGGGCACAACGGCGCTCACGATCATCGAGCCCTTGTCGAGGGAGAGCCCGATGGTCGAGTTCACCCACGCCCTCGGGCTGCCCGGGTTGAGCCTGAAGGACTCGATGCTCGCGCCGAAGTCCGCCGGGATGACGATGACCGCGTCGATGTTCCCCTGAAGCAGATCCTTTGCCGCCGTGGAGTTGTCCTGGTAGTCGTTGACGACCAACACGCCTGTGTCTGAGATCCCCTTCTTGAAGGCGTCCGCCCAGGGCGTCGCCGACTTGTCGAGGTTCACGACGCCCACGGCGTACTTCGAGTCTCCTCCCCCGCCGAGGGCGCCGAACGTGGCGCCGAAGGCGACGGTGAGCATGATCGGGAAGATTATGACCATGAAGAGGAGGGCGGGCTCGCGGTAAACCTTCCTCAGCTCCTTTCCTGCCAGGGCGAGGACGCGCTGCGTGTTCATCTCAGGTCTCCTCCCTGATCTTCCTGCCCGTGAGCTTGATGAAGACATCCTCGAGGTTGGCGGCGCTATGCTGCTTCATCAGCGCAAGAGGCGTGTCCAGGGCGATCAGCCTGCCCATGTCGATGATGCCGACCCTGTCGGCGAGGCTCTCAGCCTCCTCTATGTAGTGGGTCGTGAGGATGATCGTCTTGCCCCGGGCCTTTAGGCCCCTGATGAAGTCCCATGTCGCGTGCCTCGTCTGCGGGTCCATGGCGACCGTCGGCTCGTCGAGGAAGGCGATCGCCGGGTCGTTGACCAGCGCCATGGCGAGGTTGACCCGCCTTATCATGCCCCCGCTGTACTTCCCCGCCTTAATCGACGCCGCCTCCACGAGGCCCACCGTCTCTAGGAGCTCGTCCGTCTTCTCCTTCAGGAGGCCCCTGGGCATGTTGTGGAGCTTGCCGAAGAGTTCTACGTTCTCCCTCCCCGTGAGGAAGGTGTAGTAGGCCGGCTCCTGGGGGCATACCCCTATCAGCTTCCTGATCTCGTGCATCTCGGTGCGGACGTCGTGTCCACCCACCCTCGCGGCTCCGCTCGTCGGCTCCAGGAGGCCGCAGAGGATCTTGATCGTGGTCGTCTTCCCGGCGCCGTTTGGGCCGAGCAGGCCGAATAATTCGCCCTTCTCGATGCCCAGGCTGAGGCTGTCGACAACCGTTTTCTCCCCGAACCTCTTCGTCAACGAATTGAGTTCGATGTCGAGCATGTCCTTCGCCTATCCTTTTCTCGTGAGAGGAACATGACACCAGATATAAGTCTATTTTAAGCAGCCGTTTGAGGAATGAGATAACTACAGCCCCTAAAGGAACTTTATTCGATCTCATAGTCCGTGAAAAAGGGCCAATGGCGTTGGACCTTTTTTAATCTAGTCTGAAAAGCGAGTCTCCTCCTGATAATATGTTTCAGGAGAGCACCAAGGAAAGGTATAACCCATCCCGTTACATAAACAAGTACCGGTGAGATTCGTGGTCTACTGTAATAACTGTGGTAAGCAGGTCGAGGACGACGCCAACTTCTGCCCGAAGTGCGGCGTCAGGACCGAGAAGGGGATGAGGGAGGGGGTCGCATTCCCATGGATATCGGATCCCCACTGGAGGCAGGAGCTCGACTCCGCGCTGCAGAGGGCTGGGAAGAGCCTTGACGAGGGGCTTAAGGTCGCGAGGGACAGCCTCAGGGACGCGACGAAGCGGGTCGAGGAGGAGTTCCAGACCGCCAAGCAGGACTTCAAGGAGCGGGCCGGTCCCGTTTACTGCAAGGCGTGCGGCCAGGAGAACACCCGCTACGCGAGGTTCTGCACCAAGTGCGGCAAGGAGCTGAAGTAGCCCCCCTTTTCGCCCTATTTTCTCTGGACCCTGTCCACGTCGACGAGGACCACTATCACGGCGTTCGCCATCACAATCGCGTGGGTCTTAGCCTCCTCACTCGTGTTCTCAGCCGGGAACCTGAGTCCCCCCTTGATCACGTTGATCCTCCTCTTTCCCTCTGGGAGGGTGGCAAGGACCGTGTCGCCGTCCACCTTCTCAGGGTTAGGCGTCGCTATGGTCACGTCGACCATCAGCGCCTCCTCCAGCTCCGAGAAGCTCTTCACATTGAACAGTTGGCCTAGCCCGACCATGCTGCTGTGGCTGATCGCGTCCTTCACCGCCTTCTGGGCCGCCTTCGTCTCGTCCTCGCCGTGGAGGTCGACGCCCGTCCCCACCTCGACCAGGTACCTTCTGTAGTCCAAACTCTACACCGATCCTGTCACGCGCCGGCACGGATAAAAGCATTCACGGCCGACGAGGAAGACATAAAAGACCTATTCGCATCTACTCACTAAACTTCAAGTGAGGGGTTCGGCATATGGATGGGTCTAGTCTCGTCGACTTGGATAAGATAAAGGAATACCTACGCGAGGACCTTGGGTTTGGTGACATAACATCAGACGCCCTCATCCCATCGGGTCAGGAGGCGCGGGCGCAGCTCTTCTTCAGGGAACCCGGCGTCACAGCCGGTCTCGATGAGGCTTCCGCCCTCTTCGAGATGCTCGGCTGCGTGGCCGAGCCGAGGAAGAGGGACGGGGAGAGGGTGAAGGCGGATGAGGTCCTGATGGAGGTGGAGGGACCGGCGCGTGCGCTCCTCTCGGGGGAGAGGACGGCAATCAACATGGTCGCCCACATGTCTGGCATAGCGACGGCGACCGCCGAGGTGGTCTCGAAGGCGAGGAAGATTAATCCAGCCGTGAGGGTCGCCGCGACGAGGAAGACGCTGCCGGGGCTCAGGGAGCTGGAGAAGAAGGCCGTCGAGCTCGGCGGCGGGGACCCCCACAGGTTGAGGCTAGACGACTGCGTCCTCATCAAGGACAACCACCTCGAGCTCGTCCCGTCCATCACCGAGGCGGTCCGCAGGGCCAGGGAGAAGGTCAGCTTCACCAAGAAGATAGAGGTCGAGGCGAGGAGCCTCGATCAGGCGGAGGAGGCGGCGAAGGCAGGCGCCGACATAGTGATGTTCGACAACATGCCCCCCGCCGAGATCAGGAGGTGCCTCGACTACCTAGAGGGGTTGGGGCTGAGGCAGGGCAGGCTGTTCGAGGCCTCCGGGGGAATAACGGCGGAGAACGCCGGTGAGTACGTGGCCACAGGCGTAGACGTGATCTCCCTCGGAAGCCTCACCCACTCCTCCAGGAGCCTCGACATCAAGCTCGAGATCAGGATGATCAAGTGATGGACGCGGCGGAGATCAGGGAGCTCCAGGGTAAGGTCCTCAGGCTGAGGGAGGAGAAGAACGCGGTCCTCCTCGTCCACAACTACCAGGTCAACGAGATACAGGAGATCGCGGACTTCATAGGGGACAGCCTCGAGCTCTGCAGGAAGGCCCAGGACGTCGACGCGGACATCATCGTCTTCTGCGGCGTGGACTTCATGGCGGAGACGGCGTCGATCCTAAACCCGGATAAGAAGGTGATACTCCCTAACCCCGCCGCCCGGTGCCCGATGGCCGCGATGCTCCCGAAGAGCGTCCTGATGGAGGCGAAGAGGGCGCATCCCGGCGTGCCGGTCGTCCTCTACGTCAACACCCTCGCGGAGGCGAAGGCGGAGGCGGACGTCGTCTGCACCTCGGCGAACGCCGCGGAGATCATAGGTAAGCTCGGCTCCGATACTGTGCTCTTCGGCCCGGACAGGAACCTCACCTACTACGCCTCGAAGAGGAACCCAGGCGTGAACATCATCCCTGTTCCCGCGTACGGCTTCTGCAACACCCACCGCCTCCTCGGCAAGGGGGAGGACGCCGTGGAGCTGAAGAAGAGGAACCCCGGCTCGGAGCTCATAGTCCACCCGGAGTGCGAGCCAGAGTTCCAGGACAGGGCCGACTACGTCCTCTCCACAGGCGGCATGTACCGGCGCTGCAAGGAGTCAACGTCGAAGACCTTCATCATAGGCACGGAGATCGGCCTCATAGAGCGGATGAGGAGGGAGATACCGGGCAAGACATTCCTCCCCGTGAACGTGTACGCGGAGTGCCCGTCCATGAAGAGGATAACGCTCAGGAACACCTATGAGGCGCTCCTCAACGAGGGGCCAGAGGTAAGGGTGCCGCCCGAGGTGGCGAGGCTCGCACTGAGGCCGATAGAGCGGATGCTCGAGATGAGCAAGTAGCACTCAGAGGCTCTTCCAGAGCTCCTCAACGTACAGGAGGCTCCGATGGGCATCCTTCCTTGGGCGTATCTCGAGGGTGAAGTGGACATCCTCGGGGATTAGAAGTCGCAGATACTTCGCCACGTCCACATCGCCGCCGCCGAGGGCGTCGTGGTAGCGCCCTCCTGGCCGCCTGTCGTGGAGGTGCGCCTCCCTCAGCCGAAGGATGTTTCTCAGGAAGAACGACTCCACCCGCTCCGGCTCTCCCTTCGTCGGGTCGAGGGACTTGGGTATGTCCCAAGATAGGTAGAGGTCTAGACCGGCGGAGAGAAGGCCCCCGGCGACTTCCATCACGAACCGGTCCAGCGGGTCGTTCTCGAGGCAGACCTTCACGCTGTTGGTTCCCTCGACGACGCCCGTTATCCCCTCCGAGAGGGTGGTCTTGTAGAATTCCCAGTGATCCTTGATGTAGGTCCCCTCCCCTCCTGCCGATGCGAAGTTCAAGGGCTGCGAGGGGTGGATCGTGAAGCGCTCCGCCTCAAGGTCTTCGGCGAGGTCGAGGCAGGTCCTCATCCTAACCATTATGCCCTCCATCACCTCGGGGTAGGGCGTGATGAGGCTCAGGTAATCCGAGGGTGCGTGGAAGGAGATGGAGACGCCGTGGTCATGAGCGTACTCGCGTATCCTCCGCCTCTCGCCCCCGCTGAGCCGCTCAGGCCAGAACCTCGGGATCATCAGGTCTGGGACGATGTAGCCGAAGCCGTGGGCCTCTGCGAAGGAGATGGCGTCGAAGATGTCCTTGTCGTAGACGACGTGGTAACCGAACCGTTCCCGCGGGAAATCCATGTGCATACCCCCACCTGTAAGGGGCGGGACAAGGTAAACTTTTTTCGAGTGAACCCCTTCATGATCCAGTGGTGTGTGTCTTGTCCATCATAGAGTTTGAGGGGAAGAAGCCGAAGGTTCACCCCTCCGCCTTCATAGCCCCCGGTGCCTGGGTGATAGGCGACGTCACCCTGGAGGAGGACGTCAACGTCTGGACCGGAGCCGTCATCAGGGGCGACGACGACTCGGTCAGGATAGGGGCGAGGACGACGGTCCTTGAGAACTGCGTCATAGAGGCGCCGACGGGGAACCCGGTCTCCATCGGCGCGGACACCATCGTCAGCCACTCCGCCATAATCCACGGCGCCACCATCGGCGAAGGGGCGATCATAGGGATAGGCGCCATAGTCCTCGACAGGGCGGAGGTCGGCGAGGGGGCGATGGTCGGCTCCGGCGCCCTCGTCTCGCCGAGGGATGTCATCCCTCCAAGGAACCTCGCCCTCGGCGTCCCGGCGAAGCCGATAAGGGAGGTAAAGGAGGGCGAGGTCGCCTACATGAAGAGGGAGCACGAGCGCACCCTCTCAAAGGCGAGGATATACAAGACGATCTACGGGAAGTAGAGTATCCTACCTCCTATTATGTGGGAAGGTGAACGCCGAGGGGCAGAGCTGGCTCACGACGCAGCGCCCGCAGTCGGGCTTCTTCGCCTCGCAGACCCTCCTCCCGTGTGCTATCAGGAGGTAGTTGATGGAGAACCACTTCTCCCTCGGGAAGAGCTCCATCAGGTCACGTTCGATCTTGTCCCTATTTTTCTGCTTCGTGAAGCCGAGGCGCTGGCTGAGCCTCATCACGTGGGTGTCCACCGCTATGCCTTCGACGACGCCGTAGGCGTTTCCGAGGACGATGTTCGCCGTCTTCCTGGCGACGCCCTTCAGCCTCATCAGCTCATCCATGGTCCTCGGCACCTTGCCCCCGAACTCTTCCACGATCTGCCTCGAGGCCTCCTGTATCAGCTCCGCCTTGCGATGGAAGAAGCCGGACGATTTGATATTCTCCTCCAGCTCCCTCCGGGGCGCGTTGGCGTAGTCCGCGGCGGTCCTGTACCTGCTGAACAGGGTCTTCGTGACCTTGTTTATCTGCTCGTCCGTGCTCTGGGCTGAGAGGATGGTGGCGACGAGGAGCTCAAGCGGCGTGCCCCAGCTGAGCTCCGTGCCCTCGACGTCGCGATACTCCTTCTCGAGGAGTTCAAGTATCCTCGCGGCCCTCTCCCTAGGCTCCATGATAGAACTATCATGAGATTATCCGTTTTAAGCTGACGGAGCCACCGACGCCATGTTTATTGCATCCGGCTCCTAAGCTCGTTTGAGGGTCGTGTCCCTAAGGAAGAAGACGGGTGAGAGCCGGCTGCCCCCGGGCCAACAGGCGGCTCCACGCATCCTCCGCTGGGGGATGGACCACGCAGGAATCGTCAACGACCTGCCGGCGATCGATAGATCGAGGTGGAGGCTCACCGTCGACGGGGAGGTGGAGAACCGGCTGGACCTTGACTTCGAGGCTTTCCTCTCCCTCCCGAGGGCGGAGTCCATCAGCGACTTCCACTGCGTCGAGGGCTGGAGCGTCCTCGACCAGAGGTGGGAGGGGGTCAGGTTCAGGGACCTCCTAGAGGCGGCGAAGCCGAAGCCTTCAGCTAGGTTCGCCTGGTTCGAGTGCGCCGACGGCTACGCCACCTCGCTTCCCATGGAGGAGCTCCTCGGGGACGACGTCCTCCTGGCCGACAGGCTCAACGGTGAGGACCTCCCACAGCCCCTCGGCGGACCGGTAAGGCTCGTCGTGCCACGGAAGTATGCCTACAAGTCCCCGATGTGGCTGACCAGGATAGCCATAATGGCCGGGGACAGGCTCGGCTTCTGGGAGAAAGGGTACTACAGCAACACCGCGGACCCGTGGAGGAACGACAGGTACCGCCCCCTCTAACCAGACCCGGTCACGGCATCGCGAGAAACCTCGATATCGGCTCCATCTTCCACTAAAAGGCCGTTTCTCAGGAAACGCAATCATCAACTTCCGGCAAAAAGACAATAAAAGGCCGTCATTCCCCGGAAACCGTTATAAAATCATGAAAAAAAGAGACTTAATGGGCAGTAAAAAATGGTGGAAACCACGAAGAAACCTCATTTAGCCCATGATAGGTCGATTCTTTTTAAATCATTTATAACCCGATAACCTTTTAACCCGATCCTCGCCTATCTTAGCACACCCATAGAAAAAGGTAATCTCGGAGGAGTCCGGTTGGAGAGATCAAACACCGTATTCATCGGACGGAAGCCGGTCCTAAACTACGTGCTAGCGTGTATGACCCTCTTCAAGAGCGGCCAGGAGACGATCCTCGTCAAGGCCCGTGGCCAGTCCATAAGTAGGGCCGTCGACGTCGTCGAGGTTCTGATGAACAGGTTCATGCCAAGCGTCAAGGTAGAGGAGATACATATAGGGACGGAGCAGATGCAGTCCGAGGAAAGGAGTACGCCCTCAAACGTGAGCACGATCGAGATCGCGCTCAAACCGTAGGGGCGGCGGCGAACAGGCTCTCGTGGAGGCTCCTCCGGGACGCCGGAGGACGAGTGAGTGCAAACACAACTGTGCACGTTCTGCCTGAAGAGCGGGATGCTCTGTTCGAAGTGCCAGCAGAAGGTCAAGTCAGGCGCCGTGAGCAGCAACTACATCGAGGTCGCCAAGAAGCTCCTGGAGTACGAGGGCCAGAACCAGTTCCTCCAGACCGTGAACCTCGAGAACGTCATCGACGCCGGCAGCTTCCTCGTCCTCGTCGTGGGCAGGGGCGACAGCGGCAAGTTCGCGATCAACCAGAAGGTCACCAGGAACTTGGGGGACGCCTTCGGCAAGCGGGTCCTCGTGCTGGAGACCGGCGTCAACGACAGGAAGTTCCTAGAGGACCTCTTCTCGAGCCAGCAGATAGTCACCATAAACATAATCTGGCTCCCAGATGGGAGCACCGAGACGAGGGTCGTCCTCAAGGGGCGTGGGACGAAGCGCCTGAGCAAGAAGCGTATCCAGGCCCTGGTTGAGGTCGCCAAGAAGGTCAGGAACATGGACCTGCGCGTCGAGTACACCTACTAGGTCGATCAAAGTTTTTATTGCAAAACTCTATTCTACCCAAGTAGTCCTTATCCTACTC
>Ga0315282_10008077_pt1 | contig 17096 bp, 11 predicted proteins | sample YL17G07_20_MG_FD_203693 | JGI IMG/M metagenome (GOLD analysis project Ga0315282, IMG submission 203693) | Sediment microbial communities from Yellowstone Lake, YNP, Wyoming, USA - YL17G07_20 | ecosystem: Environmental > Aquatic > Freshwater > Lake > Sediment | place: USA: Wyoming | collected...
GGTATTCTGATCATCGTCTCCGGTTCCTATGTCCTGAACCTCTCACCGGGACAGAAAAGTATTGCAGATCCCGTCCGTTCGATCGCGCGGCATCCCGGTGTCCTGTACATGCTGATTGTTGCGTTCCTCTATGCGATTGCCGTAAACTTTGATAAGATGGTGGTGCAGGAATCAGACACGGTCTTTGGGTCTGCCATTGTCTTTGTCGTACTCGGCAGCGCATTTGTCATTATCGCGCTCTTTTCGTGTCAGGATGCTTGCACCCTGCGCGGGATAAAAAAAGATCTCCCGGCATCGACTGCACCGAAACCGGCATCCCCCGGGTACCGTTACCGCTGGATAGCGGGCGGATTCATTTTCATTGGCTTACTCATCACCATCGAAGCGATCGTGATTAATTACGCGTACACCCTGCAGATCGTCCCGTACGTAATCGCGTTCAAGCGGATGAGTATCGTCCTCACTGTGCTCTCCGGTGCGATAGTGTTTCGCGAGTCAGATATTGGCAGGAGACTTACCGGCGCTGTACTGATGGTGCTGGGAGCAGTCCTGATTCTCGTAACATTATAAAATGCATGTGAGAACGGTAGCAGCAGGATGCAGATTACCCGGCTCCGAACACGACGACTCACTCCCCGTTTCCCGGTCTGCATACCGGATGAGAAGGATCATTCCCGCACTTGTACCGGCAGATATTCCCCACCGCCCGGAATGCATCCTCGAGGTCCGGGAAATTCGGGATCTCTGCGTCCCTTAAGATATGGAGCGGGGTTTTCAAGGAATCCCCGCCAATAAAACACCCGACAATCATCTTGTGCGTGTGCTTGGAGAACCTGACAAGCTCATTTGCGACACGGATGGGATCGGAGATCGCTGAAGGGACTGCAATCACAAACGCGATATCCCAGAGTGCCTGGTTATTGATCATCACGTCGAACGTCTTTGCGTACCGGTCCGCGCTGGAATCCCCCACCATGTCAATCGGGTTTGCCCGGCTCCAGTTCACCGGGAGCACAGCGTCAAGTTCCCTGACAAGTGATGGTGAGAACTCCAGAAGGTGGATGCCGAACCGCTCCGCATAATCTGACGAGAGCACCCCAAACCCGCCGGCATTGGAGATCACGACAGCCCGGACCCCTTTCGGATACCCCTCAGATGCCAGCAGTTCTGCTGCCTGGAACGCCTCGCGGATCGACCATGCGGGGATTACTCCTGCCTGTCGGAATGCTGCCTGGTACACTTCAAAATCCCCGGCAAGCGATCCGGTATGGGATGACGCCGCTTTCTGTCCGATCCGTGAGGCACCTGCTTTGATTGCGACAACCGGTTTTTTCTTTGTCACCCCGCTCACGATCTCCATAAACCGTTTCCCGTTTCGTATCTGTTCGATGTAGAGGATGATCGCTTTTGTCTTTATATCCTCGCCGGCAAACCGGATAAAATCCTCAAATGTCAGATCTGCCTGGTTGCCGACCGAGAAAACGGCAGAGAACCCGATCTCCTCCGGAAGACTCCAGTCAACAATTGTGGTAATAATTGCCCCGCTCTGGGAGATGAACGCAAGCTTTCCCGGCTTTGGGGATACCGGATCAAACGTGGTATTAATACCCTGATGCGGGAGCATGAACCCAAGGCAGTTTGGTCCCATGATGCGGATATGGTATTGTTGTGCGATGGCAAGGATCCGGTCTTCCAGTACCTTTCCTGCTGCTCCGATCTCCTGGAACCCTGAAGAGATGATGATGACAAGGGGAATCCCTTTCTCCCCTGCTTCCTGTACTACCTGCGGGACACCGGGAGCCGGGATCGCCACAACCGCTGCATCGACCGTCCCCGGGATCGCCGCGAGCGTGGGGTATGCGGTCCTGCCGAGAATCACCGGGTTTTTCGGGTTGACCGGGTAGAGTTTTCCGGGAAACGCGAGCATATTGCGGCAGATCGCATAGCCGACCTTGTTCGGATCCTGCGAAGCGCCAACGATGGCGATGGATTTGACGTTTAACAACTCGCTTTGCATCTCCGCGTTGTGCGGCGTGAGAACGGCTATTACCTCATCATTTTTGTAGAACCGTGCATCGACTGCACACCCGCCTTTTTCATACAGGACAAACGGGTTGATATCGAACTCCTCAATCTCACGGTGGGCGAGGAACAGGTTTGCAACCGTATTAATCACGCGAAGAAATGCCGCCTCATCCCGTGGCGGTTCACGACGGAATCCTGTGATTAACCGGTAACCGTGGAGGTGTGCGACCATGGATTGGATCTCGTTTTCGCTTGTCGGCAATATACCAATGAACACATCGTTTGTGAGCTCGACAAGTTTCCCGCCCATCCCGACCGTGATCACCTTGCCAAATGTCGGGTCGGTCTTCCCCCCGATGATCATCTCGAGCCCGGCGCTCATCTGTTGTTCAACCATGATACCGGCGATTTCCGCAGACGGATCGAAGGCAGCAACGTTCTGCCTGATGGTCTCAAACGCTCGTGCTGCTTCCGCCGGCGATGCAATACCGGTGATGACACCCCCGGCATCACTCTTATGGATCACGTGTGCCGAGATTACCTTCATGACGACAGGATAACCGATTGCATCTGCTGCAGCAACTGCCTCGCGTTCAGTGCGGGCAACCGTGTAGCGGGGAACCGGGATGTTATATGCCTTTAACAGTTCATACCCTTCCGCTTCAGTCATTAAGGTGCGAGCCATCGTAATCCCCGTGTAGAATATTTCGGGCACACCTTAATGATGATTGTTAAAAAAGCACACATGAAGTCAACGACTTCGCGCCAAAGCAATGATTTTTTTTATTTTACAATTGCTTTCGGTGTGGTAATTTATTGTCTGTGAATTTCTAAATTTTAATGATAAAATTTAGCGAGGCTTCCCCGCCTCAGGGCCTCTCCGAGGCACGGCGGGGCGAATGGTTTTTTCGCGATGAAAATATGGCCGGTTCTAAAACGGGATCTGCATCACGCAATTGTACGTCATACAAATACTCCGAATTTTCGATCAAAACACCCTGCCAAGGCGCGACCCGACGAGGCGTCGCGCCGACCCCATCAGGGGTTGGTAACCTCACGATGAGATATGAGGATTTGTTTAACTTGTTCTATTCACTCAACCACACAAACAGCAGAAGAGCAGTATTACAATACACTCTGATGGATTATGTTATCCCATACGGGATATTGAACCGCAGGCAGTATGCCATATCGGCAAGGATGGGAACAATCTCCCGTTCTTTGATATACCGTTGTGCGATCTGTTCGGCAAGACTGCCCTCGCGGATGCGGTTTTCGATAACCGGCAGATATTTCCGTTCATCGTCAGTTGCTTTCTGCCACGCGCTCGTGTATAATTTTTCGAGTTCCGGGCGCAGGGTGCGGGTCCCGTTCCGGATTGCGGCTTCCATGCAACTAAGGAGTGCATCCTGGTCAGTCTCAACGGGGAGCGTCTGGCAGCGGAGCAACGCCCGGACAAACGCACAAACCGCCATATCTGAACGGATACATTCCTGTTCATCGAGCGCCTTGATCTCCAGACACTTCCGCGAGAACCGGATGATGACCCCGCTCGAATTGACCCATTCCTCACAGAGAATTGCCGCACCATGTCTTTTCAGTTCAGAGAAGATCTCGTCCTGTGCCGCATGATATTCGCCAACATTACGGATCTTTTCCGGTATGATATGGTTGCAGATCTGCGGGATCTCTTTCTGGTTCGTCATGTAATAGAGAAGCCGGTTGTCTGCACTACCGGTAAGTTTTCCTTCAACCATCGGGGACGAGGCAGTGATGGCGACAAGGTACGGGAGGAGGAGACGCAGCCGGTTGTAGAGCGGAACGAGATCCTTGTCACCCGCATACGAGAGGTTGATCTGGAGCGCCTGCAGGTTCAGCCAGCCGTGCTGCCGGATGGAGAAGATGCGGTCATACACCTCGTAATACTCTCCTTCGTCGTGGTCCCAGACTGCGGTTTTGTCAAGGGTGAGAGTCGGGTGCATCCCGAGGCCAAGCAGGTGGTACCGTTCCGGGAAGATATGGTAAAATTTCCTGATGCCAAAAACAAGCTGCGTTTCGAGTGCGTTCAGGTCATCCACTGGCAAACGCGGGACAAATTCAAGCACATGCTTCTGCAACTCTTTTCCCAGTTTCACATCCCCGAAGAGGATCTCGCTACGAAAGCTCCCGCACACGGTTTTTATGATCTGGTCTGATACAGGAAGGGGATTGAACCGGGAGTCATTGATCGAATATTCGTGTTCGGTACCGATTGTCATACCATCAGTGATCCCGGCGGGGTACTTCAGCAACCTTCTCGGTATCCGGTTCATCGATTTGGCAGATTACGTCCAGCTCTTCCGGGGGGAGATGCGCGACGAGCTGGGTAATATTCTGCACTGCACGTTCGTACTGCGTGCGGTAGGCTTGCGGCACCGCCTTCAACAAGCCGACAATCGGGCAGATGCGCTCGTGTTTTAAGTATATATTGATCCGGTCACCGGTCACGTCAAAGGTGAAAGGTCCTGCCCGGCAGGTTTCGGGTTTGATCCGGTGGATGGAACACTTCCCGCCCTTCATCAGGATACACTGGCCGTCATCCTGCACTTTCAGGCGTAAGTATCCCACAGACTCAAAAACATCCCCGGATACCCCGAGCGAGATCAGTCTCTCGCGGCATACCGGGGATATGGGCGGGTGCGCCTCATCACAACAGTGCCCCCCGCACTTCATGCAGATCTCTTCAGCACTGAGCAGCCAGTCTTCAGTCAATAGTATCACTTCGCAAAAAGGTGGGAAACGATCTTCTGGTATACCTGGGGATAATGGGTGTCTTCCCCGCTCTCGATGGAGGGATTGTCATTTACCTCAATTACATAGGCATCCCCGTTATTATTTTTTATGTCAACCCCATAGAGCCCGTTCCCGATTGCATTTGCCGCATCGATCCCGAGCCTGATCACATGGGGTGGCACGGCATCTACCGGTACACTCTCGACCCCGCAATACACAATATGCCCGTTCACCGATGCCTGGATCTTGAACGTGACCGACGGGATCGTATACTTACATGCGTAGAGCAGTTCCCCGCCAAGCACACCCACTCGCCAGTCGTACTTGCTCTCAATATACTGCTGGACCACAATCCAGTCCGACATCTTGATGAACCGCCGCGCAACCCGGAAGAACCCGGCGATATCGGTCACTCTCTCGACCCGCAGGGAGAAGGATGTAGATGGTTCCTTGACGATAAGCGGCGTTCCGAGTGCGTCAAAGAGCTGCGAAACCCGTTCAACGGACAGGTCATTTTTTGAGAGAAAGACAGTTTTCGGGAGCGAGACGTTCTTTCTCATCAGGTGGGAATACATATTGATCTTATCGCAGCAGCACTGGATTGACTCCGGGTCGTCGATGACCGGTATCCCGTGCATACTCGCAATACGTGCAGCAACATAGGTTACATTCATCGGGTCAGTCCGTGCACGGATGAACAGGGCATCCATTTTGGGAATCTTGCTGATATCGACCGGAAAGAGAAAATCCGCGTCATGCCCCATCTCCTCGGCAACGTCCCGGCAGTGAATCAGCGCGTTGAGCTGCTCGGAGTTGGAGAGGGTCTTTCTGTCGACAAAGATCCCAAGCCGGCTCATACAAACTCCTCCTCGTGATCGAGATAGTGGGCGAGAAGTGCCCGTTCCTTTTCAGTCATGTGGGTATACCGTATGGGCGCGAGTGATGAGAGTGCGAATGCATTTCCCGTCTTCACAAAGATCATATGCACGAGAGGGATGGAGAAGAGATCATAGCATTTTTTTGCAAAACCGGAGATTTCATGACAGTCCTGTACCGTCCTGCCAAATATCGCAGTGCAGGTATGGATGGTCGCACCTTCTCCCAGTTTCTGGTAACAGAAGGGATACTTCCCCTTGTTTGTAATGTGTTTTATCACGTCTTTTGCCTGCCCGGAATCATCCACGACAAAGAAATCAGCGGATGTGGCAAAATAGTTCAGACCGTAGAGAAGCGCCGGAAGCGGTACATACGCTTGTGAGATCCCCCACTCGCAGACCGGAATACCGGCACGTTTTGCCCGTTCAAGACAGATAGGGACGATATAGGCATCAAGTACCGCTTCGCTTGACGGGCGGACGGGTTTTCCTTCCAGTTCGTGCTGAAGGATGGTGTAATAGGACTCTGTTTTGTACGAATAGTCCTCGCTCACGATGTGCCAGGCATCATCGCGCTTCATGACAAAGAGGGAATCCTTCGTTATTCCCGGTTCACGCCTGGAATTTTCCCGGTAATTGATTTTCTTTACCGTTGCCGGATCAATGCCAGTGGGGAACTTTATAGTACCGGGAGTAACGGGAAATACACCGGTGGCCTGAGATGCGGTTCCCTGGATGTGTAGCAGATTAACCTGCGGGGGTTCACCCCATCTATCGTTCATCCGGAGATCAGCTCACCGTTCGAATGACCCAGGAGACGTATGCGGCAATGAAATTCCGTACCTGGCTCAAATCCTGCGTGAGTGGGGTGAGGGGGCGATACTGAAAAGACATTTCCTGTACATTTTATTCCTGCGATTGCGTCCGATATGCATCGCATCGATACAAAACAGGAAGAGAACCGCCGTTGGTTCGCTTCATCATCATCGTCATTGTTGAGACACTCAGTCATGTTCAACACTAATCCAATATCACGAATTGGATTGTTCTGTTTAGTTTCTATTTGTGCTGATGTTTAAAGAATTTTGCACAGCGAACAAAAAATGACTGGATTTCACATACGGTTTTTTATCGTGAAGATAAAGAACATCAGAACCGCGCAATTGCCTGAAAGGAACGATATGTGAAACCTGCTGAATTGATAGGTGATAATAAAATTGATATTTCCATATCACCATCAGTAATCAGGAATGCATATACCAAACCCTGAAGAACTCCGCTCACGACGCGAAGCACTGGGTCTCAAACAGACTGAACTGGCACGGCGGGCAGGAATCAGCCAGTCCATGGTTGCACGGATCGAGGCTGGCAGTGTGGATCCACGGGTGAGTACACTCAATAAGATCATCGTTGTACTCAACAGTGCAGCGCCAAAGAAGATCACGGCTGCACAGATCATGCATGCCCCGGTACTTTCGGTACCGCCTCAGGCAAGTATATCTCAGGCAGTAGAGATCTTTGAGAAAAATAATATCTCCCAGCTTCCTGTAATCGAGCGCGGGATTCCTGCCGGATGTATATCTGAGGCAGTGATTGTCAAAGCGATCGAACAGCAGCGCCTCCACAAAACGCACATGTTCATGGTCAGGGATTTTATGGAGCCGGGTTTTCCTACGGTTCCCCCGGATATGGATGTGGAAACAGTGGTCAATATCCTGCAACAGAACCATGCGGTGCTGGTGGTTGACGGACGGATCGTAAAGGGCGTGATCACGAAGCACGATTTGATCTCGCTTATCGTGTAGACGAAGTGGAGGGAATTTTTCCCCATCTGTTTTCCAGGAAGAATCATGCCTGATTTTTGTGCTGTGGAAAAGAGAGAAAGAAAGATCAGAGTTTTGAAACAAGGTCACGGAGTACCGCAACGGGATCCTGCGCTTTTACCACGCTCGATGCAAGGAGCACGCCATCTGTTCCAAGATCGACCGCGATTTTGACGCATTCACCCGACTGGATGCCGGCACCGGTCAGCACTTTTATTTTCGGGTTGACCGCGTGAACCAGCGCAACGGAACGCCGGATGATCTCCGGGTTAGCCTTCGACACAGAAACACCGCTCCCGATCAGTTCCGGGGGTTCAATCGCGACATACTCCGGTGAAAGAGCAGCTGATGCGGCACTCGTCATCTCGTTGTTCGAGCAGACAACTGCCACAAGTTTCTGTGCCTGCAACGCCCTGACCGATCCCTCAATATCCGCAAGCGTCAACCGGCGTTCAGAGTGGTTGACAAGCGATCCGGCTGCCCCGGCAAGCTTGATCGAGTCAGCGGTGACATGCCCGGTATGGGCACCTGGTTCATACCCGTCAACATGCTGGGCATAAATCGGGATCGTGAAATGATGGCAGAGCGGGTGGAGATCTATATATGACGGGGCGATACCGATGGTCACTCCGCTTTCTTTTGCAACAAGTTGTGCGGCTGTTGTGATCTGGTGGGCACGGTTACCCATTCCTTCTTTATAGGTTTTAAGATTGACAAGGATCAGTGGAGACGACATACGATTTCCTCACAAACTATCCGTTGCATTCCGGCTTCATTAGACTTTTCGATTAAGTGCGGGTAGCCCGGTTAAAATGAGATTTATTGGATCGTGTAATGGATCAATCCGTTCACTTTTCCTTTAACCCGTGAAGAAACGGACCCGCGGTGATTCCACCCCATGCACACCGTCTGGCCTGCTCTTTTAGCCCGGCAAGACGGCGTGGGGTGTCACCATCCGGATTACGAACGAGTGTAATTGCTTCATGGTAGATGGCGGTCATATCACCGGTATACCGCGGCGTCCTGCCCCGTGTATCGATGACAAAGGAACTGATGCCGGCATTCTTCAGCTGGGGCAGGTGATCGACAAGACAGGTTTCGACCGCATTCCCGATATGCGTCCGGCATTCAGCATCCACCCTGACAGGAAAGATATGACCTGTTTCATCACGAATCCCATACACTGCTTCATCTGTTCGTTCAGATGGTTGTGATGTGCAACGGCAATGACGGATGGGTTCAGGCAGGCAGTCTTCCGAGATCATCGCTTCGATCGTTCCCTGCACGATGACCGCGAGGTCTGTTGCGCTTCCGGCATGCCGGGCTGCGGCGACAAGGAGCACGATCTCATTAAGAGACAGTTCGGGCGAGAGGGTCAGGAGCCTGAATGGCGGATTTGCCAGTGCCATGACGGAACGGTGGTTAAAGATGTTCAGGCCCGCAGAACCAGAAAAGGACATACCCGGTACCCGGGAACGGATCGCGTGGAAAGCGCCCATCCCGTCCACCATACATTCATCCAACCCGTCATTCATCAGTTCAGCAATGAGGGGAAGTGCCATGTCCAGCATATTTTGCCGGGTGATCCGCGGCAGTTTCCAGACCATGCGGACACGGGCATCCCGGCAAAGAAGGAGTGCTTCACGGAGCTGTGCTGCAACGGACGCGAGCGGGATACCTGCACCCCCGTCCCTCTTCTCTGCGGAAAAGTCCGGCTCAAAATAACAGACATCTGCTCCCTCCCGGATAGCCGTCCTGACACTTTCAACCTGATCGGTATAAACCGCAAGAGTGACCTTTGTTGAAATATTTCCCTGCATTTTTTCTGGTTTTGCCAGATTCTTTTCCGGATTTTTTCCAGGATATTCAGGAAACGTACTGGTCAGGGTCTCGAGCCGGCGCTGTGCAGCGGCAATTTCATCGAGAGGAGGAATTGCTGCGCTGACCAGTCGCTCTTCAGCACAAGCGAGAAATTCACGGCGCACCCGGTTCAATTCGGCAATCGGTGCAAACATACCCCCGGCATATTCCAGCAGGAAATTATTGATGACAAACGGTGTACCGCCGGTTTTTTTCAGTTGTACTGCCAGCTGGTCGCGAGAGAGAGGGCGGGATTGTGCCGGAACGAGCCGGAGGTCAGATATTTGTTGTATGAGAACAGGTTTTCCGCTGTCGGCATGAATGGTACCGGTAAAGGCAAGTGTTCTGTCGGGACTGATGTGAACCGCGAGATCAAGGGGCACCGGATGCCGCAGATCAGCCGGGGACCGGCTCATGATCTGCCGGGCACGCGAAAGAAGAGTGCCGGACGCCGTGACAAACACCCGTGCCCCCTCCTGAACCTGCCGGGGAACAGTGAACGTGACAGAATCTTTTGAGCGAACGGGCTCGTTATTGAGGGAAAAACCCCAGTCCGCGTCTGAATGATCCGAGTATGAAAAGAGTATCCCGTCACCGGGATGAAGGTCAAATGGAATACCACATTGCACGGTAACCCGCCGGGACCGCTCATCCCATTGTGTGACGTTTCCGATACAAAGTCCCCGGTTATCCGGGCGCTCCCGTCCAATGAGGGCTGCGTGACGGCAACTGGAGAGATACCCCCCGGTAAAACCCCGGTTGAATGCAAGAAGCAGGTCCTGCCAGTCGTTTTCGTTCGGCTTCCAGGTCCCCGTTGCAATGGCGTCAAGTGCCCGGCGGTAAATCGAAACGACTATGGCGACATACTCCGGCGATTTCATCCTGCCTTCGATCTTCAGGGAAGCGACCGGTGAGTTCACGAGTTCCGGCAGGTTCCGGTACGTGCAGAGATCCTGTGGGGAGAGGAGGAAATGCTCCGCGAGGGGGAGCGTGCGGATGTTTCCAAGGCGCCCGTACTCGTCCGGTTCTCCGGTGACAAGCTCATATGGTTTCCGGCAGGGCTGGGCACATCGTCCCCGGTTACCGCTCCTGCCGCCAATGACAGAAGAGAGAAGACACTGTCCGGAATAACAGTAGCAGAGCGCACCGTGGACAAACACTTCAAGACCGATACCACGCGGTTCAATGGCACGGGCAATTGCACGCACTTCCGAAAGCGGCAGTTCCCGTGCGAGTACAACCCGGGAGAATCTCTGCTCTGCTGCCCACAAAACGCCATCCACGGAATGTATGGTCAGCTGCGTGGACGCATGGAGGGGGAGGTCAGGTACAATTTCGCGTGCGAGCGATGCGACGCCGATGTCCTGTACAAGCACTGCATCCACCCCGATGGACCAGAGCCGGACAAGATATTCCGCCACACCTGAGAGTTCTGCATCGTGCATGAGCGTGTTGACTGTCACGTATACGCGGACTCCCCGGGCATGTGCATAGCGGACTGCGTCCTCAATCTCTGTGGAAGAAAAATTACGGGCAAATTTCCGGGCGCCAAACTCTATGCCAGCCAGATAGACTGCATCTGCACCGGCAGCAATCGCGGCATGGAATGCATCGGGCGAGCCGGCAGGTGCTAAAAGTTCGGGAAGATTCTTTTTTTCCTGGGAATGTGAATGCGTCGTCATATTGGATCAGGTTCCCCGCAGAACGGCGCAGGGTATACCCAAAATTATACTTGGTGATACACGGGTGACGGGAATGTATCGCGAACGGACACGTGACAGGACAAACTGTCGTCCGAAAAATTCCGTCGTCGTATTGAAGCGTTGTCGCAAAGAATGGATAGGTTTTCCAATGTTCATATGCTGATAGTGAATTGGCACAAAAAGAGATAAACAGGTATTATTCAACGGGAGATCGCTGTTCATAATGAAGCATCTTCGCTGTTTCATGTGGGTAAAATGGTCCTACTCATCACCCCATGAACAACGTAATCGAACCGCCGCGGGGGCGCCCCGTCGGGGGCGGCGGAACCATCGTTTTCGGGGGTTTGGGGGCGAAGTCCCCCATCTATCTGATGCATTAGTACCACATTACCCACTCACTTTGAGGAAGAGCCAGATTTTATCAATAATCTGCCCGGAAGTATAGTTTTTGAAGACGGAACGCGAATTGTGTATATCCATGAAGATCGTTGCCTCACTTACGGATGCCAGCCAGGCAGTGGCTGCACGGGATAACGGTGCAGATATGCTTGAGTGTCGTCTTGACCTTATGGAGGGAGATCCCGGCTCACAACTAAAGCAATGCCGGGAGCTCGTGTCACTCCCCGTCATCGGAACACTCCGCTCTGCGCAGGAGGGGGGCAGGTATTTTGGGAGTGCACAGGAATGGTTTGAAAAGGTAAAGACAATCCTGCCGTTTGTGGACTATGTGGATGTCGAGCAGCGCTTTGCCATGCATGTATCATCGATAAAAGCTGTGGGAAAAACGATCATCGCGTCACATCACACAAACCAGATGCTGTCTCTTTCGGAATTGTTCGGGCTGGAGCGTGAACTCCGGGCGTATGGGGATATCCCCAAGATCATTGTCACGCCTTCAAACGAAGATGACATTATCAATCTCCTTTCGTTTACACGTGCAGCAAAAAGGCCGATCTGCACCGGTGTCATGGGCAGCACGTTCCAGTGGGCCCGTGCGATGCTGCCGTTCTTTGGCTCTGAATTTGTGTACTGTCATGCAGGGTCAGCGACTGCGGTGGGGCAATATTCGGTTGAAGAATTCGCAGAACTGATGAGACGGATGCGGGCAGAACGATAATCTCCGGCTCTGAATGAGATATTCGAAAATATTGTTATCCTCACTTCCTGAAGTGCAGGCTCACTTGATGCACGACAATCTCCGCTTTCTGTATGAGTTCATCCGAAATTTCTGTTACTCCCATCTCCATTCGCATTTTAATTTGTTCGGATAGTTCCTGAGCTTCCGCCTTCACGTCTCCTTTAGAGTAGTGAACGAGATCAAGAAGATACTTGTAGGCAGTTGGAATATCTCCGGTTAGCAGGTTTATCATTACGAGATCCCCGCAATAATATGCCGATTGGTTATAATCCTGAACGGTTACACTTGTTTTCAACAGATCTGTGTAATTTTCCCTCAGATACATCGCAAGATCTTTTTGCAATTCAAGGACAGTTTGGTACCGTTTTAACGGGTCTTTCTCCAAGCATTTCATTATGACGGATTCGATGGGTTGTGCATCAGAAACTATCTCATTGGGACGCTGTGGATCTTTAGTCGCGATATTCACTGCAATCTCTACGACACTGTCCCCTCGGAATGGCAACACACCGGTACAAAGTTCGTACAAAATTACACCCAATTGCCATATGTCCGTCCGTTCATCCTTGTGTTTACTATTGATCTGTTCCGGTGCTGCATAATACGGAGTGAATGACGTAGTAGTAGTCGAGGTTGATTCCGAAACAACTTTCGATAATCCCCAATCAGAGATTTTCGGTATACCGTTTTTCAGGAGGATATTCTGCGGTTTGAGATCCCGGTGAATAATGGAACGGGAATGGGTGAACTTCAAACCCTCACAGACATTGAAAATGATCCATGCCGCTTCCTCACACTCAACCGGCTTTTTCATTTCCGCAAGCGAACCATCACAGAGTTCCATTTCGAAGTACGGCATGGGCATGATGTTGTAGTCAAACACTCTGACGATATTGCTGTGTTCGAGTTTTGTCCAGTTCTGCATCTCGGCAATGAATGATTTACCGGTGGATGCATCAAGGGAAATCGGGATTTTTACTGCGACGTATTTCCCGTCTTTTCTCTTTGCCTTGAACACCCGGGCAAAGCCACCTTTCCCGATGAATTCCGATTCGGTATACCGGTCGGAGAGTTCCTGCGGGAGCTGTTTCGGTGTAACCGGTTTGGGAGTGAACGGAGAAACCGGACTTTGCGGTGACAGAGTAATGCTCTCTTTTACCGGAATTGTTTCTTTCTTTTCAAAGAGCTCAGAGGATATTTGCTGTTTTTTGGTGTCCCGCACCTTCGCATCTCTGGCCTCCCGGATCTTTTTCACAATTACATTTTTCAGTTCCGGTGTGAGTGTGAATCCTTCCAGTTCCAAAAACGAATAGAATTTATTGATTGAATCAAGGGGGTCCAGTTGGTTTTGAACGAGTCGGTCGATATGGGGTTGGATTTTATTGAGGGTATCTTCCGTCACTCGTTCTATCGAGTATGTATTTTGCGGACGATCTATTGTAGGTGTTTTTTGTAATTGTTCTGTAGGAGGAGAGGGAGAATCTCGTTTAATTAATTTAAATCCAATTAGTCCGACCACTCCAATGATAACAATGATTCCGATTATTAAGATGGCAGAGTCGTTTTTTCCTGAACCTGATGAAGATGAGGTTGATTCACTATACGATGATGTTTGAGTCGGATATGTTGTTGGACGTGTTGTGGGAAACGGGGTAGGAGTGAGGGTTGGAGTTGAGGGATTTACGATTTTAAATCTTTGAATAACTACCCCATTGGTATTAAGTGGCTTCCCGTTTGGGGCAGCGAAGACAGTATATTCTCCCACTGTAATCATCTTTCCCGCACCCGGAGTATCCTCACATCCGGCGGTCCAATAGTTTTCATTCCCATTTCCCTGTACTACATCCACGTACCCAACAGACAAAATTCCGTCCTCTGTGATGTCCCCTTTGTTGTCAATCCATTGGTAATACTTATATTCAGCCCATGAATGACCCCATACTTCATTAACACGTCCACCTACTGGAATATTCGTGGTTCCCCTCACACAAAATGTTGATCCCAAAGGAGTATCGGGAATAGGATCTATAGTCACCCAATAAGCACAAGTATGAAAAACAAAAAAAATATTTAAGAATATAATTATTAAAATTATTTTTCGTTTGTTGAGGGGATTTATTGATAAATTTTTAAAGGTTTGGTAATTGTGTAGGATTGCACCAACGCCGTTATCCATTCTGTGATCGTTCATGGTCTCCCGCCGCGTAATCCGTATTGGGAAATTATCGGGATGGAGGATAAAGGTTGTTATCGGCACGGAGGATAAAGGTTGTGAACTTGGGAGGGGTGAATTGGTAATGGTTGTTGTGAGCTGGTTGATTCGTTTTGTTGAGCGGGGCGGCGGATTTTTTAAGTTATATCTCGCCATGGAATATCCTGATGTTGCTTATTTATCGAGTCCGGGACATTTTTAGGGGCTTCTCCAATCACTTCAATCGCGCTTCTGATCGCATGAGCAAAATAATAGCGTGGATGAGATTATCGAATGTCCGGTCTTTCGATATTTTCTCTCAAAAATTCTGGTTTAAAAATTTCTTACCGGTACTTCGCCTGTTCCAGCATACAATCCATCAAAACCAGTGCCAGCATCGCTTCAGCCACCGGCACGATCCGGGGAACAATGCAGGGATCATGCCGCCCGGAAATCGCAATTTCCACTTCGTTTCCGTGAATGTCCCGGGTCATCTGGGGTTTTGCAATAGATGGTGTCGGTTTCACTGCAATCCGGACGACGATTTCCTGCCCGGATGAGATGCCCCCAAGGATGCCTCCGGCGTGGTTGCTGCGAAATCCGGTTGCGGTCATCGGATCATTGTTCTCGCTCCCGAACTTCCCTGCCACGAGAAATCCGTCGCCAATTTCCACACCTTTCACCGCGCCGATACCCATCATGGCGCCGGCGATCAATGCATCCAGTTTGCCAAAGACCGGATCACCCAGTCCCGCTGGACACCCGGAAACCACGATCTCTGCTATTCCCCCCAACGAATCGCCGGCGTTTTTTGCGGCGAGGATCTCCTGTTCGATCTCTTCAGGTGATGACCTGCCATGCACTTCCCGTATCATTCCCGTGATGGTGATGCCATGTGCTCTCAGATATTTCATTGCGACAGCACCGGCAGCGACGCGCCCGAGCGTTTCCCTGCCCGAACTCCTGCCGCCGCCCCGGTGATCTCGGATATGATATTTTTCCTGGTACGTGAAATCCGCGTGACCCGGGCGGAACACATCCCGGAGCGCGTCATAATCCTTCGAATGCATATCCTCATTTTCGACCAGCATCGCGATGGGTGCACCGGTGGTTTTTCCAAGAAATATCCCGGAAAGAATCTTAATCCGGTCAGGCTCCCTGCGGGCTGATGTGAGCGGAGACGTCCCCGGGCGGCGCCGGTCAAGCATCGGCTGGATGTCCTCTTGTGAGAGTTCCATATTTGACGGGCACCCGTCAATCACAACCCCGACTGCGTTCCCGTGGCTCTCGCCAAACGTGGTGATCCTGAAATTTCTGCCAAACGTATTCATGGTACCAGTTCCCTCACGATTGACTCCGGCACATCGATGCCAAAGAAGATGTAGAACTGTTCGCGTGCCTGCTGGACAAATACTTCGGTGCCGGTGATTGTCTCGCACCCAATCCTCCGGGCATCTTCGATGAGTGGGGTCACCGGCGGAGTATAGACAAGATCAAACACGGTCATCTCCTTTTTGAGCTGGTCGGGCTTAAGCGGGCTCCGGGTATCCGGCTGCATGCCGAGCGGTGTTGCATTCACGACGACATCGGGTTTGATGGTGTCGAATGCATCCCACAGAGCCCATGCGCACCCGAACCGTTCTGCAAGTTCCTGTGCTTTTTCCGGTGTCCGGTTCAGGATCGTGACGTTCATGTCAAGGTCCACGAGCGCATACGCAGCAGCGCGGGCGACACCCCCGGCACCTAAGATCACTGCCTTTGCACCTTTTTTTGCTACAAGCGGTTTTCGTATCCCGAGCCAGTCCGTGTTGTACCCGGTCGCAAATCCTCCGGAGAACAGAACGGTATTCACGGCTCCGATCTGCTGGGCTGCGTGTTCGTCGATCTCGTCAAGATATCCTATCACATCGTGTTTGAACGGGATGGTGACTGAAAGCCCTTTTGCATCTACTGCCCGTGCGACGTCCATAATCTCGTCCAGCTCCGGGTCTTCAAACCACGTGTAATGGTAGTTGAGCCGGTAGCGTTCGAACAGGGCATTGAACAACCGGGGGCTCTGGCTGTGGGCGCAGGGATACCCGGCAATGCCGAGGATTCGCGTCTGCGGGTCACGGTCCGGGGAAGTGAGGATCGTTTCGAGCACTGAAAGTGCCGGCCGGGGAATTCGCCCGGTCTTAAAAAATGCGAGAGCTGTTGTCCGCTGTTTTTCTGATGAGACACCGTTTTTGAGGAGCTGGATCACGCGTGCCGCTGCGACATCCGGTGTTGTCTCTGACGTATCGATACAGAAGTCCGCAGAAGCCCGGTAGGCATGACGCCTCTGGTCCCGGAGTTCGGCAATTTCCTGCCGCAAGGGAAATGCCGTGAGCGGAGGACGCGGCTTTTTTGCCAGGCGTTGTTCGATCGTGTCGATATCTGCCGACAAAAGAATGCAGACGCTGCCCGATCGGAGGTGCTCCATGTTCACCGGGTCGATTACTGCCCCGCCCCCGGTGCTGACGACCACGTCCCGGGCGGGAAGCGTGGCAATGACGTCGCGTTCCCATACCCTGAACCGCTCTTCCCCGTCCTCATGGAAGATATCGGGAATGGATCGTCCGCTCGTCTGTTCGATCAGTGCGTCCGTGTCGATGAACGGGAGGTCCAGCTGCCGTGCTACACGTATCCCGATCTCTGTTTTTCCGGTTCCCCGGAAACCGGTGAATACAA
>Ga0315282_10008078_pt1 | contig 17096 bp, 19 predicted proteins | sample YL17G07_20_MG_FD_203693 | JGI IMG/M metagenome (GOLD analysis project Ga0315282, IMG submission 203693) | Sediment microbial communities from Yellowstone Lake, YNP, Wyoming, USA - YL17G07_20 | ecosystem: Environmental > Aquatic > Freshwater > Lake > Sediment | place: USA: Wyoming | collected...
AAGAACTGTAGAAGAGAATAGTGGCGTCAGTATTAGTTCCCACAGGCCATCGTGAAAGAGGTTCAGCTTTTGTTCGACCTCTATGATGATAGAAAACTCGCAAAGATCAAAACACGCTTTCCAATCTTGGAACGCGACATTGTTCTCGATGCTGGTTGCGGGCCTGGATACAGAACTCTCGAAGCTGCGTCAATTTGTTTTGCGGTAGTTGCTGTTGATCACAGCAAGTTCTGTCTAGGTGAGCTGGAGCGAAAGCTTCACGCAGTTCCGCATTATGGGCCGAGAACACACGTTGTGCTCGCAGATATACAGCACCTCCCTTTCAGAGATGGATCATTCACGAAGGTTATCTGTACAGATGCGCTTGAGCACGTTGATCATGATCGCATAGCTGTGAAAGAGTTCAAGCGCACGCTGATTACGAACGGTCTTCTTTACGTGGCGGTTCCGGCCCGAGGCGCGGAAGAGTTCCTTTGCCACCTGGACAGGACTCAACTTTGGAGGAGAGGGCATGTCAGAACATATGATTTGGAAGCTTTGCCAGCACTTCTCCGTTCAGAAGGTTTTCAGGTCTTCTGCACCGAGCGTTCCGGATTCTTCAGAGCTCTATATCATTTAGCTCAGATTCTCTTGGGAGTGACGATAGAGAGAGAGACAGGGGCACCGCTACGGTCTAGGAAAGCCAATACGTTTTTCTTCCGAGTCTGGCGTGTAGCAAAGCCATTATATCGATCGAGAATCGGAATGGCCATCGACAAATCCGGAGCATCCCTCCTGGCGAGAGCGCTCGAAATCTACGCCAAGAAGATCGGCTAGCCATTACTATCAAGCCTTAGCAATACGTCAGGTGGCCGCGCATGGTAGGCGTCTCTCGAAGGGGGAGGAAACGCTAGCCGGCCGGCTTCATGCAACAATCCCGGATGCAAGAATTACTACAAAAAGCGAATTATCGATTATGAGAATACCTACGTCTGCGTGCAATCGCAGCTACCGCGACAACGATACCCAATGCTAGAGCAGCACATAATAGAAGACTGAGATTCGAGAAACGTACACCCCCAACATCAGTCATGGTTCCAGTGGTTGAAGATCGTTGGCTGGTTGAGGTGGTTGCGGTGGTTGGAGTAGGTACGGATGATGCATTTCTCACGCGTAACTCGCTTCTGACATCTTCAGGTGGCACCCGGCCATTGTGAAAAGCATTCCCAACTATGACATACGTCCCAACTTTGTCGGCAAGATATTGAACCTTCACCTTGAATGGTTGCTCTGTTGAATTCCAGAGCCAGTCTGGAGATCTGATAGCAGGCAGCTTCACAGTGTCTGGAGGATACACTGTGATTGCAAAAATGTGAAACCTACAACTGTCTAGCTTTGACCATTCCAGTGATATTGTAGCGGCTTCGCCTATGATGATGTCAGGCTTGTCGATTGAGATTGTGAAAGAGGCTTCAGATACGGCTTGGGAACTGAGTACCGAGAATAGGATCACTCCGGCAAATACTCTTCTAATCATGCAGGTGCTCCTTTCTCCAGTCCTCAAATGTCGCCCCAGCCACTGGAAATGAGTTACCTGCATGCTAACCTCGTATCCTTCGTATAAATTGTGCACCTGTCAGATCGATACTGTGAAGTCTATGTAAGTTGAACTGCGCGTTGCTGACCCAGCTGAAAGGCACACGCTAACCCTCGGAGTATGACTTTCACTTCTTCCTGCTGATCACATACAAATTCGTTTGAAGCAACAAAGGGAACCGTCGAAAATCCAAATGCTTCATTATATATCTCAAAGGCCGGTAGCGCTTCAGTTTGTTAAGCGTAAACTCGTTAACCGTATTCATCCGAGCAAACTCCACTTCAAACCCATGCTTCTTCAATCTCTCTCTTAGCTGTCTTGGAGTATGAAGTGATTGATGTACTTGCCGCCACTTCATTAACTTTTGTGACAGTGTTTCAAAAACAGCATTGAAGTACTTGTTAGGCGTCTGAAACAAATAATATCCACCACTTCGAATGACACGATGAGCTTCACTTAGGCATTGGTCCACTTCTGCGATATGCTCAAGCAAGTCAAAACTCAGGACCAGATCAAACATTTCATTGGCAAAAGGCAACTCCTCCGCCGCTCCGACCCTAAGATCAACATCGCCGTACTTTTCCAGACCGTGGGCAATTGCCTCTTGCGAAATATCTATACCAACAACCGCGTGTCCAAGTCTGGTCAGTTCAAATACAATAGTTTCTACTCCGCAGCCGACTTCCAAGGTCTTGCGTTTACTCCACAAAAGCCCTGTTTCTTTCAGGAACTGTAGATTCGTCTGCAAGTTGCCATACTGATCCTTACCTTTGCTAAGCCCCTCCCGCCAAATTCTGTCATAAAGCTCCTGCTGTTTTCTAAGCCGTTCATCCATCAAGCACACCATTCCCGGCCTTTGTTTGCGAATACCTTTTCACCCAAAAAACATCCCTAGTTTTTGAACGATGCGTCTAGGGAGAGAGAGGAAAACCGCGGTCTGTTCGCCATGACAAGAGGCGAGCACGCGCTTCCACCCTCCGGCGCAGCATCATGCCTTCTCAGCAACCATCTGATATATCTCCATTACTCGCTTTGCCACTGAGGCCCATGTGTGGGTCTTCACCGCCCTCTCGCGCACCTGCGACGCCAGTGTGCCCGCAAACTTCTCGTCACCTAGAAGCTTCACTAGGCATTGAGCGAGGCTTATCTCATCTGCCATCTTTGCATAGATCCCACATTCGCCTAGTATGTACCTGTTCACAGGATGATCGAACGCCACTGTTGGCAAACCTGATGCCATGTAGTTATAGACTTTGCCGTTCCCTTCTGACTGCAATGAGATCTTTGGAGCAACAGCGATATCTCCCAAGCAAAGATACTGCGGAGCATCATTGTAGTTTATTTTACCTGTAAAGGTGACTCTCTCTAAGATGCCGAGAGCTCTAGCCATTCTTGCATAGCGCTCACTATTAGGATAACCCATTACAAGAAAATGAACATTGTCATAATGGCTCAACACATGAGGAATAGCCCGCATTAGACAACAAGTACCTTGACCCCTGCTGAGAAGACCAAGATAGACCACCACCTTCCTACTCTGTGGTATTCCAAGTTTCTCCTTCAAATCAGACACATAATACTTTGGTCGAAAACGCTCTGTATCAACGCCTTCACCGACCAAGAAGACCTTTCGCCTATCGACCCCCATAACCGTGATAATTCGTTCCACGTTCACAGGTGAGCTCGCAATGATTGCGTCAGCTTGCCTATCAAGAAAACTCTCCAGTGTATGCCATAGCTTATACTCGAGTCCCTTCTTCGTCACAAAGTTGTGCGCAACCATCTCATCAGTGAGGCTTCCGTGAGCGTCGAACACTAGGGGAATCTTCTTGAATACCCGCATCAAAGATGATATTGCCAGGCCCTCGTGCAGACTGGCGTGAGCAATGTCGTAACTTCGAGATGCAATTCCACATAGCGATGTACCCGCCAGCAGACCGTCCAGCAGGATTTTGCGATACGTTGGGCCTGGTGGTAAGTCCACGTACCAAGGGATGCGGGGCGACCGAACAATTTGTATGCCAGGAACAGAGCGCCCCAAGGGATAAGTATACACGGTAACGCGATTTCCCAGAGACTGGAGTGATCTTGAAATTTCAAGTATCCTCATCGGTGTCCCTCGGTCTTCAAAGAAGGGAACAGGCGCCATCATCATCACCTTGTACATGTCTTCACCTGTAGCCAGAAGCTTCAACGAACAGCTGACATCGCCATGACCAGAGATAGGCGGACACCGAATTTCCTGGCTTCACTGAGTTCTCGCTATCTAAAGATTTCAATTTGTCGATCTCACTGAATATGCCAAAGTAACATTAACAGATCTGTTAACACCAGACTCCGAAGGCTGTCGTCGTAGAGTGCCTGTAACCTAGTGAAGATCGCAGACTTCTCTGCTCCTTGCTCGGTTATGTTCCGAATAGCCTTGGTGGGACAAGATTTCTTCGATTTCGTAGAAGACCTTGTCTTTTGCTTCGATCTGGTACCGGGTCATCATTTCTCCAATTAGACCAATTACCGCTGACTGCATCCCCATGAGAATCATCAGAACTGCAAGTAGCAGGAGAGGACGTTCTCCGATAGGGATGCTGTAGAATAGTCTTAGCACTGCTAGGTATAGCGCCAATGCAAATCCCGTGATACCGACGACGAAACCGAAGAGTCCGAAGATATGCATCGGCCTAGAAAGATATCGCTCCAGAAGATATGCCGTGATGAGATCAATGAGCCCTCTGAAGATTCTCCCTAATCCATACTTTGACTTTCCATGCCTTCGTGGATGATGAGACACCGGCACTTCGGTCACCTTAAATCCTCTCCAAGCAATCAATGCCGGCAAGAATCTGTGAAGCTCCCCATAGACATGTACTCCAGACACAGCAATTCTCTTGTAGGCACGCATCGTGCATCCAAAGTCGTGGATCATAGTCCCGGATAATCTTCTAGCCATCCAGTTTGAAATTGCTGATGGTACTCTCCTTGAGAAGAAAGAGTCTTTTCGGTCCCTACGCCATCCACAGACTACATCGTATCCCTCATTCAGCTTTTCGAGTAGCTTGAGTATATCGTCTGGACTGTTTTGCAGGTCACCATCCATCGAGATAATGATGTCGCCAGATGCATAGCGGAAGCCGGCCGTTAGCGCGGCAGACTGTCCGAATCTCTTACGAAACCTTATGACAGCGACGCGGTCATCCAGTCTATGGAGGTCTCTCAGCACAGTGGCCGTACCGTCAGTGCTTCCATCGTCGACGAACACAATTCTGTAGTCTTCAGAGATCTTTGACATCACTTTGCTGATCGACGCATAGAGCTCCTGAAGATTTTGCTCCTCATTGAGTACAGGTATAACAACAGAGTATTCCAGTTGCGTTCAGCTCCCAGTCTGAAACGCTCTGTACCAGTTGACAAAGCTCCTCAGGCCATCCTTCAGTCTTGTTTGGGGATTAAACCCTATCAGCCTGCGAGCTTTCTCTATGTTGGCGTGGGTATCAGTGACATCTCCTGCTTTGGCTGGTTCGAAGCGACAACTTTCAAGGAATTCTTTTCCAGTCACTTCGGAAAGTGTACCCACAAGGCTGAGTAAGCTCAAGCGATGACCTGAGCCGAGGTTGAAGACCTCGTACCGACTGAGCTCAGCCTCGGCTGCGCTCAACGTGCCGTCTACGATGTCGCCTACATAAGTCAAGTCTCGAGTTTGTTTTCCATCGCCAAAAATCGTAATAGGCCGGTTGTTCTCCAGTTCTTGCAAGAATAGTCTGACAGCCATGTCCGGCCTCTGTCGCGGACCGTAGACTGTGAAGTACCTTAGAACTGTGATTCTCATCCCGTATAATTCCGAGTAGGTCCGGCATACTTCCTCCGCCGCAAGTTTGCTTACTCCGTATGGGCTTACAGGATTCGTAGAGCCGTGTTCTGCGACAGGTAACTTGTTCGGGTTACCGTAGACTGAGCTACTCGAAGCAAATACTATCTTCGTCACATCTACCTTTCTCCCAGCTTCTAGCACGGACGCCGTGCCTTCAACATTCACGCGTATGACTGCCTCTGCGTTTTCCATTGAGTGTCTAACACCAGGCTGGGCAGCGAGATGAATAATCACGTCTGCTGGTTTAGCTGATTCACTCAGGCTTGCGCGGTCAAGAATATCCGACTTGATGAAACGATACAGCGGATTTCGTAAGTTGGCCTCCACATTTGCCTCCTTCCCCTGATAGTAGGGTGATAAGTTATCGTAGCAGATGACGCGACTTCCTTTAGCCAGAAGCGAGTCAGCAAGGTTTGATCCTATGAAACCTGCTCCACCCGTGATCAGAACGCACTGCTCAGTCAGTCGCATAGCATAATGCTCCCTATCCGAGTAACTTCTCTTGGCGGATTTACCCAATCCGCATGTTCGTTCTCTTAAGTTTTAATCAGATCGGGCAGCAGCGAAGCTTCGGGTGTCCGCAGCTTACCTCCATCCGACCCAGAACAGTGATACTCAAGAAGAAAAAACAATCCCATAGAATGGAAACCAAGTCGTCATTCAATATTGCCACTTTCAGCCATCACGCTTCATTTGCGTTGTGATCTTCCTTCGGTTCTATTATACGCTGTTATCGCTGGTTTTGCTCCCAAGCCCTATCGCAGCGAAATGTAGGTTCTCCGAATATTTCACCGGGTCATAGATCCGCCTAGCATCTATGAGGACAGGTGTTCTCATCCTCGACAGAAACTCTTCGGGCTTGATCTTTCTGAATTCCTCCCATTCGGTAAGGAGTATGATGCAGTCGGCCCCCTCCAAGCATTTTGTCGCAGATGCTGCGTACAATACTTCTGGAAGAATCCTCATTGCGTTCTTCATGGCTTCTGGATCATACGCCGTAATCTTTGAGCCTGCTTTCTTGAGTCGTCGGATCAGCTTTATCGATGGAGCCTCACGTACTTCATCTGTACCAGGCTTGAATGCTAAACCGAGCACCCCAATCCGTTTATCCTTCAACGTCTTAAGCGTTCTTCTCGCCAATTCATACACTCTTTGGCATTGGTTCTCATTAACTTCTGAAACGGCCTTCAGAAGAGTTTCGCCATATCCAATCCGTTTGGCGAAAGCTGCAAGCGCCCTGAGATCTTTGGGAAGACAGGATCCTCCGAAGCCGGCTCCTGCATTGATGAAGTGGGGGCCGATTCTCGGATCCATTCCAATCGCCTTCGCAACCGAAACGACATCCGCGCCCGGTATGCGTTCGCATATGTTTCCTATCGTGTTTATGAAGCTGATTTTGGTGGCCAGGAACGCATTATTCGCATATTTGGTCAATTCGGCGGTACCGGGGTTCATGCAGACTATTGGAACTTTCTCATCGATGAACCCCTTGTAGAGATATTTGAGCTCGTCGCCGGATCGCCTGTCGCACTCACCAATGATAATGAGATGTGGATGAAAGATGTCGTAAACTGCATTACCCTCTCTCAGGAACTCGGGATTCACACAGAGTCCGAGCGTTCTTCCTAGACTCTTCCTCGAAAACTTCTCGACTACGGGCTGCACGACAGATTCAGTTGTTCCAGGTATGACTGTACTTGAGACGACGACCAAGTGATACCCATCTTTTCCCCTCAACGCTCGACCGACGTCACTCGCAACTGCCCTCACAGACCTGAGGTCAATACCTCCGCTACGTAGTCCTGGCGTACCCACAGTTATGAACGTGATGTCTGAATCTAATACCGCGTCTTCGGTATGAGTCACACAACTCAAAGAGCCTTTTCTGATTGCTTTTGTTAACAGATCCTGAAGACCTGGCTCGTAGATTGGTGATTTTCCGGAGTTGATCATTTGAACCTTCTTTGTGTCCACGTCAGCGCCAATCGCCTTGTGGCCTTTGCTTGCAAAGCATGATGCGAGTGATAGCCCGACGCGACCTAACCCCACAAACGAGAGTCGCAATGATGCTCCCTCTCTCTACTAGCTATCGCAAAGCTACTTATTTGTTGGGCATCGATATGAATCAGAAACCATATGGGAGTGGTTGCGGGTTGTTCGATGGGCTTGTGAGAAAAGCGGTCATACCGGCGGCAGGCCTAGGTACTAGGCTCCTATCGGCCACCAAAGAGCTACCAAAGGAAATGCTTCCCGTCTTCTCTTTCAACACAAACGGAAAGCGTTGCATGAAGCCTCTCCTTGAATGCGTCTTCGAGCAGCTTTATGACGTTGGGCTTCGAGAGTTTTGCTTCGTAATCGGCAGAGGTAAGCGAGCGATCGAGGACCACTTCACTCCAGACTGTGGTTATCTGAGATTCTTGAGAGAAAGGGGCGTCAACACAGCAAACTTGGAGGAATTCTACGACAAGCTGAGCAACTCAACGATCATATGGGCTAACCAGCCTGAGCCGAAAGGATTCGGAGACGCTGTGTTGAAGGCGCAAAGACTCGTGGGCGAAGAGACTTTCATAGTTAACGCCGGCGATACACTCATCATCTCCCGTAACGGTTTGCACTTCGACCGTCTGGTCGAAAACCACCGTCTTCTCCAAGCTCACGCCACCTTCATCGTGCACGAGGTAAAGAACCCCAGTCAGCACGGCATCGTGAATATTGCTGACAAGCACGGCGACGCCTACAGCGTCAAACTTGCCATCGAGAAACCGGACTGCCCTCCTTCCAACCTGGCGATAATACCCATTTATGTCTTCCACCCAATAGTCTTTGAAGCTCTTGCCCAAATCAAGCCCGGCAAAGGCGGAGAGGTTCAGCTGACAGACGCGATCCAGACTCTTATTGATTGGAAAAAGAAAGTCTACGCAATCAAGCTCCAACCCGGCGAGATAAGATTCGACGTGGGAACTCCGGAAACATATTGGGAGGCCCTGAGCCTATCCTTTCAAGAAAACCGCGGGACCTATTACCTATGAGCCAAACTAATACGACACTTTTCCATGTTTTCAGCTTTGCCATTCCCTTATAGCATTATGTTTCTTGGGTGGCAAGCAGAGAAAATATCGTATATGGACTCGTACCGCTTCCGCAGCGGCATTCCCCCACACCTACCCTTCTCAATCACGCTGTAGACGAACTAATGCCGCCAGAAACTGGCGCGTGTTTCCAAGCTTTCAGTCTAGGGTTCTTTCACCTAGTTCTTGGGATATAGCCTAGCTGCTTGAGGCGCTCGCGTATCCTTGTTTCCTCCTCCTCAAGGAGGGGTTTGAACCTGCCTCTCAGGGCTGAGTGACTTGCGTTGGCAAGGTGCATATACATGCGAGCCATTTTGAGCATTTCTTGCGTCAGATCAGGTTTGTCTTGAACGATGTTGTGCTTTCCTTCTGGGTCACTGGTGTAGTCGGCTAGCCTGAGCTCCGTTGACGCCTCCAGCGGAGAAACGCCGCATTCTCTGTCTCCTATGTCATCTCTCCTACACAATAGTTGGAAGGGTCCCTTCACTACAGAGATTTGGCCCTCCATCTCGGAAAAGATTTGCCGATCTCTAGTGTTTTGGTTTGACAATACGTAGTCAAATAGCGACAAGCGGCCGGCCGTAGAGCAATCATATCCTATAGCGTGGAGCACTGTGGGCATTATGTCTAGAGCGCTAACTGGGCGTGTGACCCTTAGACCAGAGTAGCGGTTCTGTGGCATCTTCATTATGAGTGGTATTCGTATCTGATCGAGTGTTAATGACAACCCGTGGAAAAAAAAAGACATTATTCTCTCCCATTGCTTCACCGTGGTCCGATGCAACTACTAGCATGCTAGTATCCCACATTCCTAGCTCTTGGAGCTTCTCAGTCAGAGTACCTACCAAGGAGTCGACATACCTGATGCAGGTGTCATATTGAGACACGTAATGTTTCGCATCTTTTTGATAGTCAATTAGCCGTCCAGAGCTGTCACGAATAGGCTTCAATACTTGATACTGCGGAATCCCGCCAAGCAGACCATCAGGCACACACTCTAGGAGTCTTGATTCCGGTCCCGAATCATCGTCTGCATAGATTGAACCCCAAGGCTCCAGAGGAACGTATGGTCCGTGAACATCCATATAGTGCATCCACAGGAATAGATTGTTCTCCGTATTGTGTGCCAGCCAGTGGAGCGCCGCCTCAGTAGTTTTGAGACCATTTCGCTTCAAGACATCTGGTCTGTTGAGTTCCGGCTCGCAGCAGCTATCATCATAGTGTTTGAAACCTGACTCCAATCCAACACCTCTCCTGAGAACTATTGTGCTTACGAATGCCGCTGTTCTGAATCGGATTTCGTTCAATATCTCGGGCAGAGTTCCGATTAGAGCAGGGCCGAAGAGCGCGTCACCATTTGTGAACCCGATGGCGTGGAAGCTCGGATATTTCGAAGTCATGATAGATGTGTGAGCGGGCGCAGTATAGGAAATGGGTGAAAAGGCCCCCTCAAACACTACCCCCTGCTGTGCTAGTCTGTCCATGACTGGCGTCGTATTTCTCTTGTAGCCACAGGTGCAGACATGATCGGCCCGCAAAGAATCGACAGTTATGAGGATTATTTGATGAGGAAAGACCTGATCTTCTGGTGTAACGGCCGGCCGTAATGGTCGCCGATTCGTTGAAGACAACTACGACATCAAGCTATACGCAGAGCAGTTCAGTGAAGTGCTTAGAAAGGCAGCATCCTAGGATTCTCTGGCACTTGTATTGGTCGGTCCCCGAGCTACTACTGACTTGCAAGCGATAACGAGCGTGCATCTCTCTTGGAGCTGTCAGGCCCATATCCATTCGTCCCCGAGAGTCAGAGTCGGTAGCCAAGCCTCGGCGCCACGTCACCTGTAATGTCTTTGATATCGTCCAGCTGATCGGCCGTCAGAATGGAAGCATACTGCCCCACAGACTTCGCCTCTATGCCCCGCGAGAGCCGTCCCTCGCGTATTGGGTCGCCCGATGAATCCAGATCCCTATGTAACACGCTCTCCGGAGCGACCAAGGTGTTTTCCCACTCTAGGCCCAAGAACTCTACCACGCGATGCATTACTAGCTCAGGTTGCTGACAGAGCTCCTCGTAGCGCACCACTAGCAAAGGAAGTCTCTTCGCTTGATACTCGAAGAGACTCTCTGTCTTGTACTTCCAATACAGTGCACCCGCCGCCACACGATGGTCGTGAGCTAGTATCACGTAGGTGAGTTCTTTCGCGTACTTGTCGCGGAAATCACTATATTGCATGGCCTTGTGTGCCAGGATAGGACGGCCTGCAACGTCAATCCAGACTCCCCCTGGCACCTTGTATCTTAGCATGGAGCAGACTACGTCCCTAGGATCACGAAGCATGAATATTAGCGGTTGGGAATCGTAGAAACGCGTAGCTTTTCCTGGATAGTCTGGATCGGTCGGTAGATCTGAAAGCACATCCCATTCAAGTTGTTCCGTCCAGCGAGGAATCTTGAATCCGACGTATGATTTTGCGCTGTACTTTTTCAGGACCACCTTCAGCTTGGCAGGATTCGCCAGCACCTTGTAGGCTGAATTCTCGTCCATGCAGACGACTTGGCTATGCGACTCCATGATATGCCGCATCAGGGTAGTTCCTGATCGCTGACAGCCAATGATCAGGAACACTACTGTCGAAGAGTCACTCATGTTCTCAGTCTGCAAGTCAGTGGGACCATACATTAATCTTATGGTGGGTACGACTAGACTTGTCAATGGCGCGCATACGCTCAGCAGACATGTGCACGTAGCCGCCTATTACGGGTTATCCTGAGCGCTGATTCGGCATGGGGACAATGAGTCTAGTCAAGGTAGTCGAACACTATCAATTATGGCCGGCCGTAGAGGGAGAAACGACTCTTCACAGATCCGCCAGACTCGGGAAACTATTGGGTCTAAAAGACCTGTATGTGAAGAATGAAGGAGAGAACCCCACAGGCTCTTTCAAAGACAGGGGCATGACTCTGGGAGTATCAAAAGCAGTCGAGGTTGGCGCGAAAAAAGTGGCTTGTGCCTCAACAGGGAACATCTCTGCCTCACTTGCAGGCCGGCCGTCAATCCGTATAGGATTGAGGGGCAGAAGACTCTTGCCTATGAGATCTGGGATCAGCTAGGAGGTACGGTTCCGGACAAAATCATTGTTCCTGTGGGAAATGCAGGGAACATAAGCGCAATCTGGAAAGGATACCAAGATCTCAGTCAACTTGGACTCATCTCAGGTCTCCCAAGGATGATTGGCATACAAGCGGAAGGAGCGTCTCCCATAGTTGAAGCGTTCAGAAGAGGACTCTGCAGAATCGACCCGGTTCCAAACCTGGAGACTGTTGCCACAGCGATAAGGATTGGTTCACCGGCAAGCTGGAAGAAAGCTTTGAGGGCAGTCAAAGGCTCAGGGGGACTCATGGAGACCGTTAACGATGAAGAGATCTTGGAAGCTCAAAAACTTCTGGCGAGGCTTGAGGAAATCTTCGTGGAGCCGGCCAGCGCCTCCAGCATCGCAGGTCTCAAGAAGCTCGTGGAGGCCGGAGTGATTGGAAACGACGAGAAGGTCATATGCGTCACCACTGGACACGGCCTGAAAGATCCGGAAATTGTTCAACGCATCTTTGAGAAACCAATCACAGTGAAGTCGAATCAGAACTCTCTCGAGAGAGCGCTGGGCTTGAATCGTTGAGTGGCCGGAAAGATGAGGATTATCATGATAGGTTTCGGAACGGTTGGTCAAAATCTTGCCAAGATCCTCGAGTCAAAGAAGAAGCAACTGCTGAGAGAATTTGGATTCCACCCAAGGATCGTTGCAGTGGTCGACACAACTGGAGCTATGATAGATCCCAAAGGTCTCGACTCGAACAGAACCCTAGCAGTGAAGCAGGCAAAAGGCTCAGTTGCTCAAGACCCCGAACTCGGTCGCTTAGGAATGGATGCGCAAGAAGTGATAGAGAGAGTCGAAGCCGAAGTTGTCCTGGAGTTGACGCCAACCAGAATAGTGGACGGTGAACCTGCGCTATCGCACATTAAGGCCGCTCTGAGAAGCCGAAGACACGTGATCACAACGAACAAGGCTCCCCTGGCAATCGCAATGCCCTCACTGATGGAGATGGCTTCCTACAACAAGGCTCTCCTGAAGTTCAGCGGCACGGTCGGCGGAGGGACACCTATCTTGGACTTTGCAAGAAAATGCCTCAACGGCAATAGAATCAAGTCTGTTCGAGCCGCCGGCCGGCCGGCTGGGCTAGTGTCCTCGGTAGGGTAAAGGACAGGATTGCTCCTGTCCCTTCCACATCGAACAGTGCTTGAAGTTTTCCCTCACACTGCTCTCCGAGATGCTTCACCAAGCTGCATTCGGCTTGCCTTAGCTGCTTGGTAGAGCCTACTCTGAAGCATTTCGAGGGTTCGTGTACCTCTTACCCCTTTCAAGGGGAATGGGCTCCTCCACTGCTTAGAGTAGGCTTGCGTCAAGTGAGGGCCTTCTCTCTAACGGGGTTATGCTGTCCCCGTCTTCACCGATACTACTGCCCTCTCCGACTCCAGACGCCACTTCACCTGCCCCTTCGCATGCGCTTATAGGCACGGTTACCAAAGCCGACGCTTCGGATGACGTCTGGTCTCCCGAGTTACCCTCCGTGGCTTTCCCTGCATGCCACCGCTGCAACACCGGGGAAGCGATACCAAGATGTGGATTACGCATGGTATCGTAGCAGCCTTCGCTCATTGACGGCTGTCTCGGCCTTCCCATCATGGACCTCTCGGTGCCACATCGCGTTCGCTTACGCTGCGGCCTGCAGGTTCGCTCACATGACAGCTTCAGCCAGCGCATCGCTACGCTAACTGTGCCAGAAGCTATCTGGGTGAATCCACCTTTCCCAGAACCGAACTTACATCGGCTAGTCACAGAGATTCCTCGGCGCGCCATCGACCTTATCCGTCTTAACTTTCGCTTCAGCTATGGCTTTCGTCCTGTAAGGATTCGACAGCTTGACAGGTACGTGGTTCTCCTCCAGCAGATCGAAGAGTCTAGTCCAGTAGTTCGCTGAGGATTCTACCACCGCCTGGAAAGATCCGTAATATCCAGTCCTATCAATTAGCTGCAGTATTCCTTCACGATCATTTCTGAATCTCCCCTCATCTAGAAGACAACCGTTCTCATCTACGATCGCTGCTTGGAGAGACTGTTTATGCACGTCTATTCCAACATAGTTCAGTTTCACTTCATCTCCTCTCGGGTTGGCCTGAACTTGCGGCAGACTCCTATCCGCTCGCAATGGAGTATTCATAGAGCCGCGTCACCATACGGGTTCATTCTAGCGCCCGACCGTCAATGGTCAGCTTCTTGCAGAACCCGGCCAACCACAAGAGAATATAGTTAAAGCAGCTCTTTCATCTCTTCTGGCGCGCTGCGGACCCATCGATGTGCTGTGCAAGACATTTGGATGGAGGATTTCTAGATCCGTCCAGTTGAATGTCGCGCTTGATCGAGTCCATGACAAGTTGCTCAATAACGGGCTCTTCTTTGTAGCACGGGTGGGTGGTGACGCGGAAGCTGATGGAAGCACGTGCTAAGATCCGAATCAAGCCCCTTTTGGCTTTCAAAATCAGAGATATTTGTGGCGAAGACTAATGTCTAGCCACTTTCATAATCGAGGAGCTGCTAGTCTCACATCCTTCCTATTGGAGCACAACGCGCATTGCTCAAGAGCAAGGTATTGCTCGATCATACTGGCGGCGTCTGATGGAGGGTCGCAGCATGAAATATTCCCGCAATAACACTTGGGATAAGGCGATTTTTGAGGATGTCACTCAACACAACGAGTATGGTGTTGATGACTTTAGCGGCCTTGACGTGGTAATCGATATCGACGGCCATAGCTCGCGCGGCTTCACAAAAGGAACAACAATTATCGCATTCAATCTTGGTAGAAACGCTTGAGCAATTCTGATATGAGATTCAAGTCCACCACTTTGATTGTTGGGACCATTGATGATCAGACGGCCAGAGTCGCACTTATGTACATCCGGCATTGTGTGAGTCTTCAGGTACGAATCCCCCCTCAATCAGATATTCCAGTACTTCTCGAGCGTTATGCTCAGGCGCATGACCCACTGTGTCTAAGACGATTTCAGGCGCTATGGGCTCTTCGTATGGATCATCGATACCTGTCACACCTTTGATCTCCCCCCTCCGTGCTCGTGCGTACAACATCTTGCTATCACGCTGCTCACATATCCCCAGCGGAGTCCTCACGTATACCAAGACAAAACGATCATCTCCAACCATTGCTCGGACCTGATTCCGCGCTGCTCGGTATGGGCTAACGGCTGCACAGATTGCCACTCCGTGGTGTTTGAGAATTTCCGCGGCCACGAAACCAATCCTCAGAATGTTCGTGTCTCTGTCCTCTTTGCTGAAGCCGAGTCCCTTTGACAGGTGCGTTCGAACAACATCACCGTCGAGCAATGTCACATGCAAACCTCGTTCCATCAAGAGATCGGTCAGGATCTCGGCGATGGTAGTTTTGCCTGAGCTTGGAAGCCCAGTAAACCATACGCAAAACCCCCGACGATATCGCGGTGGATAGACCTCGTACAGAATGGAGGCCACCTCTGGTCGAGTGAACCATGACGGCAGAGACTCGCCGTTGGGTAGATATCGTGTTCGGACTTCAGTTCCGGATATTTGACAGAAAACCTGATCTTTTGGTAGACGATTCTTCTCTTCAAAGCAATCCTTGTCTGGAAGATAGACCAACTCGTCAAATGGCACCATTCTCACACCGGTCTCTTCTTGAAGAGAAGCCAACAAACGTTGAGCCTCATAGGGATCGTAGAAAGGTTGACCCTTGCTATCGCGACCTGGGGCGGCGTGATCTCGTCCCACAATCAAATGGCTTGCTCCGTAGTTGCGGCGAACGATCGCGTGCCAAACTGCCTCACGAGGACCGGCCATGCGCATTGCTAACGGGAGCAGAGACAGCAATGTTGAAGATGGATCAAAATACTTCTCTACCAACACCTTACAGCATCGAACCCTAGTGAAGTGATCAATATCTCCTGGTTGCGTCATGCCAACAACTGGATGAATCAAACCAGTCGCGTCCAATTCGTTCACTGCCTGTTTAACCATCTCCTCGTGGATTCTATGCATAGGATTACGGGTTTGAAAAGCAACCACGCAGCTACGGCCCATTTGCTGAAGGATCTGTCGCGTCTCTCTGGGAGTCCGATACAGATCAGCAAAGTCGTAATGTCTCGGCAGTCGAATTATCTCCAAACCACCTGATACACACCATTGGCTCCAAGCTGTGAACATCTCCGCCACAAGCGGATGACGAGGATCAACCGTACCGAGCACAAGCCGGGCCTCCCGTTCCAAGCCGCGTGCAAAGATCTCCTCTATACTCATCAAAGCGACGATCTCATTCTTCGGATCTCGGAGAGCCACATGCTGTCCAACCTTGATCTCCGAGGGACTCGATGCAGAAAGGGTAATCGGTATTGGAAAGACGAGTCCGTTCGCCAATCGCATTTCAGCGAGGACCCGATCATAGTCCTTGCTGCCCATGAAGCGGTCGAGTGGAGAAAAACCTCCTATGGCCAGCAGTTCCAGGTCACACATCTCCCGCTGCGAAAGACGAATACTCGGCAGACGCCCTGCCTTCTCTAACAGCTCTTCGCTTCTTTCCTGAGAGGATGATAGATCAACCAATCGTCCTCCATATGGCGAGATGATAGCTGGTCTCCGCTCCATCTTTCTTGTCTCCGACACGTTCACTGTGTTAATGCCTCAAAAAGATTGTCTCAATGAAAGCGCGCGCGGCGGCCGGCCGTTCCCGCGGCCAACACCTAGGAAGTCGATTCTTGACACAGGAACTTGGATTTCCGACCAAGCTAGCGCGCCAACGATACTGGTTAGACAGAACCAAGTCCACATTGGGACCTGAATTAACATCAACTCCTAAGTAATGCCAGTTCGACTTTTCAAAAAGAGGACGATAACTTCCATTTATGTCACAACTACGAATATCGAGTATGCGTAGCTCACGACTCTGCAGAGGGGTTAGATATCGTGTAACCAGATCCGCCATATGTCGATAGAAGCTCTTGTGCATCAAGGCTCTCCTTGATTAGTCAGTAATACTGCGGCTAGGCGGTTCACATTTTTCCTTATATAACGTTCGCGCTTTCGGCAGTGTGTCATCTTTCGCGCGCGCTTTTCAATCCACCATTTCATGGTAAGCGTGTAGGGTTTCATTCGAGATTTCAGGAGCTTAGGGAACGGGTCAGAGAAACGGGCTCGATTCTAGTGCTGCTCTTGGTTCGATCCTCTTGATGTCGGAGATTCTATCGAAATCTTTATCAAACGATACTATGACTCGTTCGCAGTCTCTTCATCGCCTGGTACGCTACTGAATCGTCAAAGTCCAGGTTGAAGCGTTGCATGTGCTTGATGGCCTCGATTCGGTCGTGCAGCGATGAGAAGTAGGTGTGGAGGGATCTGTAGCCTAGCAGGGATGAGAGGAATAGCGATAGCTCTGATGGCCCTTTACCTTCCCTCTCCATGACGAGGACTATGCTATCGATTATGAAGTCGAC
>Ga0315282_10008079_pt1 | contig 17094 bp, 8 predicted proteins | sample YL17G07_20_MG_FD_203693 | JGI IMG/M metagenome (GOLD analysis project Ga0315282, IMG submission 203693) | Sediment microbial communities from Yellowstone Lake, YNP, Wyoming, USA - YL17G07_20 | ecosystem: Environmental > Aquatic > Freshwater > Lake > Sediment | place: USA: Wyoming | collected...
AGCCATGATCCGATCATGACGTCGGAGTTCCGAAAACCAAAGACGAACGATAACCAGCGCCGCTGCGATTAAGCCGGCATTCATTGCAATGAAAAGCAGAACGCTTATCCTGATATCCGGTGAAGGCGATGTACTCAAGAATGGTCCTTTATCTGCATTTTATGTTCTCGGCAAAAATCCTTTGGGCAAACGAACTCCCGAACCTTTTTGGATGCTTTATGATATCCAAGTCTGCGAAGCGTTGCCATACTCATAATCCATTCAAAAAATAATACATTTGCAGTTATTTTCATTTTTTATCTGGTTTCTTGATTCGATTTGATCATATAAGATATATTTCCATTCATAAAATTTAATATATTTTAAATCTTTATAAAGCAGGGAGAATAATATGGCCGGGAAATCGAAACAGACATCAACGGATTTGAAGAGATATATCGTCCCGTTAAAAGAGTTGAGATGGAAATGCCCTTCCGAGTGTTTCAAGTTTTCCACTACTCAGGATGCGAAACCCCTTGATGGAATATTAGGCCAAAAACGCGCATTGGAAGCGATTGATATCGGCCTGAATATGAACAGCCCCGGTTATAACATTTTTGTCGCGGGTCACACAGGAACGGGACGAAACAGCACCGTTAAAACCGTGCTCTCCAAAATGGATAAATCCGGTTACGAGCCGAAAGACATCGTTTGCGTAAACAATTTTAAAGAACCGTCGAGCCCGCGAATTCTCAAGCTGCCGAAAAGTTATGGAAATGCGTTGAAGAAGGAAATGAAAGAACTCGTTTCCGATCTGAAAAAGATGATCCCTTCCGCGTTGGATGCGCAGGATTACAAAGAAAAACGCGATTCTATAGTTGAAGAATATCGCGAAAAGCAAAAGGAATTGTTCAGGCGCCTTGAAAACACCATCCGCGCTGAAAGTTTTGCCATGGTGCAGGTGCAGATGGGGCCGTTTACTAGGCCGATGATTTTGCCTTTGATAGAAAATCAACCCGTACAGTTCGAACAGCTCGAGAACCTGGCCGCCAGCGGGAATTTCCCTTCTGAAACGCTCAACAAGCTTAAAGAGAAACATCAGACTTTGCGCAGCACGATGGAAGAAACGATGAAACAAGTCAGGATAATAGAGCGTGAGTTGCGCGAAACTTTGAGCAAGCTTGACCAGGATAGGGTCGAAGAGATCGTAGTAACGCTTATCTCCGAAATCAAATCAATACTTAAATGCGAACCGATAGAAAATTATCTGAACGAGGTAAAAAGCGATATTGTCCAGAACCTGGATCGATTCAAGGAAAAAGACGAAACATCTCCTCCGATCCCGATGATCCCCGGCATGCCGCCTCAGACCGAAGATGACCGATTTGTAGATTATGAGGTGAATGTTTTAGTAGATAATACAAACACGGAAGGCCGACCTGTCATCTTTGAAACCACTCCTAATTATAAAAACCTGTTCGGAACGATTGAAAAGACAATCAACCGGACCGGGCAATGGATTACCGATTTCACAAAGATTCGCTCCGGAAGCATTGTGAAGGCGGACGGCGGCTTTTTGGTTTTCAATCTCATGGATGCGATCACAGAGCCTGGCGTCTGGAAAACGCTAAAACGCTCGCTGAAAAACCGCCAGCTTGAAATCGAATCGTGGGATGCGTTTTATTTTTTCCAGATCTCCGGCATGAAGCCCGAGCCCATCGATATTAATGTGAAGATCATTGTTTTCGGCGAAGTGTATCTATACAACCTCTTATATTCGTTGGATGAGGATTTTCAGAAAATTTTTAAAATTCGCGCCGATTTCGATTCGGTGATGACAAAAGACGAAGAAATGGTGCGGCGCTATTCCAGTTTTATCCATAAAATCGTCACTGACGAAAATCTCATGCATTTTGATCGCAGCGGCGTGATCGCATTGGTTGAAGAGGGAACGCGGCGAACCGGCACAAAAAACAAGCTATCAGCCCGATTCAGCCAGCTTGCGGATCTGGTCCGGGAAGCTACCTATCGAGCAAAGAAGAAAAAATCCAAATTGGTCAGCGCAAAGCACGTGCAAGAAGCATTGGATTATCAGCGACTCAGAAACAACTTAATCGAAGAGAAAATCCAGGAAGCCATTGAAGAAGGCAAAATACTCATCAGCGCAGAAGGCAAATCGATAGGGCAAGTCAACGGCTTGGCTGTGTATCAAGTCGGCGAATATGCCTTTGGCAAGCCCTCCCGAATTACAGCGCAAACCTCGATGGGCCGCGCAGGCATTGTCAACATCGAGCGCGAAAGCAAACTCTCCGGCAAGATACACGATAAAGGAGTATTTATTCTTTCCGGATATCTTCGCGGCCGATATGCGCAAGATAAGCCAATCAGTATTTCCGCTTCCATCACATTCGAACAAAATTACGGCGGGGTGGAAGGGGATTCCGCATCTTCGACCGAACTCTATACGCTTTTATCCGACTTGGCGCGTGTGCCTCTCAAACAAGAAATCGCCGTTACGGGCTCGGTCAATCAAAAGGGCGAGATTCAACCGATAGGCGGCGTAAATGAAAAGATTGAGGGTTTCTTCGATGTTTGCAAAGCAAAAGGTCTGAACGGCAGGCAAGGAGTATTGATTCCCGTACAGAATGTGATGGACCTCATGCTGAACGAAGAGGTCGTTGATGCATGCAAGAAAAAACAATTTACTATTTATCAAGTTTCCACAATCGATGAGGGCCTGGAGGTACTATCCGATGTACCCTCCGGAAAGCGCGGCAAAGACGGCAAATTTCCGGAAGGCACTTTCAATTATTTGGTCGATAAAAGGCTTTACGATCTTGCCATAGGCTTTAAAGATTTCGGAAAAGAGGACAACAACAACGAAGGCAAGCAAAGCAAGACCAAAGCAAAGCCGGAAGAACCGCCGAAGCCTGAGAAAAAATCCGTAAAAAAGATACAAGCTGCTTCCAGAAGCAAACGGCGAGCAGCTTCGAAAAAATAATTCGGTAAGCAGGTTTTATAGTTGAAGCGAGTTTTTAATCCAATCCGAGATGGCCTTCCATAAAGGTTCGGAACGCGCCTTGGTCAATATATCCATATGACCCGGATCAAAATCTAGGCCAAAATTTCCTTTGCCCACATTCCAAAAAGCAATCCATCGCTCTGGTACATTTTTATGGAAATTGCGTGCGGAGTAAGGCGTGCACCATAATGTGTCGCCTTTGCCGGTGACTACGAGCAAGGGTGTTTTGATATTATTTAAAACGGCGCGATAATCGATTTTCCCATCCGCCGACGTCCATGCGCTTTTATAGTAGACATTCAGAAATTGACGGAGATAACCGGCCGCTTCATCATCTGTTCCCATTTTGAGCTTTTTGGCCGGAAAGCAGCCGAACAAGTGAAACAACAACGACATGGCTGCAATTTGAAAATCCTTTTTAATGCGGTTTGTAAATTTTGGCTCATCTCGCCGCAGCCACAAATTTGAAGACACCAAGACCATGGCATCAATAGGCGCCCCAGGATTCAAACCAAGCCAGGCAGTTGCAGCGTGTGCAAACAAGCTATGCCCGATAACGATAATCTTCTTATCGGGGGCAAAGGATCTTGCAAGCTCCAGAAAAGCAGGTACATCCTTTTGAACCAGGTCGTCGTAACTCCAATTGCCCCCTTGCGAAACCGGAGTGCCGCTGTTGCCGTGTCCGCGAAGATCGGCGCCGAGCACTAAAAAACCTTGTTTGGCGAGATAAGAAAGAAATCCGGCGCCTTTCGGTCTATCCAGGCTTTTCGCATTGACCATCATTGCATGTCCGGCCAAAACAGCGGCGATCGGCTTTCCTTCAGGCCGGAAAAGATAAGCGCAAAGCTTTACTCCATCTGAGGCTTTGGTTTCTATCTGTTCTGGAAAATTATTCGCCATGGATGACTCGATCATACCCTGGACAATGCGGCATTCCATCGAGCCATTATCTCTTCACGTTTATTTTGAGGCATTGATGGCGTAAATTTGCGATCTTCGCGCCACCTTTTGCGGATTTCGCCTTTGTCTTTCCACATACCGATAGCCAAACCCGCCAGCAATGCGGCGCCCAAACCCGTTGTTTCAAACATCTTCGGGCGGACAATGGGCACGCCCAATACATCCGCTTGAAACTGCATTAGCAGATTATTTACGCAAGCGCCGCCATCCACCTTGAGTTTGGACAGCTTCCGACCGGAATCGTCCTCCATAGCGCGAACAATATCCACTTGAGCAAGCGCAATGCCTTCCAGGGCGGCTCGAGCGATGTGCGCCTTTGTCGTGCCGCGCGTGATGCCCCAAATAACGCCTCGCGCTTCAGGATTCCAATGAGGTGCGCCAAGTCCGGCTAATGCGGGTACGAATACAACGCCGCCCGAATCCTCCACTTGAGCCGCCAATCCTTCAATATCTGCGGAAGTTTTGATCAAACCCAAACCATCCCGGATCCATTGAACCGCGGCTCCTGCAATAAACACTGACCCTTCTAAAGCATAAACGACTTCATTGCCGATTTTCCATCCTACTGTAGTCAATAACCCATGATGGCTTGCAACTGCTTCAGAGCCGGTGTTGTAAAGCAAAAAGCTGCCGGTGCCGTATGTACATTTGGCTTCGGATTGATCGAAACAGGTTTGTCCGAAAAGGGCGGCCTGTTGATCTCCTGCAATGCCGCAAACCGGTATTCCATCGGGCAGCACAGATAATCCTTTGGTATAACCATAAATTTCAGAGCTGCTGCCGACTTTCGGCAATACGGACATTGGAACTTTGAGGGCATTGCAAAGCTCTTCATCCCATTTCATCGTATTAATGTTGAACAACAAAGTACGGCTGGCGTTGGATGGATCGGTCACATGTTCGCCTCCGGTCAACCGCCAAACCAAAAAGCAATCGATGGTTCCGAATGCCGCTTTATTCGTCTTCGTAGCTTCAGCGTAGGCCGGCGCATTTTCGAAAAGCCAAGTGAGTTTTGTCCCTGAAAAATATGGGTCCAAGACAAGGCCGGTGGCTTTGCGGAATTTTTCCTCCAGATTTTTATTTTTCAAATCCTGGCAAATGGGAGCAGTCCGCCTACATTGCCATACAATGGCATTGAAGTACGGTTTTCCCGTGGCGCGATCCCAAACGACTGTGGTCTCTCTCTGGTTAGTGATACCAATCCCTGCAATTCGATTTCCGCTTACGCCGGCTTTTTCCAACGCCTGAGCTATGGTGGATTCGACGGTTTTCCAGATCACATCAGGATCATGCTCAACCCAACCGGGCTTTGGAAAAATCTGAGCGAATTCATGATATCCTTTAGCGAGAACATTCTGATTTTCATCGAAAATCAGAACAGTGGTTCCCGTGGTTCCTTCGTCAATTGCAAGAATCAAGTCGCCCATTTCGGCCTCCTTTAAATAGTACTTAGAAAAAGAGAATATAAATTATCATAGGGCATATTACGAGACTACCGTATAATTTAATCGGGTTATGGATGACGATGGACCAGCCCCTTGGCGGGTTTGATCAAACAGCGAGATAGGGGCACAGCGGTGCGCCCTTATTTCTCAAAGGAGCAAAACCATGAGTTTGAAAGTTCTCTATGCAGGCGATGGAGAAACTCTGAATTACTTGGTGACCAAGGGACTGAATTTTTATATGGCAGGCGGATATGTGGATGAATCGGGTTATCTCAAATGGGCCTTGGAGAGAGATTCCGATATCGAGGTAACCCACATCAAGCCCGGCGAGTCCTTGGAGATTTTTCCGCGCGACATAGAGAGCCTTCGTCTCTATGGAGCGGTCATTCTTTCAGATATCGGTGCGGATTCCATTTTGTTTTATATGAACCGCGATATTGCTCCGATGGGGCCGAATCGCCTGAGACTGTTGCACCAGTTCGTGGCGGAAGGAGGAGGACTGATGATGATCGGCGGGTGGTCTTCATTCGGCGGATGGGGAGGGCAGGCGCGTTGGTCGGATACTCCTGTAGAAGAAGTATTGCCCGTGATGATCAAGGATGGCGACGATCGCGTGGAGGTTCCGGAAGGCTGCACGTTTGACCGCTGGGATACAGGACATCCGATTATTAAAGATTTGCCTGTAAATGAATCCTTCGTGCTTACCGGTTATAATCGCTTCAAAGCCAAACCGGAGGCGAGAGTGCTTGCTTGGATCGACAAAGATCCGGGAATTGTAATTAGTGCTCATGGCAAGGGCCGATCCATGGCGGTTGCAACGGATTGCGCTCCTCATTGGGCCGGAACCTGGCTGAATTGGCCGGGTTACAATCAGTTTTGGATTAAAAGCGTAAAGTGGCTGGCAGGCAAAATTTAGATATGCTCAAATGGACGTTTTTTCACCTCAATTTGTGTTGACTTACTGAAGGCGTTATTTTAGTAAGTACCATAATCTTCTATCCACTATTAATCGGTTGAACAAGGATTTGTAATGGCGGAATCAGCATCAAACAACAGTGGCCATCCTCCAGGTTTGTATCTTCTTTTTACCGTGGAGATGTGGGAACGCTTTTCCTACTATGGAATGCGGGCGATCTTGGTTCTTTATATGGTCAAATCGCTGGCTTTCAATACGGAAAAAGCCGGATCCATATATGGTTGGTATACGGGTCTTGTTTATCTCACTCCCATGATCGGCGGCTACTTGGCGGATCGATATCTGGGGGCGCGCAAATGTATTACCATCGGCGCAATTTTGATGGCTATCGGTGAATTCTCCCTGATGATTCCTTCAATGCCGTTCTTTTATTCGGCTTTGCTTTTTCTCATTATCGGAAACGGCTTTTTTAAACCAAACATATCCACAACAGTCGGGAAACTTTACGCTCAGAATGATCCGAGGCGAGATGGGGCGTTCACAATTTTTTATATGGGAATCAATCTGGGCGCATTCTTCTCTCCCCTGATTTGCGGCACGCTGGGTGAAAAAATCGGTTGGAAATACGGCTTTTGCGCTGCGGGTATCGGAATGATTGCCGGCTTGCTTACCCTGCTTTGGGGCCAAAATAAATATTTGGGCGATGCCGGAAAGCATCCGGGTATGCAAGTCAGCAAAGATCAGAAGCAGGAACCCTTGACTCGCGAGGAGAAACAACGGATCGCAGTGATTTTCATTCTGGCTTTCTTTGTCATTTTCTTTTGGGCGTCGTTCGAGCAGGCCGGAAGTTCATTGACATTGTTTGCAGAAAAATCCACTGATCGAGTGATCTCAATAGTAAATTGGGAATTTCCTGCGAGCTGGTTCCAATCGGTAAATCCATTGCTGATTTTCGCCCTCGCGCCTTTATTTTCCATGTTGTGGCTTAAGTTGGCTAAAGCCGGCCGCGAACCCTCGACCCCGTTGAAAATGGCGACCGGCCTTGGTTTGCTCACGTTGGGTATGCTTGTGATGGTAGCTGCCGCCAAAATGGTAGACACTACCGGCAACCGCGTCGGCTTATTCTGGTTAATGGGGTGCTATTTGCTTTGCACGCTCGGAGAATTATGCCTATCGCCCATAGGACTTTCTTTGGTCACCAAATTGTCGCCGATTCGATTTGGGTCTCTTTTGATGGGAATCTGGTTCGGGTCAAATTTCCTGGCCAATCTGATTGCCGGGTTGTTTGCGGGACAATATGATTCAATGTCCAAAACCATATTCTTCATGATTCCGGTTGCAACTGCCGGCAGCGCGACAATAGTTCTGTTGCTTCTGGTCAAATCGTTGAGAAAATGGATGCACGGAGTGCACTGAGAAAAGAGAAGCGATAGATCGTTTGATTTTCTGCTTCTGCCTTCTAAATGAAAAAAATCAGCTACGGTATGACATTCATAAAAAATGACTTTTAATCGTTACCGGATTATGAAGAAAAAAAACTAATTTTTCTTCATCTCCCCTTCAATTTCATTTATTGTTTTTGGAATACCTGAACCCAAAACACGACAGCTATTGTTTGTGATGAGTATATTATCTTCAATACGGATTCCGCCAAAATTACGATACCGGCTCAATAAAGAATAATTAATGAAGGCCTCATGCTTTTTCTCGGATTCCCATAGATCTATCAATGGCGGGATAAAATAGATACCCGGCTCTACAGTGATCACAAAGCCTGGTTCAAGCTTTCTTGCAAGGCGCAAAAATGACAAGCCGAATTGAGCGGATCTCGTTTCTCCCGGTGCATAGCCGACAGCATCACCGAGGTCCTCCATGTCGTGCACATCCAGTCCAAGCATGTGACCTATGCCGTGCGGGAAAAACAAAGCATGAGCTCCTTGATCGACTGCTTCTTGGATATCGCCTTTCATCAATCCCACTTCTTTCAGACCGGCTGTTATGGTTCGAGCTGCCAGAAGGTGGAGATCGCGGTTCGTCTTTTGCGGCGAAGCAGCGGAAATCACCGCGAGTTGAGCATCGAGAACTATTTGATATATCTCCTTTTGCTGCAGTGTAAATTGTCCGGATACTGGAAAAGCTCTTGTTATATCTGAAGCATAAAAATGAGGGGACTCAGCTCCGGCGTCGATGACAAGAATGTCGCCTTCTTTCATGATATTCCCATAATAATTGTTGTGCAGTACTTCTCCGTGTATTGAAACAATCGGCAAAAAAGCCTGAGCACAATTTTTTGATAAAGCAACGCCTTGAATAAGACCCGCGATTTCAGCTTCTATTTTTCCGGGTTTTATATTTTGCAAAGCCGTTTGATACATTAATTTGCTTACTGTAAGCGCATCCTCGATTTCCGCCGCTTCGTCATCCGTCTTGATGGAACGCTGGCGAGAAATTGCATAAATCAGCTCCTCTGAAGCGCCGCTAGGTACTTTTGCGATTGGCATATCCAGATATGCGGCCAGTTTAAAAGTCTGCTCAGCGCGATACGGCGGTAAATAATGAATTGTTTCGCCATGCGAAATCAAATCACTCAGTACTTTTGACAGAAGTAAAATATCTTCAGCCCTAGAAATGCCCGCCGCTTCTGCATTTTGAGACAATGTAGAGCGGGGCCCGGTCCAAATGATGTCATCCATAGTGTCGATAGTTCCAAAGAGAATTTCTTGGCCGTTTGATAATAGTACGAGGGCCGTATTCGGCAGATTTATCCCCGTGTAGTAAAGAAAATGAGAATCCTGGCGAAACGGATATGCATTGGCCAAGTAATTGCGAGACGCTTCGTTAAGCCCGAGCAATAAGATAGCGCCGTTTTTAATATTTTTTCGAAGCTCTTTTCGACGATCACTATATGTTTTCGAGTTCATGGTCTTTCATGGTCCTTTCATTTGCCGCCAATATTGAAGCTGTTTTGTATCATATCTTCAAAATAAATGTGGCGATCTCCCACGGGCTTAAAGATGCTTCCATGCGGTTATGTAATATTTTTTCTTCTTGATAAATAATATCCTCGGTCAAAGAGATTCGCAGCGCTTTTTTGATTTTAACCTCCGGTTGAATAATGAGCTTTGCGCCTTTTCCGGAGGCATCGAATGCCCTGATTAGAAGATCATCCGAATCTTGCGCTTTTTTGATTACCTCGCAGACGGCATCGCCATCCACATGCAAAAGTTCAACAGGCGCATTCAATTTGCCTTCATGGCCGGCCTCCAAATGCAAAATCACAGGAGATGCAAATTGCCTTGCAATCTTTGTCAACTGGTCGTATTGCGGCGCGCCTTGTGTCGGAATCAATCGATAATGAAAAACGTGTTCGCCGAGATCCCATGCGTCAGAAGGGGTTTTATGACGAGCATGGACTTTCAAAAGATCAAGAAGATTCGGCAACCCCGGTTTAAAAGGAATGCCCGAGCTTGCATATTCGCGAAGGATGATCCAGTGATATTGACCCATTGCTATCTCGATCAGATTGATGCCTTCCCACGTGAGCCTCAAGCCCTGCTTAAGATTTTGAAATAAGCCATGCAAATTCTTTCTTAAAAATTTACCGAAACCGATCGGCCGAACGGATACGGATCGCATCAGGCCAAGCGCCAAACCTTTTTGGTCGTAGACGACAGAGGGTATACCCTGATTGACGATTGCCAATCCCATTTTTTCTGAGAATACTCCAGCCCAGCCTTGGCATGCCCAATGACCCGGTTCGCGTTTGGTGGCGTGAAAAGGAGTTTCGCAGATGAAATCGCCGGAAAAAGCGAGGGGAAACCAGGCGAGAATTCTGCGATCCCGATTTTTTAATATCACCTTGGTTTCAACATCCAGCCAACCATACCCATGAATGAGGGAATAGCGCGTGGTCGCTTCACAGGAAGGAAAATCGGCTTTAACCTGCGCGATGGAACGCAGAGGACCGGATTCGAGTAAGATGGCTTTTCCATTTGGCGCTCCTGTCTCCTCATCGCCTGTCATAGCGACGGTCCACAAGTTGCCAAAGTCATAGAGAACGCGGATTCCGGACGGTTTGACATCTTCCGGATCGAAAATTTCCAGGTTGGATTTGATATTAAAAAGACTGATCAATCCTCGCGAGTCAAAAATTGCCCGCAGGTTTTCATCTTCCAAAATGATATGGTCGTGAATTCGGGGTTGCTGCCGGACTGTTTTGCTTTTTGTCTGGCGGAGCTCGATTTTATCTATGCTAAGGCTTTTCAAGTTGATTTGTGCGACCAAACCTTGCCGTGTCCCTTGATATGTCAGAGGTTGGCCGTTGCCGTCGACAGGCATTTTTCCTTGAGCGATGCTCCAAGGGATTGTTACAAGTTCTTTACGGGACCATGGAAGCGGATTAATCAATAGCACTTGTTTTTGGGATCCAACGGTATTGACCTTTTCTGCAATGGTTGAAATGCAATGGATAAGTCCCGCATTTATATTTTTCTCTGCTGATTCCGCTCTCGCAAAAGCCTCTTTCATCGCCGGATCGATTGGGGTGCCGTTAATTGTGTCGTGAAAATTATTTTTAATCAATTGATGCCATGTTTCGTTGATTTTTTGGGATGGATATTCATTCCCTTGCAGCCAGGCTACAGCGCTTAGCCTTTCCCAGTCCAAAGTCTTATATTCAAGGCGCCTGGCGACTTGCTTGATCTTATGGCGCGATTCATAACCACCTGAATGGATCGGATTTATTTCATTGAGACGTATAGGGAGGCTTGACCGATAATTTTTCAGTTCTGCAAAAAATTGCGAGGGAGTAGAGAGATTTACCGGAGGAGTTTTTTGTGAGTCATTCCACTTTGCGACAAATTCGATCCAAGAAATTGAAGGTTTTTGAAAATCAAATCCCATGGGAATCATTTGAATGGGCGAAGGATTGTGTCGGCCTTCATATTCAAGCCGGGCTTTCATCTCTCGAAAATGGTACTTGATATTCCAGTCGGTTCTCGGAAAAACGGGCAGCATGCCCGCATATGTGGCGACAAACCAAAACGAATAAACTTGGGTGCCATCCGGGGCTTCCCAAATAAATGCAGAGGGATCTTTATCTGTAAAAGGATCCAGTCCCCGCGAAAAAACATAAGAGTCAAGACCGCTTTTTGCCATGATCTGGGGCAATTGCGGCGGATGTCCAAAAGTATCCAGACCCCATCCGACTCTGGGTGCAAAATCGAAGTTTTCAAACCACCATCTATTACCCAGCAGGAAATTTCTGACCAGCGCTTCGCCTGTGGGAAGATTATGATCCGGCGCAGAAATTGTCGCTCCGACGGGCTCCACTCTTCCTTGCCGAACGAAATTTTTCAGCATATTAAAAGCAGTGGGATCTTCACGAAGCAGAGGAATGACGCTGTAAGCCTGATCTAACACATAGGTAAAAGTCGGATATCGTTCAAGCAATTCCACAGCTTTCCTGCAGATGGCCAAACAGTCTTTTGCATAGTCGCTTTCGGTTTTCCACCATTCAAGATCACTGTGAAAATGGCAAATAGCATGCACTTTTTGAATTTTCATGTACTCATTATCCCCATTAGTATTTACTCATCAATAGATTTTCATACGACTTCGCTATCAAACATAAGGCATTCGCTACATGCTTTTAATAGAACTATATATCGTATAAAAGCTTCCAGCCTTCGCAGCCGAAGCGGCTGCTATGGCGGAGTAGGCTCGTCGTTATGATAGCGACCCCGCTTCGCCAAAGCGCTACGCGGCGGCGAGCGTAGCCGTCATTGATTTATGTCATTATAAAACTCTATCTATGACGGCGGAGTCGTATCACATTCGCGAGTTTTCCGGCAAACTCGCTGCACATATCCCATAAAAAACCATAGATCGAGTAATGATAGGGAAATGACGTTGGCGTGGCAAGAAGGAACAAACTCATGTTCTTTTTATGAGATCACCAAGAAAGATCAATAATATATGACGAAAGTCACTGATAGTGGCGAATGAGGTTCTTTATCTAAGAATGATCGATAAAAACAAGCCATACTTCTTGCAGACTTGATGATTCTATTGTAAAAAATCGTCTTGGCGATGGAGTCCGCCTTAACCGCGGTATTAGCCCGCTGATGACGCCTACCGAATAATTGAATATCGCAATAAAAAAGGAAGTGACGAAGAAATGAATTCGCCTGAAGGAGTTATTCATTCTGTTGAAAAGATCTGCGATTCATTTCATATTGATGCTCTGTTGCCGCAGATAAGAGCCTGCAAGGATTCCTTAAAAGAAGAGGGAATTGTCAATGTAGTTGTGCTGGGAAGGTTTAAAGCAGGAAAAAGTTCATTTTTAAACAGTATTATTGGTCGAGATATAATTCCGGTAGATGTCCTCCCTACAACGAATGTTGTGACACAAATATATTATGGAGATACGGATTGCGCCATCGTTCATTTTATTTCTGGTCAAGTGAAAAAAATTTCCTTTACTCAGTTGACGGAATTTGTCACTGAAAAGAACAATCCCTCCAATGCAAAACAAATTTCAGAGGTTATTATGAAATTATCTTCTCTTCAGCGATTTCAAGGCATTAAATTTTTCGACACTCCTGGTCTAGGCAGCATATTTGTTCATAATGACAACTCTTCAATGGAGCTGCTTCCCAAAGTCGGTGCAGCTATCATCGTCGTCAGTGTTGATTCTCCTTTATCCGAAAATGATATGCTTTTAATAAAAGAGCTTGCCAAATATACGCCTGAAGTAATCATTCTCCTTACAAAAGCGGATTTGGTTTCTGAAAGTCAATTGGAAGAAATTATGGGATTTGTTCAAGAGCAACTTGTAAAACATTTCAATGAGAACATAAACATATTCCCTTTTTCGATCCGACGATCATTTGAATCTTATCGTAGGCATATTCAGGAATATATACTTCGACATATTGCACAAAGGCATGAAGAGGAATCCGATAAAATTTTGCAACATAAGATCCGTTCTGTAATTTCATCATGCAAAGAGTATCTGATGCTGGCGCGACAAGCGGCTTTTTCAACTGAAATGGCAAAAGCGGAGTTGATCGAACTTTTACGCCTGGAAAGGCAGAATCTCAAATCGATCGATCATGAAATGTCGCTATTGGCCATTCATTTCAAAACATGGGTGCGCACAGCAGCAGATGAACAATTTCAGCAATTTCGGCAGCATATTTTGGCTCATCTGAAAAAAGACCTTCATCAAAATATGAAGCAATGGAAGGGTAATCTTTTAAAGACGACTCACGACTTTGAAAAATGGATCAAGATATCTCTGGCAAAGGAACAAGAATTTCTTTTTTTTGAAGGCGGCGAGGTGCTATTAAGTTACATTTCAAAAGCGCAATCAAGTTTTACACGCATTGTAAGGGCTTTTCAGGATAGACTTTCCCAGCATATCGAAAAGGCCTTGAGAACATCATTTACCGGAGCCCATTTTCAACCGACAATCGCCCCGCCGACAAAGCCGGATATTCGGATAAGCAAAGTGTTCGATATGAACGTTGACCTGCTATGGTTTTTGATTCCAATGAGTATTTTTCGCCCTTTGATTTACCGCCACTTTATGAAAATGCTCCCATGGGAAGTAGAGAAAAATCTTTACAGGTTATCGGCCCAATGGGCTGAAGCGATCAACAATTCAATTGAGAATCTGGCCCGGCAATCTCAAGATTTTATTGAGAAAGAACTGGCCACTTTAGATCGACTTTTGGCAAGCACTGATGAACATATGACGCAAATTCAAAGTGCATTATGTGAGTTGGAAAGTCTTTCGTGAATGATCAAAATATATCTTAATATATGTATGATTTACTTTATCCCTTATAAAACGTTCGCTCAATCATCTCTTGTTTCATCCCCGGCGAAAGATCGTTGAAGTAAGCGCTGTAGCCGGAAACACGAACAAGCAGCCACGGATGGCTGTTTGGATCCTTCATTGCCTCCAAGAGAACTGCGGGATCGAGTACATTTATTTGGACCTGCATGCCGCCTTTTGCAAAGTAACCTTGAATCAAGCCTGCAAGGGCATTCACTCCGGAGGCCCCCTCCAATGAAGACCGATCGATCTTCAAATTCATGTTGATTCCATTGCGCGCAAGGTTGACCAGATCCAAACTGCCTGCGGAGTTTAATGCAGCAGTCGGACCATATCGATCACAACCATTGGCAGGCGATAGTCCGCTTGCAAGAGTACGGCCTGCATATCTTCCGGATGGCAGCGCACCGGTCGTTTCGCCGAATGCCTTGTGTGCGGTGACTGAATAAAATCCCGCCAAATATCGTCCACCTCTGGTATTCATATAATTGGAAAGTTCGTTTGCAAATATCTCCATTACAAGATTCGCATAACGATCCGCCTTAGGGTCATCGTTGCCGTATTTGGGCGCTCTTAGCAGGTGACCGCGAAGATAATCATAGCCTTTGAAATCATTTTTCAAGGCATCGATCAGTGTCCGTATGTCGCATATGTGGTCCTTGAATACGACTTCTTCAATTGCAGCAATGCTATCGGCCACATCAGCAATACCGACGCCTTGGATACCGCTGCTGTTATATTTTGCTCCTCCGGAGTTTGCATCGACGCCTGATTCCACGCATCCTTTCAAAAACATCGAGGTTAGCGGAGTGGGATGGAAGAGAGCGTTGGCTTTTTCGATTGCCTGCAGATCGTTGATCAGCATCTTTACCAAATGACTGACCTGGATTTTGAAAAGCTTGATGATATCTTCGACAAATTTGCATTCATTCGGATGGAATGTCTTTGCTCCGCCTTGTTTCAACCCCAAAGCCCATTCAAGACATAAGGCCAGATTCATAAGAGCGGCATCTGTGGACCCGAAAGTCGCTCCGCACACCACAGGTTCAACGCATCCGACCGGAGAATAATCCAAAGCATCTTCCCTATTCGTGCCGCGATGGATCAGCATGGGAACGACTACGTCATCGTTCATCAGAGAAGGAGCGCCCGATCCGTCTCGCAACATGGCGGCCAAGCGATTCAAATAAGGTTTAGGGCTGTTTTTATGAATGCGGGCGTGATAGTTCGGTTGCCTCATTCGCAGCAAATCCATTGCTTCAAGAAACATCCATGTCAGTTCGTTAGCGGCATCCTTACCGGACTTGTCCAAGCCGCCCACCACGGCAACTTGCCCGTTAAACATGCCGCCGTGGATTCGTGTTATGCGTCGCGAAAAAATCGGCACAATCTCGCTCATCTTCACCGTGTAGCATCCGACTAATTCTCTGGCTGTCTGATTATCTATGCGCCCTGCTTTGATGTCGGCCTTGTAGAATGGGTATAGGATCTGATCCAGCCTGCCTGGACTTACCGAATTATCCAGGCTCTCCAGGTTTAGGGCAATCTGCGCGAAGAGAATCGACTGAAATGCTTCTTGAAGCGTCGATGCGGGAAACCGAGGCGCTCGTTCGCATGTTTGCGCAATATTTTCCAATTCCGCACGTCGTTTTTCACTAATTTCACGAACGGCCGGATCGCGTGCGCAAAGCACATATGATCCTGCGAGTTCTTCGAGGCCTCTGCACGCGATCTCGATAGCAAGATAAAAGTTTTTTTGATCACGATTATTTGTGAGACGGCTTAATTTACGGGCTTCTTCGACAATTCCGGAAGTTCCAAGTCGAAGCAATTTTTCATAATCAGGAACAAAGTGCGATATTCCTCCGGTTTCGTTGATTATGTATCGCTTGGAACTCATTTGATCTGCCGCAAAACGCAAAGCTTTAACAGTCGGAAATGCTTTGAAAGCAAGAAATTTATTAAGCCAAAAGGGGAATACGCGAGCAGCAAGAATAAATTTGTCCTTCTTGCTAATCTGCAAAGGATTCACTTTTCTTTTGTCGAAAGTAAAAAGATCTTCCAAAAGAGCCAAGCCATGCAACTCGGGAAAAATCGATCCGCCCACTCTCTTTGAACTAAAACAACCCACAAGCAGCTCATCTTCGTATATCTTTGCCTGCCTCGTGCGCAGTATATGTCTAAGTGCATTGGCTTTTTGAACGATCATCGGTTCTTCATGATTCGTGAGGGTCTTAAAATATTCAGTTACGAGCAATGCGCGTTCGGTGCAAATCGAAGGATTTGAAGATTGAACTGTTTTTCTCAAACGCCAGACACGCGGCGAAAATATTTCTTCATTTCCGGATTGGGATTTTTTAAATCCGCCGTCTTCGCGGAAGACTTCAATGTTCATTTTTTTAAATAATTCAGCAGCGCTATCCAATGCCTTGGATGCTTCCTTACTATTTAATCCCAGTTTATTTTGATTCGAATCGATGCGGTCGATCTTGGCTTCGCCGCCTGCATGATATCGAAGCAATGTGATGGACGAATGTCCAAGCTTCTGTAAAAACCTTGCGGCGCCCTCCAGGCTATCGGCTGAGTCATTAAAGCCAGGCACTATCGGCATTCTGAATTGAACTTCGGCGCCTGAATCTACAAGTCGTTTGGCGTTTTCAGCAATTAGATTTCCGGCATTTCCGGTTAACTCACTATGAAGAGCTTCACCGGAAGCTTTTAAGTCGAAAAAGAAAAAGTCCGTATATGGCATCAATTTGGAGTAAGATTCCCAAGGAACTGCTCCACAAGTCTCAATAATGGTATTGATTTGTCGTTCGCGACATAAAGAAAGAAACTGAGCGACGGCCTCTGGCTGAAGCAAAGGTTCGCCGCCTGATAACGTTACACCGCCACCTGATGAATCATAATATGATTTGTCGGCTTCTAT
>Ga0315282_10008080_pt1 | contig 17092 bp, 15 predicted proteins | sample YL17G07_20_MG_FD_203693 | JGI IMG/M metagenome (GOLD analysis project Ga0315282, IMG submission 203693) | Sediment microbial communities from Yellowstone Lake, YNP, Wyoming, USA - YL17G07_20 | ecosystem: Environmental > Aquatic > Freshwater > Lake > Sediment | place: USA: Wyoming | collected...
GGCTTGTGGTCGCCAGTAGTCTACTTCGACTCAATCGGGCAGAATCCGGAAGAAATCTCAAGCTACGTTCGCAATCAAGGAAACAGCTTAATGAATACCACTAGTCTTTGACTAGTGGTAGTTTATAGGAGATATTATTTACAGTTGTAAATACATTTTACGCATTAGGGAAAATCCTTATTCTCACCTCCCACATGAGTTTAAACTTCTAAACACATTATGCCATAAGCTGCAAAACGATTAAGTAATTTAACTGTCATAGATAATACGTATGATTGTCTCCATACTGTCCGACTTCCACTTTGGCTATTCGCACAACACAGCAACGGAAGAGGACTGTTTCGACAACGCAGAAGAAGCAGTGCAGAAAGCTTTAGACTCTGACATAATTCTCATCGCAGGAGACATTTTTGATTCTAGGATGCCTAAAACTGGTGTTTGGGCCAAGGCGATAAAAATTCTCGTCAAGCCTCTGATTACAGAAGGCAAAGGAGTCAACCTATTCAGCACGACTAAAAGCATGAAGGAAATCTACAAGAGGACGCTGCAGCATACGCCTGTTGTCGCTATACACGGAACACATGAAAGGAAGGGCAGGGACGAGACGAATGCAGTTGATGCCTTGGATAATGCCGGCATACTTTTGCATCTGCACTGTGAGACTATAATTTTCGAGAAAGATGGAATAAAAGTTGCGATACACGGCATGTCCGGCGTTCCTGAGCGACAGGCTGCTGAAGTTTTGAATCAATGGAGTCCAAAACCAATAGAAGGTTGCTATAATATTCTGATGCTCCACCAGAGCATAGACCCCTTTGTCTATTCGCCGCTGGAGCCGCCTACAGTGAAGTTGGAAAACCTTCCGCGAGGATTCGACCTCATCGTGAACGGCCACATACACGGCCATGCTGAAGACAGAGCTGGAGATGCTGTTTTCATAATGCCCGGCAGCACTGTCATCACGCAGCTGGAAAAAAACGAGGCTGATTCAGAAAAAGGATTTTACAAGGTTGATGTCGGAAAGAAGATAGAATTCGTGCCGCTGGAAAAAAACAGGAAATTTTTCTACGAAGAGCTGAGGGTTGATTCCAATGCAAAAGAGAAAATAGAAAAAGTTATTGACAAAATACTTGAAAGGGAGTTTGTAAAACCGCCGACGATAAAAGTGAAGATTTTTGGCAGGGATGTGGATGTTTCCGAGCAGGATTTGAGGACTGTTGAGAAAAAGTATTCTGAAAAGGCTGTGCTTGTTCTTGCGAAAGAGTTGGAGTCGCCGGAAATGGTTGGCAAGATAGAGTTTATGAAAAATCTGCGCGAGCAGAAACTATCAGTGGAGGAGATTGGTTTGCAGTTGTTAAGGCAAAATCTGGAAGAGATGAGCTTTGAGAAAAGTTTTGACTTTGAAAATGCTTTCAGCCTCCTCAGCGAGGGTGATGTAGAGAAAGCGTTCAGCATTTTGTTGGGAGAACAGAAGACGTTGAGAATATGATAACAAAAGTCAGGCTTAAAAACTGGCGGTCGCATGAGGACTCGGAGATGAATTTCTCCAGTGGAACAAATGCGCTGATAGGGATTATGGGTAGTGGAAAATCATTGCCATATAGTGAACCCATTTTGATAAAAGAAGGAAATTATTGGGTGAAGAAAGAAATTGGAAGCATAGTCGAAAATGCACTAAAAGATTCAAAAAGAATTTTAGAAAAAAACGATTCCAAAATAACATTTGAAAATACTACAAATATTTATGTTCAATGTTTCGATACTCGCAATTTTAAAATAGTCCCTAAAAAAGTGGTTGGGTTTATTAAACACAAGTCTCCAAAAAAATTGGTTAAAATTAAAACTAGGACAGGAAGAACGGTCACATTAACAAAAAATCACTCTTTGATTTTGTTCACAAGAAATGGAATCGAATTGTCAAAACCATCGAACATAAAAATTGGAAGCTTCTTGCCGTCCACAAAACGCATTTTCCTTGAAAACTGCATGCATGAAATAGACCTTTCAGAGATACTTTCTGATTTCAGGAATACTAATCAAATTTTGAGAGGATTGGAATTAGTTGACAGCGGCATAAGCTGTCGTCTGGCGACAGAAATGACAGGGTTGCAAGAGCCGTTTGTCCTAGCTAATTGGAAAAGAAGAGAAATATATTTAGAGCCTAAACAATTGCTTGCAAAAAGCCTAGATGTGCACATCCCTCAAATTCTGCGACCAACCGAAAGTTTGGCCATAGTCATAGGAGCATATTTAGCAGAAGGCTCATGTGATTATTCTGAAGACGCATCTAGATACAGTATAAAAATAACTAATAAGAACAAAAGTTATCTTAAACTAATTAGAAGTAGTCTAAAAAATATTTTTCCAAATGTAAATAGTTCGATAATTAATGGCAATTTGCAAATTAATGGTAAGGTCGTTGCTGCATTTTTTTCAAGGCTTTTTGGCAAAACCTCTGGAGAAAAACATATTCCAAATTTTGTCTTTGGGTTTGATGACGGACTATTGCAAAAACTATTGATGATGTATTTCGAAGGTGATGGGTGGGTTTGTGGCGAGAATAATGTAGCTTGCCTTTCAAAAAGTCCTGAATTAGTTGATAATATTTCTAGCTTGTTGTCTAAATGGGGAATAATTACGACATTTAGAGAAAGAAAAATACAAGGTAAAAGATACTATGAATTAAATATATTACCAAAGCACATTCCTATTTTTGCAAAAAAAATTAAATTTTTAGATCCAAAAAAGAATAAAAAACTGCTTGAAATGTCTAAAAATATTGGCATGAGAAAAAAATGGGACGGATTAGATATAATTCCCAGTTTTTTCATAAAACCATACTTGGAATCACTTATTAAGGAATATAATATGTCATCAAGAAAAAATTCCAAGATGCGCTCATTATCGAAACAGTTTAGAATCTATAAAAAATATAAAAATATTGGTAGGGAAAAACTAGGGAAGAGCCTGGATCAGATATATAAAACTTATTCACATAAAACAACTACATTCGCTACATTAGAAAAAATTGTCAATTCCGATATATTTTTTGATGAAATAGTTGATATCAAAGAAGTAGATAAGGAATCTGAATATGTATATGATGTCAGTATCCCAGACTTAGAAAACTTTGTTGCTGGATTGGGAAATGTTATTGTACATAATAGCTCAGTAATGGATGCAATATGCTTCGCCTTCTTCGGCACTTTTCCTTCTTTGCAGTCGAAAAAATTAAAATTAGAAGACATACTGATGAAAAAACCTGTGGAGAAGGAAAAGGGTGAGGTTGAGATAACATTCGAGCTGAACAACTCTCTCTATTCAGTCAGGCGCGTTATAGAAAAAGGCAAAGGAACAAGCTACTGCGAGCTGAAGGAGAATGGCAAGATAATAGACTCGCCAAGCTCGCAGCGTGTGACAGAATCTGTGGAAAAAATTTTAAAAGTAAATTATGAATTGTTCAGCAAAGCTATCTACGCAGAGCAGAATGCTCTGGACTATTTCCTAACAATACCGAAAGGGCAGAGGATGAGGAGGATTGACGAGCTGCTGATGATCGACAAGTTCGAAAAAGCCCGTTCAAGTGCTGTGAGCCTCGCAAACAGGTTGAGTGATAGGAAGGAAGACAGGGAAAGCGCGATAAAGTTTGCTGATGTGGATTTGCTGAGAAAGAATATTTTTGACTTGAAAGGCGGGATGAAAAACCTGTTGGAGGAAAGAGTTAGTTTCGCTACGAAGCTGGAAAGTATAGCTGCTGAAAGAGCGAGACTGGAGAAAGAAGTCTCTGATCTGAGAAAAGTCAAGGATAATTTAGAGCTGCTGAAGCGCGAGCAGAGGGGGATAGAAAGCACTGTTGCAGAGACAAATAGTTTCATAAAAAACTTGGATGAAGCTATGAAGGGGAAGGACAGAGATGATTTGCAGAATAATCTTGAAACATCAAAGCAAAAGCTTGCCGAGTTGGATAGAAAATTCCGTGACAGCAGAGCTAATTACGAAAAAATATTTTCCTTGATTGCGGAGACTAAAACCAAGCTAGACTATCTGAAAAATGACAGGATAGAGAAGATGGAGAAGGAGATTGCGGAAAAGCTGCGTGTGCAGCAGGAATTGGAGCAGATGAAAGCTTTGCTCGGAGGAGATATTGCAAAGCAAATTGAGGAAAAAAGAATACTCTACGAGTCGCTGATAGAAAAACACCAGGAGATCAGGGTGAAGATGAAAAATCTCGACGATGTTGTACAGCAATTGTCTTCCTTAGGCGGAGTTTGTCCGATATGCGATTCGAAACTTACCGAGGAGAAGAAAAAGTTTTTGGTGAAGCAAAAGCAGCTGCAGATTGGTGCTTTGAAATCCATGCTTGAAGAAGTCGCAGCGCAAAAAGAAAAAAGCGAGAGAGAAATGAGGAAGATTGAGGAGGATTCTAAATCTATAGAGCTGATGGCTGTGGATGTTGGCGAGTTTGAGAATATGAGGGATGAGCTGAAAGAGCTGAAAAAAGTTTATGTGGAGATGGATGAAAGTGCAAAAGTATCTGAAAGGCAGATCGGGAAGATAAAAGCAGAATTGGAGGATACAGAGAAGGAGAAGGATGAAGCAGATGCTGTAAAGAGGCAGTTTGAGCTTTTGGTTGAAAAGTTTGAAGATTATGATTCCAAAAGAAAAAGGTTGGAGGAGCTGGTGAGAAACGGAAAGAATATCGCTGACAAGATAATTTTTGTGGAAAGCAAAATAGCCGGAAGGAATGTTGAAGAGTTGGAAAAACATTTGAGGCAAAAGTTTGCTGACGAAAGGGAGCTGGAGACAAAAATATTGAGTTCTGCCCAGATTGCTCAGGAAAAGGAAAGCAGGATAAAGGAGTGTGAGATGAAGCTTAATGATGTACTAAGACAACGTGAAGAAGTGAAGAGGCTGGAGCTGCTCGTGAAAGAGATAAAAATTTTTGCCAAGGCTTTGGAGCATACACAAATAGAGCTGCGCAGGGAGTTCGTGGAGGCTGTGAACTACTCCATGTCAAAACTTTGGACGACACTTTATCCGTACGATGATTTTGTAGGAATAAAATTGAGCGTGGACGAGGGTGATTATGTTTTGCAACTCTGCGAAAGGAGCGGGAGGTGGGCAAATGTCGAGGGCGTGGCGAGCGGTGGCGAACGTTCTATTGCTTGTCTGGCTCTAAGAATTGCATTTTCCTTGGTTTTAGCTCCACAGCTGAGAACTTTGATACTCGACGAACCGACTGCTAACCTAGATGCAGCAGCAATAGACATGCTTGCAAAAACATTGAGGGAGAGGATTTACGAATTCGTCGACCAGTGCTTCATCATAACGCACCAACCTGAGCTCGAAGAAGCTGTGACAGGCAGAGCGTACAGGCTTGAAAGGGACAAAAAGAAGGACGAGACTACAAAAGTTATTTTGTTGTCCTAGAAGGAAAACTACCAATCACGAGTTTCTGTGTTTTTTGGGCCTGTCACTTTGAGTATTTCGCTTATCGTGTCTTTAACCACTAAAGGCTTGCCCGTCACTGCCACACACGCTTTTGCCTCTTCTATTGCTTGTCTAACTGCTGCTTTGTCCATCTCTCTTAAAAGAGCGCCGTAGTTAAAATTTCTCCAAATAGGTTCTCCACTCGCAATTGGAGGTCTCTGATACCCATTTCTTTCTGGTGTTCTTCCTCTATTTGTGTATCTCATTTCCTTTGGTTCTTTCATTTCCATCACTCCTTAATAGGTTAAAAGCTAATATATAAATATTTCTATAGTTTATTACTACATAATGGTGACAATATGTCTGTGAGTTTGATGCTTTCTGATTACAGGAGGGGGCATATCGAACCCAAATGCGACGAGTGCCTTGAGCCTCTTATCGGCACGGCTAGTTATGGACCGGTGAACGGGGTTATGACTCTATTGGACTATAGGCTGCATTGCACCAACAAGAGCTGCAGCATGTTTGAACAGGAACTGTCTAAAAAAACAGAAGAATTTCTAATGGCATATATTAATGGAGTAGCATGACAATCAAATTTTTGACTGACTGCCCAGCAGTTTTCATAACAGACAAAAAGATTCTCGTAATCTCCGAGCTGCATCTAAACTTCAGCAAAACTGGAATTGGAATAAATCTAACAAATCTCTTTAAAGAAGGATTCCTGGATGAGAAATGTAAAAGGGATGAATATTTGTTTAGGTTAACAGAAAAAGGCGACCGAACAAAAAATATTCTTCAAAATTTGTCACATCAATTAAAAAATTTATGGGGAAGATTAGAGTCATTCAATTCTCTTTTAGAGAAGTTTGAACTTGGAAAAATTGAAATTGATGAAAACATGAGAATAATAACTAAGTGGTTTGAATGATAAAATTTATTACAAATTTTCCAGCACTTTTGATTGATAAACAAAAAACACTTGTTATATCAGAGCTCCACATTGGAGTAGAGTATGATTTATGGAAATCGGGAATTAAAATTCCTAAACAGATAGAAAAATTTGAAGAAATCATAGATTACTTACTCAAACTTACAAAAGCATCTACAGTCGTGATATTGGGAGATATTAAACATAAAGTACCAGGAATTTCTATACAGGAATTAAAAGATATTCCAATTTTCTTAGAAGATTTACAATCAAAGATTAAAAAAATCGTTTTAGTGCGCGGAAACCACGATACGGACTTAGAAGGACTTGTTCCTCAAGGAGTGAAAACCTATAGCAGTAGAGGCTGTAAGGTTGGAAGATATGGCTTCTTCCACGGTCATGCATGGCCATCTGAAAAACTGATGGAATGTGATTATCTTTTCATGGGTCATGTGCACCCCAGTATTGAATTTAGAGATTCCTTTGGTTTCAGATCTGTTCTTAGTGTTTGGTTAAAAGGAAAACTGAACCAAGAATTAGTTAGGAAAAAATATAAAATTAAAAAAATTGGTAAGCTGAACGTTATAGTTCTACCAACTTTTAACAGTATATTGGGCGGAGCTGCTCTAAATAGAATAGAAAAAGAAAGGCATACTGGCCCCTTGTTTGTGAATAAAATTTTTGATTTGGATAACTCAAAAATTTATCTTCTAGATGGAACTTATCTGGGAATTTTGAAAGAATTTAAAAAATAATTATTTTCTACGGATCGTTTGTCCAAGTTTTGCCTTACAAGCTTCTTCTGTATCAAAACTTTTAATGTTATCGGCCCCACAACCACTCCCACAATCATTAAAAACACATTGATTGTTTTTTATTTCCCAGAGTGGTATACAAACTGCAGGACAAAGTCTTGGTATAGTAGTTTCAGTAATTGTTGGAGATGTTCCACATTCAAATTTACACTTATTATCAACACACGTCCAATATCCGACACATTCTGGAGCAGGAAGACCTTCACAATCTTCTGGTTTTAAACATTTTACTTCTTCTTCTGTTTTAAATCTACACCCAACATTATCGTCCCATATCCTGCCTTCAGGACATGAACACTTGTCATCTTTAAATAAACCACAAGTAGACTCGCACAAATATTGAATTGGGAATTTTTCACATTTATTTTCTTTTGACCAATAATAATCTAAATCGCAAGAACATATTCCACCGTCTACACATTTTTCTATTATTCTACATTTTACTTTTCTCCAGGTACCACCTCCAGCTTCACACTCTTCTTGTGTTTTAGCTGAAGTTCCAAATTCTGGCATTTTTACACATCTATTACAAAATAGTCCGTATCCATTAGGGCATTCGCATGCCTCATAGAAAACACAATATTCACCTTTGGGTAAAGGTTTACATCGCTTCTCAGAAATCCAAGTACCACCCGATTCTTCACATTTTTCTTTGCGACTTTGAATTGCAAACTCCCTTATTCTCTCTTGTATTTCTTGAATTTCACTTGTTAACTCTTCTCTAAATCTTTCTCTCCACTCTGTTTTGTTTATAATTTGCCATCTCCCTCCGCATTTACACTTTTCTTCCTCACAAACTGGTGTATCACTTCCTAAAACCTGTGGGCAGAACAAGTGCCTACAATCAGCATCTACAGTACAATTAACTTTTCTTACCTCCTCAGTTGTTTTATTTATTCTTTCCAAAATGCTTTCTACAGCTTGCTCATGCCCTCTTATAGAAACGTTAATCGCATGCTCTATAGCTGGCCTAGCTTGCTCTGGCACTTTTGCTAGAACTTTTTCCAAAATTAGAATGTGTTTGTATGTGACATTAGAAACATACTCTGCCAAGGCAGTAATGTTTCTTCCCAGGGCTCTTGTTCTATTGCTGTCCGCTTCAAAATAGTTTTGTTCTGTCTCAAAATCCCTCAAAATTCCTCCAACATATTCAGTTTTGTTCCTTTTTATCATTTCATTCATTTCAGCCAGCCTTATATCCAAATGTTGTAGACGGATTTTTGCTCTTGCTTCAGAATCAAAAGTTATCCAGACTCTAACTTTCTCAACAAAAATTTTCACAGGGTAGAATGGACTGTCGGGAAGCGTACCGGATTCTGGCAGGTCTTCTTGAGACGTTACTGGAATTATACAAACAAGAATTAATGTTGTTAACAGAACAGCTGCAATATACAATTTCATAAAACTATTTTAACTTTCTTCTTATATATTTCTTAGACATTACTTGCTTAACAACTCTTTCTCATCCTCTCCCAACATATCCCAAACTTCTTTGAGAATCTTCATATCGCTTTCAGAAATAACAGAAAACAAAATATCGCCTTCCTTTATATGTCTCCCAACAACCGGCCCGTCAATGCTTACAGCAACCTTGTCTCCCCTCTTCGCTTCGTACACAGTCTTGCCCTCCTTCTGCATCTCTTTTATTTTTCCAATGTTTTTTCCATCTTCCTTCTCCATATTTACTCCAGACTTCAACACACCTTGCAAAACTTCTACTCCGAAAATAGCAGGGTCGTACTGCCGAAAAACAAATCCAGGTAAGAATTTAATCTTGCACGGCCTTGTCGCACTTTCCAGCTTTTCTTGAATTTCTCGCTCCTTTCTTTTCAGGCACCACTCCTTGTATTCGTCTATTATCCGATAAATCACTCCACTCTCGAAAATTTTTACTCCAAAATCTTTAGCCAAATTCTTTGCATCTTCCAAAGTCTTAACATTAAAAGCCAAAACAACTTTGCTCAAATCTTCCTTTGCGCTTTGCAACTCCATTATATCTTGCTTTGCCACATGGCCAACTTCAGCCTTTCTTATTGGAATGTTTTCTTCAGAAAGCAGTTTGATCATCGCCTCCAGGCTTCCAAGTGTGTCTGCTTTTACGATCACTCCTTCGGTCTGCCTTGTGAACTGCACCTCTTCAACTTCCTTCTGCACCTCATGCTTTGCTTTTTCCATGTCCTTTTCGCTCGTGACAGCAACTATGGGTGAACCAGATATAACGTTTTCCAATCCCGGTGCAGCGATTTTTATTCCAGCTGCTGCCACAACTTCTTCCACAGACTCAAACTCCTTTTCTATTCTTAACTCGTGCAAAGGTTGTGGTCTGAGCAAGGCTTTTATTTTCGTCACAACTGGTTGTTTGCCGCCGATAATTATATGGTCGCCTTTGTGTATGCTGCCATCGTATAGAATCACATCTATCGTCATGCCGAAACCTTTGACATCCTTCAATTCCAATACAGTCCCTCTAGCTGTCTTTGAAATCTCCAGTTTGTCCTTCAGAAAATGCTGCGAAAGGCCTGCCAGTACCATGAGCAAGTCTGCCACGCCTTCTCCTGTCGTGCCTGAGCAAGGAACGATAGCAATCTGCTTCTGGAAATTTTCTATCCTGTCGAACCGTTCGGAGTTGAATCCCCGTTCTGATAATTGTGAGACAATTTGGTATAATTTTTTTTCCACTTCATCCTTAACATCATCTCTCTGCTTTTCAAAACTTTCCAAGAAAGAGGAGTCATGCGGAGTCCATCCAGGAATTTTGTCGATTTTTGTCAGCGCAACCACAAAAGGAACCTTGAAACTTTTCAAAACTGCCAGACTTTCGTCTGTCTGCTCCTGAAAACCTTCCGTCACATCGATAACCAATATCGCTAAGTCTGAGACAGCACCGCCGCGTTTCCTTATCGTTATGAAAGCAGCATGCCCTGGCGTGTCTATCAGCAGCAGTCCTGGTATCGTTATCTCGACATGAAATCTGTCCAGCATCCCGCCGCATATCTTCTTCACAGTCTCGACAGGTATGTATGAAGCTCCTACATGTTGCGTTAACTCACCTTGTTCAGTTTTAGCAACAAAACTGCCTCGTATCTTATCTAACAAAATGGTCTTGCCGTGATTTACATGACCAGTAACTACTATTATGGGTGAGCGTATCATACCAATCACATTCTCTAATATACTTTAAATCTTACTATAAATTATTGAGAGCATGATAACTTACGAAGAGGCAGAAAGGCTCTTGGAGGAGAAGGGTTGCTCTGAAGATATTATAGAGCACTGCAAAAGGGTTTCTGAAAAGGCCGATGAAATTGCTGAAAAAATTATCGTGGGTGGCCACAATGTAAACGTCGCACTTGTCAGAATTGGTGGCGTGCTGCATGACATTGGCAGGTGCAAAACAAATGATGTAAGCCACGGCGTGGAAGGCGGAAAGATTGTGCGGGCGATGGGAGAAGAGGAGCTGGCAAGAATTGTGGAAAGACATGTTGGCGGCGGGATAAAAGATGGAGAGGTTGAAGGATTCCCAAAAAAAGATTTTTTGCCTGTCACGCTTGAAGAGAAGATTGTTTGTTATGCTGACAAGCTGATTGAAGAATTGCCTGATGGTAGTATAAAAGAAAATGAGGACGCTTCACAGGAGATAGCTAAACTGGAAAAAAAGTTTGGCAAAGAGCATGTAGTGCCGCAGAGGATGAGAAAGATACAGGAAGAGATGAAAAAACTTTTGGGAAAAGATTAATCTTCCAGTATAACAATTATATAGTGGTTTCATGTCTCTTACGCTGAACGATGTCACGCCAATTGGTTTATGTGTAGCAACACAAGACCTGTTTGACGCAAAGCGCTTCCAGACAAACTTTTGCGACAATATCATACTCCGCTTTAGGGACAGCAATCTGATGCCTAAACTTGTCAACCTAAAAAGGCAGCTGAATTCCGCTGAAATGGAGAAAAAATTTATTGAGGGGCATAAAACTGCCATAGTAAGCAACATTGATAAGATCATCTCCCTTGCTCTGTCGCGCTATGCGCAGAGTGATTTACGGCTTGTAGAAGAAATAGTTTCCAGCGGAAAAGAGCTGATTGACAAGGTTATGATGACAACGAGCTTTGGCCAGATTTCCATGTTGGAGCCGATATTCAAAACAAGAATCACACTGCCTGTCTACGAGCTGTTCATAGAGTCGATGAAAAAATCCAACATAAAGATGGTGTGAATGCTTGCAGAAGATGCGGAAAGCGAGATAAAAAAATTAAAGCTGATGAGGACAGAGATAGCCAACAAAATAAGCATGACTGCGGATTTTGAGGAGAAGGATGATTTGGAGAAGATGCTTTCACGGATGAACCAGCAGATAAAGATGCTTGAAAGGCTGAAATCTAAATAATCAACTTTGGCAAATAATTAATTGAAAACAACTAGCGTTTTCTCAGTCTATCAATTTCATGCGGGGATATAGTGTCCTCTTTGAAATTTGGGAACTTTCATAAAAAATCAAATTAGCAAATCCCACCTCCCGCACTTAGACATTCCATTTAAGTTCACAAGTTTATGTGAAAAATCTGTTCAAGCATGTGGAAGTACAGATTTGGAGTTTCAACTTCTTACATTTATTATATTGATTTTGGATTTTTTTCAATATACTTTACTATACCTTTAAATAAATTTTTTTCTCTAATAATTGTTTTTTTGCATGGTTCATCCTTCCAAATTTTAGAAATATTTTTTAATTTTTCTTGTAAAACATAACAAAATTCTAACGCTGTTATTTTTTGACCTTCCTTTAATCCTAATTGATTGAACAATCTTCTATCTATCATCATATTCCATTCTTCTTTTGAATTATAGACTTCATTATTTTTTACTATATCAGTGCATTTTCCATTTTTTAGGTATTTGCAAGGTTTACAAATATCGTCACATCCTAAAGTCAAAATAATTAAAGCCTTTTTATTATTCAATATAGCATTACCAATTTTATAAAAATCATGATTGTATTTTTTATCAGGTACAAAAACTTCAAAACCACTTCCATAAAGTTTAATTATGTCTAAAAAATGATGTGGTTTTATAATTATAGTTTTAATAAAAACACCTCTTAGATAAGTATTCGTCCTAATCTATAAATGAATTTAGGTAAAACTTCTAGCATAATGAGATGTGCCTGATGGAATTTGAATTCGTGAAATAATTGAGGGAAAATAGGCAGAGTAAGGTCGCAACTGTTGTCGAAACCGCTCTGTCCAATTCTCTTTCCTCACCTTCAAGAATTCACTATTTTTCATAACGTTGTTATAGTTTTAAATATTTCTATGCTGCAATAGATATGTATGAAACCGTTCTGCGAAGTCATCGTTGCCGATGTTATGCCTGTGATAAGGGCAGTTATAACGAAAGAGCTGATGGACACTTACAAGTTCAATCAGGTGGAGACTGCACATCTTCTTGGAGTGACGCAGCCTGCTATTTCTCAGTACCGCAGCAAGCTGCGAGGTCAGAATGTCAGGCTACTTTTATCGAATAAAAAAATTACAGCGCTCGTAAAAAATCTTGCGAAAGATATTGCAACTGGGAAGATGAAGCCGCAGAAAATACACGAAGAGCTGTGCGTCATATGCAAAAATATAAGGAAGGAGAAGATAATCTGCAAGCTGCATGGCGTTGACCATTGCTACATATGCTTTGGAAAATGCACGTGCTAAGTTTTCAGCTGAGTGTCTTCTTTTTTGCGGGAAAACTTGCTTTTTATTTTTTCTATCGCGTCTTTCAGCCTTTCTCCCACATTAGAGCCAGCTGCCTTTGTTTTTCCAAACACCATTCCAGCACCTTCAGTGACAGCAGCTCTTCCGACTGTTTGCTTCGAAGGCCAGAACAGATATGCTAACACCACGGCAGCAGCAACTCCTCCGCCTATCAAAAGATAGTTGGTTATGTTCCCAAGCAAGTTCAGCTTTTTTGCATTATCTATCTCAGTCCTTACATCATTCATCAGCGACTTTATCGTGTCAAACAAAGCGTAAGCAGAGTTGTAATCCCCAGAATTTATAAACGCCTGGGCTTCAGCTATCTTTGCTTTCAACTGGTTCAGTTTGCTTTCTGCTGCAGTAACATTCAAGCCCAAAAGCTTTGACGCATTCAAATCCGCCTCAAGCTTTGTCATATTTGCTTTGAACTGGTCTAGGCTTACATTAATCTGAGTTTTTGTAGCTTCTGTCGGCAGTACACGCAAAGTGAAATTCTTGCTCAGGCTTGCGTATTCGCTTATTACCTTGAAGGAAGTTGTATAGTCTTTTATAGTAGCATCAGCCGGCGGTGAAAATGTTACGGTAAAGTTAACAGTAGCAAGGGCTGCTGTGCTCTGCGATGTTGAAGGGCTGACAGAAAACCATGATGAATCAAGACTATCAACTGTGAGTTTTATCAGCTGAGTGTATGTAGTGTTTGTGTTCTTAACTTTAACCAAAGTAGAGTTTGTCTTTCCTTGCGTTACAATAATCAGCGAAGGATAACTTGTTATGTCGAGATAGTTAGCAGCTGTGGAAGAGCTTGATGATGAGGAGGAAGACGAGGATGAAGAGGATGTCGTAGTCGTCGTGGTGCTTGTGGAATTTGTCGAAGTTATTCTTACTATGACGCCGCTAGAGTTGAGCCAGTTATATGATGGTGTTCCTCTAAAAGTGACAGTGCAAGAGCTGCTGTTTACCGGAGCTACTACAAAATAAGTCGCAGTGCAGTTTGTTGAATATGGTGCTGGATTGAATGTTGCGCTGGCTGCTGCCGCCGGGCAGTTGTAATAAGGCGTTGTGTTTGTTATCGTCCAGCCACTGCAGCTTGATGCTGATGTTAGAGTAGCGGAAGAGTTGCTCATGGGACCATAGTTGCTGACATTGATGAATATGGTTGTGCTGGAACTGCTGCTTACTGACAGAGCAACATCGCAGCTCGAACCAAAACTGCAGCCTGTTGTGTTGGTGGACATGAAAAATCCAGAGTTGTTTACAACCACGGAATTGCTGCCCGGGTTTGTTGTAGTTGCGTTGTATGCAAAAGAATAGTTATAGTGCGACATCATTATTCTCGGCAAGTATCTTCCACCAGGCTGGTTTGCAGGTATGGTCATATTGAGATAGTAATATCCGTCATCAGCCCACGGCAGGACGGAGCTACAACTACCGCTGCAGTACAGCGGATCAGTGCCATTACCAAATGTTATGTTGCCTGTTGTGGGCATGCGTCCTGACGCTTCAGAAACGTTACCTTCCTGAAGCCATGCTGCTGTCACGTTGTTGAAACTAAGTCCAGTTATCCTCTTGCTGAGATTCGCAGTCTGTATGTAAAATTTCACTGTCACGTTTTCCGGTCTCGTGAGGTTGGAGCTGTTCAGAGCTATATTGTCGCTTCCGTCCGCAGATTTTACGTCAGCTATCACAAGGTTCAAATATTTCGTCACGTTTAGATTCATCGTTATCAGCATTTCCGAATATGGGTGGGCTGTCAGGTTAGATTCCGCATTGGTGCCGTTAATCCTTATCCATGAAGTGTATAAAGTTTCGGCGGGCAGCGAGCTGTTCATCACCATCGTTACATTGAGCAGGAAGGAATTTCTTGCAGCCACGTAACTTGTAGTGTTGTTGTAATAAAATGTCGCATTATACCCAGTGCAACTGCCTGAAGAGCAGCTCATGTTTTCCGAACTTGTGAAAGTTACGTTGAGGTCGAAATCCCCGGGGTTTGAGACGTTGAAATAAATGTTAAAGATGCTTAGGTTCACTCCATAATTTTCATTTCTTTGGTATGTCATCGTGTTCAGGGAATCATTTACAACAAGCATCGGCGTGGTGACGTTAAGTTTGATAGGTATCCTTATTCCAGTGCTCCTAACATCAAGATACTGTATGAATCCTTCATGCTCGCCGCTGATAGCTGTTGAAGGGACAGTAAAGTTGCCTTGGATGAGGTATGATGTTGTAGGTGTCAGTGTCAGTGGTATGGAATAGTTCGTTGAAAACCAGTTCGACTGGGTGTAGTACGCATATATCGTGACGTTGAAAGGTCCAACAGCGGCAGTGTTGTTCGTGACTTCAAATCTCCACACTCCTGCAGAGGATGGGATCGAAGAAGTTTCTACAAATTCCTCCTGGCTTACATTCGCAGTGCTGTATAATGGTAGTTTGTTTGCAGAAATTCCAGCCAAGCTTCCGCTCGGATAAAACACTCTGAGGGTGTAGTTAGCCCCGCCAGTCCAGTTCATCATAGTCTTCACCTTCTTTATTATCCCAGAGCTTGGAAGGAAAAGTGAAAAGTTGCTCGTGCTGCTTTCAGAGATAGTGCTGATGTTGCCGAACATTTTCACATAGTATATTTCCCTCGTCTCACTGACATTCGTGAGTGTGATGTTTCCAGTATTGCTGAGTGTTAGATTTAATGTCGTGTTCGATGTCGCATTCATTTTTCCGAAATTTATATCCACCGGCCTCTGCACAGAGGAGTTAGTGACATTCAATGTCGTGAAAAGCACTTTGCCGCTGTACGCTACAGAAGAAGTGGTGTTGTTTCCATAAACTCGTATCTCCCAAATGTTCGGCGTTGCAGTAAATTCGTCATACTTGCTGAAAAGCATCCATTCTTTGTTTGCAGATGTGTTTATCGACCTTGCTTTTACAACGGAAAAGTTGTTCAGAAGGAATATGTCAGCATCTGAAGGAGCTGTCAGGTTTATCGCAAAGCCAGTTATGTTTGCCACTTCAGTATCATTCCAAGAAGTTGCGTTGAAATAAAATGAGTGGTATGTTGTAGCATTAACAGGCAGCGTGCCGCTAAAAGTTCCTATTCCTGTGCCTTTGGCAAGAGTGTTTGAAGAAGATATCGGTATGTCAAGCCGCACTGTCATGTTAACCATCTCGCTGCTCAATGTAGCGTTTGTTATGTTGAATCGATGCGTGATGTAAGCTCCAGGAAGGCAGTTGATGCTTGAAGGCGGGGCTATAAGTGTAACATTAAGAGATGTTGAAGAGTTTAAATCAAGGACATCAGTGCTATAATTTAGTTCTGTGTTATTGTACTTGAAAACCAAAAGAGTTATAGGATTGCATCCAGTGACGCTGTTGCCCTGCGAATAGTTTTCCGCCAGCCTGGATGTAGTTTCATTCTCCACTTTCAATCCAAGCTTTGTGTATGAAGAATTCGACGCAACAAGATTTATCACACCCATGTACAAGTTTGTATAGTTGAGGTTGAGCTGCGCTACATTTGTATCGTTTTGTATTGTTACGTTAAACTGAACAATTGGGGAACTTTGAAACATTGAATAAACGCAGCTGATTCCTGCGATGGTTATAAAGACGAATAAAGCTATCAAAAGGCTTCTTTTCATCCAAGATCTCCTAAAGACTATTTCGGTTTTATATAAATTATACTTTCCTAAACAACTTTATAGATGATATGGCAGAAAGGCCGAAAGTTGGCTTGGGCGTGATTGTTGTTAGAGGAAATAAGGTTCTAGTGGGCAGAAGGCTGGCTGCTGGCGGCAAAGGGACTTGGTGCTTTCCAGGCGGGCATTTGGAATTCAACGAAGAGCTGGAAGATGGTGCTAGAAGAGAGGTCAAAGAAGAGGCTAGCATTGGTATAAAAAATGTCAAAGTTGTTGCGGTTACTAATGACATCAACAAAGAAGAAGGGACGCATTACATAACAATTTTTTTCAGGGCGGAATATGATTCCGGTGTTGTGAAAGCGAATGAACCTGATAAAATCGCGGATTTAAAATGGGTTGAGTGGGACAAATTACCAAGGTCGTTATTTTTACCGACTATAAATCTTCTAAAGCAGGGATACAACCCGTTTAAGAATTGAAAAGTTGTAAAATTATACAGCCTCTAATCTGATGAAGACTAATGGGCGGAATGATTTGATGATTAC
>Ga0315282_10008081_pt1 | contig 17092 bp, 17 predicted proteins | sample YL17G07_20_MG_FD_203693 | JGI IMG/M metagenome (GOLD analysis project Ga0315282, IMG submission 203693) | Sediment microbial communities from Yellowstone Lake, YNP, Wyoming, USA - YL17G07_20 | ecosystem: Environmental > Aquatic > Freshwater > Lake > Sediment | place: USA: Wyoming | collected...
GCTTTGTTGCCTCAAGCTTTGCTTTCTGTTTGACCTATATAAACCGGCTCCGTGGGGCTGGTCACCGCTCGGGCGCGCAGATGGCGGCGCCACTCAGGCAGCGCTCGAGCATGGCACGGGCCTCCTCGGGGCGGCGGCGGCACAGCTCGCGGGCCACCTCGCGCAGCCGGGCCCTAGTTTCCTTGAGGGCGGGCAGCGCGGCGGCGGCGGCCAGGTCGGCGGGCATCCTCATCTGGCGCACGGTCAGGGAGTCGGCCAGGCTGGCCGTCTCCTCGGGCCGGAAGTTCTCCCCCAGCCAGTGGCGCCGCTCCATCTCCTCGGGGGCCATCCGGTTGAGCACGGCCACGATGGTCATCACGTCATAATTCCGCCGGTAGGCCTCGGCGTCCTCGTTGTAGACGCCCAGGGAGGCGTTAAGGTCGGCCTGCCCCTCGACGTACTCCTCGGCCCGGCGGGCGACGTCCTCATAGGCCTGGGCGAGGGCTGCCCCGTAGCGTGAGGCCATAGTCAGGCCGCGGGGGCGCAGGGGGGCGGCATCGATTGGGGGTGCCGGGGCCTCGGGAGGGAAGAAGTCGTGGCCCGCGCCGGTGAGGGTGCAGAAGCGCTGGAGGCCGACCTCATCGAGCAGGAGGGCCTTGAGGCGCGCCTTGGCGGCGGTGAGCCCGCGCAGCCTCAATCGCTGCTCGGCGGCGATCTCGTCGCAGACGGCCCGCTCCTCCTCGAGCCTGCGGCGCTCGGCGAAGAAGTTGTCGATGATCTCCTGCTTGATCTCGAACAGGAGGCTGTTGACGTAGTCGTCGTCCACGCTCTGGTACCCCTCCCCTGCCGTCTGGTGCCTAGAGCCTAGACCAGCGCAGTGTCAGGCGCAAGAGGCGGGAGAGCCCGGGTTAGGCGGCCAGGTGGGGCCCCGCGTCGGCGTTGGGGTCAGTCTTGGCGAGCAGGGGCTCGGCCCCGGTGACCAGCCCCCCCAGGCCGATGATGGCGGCGAGCACGCCAAAGCCCACCAGGGCCGCGGCGAGGGCGCCACACCAGATAGCGGTGATCCACTTGGCGGTGAGGACGAAGATTTCAAGCCAGCTCATGGAACCCCTCCCCTTCAGGCCGGCCTGAGTGCGCGGCCGGACGCCAGAGGGACATGCAAACTCCTGGCCCTCTATACCCCCGGTAAAGCGAAAAGTTACTTCGACAGGTAGCGCTCGCGCTCGGAGAGCAGGCAGCCGCAATATTGCTGGCGGTACATGCCCAGCTCCTTGGAGCGGCGCACCCCCTCCTTCCAGCCCGCGCGCAGGTCGCGGTAGAGGAACTCGACCCCGCAGATTTCGGCCGCCCGCTCCCCCTCCTCGATTATCCAGTCGTGCTGCTGGTACTTGCTGTAGAGCAGCGTCGTGCTGAAGCGCGGGAGCATCAGCTCGGCGCACAGGCGCGCGGCATGCTCCAGGCGCACCCGGTAGCAGTAGCGGCAGCGCTCCCGCCCGGGGGCGGCCTCGTGCCCGGAGACTGAGCGCAGCCAGTCCTCGACCGGCCACCCCGGCTCGACCCGCAGGGCCAGGCCCGCCTCTTCGGCGTAAGTCTCGAGGGTGTCCAGGCGGCGCCGGTACTCGGCCAGGGGGTGGATGTTGGGGTTGTAGAAGAGGCCCACCACGCCCAGGCCCTCGGCCCGCAAGGCATCCAGGCTATAGACGGCGCACGGGGCGCAGCAGATGTGCAAGAGGAGGTCCATAGGCTTTAGAGGATAGACCGGCGCGCCCCGGCAGGCAAGGTGGCCGCCTATTGGCGTCAGGAAGGCTGCCGCAACTCACGGGCTGGCTCGCGCCTGGGCTCGGGGACGACCTGGGACCCCGCGCTACGCCCGCGCAGCCTTCGAGGCCCACGGGGGGGCGGTTATTGCCCGTGGGGGCTCCCCACCCCGGCGACCAGGGGCTTCCCATGCCCCGACCCTGTGGGATAGACTGCGCAACCGATGGGCACCTACCCCAAGGCATACGACATTATCGTCGTCGGCGGCGGCCACGCCGGCTGCGAGGCGGCCCTGGCGGCGGCGAGGCTCGGCTGCGCCACGCTGCTGCTGACCATCAACATCGACCGCATCGGCCACATGTCGTGCAACCCGGCCGTGGGCGGGCTGGCCAAGGGCCACCTGGTCAAGGAGATCGACGCCCTCGGCGGCGAGATGGCCCGCTGCGCCGACGCCTCGGCCATCCAGTACCGACGCCTCAACACCCGCAAGGGCCCGGCGGTGCGCTCATCGCGCGCCCAGTGCGACCGCGAAATCTACCGCGCGCGGATGCTGGCCACCCTCCAGAGGCAAGACGGGCTCGACCTCAAGCAGGGGGTGGCGGAGAGGCTCGTGGTGGAGGGCGCCCGGGTGCAAGGGGTGGAGACCGCGCTCGGCACCCGCTTCCATGCCCGCGCGGTAATAGTCACGGCGGGGACGTTCCTGCGGGGGCTCATCCACGTCGGGCGGGCGAGCTTTGCCGCCGGGCGCCTGGGCGACCCCCCCTCGGTGGGGCTCTCGGCCTGCCTGGAGGCGCTGGGATTTGCGCTGGGGCGCCTCAAGACCGGCACCTGCCCCAGGCTCGACGGCCGCACCATCGACTACGCCGGGCTCACCCCGCAGCCTGGCGACGCCGTGCCCGTGCCCTTCTCCTTCCAGAGCCAGGGCGCGGTGCAGCCGCAGCGGCCCTGCCACCTCACCTACACCAACGGGCGCACCCACGAGATCATCCGGGCCGCCCTGCCCGAGTCCCCGCTATATTCCGGGCGCATCACCGGCACCGGGGCCCGTTACTGCCCCTCGATCGAGGACAAGGTGGTGCGTTTCGCGGGCAAGCCCCGCCACCAGGTCTTCCTGGAGCCCGAGGGGCTGAGCACGACCGAGGTCTACCCCAACGGCATCTCGACCAGCCTGCCCTACGACGCGCAGCTTGAGATGGTGCGCTCCATCGAGGGCCTGGAGCGGGCCGAGATCGTGCGCCCCGGCTACGCCATCGAGTACGACTATGCCGACCCGAGGCAGCTTCATGCCACACTCGAGACGAAGCCGGTAGCCGGCCTCTTCTTTGCCGGTCAGATCAACGGGACGTCGGGCTACGAGGAAGCGGCCGCGCAGGGGCTCCTGGCCGGGATCAACGCCGCGGCCTCGGTGCTGGGCCGGGGGCCGGTCATTATTTCGCGGGAGCAGGGGTACCTCGGCGTGATGATCGACGACCTGGTGACGCTGGGGACCAACGAGCCCTACCGGATGTTCACCTCGCGGGCCGAGTACCGGCTCCTCCTGCGCGAGGGCAACGCCGACCTCCGCCTCGCCCCGCTGGGGCGGGAGCTGGGCCTGGTGAATGACGGCGCCTGGGCCGCCTACGAGGGGCGCCGCCGGGCCATCGCGGCCGAGCTGGCCAGGCTTGCAGCTTCAAGGGTGCCAGCCTCCCCCGGCGTCAACGACCGGCTGCTGGGGCTCGGCTCGACGCCGCTCCGCGAGCCGGCGACACTGGCCGAGCTGCTGCGCCGCCCCGAGGTGGGCTACGCCGACCTGGCGGCCTTGAGCGGGGAGGACACGGGCCTTCATGGTCAGCCTCCCCTGCCCCCCCTGCTGGCCGAGGAGGTCGAGGCCGAGGTGAAGTATGCGGGCTACATCAGCCGCCAGCGCGAGCAGGTGGCCGCCAGCCGCCGCCTGGAGGCGCACGCCCTGCCCGCCGCCCTCGACTACGATTGCGTGGCCGGGCTGTCGAATGAGGCCCGCGAGAAGCTCTCGCGCATCCGCCCGCACTCCCTGGGCCAGGCCGGACGCATCCCCGGCCTCACCCCGGCGGCCCTATTCGCCCTTCAGGTGCACCTCAAGAAATCCGGCCTGCTGTAGAGGGAGAGCAAACGGCGTCCTGCCGCCTGCCGGCTACTGGTAGATGATGTCGTCGCTGGCGGGAGAGGCGGGCTCGGGCTTGCTCGCCTTGAGCTTGCACATGGGGGTGCCGTGGTTGCGGCAGCGGCCCGAGGGGCTGTCCCAATCGAACCACGAGCAGGTCAGGCAGTTGAAGACATCTGCCAGAAAGCAGATGGGGTAGAAGTCCTTATCGTTAAGTGACGCCACCGTGTCTTCCCCTCCTGGGGAGAACATCGGCAAGCGGGGGGGGGATTCTTAGCGAAAAATCTCACGGGCCACGAGGGCCAGGTCGCGCCGGAAGGCAACGCCCGCCTTGCGGCGGAAACGCATGGCGGCTGCGGGGTGGTAAGTGGGCAGAAAGACTATGCCTTCTCGCGCAATCAGGCGCCCTCTCACCGCCGGGAACTCCTCCCCCAGGACGGCCTTGGACGCCACCAGGCCCAGCAGCAGGACGTGGCTCGGGCCGATGAGCTCGAGCTGCCGGCGCCAGTAGCGGGAGCAGACGGCAAGCTCGTCGGGCAGGGGATTGCGGTTGCCGGGGGGGTGGCACTTGACCGACGAGGTGATGAAGAGCCGCTCGCGCTTCAGGCCCACCTCGGCCAGGCAGGCGTCGAGGTAGCGGCCCGATATCCCCTGGAAGGGCCGGCCGGTGGCGTCCTCGGCCCTGCCGGGGGCCTCACCTATGAGCACCAGGGGGGCGCGGGGGTCGCCCTCGCCGGGCACGGCGATGAGGCGCGACTCCCAGAGGCGGCACAGCAGGCACTCGAGCACGTCGCGGTCGACCTCGGCCAGGCCGCGCCGGGGTTTGGGCGGGGGTTCGCTCAATATTCGCTCAATATTCGCTCAATAGCGGACGCCCACCCGCTCGCGCACGAGCTGTAGGGTCGGCAGGGCCACCTTGCGGGCCTTCTCGGCCCCGTAGGCCAGGATCTCGCGCACTTTCCCAGGGTTGGCGGCCAACTCCTCGCGCCGGGCCCGGTGGGGCTCGAACTGGGCGGAGATGCGGCTGATCAGCTCCTTCTTGAGCACGGAGTACTTGACGCCGCCGCGCCGGAGGTTGTCGGCCAGCTCGGCGGTCTCATCGGCCGTAGCGAAGAGCTTGTAGATGGCGAACAGGTTGGATTCGTCGGGGTTCTTCGGGGTCTCGAGGGGCAGGGAGTCGGTGACGATGCCCATCACCTGCTGCTTGAGCGTCTTCTCGTCGGAGAAGATGTCGATGGTGTTGCCGTATGATTTCGACATCTTGCGTCCGTCGGTCCCCGGCACCGTGATCTCCTTCACCTCGGCCTCGGGCACGGTGAAGGTCTCGCCGTAGGTGTTGTTGAACTTGATGGCCAAATCTCTGGCAATCTCCAGGTGCTGGCGCTGGTCCTCGCCCACCGGGACGAGATCGGCCTGGTAGAGCAGGATGTCGGCGGCCATCAGCACGGGATAGGAAAAGAGGCCGACCGAGGCCGTGAGCCCCTTGGCGACCTTGTCCTTGTAGGCGTGGGAGCGCTCGAGCAGGCCCACCGGGGCCACACAGCCCAGGATCCAGTCGAGCTCGCAGACCTCGGGGATGTCCGACTGGACGTAGAAGGTGGCCCGCTCGGGGTCGAGCCCCAGGGCCAGGAAGTCGGTGGCGGCCTCGAGCGTCTGCCGGGACAGGCGCTCGGCCTCCTGGAGGCTCGTCATGGCGTGGAAATTGACGATGAAGGCAAAGAGGTCGCCGCGCTCCTGGTAGCCGATCATGGGGCGCATCATGCCGAAGTAATTGCCGATATGCAGTCTGCCCGAGGGCTGGATGCCCGAAAGTATGCGCATTTGTTCAAAACCCCGAAAGATGATTCCCGAAATACTTGCTTGAGGCGGCGCCGCCCCTCTAGAGTGGAAGGGAGGCGTCAAACGCCACCCCACAATTGCCAGGAGGCACCCGCCATGGCCACTGAGTTCGCGGGCAAGGTCGCTCTTGTCACCGGCGGCACCGGCGCCCTGGGCAGCGTGCTGTGCCAGCTGCTGGCCGAGGCCGGAATGAGGCTCGTCCTGCCCTACCGCAACCCCGAGAAGCTCGAGCACCTGCTGGGCTCCCTGCCTAAGGGCTGCGAGGTGCGCCACACGGCCGCCGACGTGACCAGGGAAGAGGACGTGGAGCGCGCAGTCGGGCTCGCCCTGCAAGCGTGGGGCCAGGTCGATATCCTGTGCAACCTGGCCGGGGGCTACCTGCCGGGCAGGCCGCTCTGGGAGACCCCACCCGCCTCGTGGGACGCCCTGATGGGCATCAACGCCCGCAGCGCCTACCTGTGCCTGCGCGCCGTGCTGCCGGGGATGATCGAGCGGGCCTCGGGCCGGGTGGTCAGTGTCGCGGCCAAGGTCGCCGCAGCCCGCCCCCCCAAGGCCGCCGCCTACGCCGCCTCCAAGGATGCCGTGGCTATTCTTACGGAAATAGTAGCCAAAGAGGTGCGCGATTACAACATCTGCGTCAACGCCGTGGCCCCGTCGATCATCGACACGGAGGCCAACCGCAGGGCCATGCCGGCCGCCGACCCGGCCAAGTGGGTGAGCCGGCGCGAGGTGGCCGAGGTCATCCTCTTCCTGTGCTCGGAGAAATCCAGCGGGATCCGTGGGGCCGTGGTGCCCGTCTACGGCAGGTCGTAGGTGTGATGGCGGGTTACCTGCTCAACTGCCACTCATGCCCCCCTTGCAACGCAAGGGGGGCTCCGGCCCCACGCCGAGCCACCAGCAGCCACGCAGCTTCATGGGGCCGGGATTGGTTCTAGGCCTTCGGCCTAGTCCGCTTGCGCGTGCAGGTGTCGACCCGATCCTCGGCCCTGGCCTTCACGGCCTCCACACAGGACTCCCCGTAGTCGCAACCCGGGTTGACGAAGCACTTCTCCACATCGCGGTCGAGCTGCTCCTTCTCTTGCTTGAGGCACTCCTCGCGCTTGAGCTCCTTCTGTTTCGTCGCCGTCTTCTTCATCGCTACCCCTCCTTACAGGGTGCCTGCCGGTCTCTGACGGGTTGGCCTCAGCCCTTGGCCTTGGTGCAGCTCTCGGCCCGCTCGGCGGACCTGGAGCGCGCAAACTCGATGCATTCCTCGCCGCCGTCGCAGCCCGGAGCCAGGAAGCAGACGGCCTCCTCGCGCTCCAGGGTGGGGCGGTCAATCTCCTCGCACGCCTCGTGGATCAGCTCCTGGCGCTCAGCGCACTGGGCGTCGGCCGGATGGCAGCGGTCGAAGTCCTCGTGGACCTGCCGCAGCTGCCGTTCCTTCAGGCCTCTCAGCTCTTCCAGGCCTCTCAGGTCTTCCAAGCCTCTCAGCTCTTCCATGATAACGCCCTCCCGGATGCCACTCTCTGCTGACATCCTCCTCGTTAGAACATGATAAGGCCCGTCCAGCCGCAGTCAAGCCGCGCTGCCCCGGCGCCGGGCTGCGACGGCACAAGCCGCTAAACTCCTTAAGTATTTTATTTGACGAGGGCACTGGAGTGAGGCCGCCTGCGTGCCGATAAGGGGGTGATTGCCCGCTTTTGGCTTGACCCGGAGCTGTCGGCGGTGCTACACTCCGATAACACTCCAATTGGAGTGTCGCCCGGGCAAGCGGGGCCGTGGCGGGGAAGTCCGGCTGTTTCAGATTCTTAGCGGCCGTCGAGAAGCCCGGCACGACGATGCTTATCGGCGGCCGGCCAACGGAGCGACTGAATGTCGAAGGTAGCGGTCATCGGTTTGGATTGCGCCACCCCCCAGTTCCTGTTCAACGGCTGGCGCTCCCTCCTCCCCAACCTCTCCCGCCTCATGGACCAGGGCCTGTGGGGCAAGCTGGAGAGCACCCTGCCGCCGATCACCGTCCCGGCCTGGACGTCGATGATGACGGGCCTCGACCCCGGCGAGCTCGGCTTCTACGGCTTCCGCAACCGCAAGAACCACACCTATGACGAGCTCTACTTCGCCAACGCCTCCTACGTGCGGGCCGAGACGGTCTGGACGCACCTGGGCCGCGCCGGCAAGCAGTCAATACTCTTGGGCATCCCCCAGACCTACCCGCCCCGGCCCCTCAAGGGCTGCATGGTCGGCTGCTTCCTGACGCCCTCCAAGGAGGCCAACTACACCTACCCGCCCGAGCTCAAGCGCGAGTTAGATGAGCTGGCCGACGGCGACTACATCATCGACGTGCGCGACTTCCGCACCAACGACAAGGACCGGCTGCTCAGCCAGGTCTACCTGATGACCGAGCGCCGGTTCAAGGCCGCCCGCGGGCTGCTCGAGCGCAAGAGCTGGGACTTCTTCATGATGGTCGAGATGGGCACCGACCGCATCCACCACGGCTTCTGGCGCTACGGCGACCCGAGCCACCGCCTCTACGAGCCCGGCAACAAGTACGAGCACGCCATCCGCGACTATTACGTCTACGTGGACGGCGAGATCGGCAAGCTCCTGGCCCTCTTGCCCTCGGACACCACCGTGCTGATAGTGTCCGACCACGGCGCCAAGACGATGACCGGGGGCGTGTGCATCAACGACTGGCTGATCCGCGAGGGCTACCTGGTCCTCAAGGAGCCGGTCGTGAGCGGCCCGACCAAGTTCAAGCTCGACATGGTCGATTGGGCAAAGACCACGGCCTGGGGCGAGGGTGGCTACTACAGCCGCATCTTCATGAACGTGGCGGGCCGGGAGCCGCAGGGCAGGATTCCCGCCGCCGACTACGGGAAGGTCCGGGACGAGCTTCAGGCCAGGCTCGAGGCCATCGAGGGGCCCGACGGCACCCCCATCGGGACGCGGGCCTTCAAGCCCGAGGAGGTCTACCGGGCCTGCCGCAACATCCCGCCGGACCTCATCGTTTACCTCGGCAACCTCGACTGGCGCTCGGTGGGCTCGCTGGGCAACCCGTCGATCCATACCTTCGAGAACGACACCGGCCCCGACGACGCCAACCACGCCGAGCACGGCATCGCCATCGTCTCGAAGCTCGACGGCTCGGGTCCCAAGGGCCAACGCGAGGGCATGTCCATCTACGACATCACCCCGACGCTGCTCGACCTCTTCGGGCTGAAGGTGCCCCCCCAGCTCCGGGGCACCCCGATCCGCTAGCAGGAAGTTCCTGCACCCGGTACCGGCCGCCACCAGCGTCGGTGGCCACCGGGCAAGGATGAGGCGGCCGGGCCCCGCCGGGCGTTGCCGGCGGGGGCGGCGAAGCAATTGGACGCACCAGCAGGAAGTTCCTGCACCCAGCTCCGGCCGCCACCGGCGCCCTCGGCCGTTGAGCAGCTGATGAGGCGGCCGGGACCCGCCAGGCGTTGCCGGCGGGGGCGTCGCCGATTAGACGCACAAGGAGGACTGACTCGTGAGTGACGACTTCCGCGGCTTCACCGTCTGGTTCACCGGCCTGCCCTCGGCGGGCAAAAGCACCCAGAGCGAGCACCTGGCCAACACCCTGCGCGCCCGCGGCCTCAAGGTCGAGATACTCGACGGCGACGTGGTGCGCACCAACCTGAGCCACGGCCTGGGCTTCAGCCGCGAGGACCGCATCGTCAACGTCAAGCGCATCGGCTTCGTCTGCGAGCTGCTCTCGCGCAACGGCGTCGTGGCCATCGCCGCCGCCATCGCCCCCTACCGCGAGGCGCGCGACCACAACCGCGTCAAGATCGCCGACTACGTCGAGGTCTACTGCAAGTGCCCGATCGAGGTGTTGATCGAGCGCGACGTCAAGGGGCTCTACAAGAAGGCCCTGGCGGGCGAGGTGAAGAACATGACGGGCCTCCAGGACCCCTACGAGGAGCCGGAGAACCCCGAGGTGGTCGTGTGCACCGACCAGGAGTCGGCCAAGGAGAGTGTCGGCCGCATCGTCCGCCACCTCGAGGAGCTGGGCTACATCCCCTACGAGGCCGCCGACTACGACGCCGCCGAGGAGGCCGCCATCGAGAAGCGGCTGGAAGACTTAGGCTACCTGTAGCAGGCAGTGCCTGCACCAGTAACACGGCGCACGAGGCGTTAGCGACACCCCGGCGGCAACGCCGCCGGGTAGCCGGCCCGCCACCGGACGCGCCGCAGCCTGCTGCCACGACCCCGCTGGCAACGACAGCGGGGCGTCCGGCCCCACACTGCCGTTGAATCAGCGTTGCGCTCTGCGGGGCCGGTTATTGCCCGTCGCGGCTCGCGACCGCCTCCGGCTGCCTCGGCCCTGCGGCCAAGGCTCGCTTGCTCCTCGACGCCCGGAGAAGCCACGGAAACCGAACCTGACCGGCAATTGTCTTGAAACGCGCGGGCGGCCCTGCCATGTTGGGGCCGCCTTTTCGCTACACCACTCTCCGAGGTCTGCCCAGAGGTCTATCTATGTTCAAGTCGCTCTTCGGCCGCAAGAATCCCGAGGCCCCCGCAGCCAAGAAGCTCTTCGTCCTGGGGCTCGACGGCGTGCCACACTCGTTCATCACCGCCAAGACCCGCGCGGGTGAGCTGCCCAACCTGGCCGCCCTCTTCGGGCAGGGGGCGCTGCGCCGCATGGACTCCGTGCAGCCCTGCATCAGCTCGGTCGCCTGGGCAAGCTTCCAGACGGGCGTCAACCCAGCGCGCCACGGCATCTTCGGCTTCGTCGACCGCGAGCCCAACCCCTTCAAGGTCTTCATCCCCACGGGCCGCAACGTGAGCGCCCAGACGCTCTGGGAGTACCTCGGCAGGGTGGGCAAGAAGGTATGCGTCATCAACGTGCCCATGACCTACCCGCCCAAGCCGGTCAACGGCAAGCTCGTCTCCTGCTTCCTGTGCACCGACCTGGCCAAGGGCACCTATCCGGCCGACCTCGCCCCCCGGCTCAAGGCGATGGGCTACAAGATCGACGCCGACGCCTGGCTGGCCCGCAAAGGGGACAAGCAGGGCTTCCTGGCCGACCTGAACCTCGCCCTGGAGAAGCGCTTCGCGGCCACCTTCGAGCTGATGAATGAGCCGTGGGACTTCTTCCAGCTCCACGTCATGGAGACCGACCGCATCAACCACTTCCTGTGGCGAAGCTGGGACAAGGACGTGGCGCCCTGGAAGGCGGCCTTCGACGACTACTACCGCAAGATCGACGCCTGCGTGGGCGAGCTGCTCGCCAAGCTCCCCGAGGGCTGCGAGCTGGTCGTCCTCTCCGACCACGGCTTCTGCTCGGTGGAGAAGGAAGTCTACCTCAACCACTGGCTGGAGGCGCAGGGCTACCTCTTGCTCGCCGCGGCCCCCGGCAAGGAGAGGCCGGAGTCGGTGGCCGACATGCTGCCCGAGACGAAGGCCTACAGCCTCATTCCGGGCCGGGTGTTCGTGAACCTCGCCGGGCGCGAGCAGAAGGGCTCGGTGGCCAAAGGTGCGGCCTACGAGGAGGTGTGCCGGGAGCTGGCCGAGCGGATGGTGGCCGAGGTGAAAGACCCCGAGACGGGCAGGCCGATCGTCGCCAGGGTGATCCGGCGCGAGGAGGTCTACCGGGGGCCGCACTTTGAGCGGGCGGCCGACCTCATCGCCATCCCCCACGACGGCTACGACCTGAAGGGCAACGTGGCCCGGCCCGAGCTGGCCGTGAGGGGCGACCTGGAGGGGATGCACACCTTCGACGACGCCTTCTTCTTCGTGCGCGGCCGCGACATCACCAAGGGCGACAACCAGTTCTCGGTCATGAGCGGCTTTGCCACCTGCTGCCAGTTGCTGGGGGTGCCGGTGCCGGAGGGGATCGAGGGGGCGGGGGTGGTGTGAGGGGCTATGATGGTTGCGTTTGCGTAACTTCTTACTCCGGTAACCAACGGGAGTTACGTTGAAAAAACAAAAACTGCACACGACAACTAAGGATCTCCGCTACCTAGCGGCCAAGGACAAGTTCCTTGAGTATGCGTTTTTGGCATTGGGGCACCACTTCCAATCTCGGGACGATTTTATTAGATACTTTGAAGGGATACGGGCCGATAGTCGGAAGAGCCTCTTCCTGAGGATGGCCTCTTTTTATCTTTTTCTAGTGAAAGGCGGCGATTGGATCGTCGACTTACCCGATTCAGACAAGGTCATAGATTACCTCACAAATACATTCAAGTACATTGCAATATTTTCACTCATCGAGTCTTTGTCAGATGAAAAATACTGTGACTTCTATGAATTTGTGGTTAGGAAAAAGTTAGCTTCGAGGGAGGGAAAGCCTCTGTCTGCGCCTTATCGATTAGGGACGCAATGATTTTCTTCGAGGAAGGGCTGATAGAGCACTTCAGGGAAAAAGGCGCAACGTGACACCTAACGCCATGCCTTCACCCCAAGCACTGCCGCAGCCTGAAGGCCCGCCAGGACGACGCTTATCGCCAGCCCGCGGCGGCCGCCAGCCCGCCCCCCTCAGGCGTTAACCACCTCCCGCATCGGCTCCAGCTCCATCCCCTTACTGACGACCGTGATGCCGCCCTCGGTCACCTGGAAACGGCGGCGGTCTTCGTCCAAGTCGTAACCGATGTCCATCCCCGGCGGGATCGATATCCCCTTGTCGATGATCGCCCGCCGGATGCGGCAGTAGCGCCCCACCTCCACCCCGTGCATGAGCACCGAGTCGGTCACCTCGGCGTAGGAGTTGATCCTCACCCCGGGCGAGAACACGCAGCGGTTCACCCGCCCGCCCGAGACGATGCACCCCGACGAGATGATGCTGTCGAGCGCCTGCCCCAGGCGGCCCCCCTCGAACTCCTGGGCGAAGACGAACTTGGCCGGGGGCAGCTGCGCCTGATAGGTGCGGATGGGCCAGTCCTGGTCGTAGAGGTTGAGCAGGGGATCGACCGCCACCAGGTCCATGTTGGCCTCCCAGTAGGCGTCGAGCGTGCCCACGTCTCGCCAGTACTTCACCGTCTTGCGGTTCTCGTCGATGAACTCGTAGGTGCAGATACGGTAGCGGCCGATGAGCGAGGGAAAGACGTTGCGGCCGAAGTCGTGCTGGCTGGCCGCGGCCTTGGCGTCCTCCTCGACGACGCGGCACAGGGTCGGGGTGTTGAAGATGTAGATGCCCATCGAGGCCAGGCACACACCGGGCTGGCCGGGCACGGTCGCGGCCTTCTCCGGGGAGGGCTTCTCGGTAAACTCAGTCACCTCGCGCCGGTTGCCCACACCCAGGATGCCGAAGTGGTGCGCCTTCTCCACCGGCACCTCGATGGCCGCCACGGTGACGTCGGCCCCGCTCCTCTTGTGGTAGTTGAGCATCTCGGCGTAGTTCATCTTGTAGATGTGGTCGGCGGCGAGGATGAGGACGTGGCGCGGCAGGTGCTTCTCGATGGTGTAGACGTTCTGGTAGACGGCGTCGGCGGTGCCCAGGTACCAGTCCTCGCCCACCCGCTGCTGGGGCGGGATGCTCAAGATGAACTCGCCCATCTCCATGTTGAAAATCTGCCAGCCCAGCCTGAGGTGCATCTCGAGCGAGTCCGACTTGTATTGCGGCAACACGCAGATGCGGCGCAGGCCCGAGTTGACGCAATTGCTCAAGGGGAAGTCGATCAGCCGGTAGATGCCCCCGAAGGGCACGGCAGGTTTGGCGCGGTCCTTGGTGAGCGGATGCAGCCGCTCGCCCTTGCCGCCGGCCAGGATGAAGGCCAGGGTCCTCGTCATGACTCACCACCCGTTGAGGGCCGCTTGTGGGATTCGCGGCCGCGAAAAGGTCCAGGGGTTCCCGCCGGGAAGGCGGGCTTGAGGGGGTTAACACATGACGCGACGTACTTGAGCCCGAATATAAGGCAAGTAGAAGCCTCTGTAAACAGCTATCGCGAAACGGCTATCGCGAAACAACTACCGCTTGCGTGCCGAGCAGGGCCCGGCCGCTCTTGCCGCCTCCGCGAGGCGAGAGTAAAGTTGGCCCTGATGCGCTTCGTTGACCAGTGCGGCCACTGCCGTGAGTATAAGCTCCTCTCCCCCACGCTCGGGGTGTGCGTCGACTGCATCCGCGACCACTTCGAGGCCGTGTGGCCGAGGCTTGCGCGCGTGCACGCCGCCAGCCGCGAGCGCTTCGGGCTGCCGGTGGACCCGCCCCGCTCAGGGGGGGGCCTGCGCTGCGGCCGCTGCCAGAACGAGTGCCGCCTCGCTGAGGGCGAGCGCGGCTACTGCGGTGCGGTGCGCCGGGAGGGTGACAGGCTCGTCGGGGGGGACGGCTCGGGGGCCGCGGCCAGCTTCTACTACGACCCCCTGCCCACCAACTGTGTCGCCGAGTGGGTCTGCGGGGCCAGCGGGGCCGGCTACCCGGCCTTCAGCCACGAGCCGGGCCCCGAGTACGGCTGGCGCAACCTGGCCGTGTTCTACCAGAGCTGCTCCTTCAACTGCCTCTATTGTCAGAACTGGCACTTCAAGGAGGAGGCGCGGCGGGGCAAGCTGATCTCGGCCGCCGAGCTGGCCGCGGCGGTGCGTGCCGATACGGCCTGCATCAGCTTCTTCGGCGGCGACCCCGCGCCCCAGCTCCCGCATGCCCTGGAGTGCGCGCGGCTGGCCCGCCAGGGGGCCCGCGGCCGGATCCTGCGCGTCTGCTTCGAGACGGCGGGGGCGGTGAGCCCCAAGCTGCTGCGGCAGATGGCCGAGGTGGCCACCGGGAGCGGGGGCTGCGTCAAGTTCGACCTCAAGGCATGGAGCCAGAGCGTGCACCGGGCCCTGACCGGGGTGAGCAACCAGGCCACGATCGAGAACTTCCGGCGCATGGCCGCCCGCTTCGGGGAGCGCAAGGCCCCCCCGCTACTCGTGGCCAGCACCCTGCTCGTGCCCGGCTACGTCGACGCCCACGAGGTGTCGCGGCTGGCCTCCTTCATCGCCTCGCTCAACCCCGACATCCCCTACGCCCTGCTCGCCTTCTCGCCCGACTTCTACCTGGCCGACCTGCCCGCCACCTCCCGGGAGCAGGCCGAGGAGTGCCTGGCCCGCGCCCGCGAGGCCGGACTGCGCCAGGTGCGCCTGGGCAATACTCACCTGCTAGAGGGCTAGGTCGCGAGCCGCGACGGGCAATGCCGCCCCCCCGAAAACTCAAGGGCTGATGAACCGTTGGTGTGGGGGCGGGGTGCCCCTCGGCGTTGCCGAGGGGGCGAAGCAACCTGTTTCACGCTGACCCCCGCTCGCAACGCGAGTGGAATCCCCCGGCCCTCCCACGAACCATCCAATCTCACTCAGCCTCAAGGGGCCGGTAGTGGTTCCAGGCCGCTGGCCTAGCGCCGCTTCAGCCGCCACCAACCCCCGCTGCCAACGGCAGCGGGACTCCGGCCCCACGCTGAGCCGTCGGCAGCCACTGAGCCTCAAGGGGCCGGGATTGGTTCTAGGCCCTCGGCCTAGGCGGCCCCGGCCGCGCCCACGGCGGCCGGCTCCTCGGCCGCCAGCACTTGGTCGATGTCGAGGATCATGATGAAGCGCTCGCCCTGCCTGCCCATCCCCTTGAGGAAGTCGGCGCTCAGGCGTGTGCCCATGCGCGGGGGCGGCTCGATGTCGCCCTCGGCGAGATCGAGCACCTCCTGGACGGAGTCGGCCAGGGCCCCCATGACGAGCGCCTCCTCGCCCGCACCCACCTCGGTGATGATGACGCAGGTGTCGGCGGCCCGCTCGGTGCGCTCCAGGCCGAACTTGAGTTTGAGGTCCACCACCGGCACCACGTTGCCGCGCAGGTTGATGACCCCGCGCAGGTAGTGCGGCATCCGCGGCACGGCGGTGATGTGGGGGTAGTCCAGGACCTCGCGCACCCGGCCGATCTCGAGGGCGAACTCCTCCTCGCCCAGCCTGAAGGTCAGGCACTGGCTGCGCGCGGCCCCCAATGCGATCTGCGTTTCGCTCATTGTTGGCTCCTCATGATCGGCTCCTTATGGCCGGCCCGCCCTTCTAGAAACGCTCGAAGTCATGGTCGGCCTCGCCGGACATGTTCAGCAGGACCCCGGCCGGGGCGTCGTGGCAGGCGCCGTTGCTAGGCTTCGGGGCCGCGGGCGCCTTGCCCAACCCGATGACCTTGCCCGAGGGGTGGGCGGCCGCCGCCTTGTGCGCGATGCTCGGCTGCGGCTGGCGCCGCGGGCTCTGGCGCTTCGCCTTGCCCATGGCCTCGTCATCGAGCTTGAAGAAGGAGACGGTGCTCAGCAGCTGGTCGGCCTGGCTGGAAAGCTCCACGGCCGTGGAGGACATCTCCTCGGCCCCCGAGGCGTTCTGCTGGATGACCTGGTCGAGCTGCTGGACGGCCTTGGTGATCTGGTCCACTCCGCGGGCCTGCTCATCGCTTGAGGCGTTGATCTCCTGGACGAGCTCGGCGGTGCGCTGGACGCCCGGCACGATCTCGGCCACCAGGGTGCCCGCCCGCTCGGCCACGGCGACGGAGTTGCTGGAGAGGTTGTGGATCTCCTGGGCCGCCGTCTGGCTGCGCTCGGCAAGCTTCCTCACCTCGGCGGCAACGACGGCAAACCCCTTGCCGTGCTCGCCGGCCCGGGCCGCCTCGATGGCCGCGTTCAAGGCCAGCAGGTTGGTCTGGCGGGCTATCTCCTCGATGATGGCGATCTTGTCGGCGATCTCCTTCATCGCCCCCACGGCCTGCTTGACGGCCTCGCCACCCTCGCGGGCATCCGTGGCCGCCTTCTGGGCGATGGCCGCGGTCTGCTTGGCGTTGTCGGCGTTCTGGGTGACGGAGGCACTCATCTCCTCCATCGAGCTGGAGACCTCCTCGATCGAGGCCGCTTGCTCGGAAGCGCCCTGGGAGAGCTGCTCCGAGGCGGCCGAAAGGTTCTGGGAGCCACCGGCAACATTATTGGCCGCGCCCAGCACGTCTCCCGCGATGCGCCGCAGCGCACCCACCAGGCTGTTGACGCTGCCCACCAGCCGGGCGATGTCGTCCTCGCGCTCGGCGTTCAGGCTCACCTTCAGGTCGCCGTCGCTCAGCTTGTCGAGGGCCTCGACCAGCATGGCCACCTGCCGCTCGAGGTAGACCCGCTGCTCGTTGGCCTCCTGCTGGAGCCGCTTCGTCTCGCTGACGTCGATGACCACCTCCATGCCGCCGTAGGGCTGGCCGTGCTCGTCGAAGAGGGCCGAGCAGGCCGCCTGGACATGGAACTTCTTGCCGTCGCGGGTCTCGGCCACCGTCTCGCCGATGATGGTCTGACCGGTGCGCATGCAGTTCTTGATGGTGCACTCGCTGGTGCCACACAACGGCGTGCGGCACACCTGGGCGCAGGTCATCTTGCCCACGACCTCCTCGACCCGGTAGCCCATCCCCTGGCAGGCGGCGTCGTTGATCGAGGTGATGACCAGGTTGGTGTCGGTGACAAACAT
>Ga0315282_10008082_pt1 | contig 17091 bp, 18 predicted proteins | sample YL17G07_20_MG_FD_203693 | JGI IMG/M metagenome (GOLD analysis project Ga0315282, IMG submission 203693) | Sediment microbial communities from Yellowstone Lake, YNP, Wyoming, USA - YL17G07_20 | ecosystem: Environmental > Aquatic > Freshwater > Lake > Sediment | place: USA: Wyoming | collected...
TTTTGAAGGATCATTCCAGATATCTCTGGTGGAGAATAACGTTTACCCCTTATCTCCACATGGGCATCACCGTTAGAGGCTTCAACAATCTTATAAGGAAGTCTTTTCCTTGCATGCTCTACCTCTGCCGTATTATATTTCCTTCCCATAAGCCTCTTTATAGAAAATATTGTGTTTTCAGGGTTTGTTATAGACTGCCTTTTTGCAATCTGTCCGACGAGTCTTTCACCCTTTTCAGTGATTGCCACAACAGATGGAGTTGTCCTGCTTCCTTCCTGGTTCGGAATTACCACGGGCTCCCCAGCCTGAACAACTGCTACAACAGAGTTTGTGGTTCCGAGATCAATTCCAATCGCCTTACCCATATTAAGATTCCTCCTCTATAATTTTGTTTACCTTTATTTCTTCTTCTGTCTTTTCTTTTTCCTGATTCTTGACTGGTTTTTTCGATACCGCAACAAGAGACGGCCTCAACACCTTATCTCTTAACATATATCCCTTCCTGAACTCCTCCACAACTATCTTTTCATCAATATCATCACGTTCATTCTGTGTCATTGCATGATGTACCAAAGGGTCAAAGGGTTTGTTGTTTGCTTCTATCGCAATCAGTCCGAATTTTTCAAGTATTTTCTGAAGTTCTTTTAGTGTAATTTCCACTCCTTGCACAAGTCCTGATGAAACGTTGTTCGAAGCATGCACTAACGCCATCTCAAGGTTATCAATAACAGGCAGTAGCTCATAAAGAAGACTTTCATTGCCATATTTTACGAGTTCTTCTTTATCCTTATTAACCCTTTTCTTATAATTTTCAAATTCAGCATAAAGCCTTAGATATTTGTTATTCATCTCCTGAAGTTCAGCAGTTAGTCGGTCTTTTTCATCGACAGGCGCTTCTTCAATAGCTTCGGAGCCTTCCACTTCAGTTTCTTCTTTATTCGAGATTAGTTGATTTTCATTCATTTCACGCTCTTGCAATATTCACCCTACCTGTTTGCAAACATTTTTGTAATGAATTTTGCTGTATTATCAACTATGTAAATCGCTTTTTCATAGTTCATCCTTGTAGGCCCGATTATCCCGACAACGCCGAGCGATTTATCACCTTCCTTACACGTAGAGACTACCACGCTTAATTTTTTCATCTCATCCGTTGAATTTTCCGATCCGATAATTATCTGAACACCGTCACACCCCGAGAGCTTATCAAGCAGTTTGATTATAGTATGTTTGTCCTCAATAGCTCTTGATAACTCCCTTATTTTTTTGAGATCAGCAAAATCAGGTAATTCAAGCACCTCTGAGAGTCCTGATACAAAAAGAGCACTATGAGGAAAAGAAAGTGCCTCACGGCATATCTTCATTGCCTTTGAGATAAGGCTATCGCATCTGGTCTTTTCTCTTGACATCTCTTTTATAACCTTCAGCCGTATCTCATCAAACGTATGTCCGGAGAATTCGGAGTTAAGGTAACCGGTAATCCTGTTCAGGTCCTTCTGGGAAACTTCAGAACCAAGCGATACAACCTTGTTTTTAATCAATCCTTCATCTGTGAATAATATTACAGCTAATTTATCAGCCTTGTACTTAAGAAGTTCAATCCTTTTCAGGGTTGTTATGTTAAGCTTTGGAGACATTGCAATCCCAAGGTAATGGGACAAAATGGATAAGGTTCTTGTTGTCTCACTAAGGAATACATCTATGTTTTTCCTTAATGCCTCAAGTCTTTTATAGATTTCCTGCAGAACCTCTATGTTTATATAATAATCTCTTTCAGCTACGAGTGAATCCACATAGAATCTGTATCCTCTGTCCGTTGGTACCCTCCCTGCCGATGTATGGGGTTGTATGAGAAATCCCATCTCCTCAAGGTCTGCCATTACGTTCCTTATAGTAGCTGGAGAAAGTCCAAAAGAATACCTTTTCGTCACAACCCTTGATCCCACAGGGTCAGGGAAGTTAATATAGCTCTGGATAACTGCACAAAGGACTTTTCTACTTCTTTCATCCATCATTTGCATGTTTAGCACTCTCAATGGTTAAGTGCTAATAATTTAACAATTAACCGCTTGATGTGTCAAGTGTACTTGCATCAGACTTTGAATTTCTGTATCTCGGTAAGGAGGGTTTTAGCATCCTTGCTTAAGGAACTGATGCTTCTGTCCATTTCCGTAGCAGAGGCTATCAGGTCTGCCGTCGTCTTTTGAATCTTTTCCATGGTACTGACGATCTCGGTACTCTTTTGTTTCTGACTATTTATTGCAAATGTGATCTGTTCGGCCTGTTTTGATACATTCTCAGAAATAATTGAAATTTGTTTACTGCTCTTGAACTGTTCCTCGGTCGTCCTCTTAATCTGTTCAGATCCTGTCTTAATCTTTTCGGTTGCTTCAACAATAAGATTACTGCCTTTGCTCTGTTCCTTAGTAGCTCTTGATATATGCTCTATCTGACTGGTCATCTTCTTAATAGAATCTGTGATTTGCATTATAACGCTTACTTCTTCAGCAGTAGCCCTTTTTATAGACCTTGACATTTCAGTCGAAACTTTTGAACTTTTGACGATGCTGTTAAGGGCATCGTTAACATCTCTTACAAACTTTACACCTCTATCAACAGTTTTAATACCTTTAGCAGCTATTTCTACACTTGACCGTGTTTCTGCCTGCACAGCGGTGATAAGCCCGGATATTTCCTTGGTAGAAGCTGATGTCCTTTCTGCAAGTCTCTTTATCTCGTCGGCCACTACTGTAAATGATTTACCGTATTCACCTGCTTGAGCCGCAAGTATTGCAGCATTCAGAGAAAGAAGGCTTGTCTGACCTGCTACCTCATCTATGACATTAACTATACTGCCTATCTCCTCTGATCTTTTCTCAAGACGGTTTATCGTTTCTGAAATCGCGTTCATATTCTCTTTTACATCCTCTATGCCTTTTATAGCCGTGGTGATTGAAGCTAATCCCTTTTCCGACGCCTCAATCGAGACATTCTCTGCAAGCCTTACCGATTCTTCTGCACTGTTCTGTATCTCTTTGACAGTGGCATTGATTTCAGAAAGAGCAGAGGCACTTTCCTCTGAAGAGGTGGATAGGATTTCAAGACTGTTTGCCGTCTCTTTTATAGAGGCAATCATCTCTTCTATAGATGCAGCAGCATCCTGGGAAGTTTCGTTAAAAACATTAGCATTTTCAGCTACTTGTGATATAGATGCAGTCATTTCTGTTGCAGCAGAAGTGGCTTCTTCAGACATCTCATGAAGGCTTTCAGAACTCAGGGCTATGGAAGAAATAGATTTATTCATATCAGCAACATGCCGGGCATTCTCTTCTATCGCCATTTTTTGAAGATCAACTACCCTCAAAACACTTGCCGGAGACTCCGTGATAGTAGCTGTAACTGCAGAAACATTTTTAGACAAATCCCTTATCTTAAAGAGCACATCCCTCAGGTTTAAGGCTACACTGTTTATTGCATCTGATAAGGACGCCATCTCATCCTTTCCAACTCTCTTTGCTGTCTCAGTCAAATCACCTGATAAGACCCTGGTAGCCACCTTTTCCATATCCATTATAGGCCCTGTTATAAACCTTGAAACAGAAAAATAAATTATCGCTGCGAACAACAAAAAAACCACAGCAGAAATACTTACAGCCCAGACAAGAAGATTATAAAGTTCTTTCCTAATAAATGCCGACCTCACTCCTATCCTCAGAATACCGGCATTTTTACCCTCCGCATCTAAAAGTGGTAAGGAAATATCATAAGAACTGCCCCAATTCTGTATAAGTGTTTTGTTTGAATCTAAGGCTTTCAATGTAACAGAATCTCTGAATACTTTTCCTACACTTGCCTCATCAGTGTGAAAGAGAATTTTACCCTCTTTGTTTAAAACCATCGAGTAAGCTATTGTTTTATCCTCTAATAGACCCTTTAGTTTTTCATTAAGTCCTTCTATGTTTTCAAGGGACATACCAAGCGCAAGTACCTTGCCTATCTCCTTTGTCATCGCCTCGCCAACCGAGGTAGCCTTTGCAAGAACAGCCTGTTTATAACGGTTATAGGCTATATAAGTCAGGACAGCAGTGTTGATACTGAGGGCCAGAAAAAGTATAAAGGCAATTATAAAGACAGATCTCTTCTGAAGGTTCATTTATAGATTATACCTAATGTCGAGAAATTATATATACTCTTAAGATTCTTCAGGAGTCCAGCAATAGATACCTTTGAAGTTATCTTGCGAATTCTACCTGTTAATTTCACTCCAGAGAAGACTGCGATTCCTACCGCCCCTCTTTGCTTGATACAATGCCTTGTCAGCCTTTTCGATAAGCTCCTCTTTTCTTTTAATACCCTTGGTGTAAGTGGATATGCCAATGCTTATTGTAACGTTAAAGGTATTTTTATCTGCAGAAAATGTTTTATTCATCACAGCTTTTCTCAATCGTTCTGCCATGTTCATTGCACCACGTTCATCTGTACCTATAAGGATTACTGCAAATTCTTCACCACCGTATCTGGCAGAGATGTCTATATTTCTTATAGTCTTTCTGATTTTATCAGCAACTCCTTTAAGTACCGCGTCCCCTACCGGATGCCCGTATGTATCATTTATTTTTTTGAAATGGTCTATATCTATAATGAGCACTGAAAGTGGCTCTGAGAACCTGTCAATACGACTGAATTCCTGTGAGAGTCTTTCCTGGAAGTGTCTATGGTTGAAAAGTCCTGTGAGCCCGTCTGTTATGGCCAACCGCTCTATCTCTGCATGAAACCTCGCATTTGCAATAGATGTCGACGCCTGATTCCCAAGAACCTCCAAGAGTTCGATCTGGTAAGGGCTTAGTGCATTTATTTTCTCTGAAAGGAGAGCAAGCATTCCTAATATTTCCTTCTCATAAAGCATCGGTAGTACAAAAACAGAGCCTAAATTATCTGTCTTAAAAGGCATAATCGGAGAGCGATAGTGTCTGACATCTGAAAGATAGAATGGCTCTTTATTTTTTACTACCATATCGAGTAATGTACCTTTCAAGGTGAATATCTTTTTCTTTTGAGCTGGAAGGCCTAACTGACGTAATACCTCGAATTCCTTCCCTTTTGCTATAAAAAAGACTATTTCTGATGGTGCGATCCTGTATGCACCGTCTGTCAAACTTTGTACAATAACATCCATATCTAATGATGACAGCAGTTTTGAACTCTCTTCATGCAGAATCTTTAAAGTGGTATGAGAACGATATATTTGTGGATAGACACGTTCTCTCTGGAGTATCCTCATGAGCTGTTTTGAAAACATTTGAAGTATATCGCTATCAGCACTGCTGAATGCATGAAACCTTGCGCTGTCAGCGGTTATAACTCCGAGCGGGAAGTTACCATCCATAACAGGCACTGCAACTAAAGAAGAAATTTTGTCTTTCTTTAAATAGCCAACTTCGAGTTTTTTCTCGATTATATCGGATGAAATAAGAGGTTTTTTCTCTTTAATGCAGAGATTTATAAGGCCACCATCTGAAGGTATGATACTCCCTGACTCTTCTGTAGAACATCTAAAACTCAGGATGCTGCCTGCACTCATAAAAAGGGTTACAGAATCTGCAAATATTATATTTTTTGCCGCCGTGAGGAGTTCTTTTATTTCCTCATCTGGCTTAAACATTGATTCAAGGTAATGAGATATAACCTTTTCATCGTTAAAAGATTTTATTTCATCTATTCCCCCCGCCCCCGTTTTCCAAAGGGGAGTGTGGGGGGTTTCGGGGGGGTTATTTTTGCTGCCATACAACATGTTTGTTTTTTTCATTTTGTCTTTAAGGAACAAAGACATTCCTGCAGTTGCAGCGAGGGATAAGATAAATGTTATTTCTTCGATAAGTCTTTCTCCATTTATAAAATTACCCAGCTCAAGAAACGGGATCAATAGCAATAAAGAGATTACAGTTTTTGGTCCATAGAATGCTGTTATAAATACCATGAATGGGAAATAGGCCATTCTGAGCCACGGTATGGCAAATGCCTGGACTAAGCCTTCAATGAGTAATGCAAAAGAAAAAAGAAATTCTATGGAATAGTTTTTTTCTTTTTTCAAGATATGCAAGATAGTATAGACAGAAACCGTGGCTGAGCTAAAGAGAAACCATAGACCTCTTCTCTTTAAAGGAAATTCCAAGAGAAGTCCAAGATAGGTGAGAAAAAGAAGAAGAAACGGAAGCCCCTTTTTTATCAAGAGGCCCTGCCTCTTTTTACCTCCTCTTCCCTGAAAAATTTTTTGTACAGGATTTCCCACTCAGGACTTCCCTCAACTAACTTTCTTGAAAATGACTGAAGTTTCTTCCTGACAGCAGAACCGATCTCTTCACCTATCTTCAGTTCTGATATGATAGCTTTTTTAATCTCCGCCCTTATCTTACCTTCTTCAGCGGCCACTTCAATGAGTTCCTTCCCTATAAGCCCTTTAAGGATTATATGGCTAAGATGCAGGATCTTTTCATCAGAGAGCATCATAATTCGAGGTTTCTTTCCTTCACCAGTTTCTGCTTTGTAAGTTCAAAAAGCTTCCTGTAATCCAGGCGGCCTTGCTCTATTTCTGAGGTATGATTTTTTAACAGCTCCCTGACCTCTTCATTGAGCCTGTCTTCTATGCTAAGTTCATTCAGAATGAGTCCTTCTGTCTCTAACCGGAGTTTTTCGATAGATACGGTCGGCTTAATAAGTTCCTTTGATATAATATTGTCTACTATTTTTTTTGCTAAAAGAGGAACCCATGTCTTTGGGATCCTCATACTACTTTTCCGCAAAGGCAAGCAGTGCAATGCTCCTTGCTCGATTTATAGACTCGGTCAGTTCTCTCTGATGCTTTGCACAGTTACCTGTCATCCTCCTGGGAAGGATCTTCCCTCGTTCGGTAAGAAAGCTCCTGAGGACCTTGATATTTTTATAATCTATGTAATCTACTTTTTCTGAACAAAACCTGCAAAACTTTCTTCTCTGAAATCTCTTCTGTTGCAAGCTAACTCCCTTCTTTTTACCCCGCGAACTATGGTTTGTAAAGGTCGCAGACTAAAAATTAATATTTTATATTTCCTGGTTTTAAAATGGCTCCAAGTCAGTAGTTTCCTCAGGTGGAATAATATCACTTTCTCCGCCTAAGGCGTCCGCCTCAGCAGACTGGCTGCCTCCCTTTTTTGAAAGAAATCTTACAGATTGTGCAATGACCTCGAACTTACTCCTTTGTTGCCCGTTAGATTCCCATCTTCGTTCCTGAAGTCTGCCTTCTACAAGCACAGAGCTACCCTTATTAAGATATTTGCTGCACGATTCTGCTTGCTTCCCGAAAACTACATTGTCTATAAACATTGTCTCCTGCTTTGCCTCAGCAGACTGTTTATACCTGTAGTTTACCGCAAGCCTCAGGGTTGCCACAGGTGTTCCCTGTGGGGTGTATCTTAATTCAGGATCTTTTGTAAGGTTGCCTATAAGTATTATCTTGTTATACACCTAACCCTCAATTTTTTGCTCTGCACGCTCTGAAACAGCTTCAAACTTTTCAAGATCATGCACCTGTTTACCGCTGAGCTTTATGATTATATACTTTAGTACAGCGTCAAAGACTTTGTAGAATTCCTCTATCTTTTTTACTGTTGCGGGTGGTGTCTTATAAAACAAAAGTATATATAACCCCTTTTTCTGTTTTTTAATCTCATAAGCAAGTTTTTTCCTCCCCCAGATGTCTACCTTAAGTACCTCGCCCCCGTGGCCTGAAATGAGGTCTTTAATCTTTGTAATGGCTGCCTCGGCTTCTTCATCAGAAAGGGCTGCATCGAGGATAATAATATTTTCATATATGTTCATTCAAAATATCTCCTTATTATTATTATTTTCAGCCCTTTCTACAGAAAGGGCAAGAAATCTTATTTATATAACATAGCAAATAGAATAAAATCAACCCATTGTGCTCGTTCAATACATATGAGACTGAAAGAATGGTAAAGTAATTAAGCAGGTCCATTTATTAAAACAGACAAAGCTTCGCTGAGTTCTCCAATTGTATAGGGTTTTGCGACAACACCGTGAAAACCGTATTTTCTAAAGTCAGCCATTACAGGATCATTAAAATAACCACTTGAAACAATTGCCTTAACTTCAGAATCAACCTCTAAAAGTTTCTTAATAGCCTCTTTGCCACCCATCCCTCCAGGAACAGTTAAATCCATTATAACAGCATTAAATGGCTGTCCCAATTCCTTAGCTTTTTTATATAATTCAAGTGCTTCAGCGCCGTCATTGGCAAATTCAACCTCGTAGCCAATACGTTTCAGCATTGTCCTGGCAACTAACCTGATCATCTCCTCATCATCCATTACCAGAATCTTTCCTTTCGTAACATCTGCACTTTTTCCCTTTTTCCCTTTTTTTAGAGGCTTTTTCCTGGAAGCAGGAAGATAAATATGGAAAGTAGTCTCTACGCCCACTTCAGATTCTACAGCGATATGCCCGTTATTTTTTTTGATAATAGAGTACGTAGTCGCAAGCCCAAGGCCACTCCCTTTTTCTTTGGTAGTGAAATAAGGATCAAATATCTTTTCAATATTCTCCCCGGGTATCCCGACTCCGTGGTCTTTAATGGATATCATTACATATCTGCCTTCTTTTAACAATTTAATATCATCTTTATCGATGGTTACGTTTTTACAACTTACATGAATCGTCCCACCCTCAGGCATGGCCTGGTCAGCATTGATAATTAAATTCTGAATGGACTGACTTATTTGTCCTTCATCAACCTCAACCGACCACAGGTCATCCGGAACAGAAAAATCACATTTGACATCTGAACCCCTCAATGCAAATGTGGCAGATTCCCTGATCAATTCATCGACCGAAACAACCTTTTTTACAGGCGCTCCGCCTTTGGAAAAGGTAAGCAATTGCTGAGTCAAATCCTTTGCCCTTAAAGAAGCTTCCTCAGCCTCGACTAATCGTTCGTACATATCATCTTTAGGGTTTACACAGAGCTTCGCCAGAGAAATATTCCCTAAAATAGCTGTCAATAAATTATTAAAATCATGGGCAATGCCGCCTGCAAGGATACCGATTGATTCAAGTTTTTCGGTCCTTAATAGTTCTTCTTCCATTTTCTTGCGCTCGGTTATATCAGTTACTATTCCAAGGATAGCGCCCTCTCCTTCATATCGTATCAATTCTGTTGTAAGTATCACGTCAATTCTCTTACCTTCCCTGGTAATAAGTGTGTATTCGTATGGAGGAACCTTTTTACCTTCAAGATGCTCATTAAAGTGTTCTTTGACTATGTCTAAAAATTCTGGGGCAGTTAAGGTAAGGAAATCGAAATCAGGAGAGTAAAACTCTTCCTTCTTATATCCCATAATCTCTTCGCATTTCTTATTGACATATATTATCCTTCCTTTTTTGTTGATAAAAACCATATTTGGCAATTGTTCCGCAAGGCTCCTGAATTTCTCCTCAGATTCTCTCAGTACTTCTTCTGCCTGCTTGCGCTCCAATATTTCTCTCTGAAGTTGTTCATTAGCAGAAAACAGATCTGCAGTGCGCTCTTTAACCCTGAGTTCCAATTCTTCGTGGGCCTTCTGCAGTTCTCTCTCAGCCCGAATCCGCTCCTTAATATCTTCCAGCGCCTGATCGCGCATCGCCCTGTAGTCCTGTATACGGCGGGTCAGATCTGTCACATCCTGGATGGCAAAAATAGCGTAAAACCCTTCTCCGTACAAAGCTCGAACAGGAGTAACTGTTGTATGCTGGATACGGATCTTGCCACCTCTCATTTGTGCTGGAATTATATATTTGTGAAGCTGCGAAGAAAAAATAGCAGGTGGGCCACCTTTAAAAATATCTTGAAGCCTGATAGAGTATTTTGGTTGATTCAGGTGCGGAAAATAATTATAAATATTCTTGCCAACGATACTGCTTCTTGAGATTTTTGTCCAATCCTCGAGGCATCTGTTCCAGAAAAGGACGATAAAGTCATACCGCAGGACACAGACACCTAAAGGAACGTGGTCGAAAATACCAAATTCTTTTTCAGCTAACTCTAATTCGTTCAATCTTACATCCCAATATTTTGTTTTATCTTATCTATAGCAGCTATCAAAGCATTAAATGTGCCGACTTCGAAAAGCAGAATAATATCTCCTTCTACTTGTATTTGTTCGATTGTAAAACGAGTCCGAGCCAATATGACAATAGAATTAATGGCAGCGCCATTTAATGCCACCAGGTTATCGATGGTATCCTCCACATATGTTGGGATGGAATACTCAATTTGCTCGTTAAGTACATTAACAATAGACCCCATAATACCATTTATAACAATATTACCAACTTCACTAAGTGTTCCTGCCCTCACTGAATCGAGGTCTGGCGTTCCTGGCTCCTCACCAGTGAGAACTGCTACAAGTTTTGAAGCGCTGTCAGGCGGGAAAACCAGGGCTACTGTTCCGGAAAAGGGTCCTTTGAAACCAAGACGCACAGCAGCGACCCTAAAACTGCCGAGCTCCTCCACCTCTTTTTTTACCTCTTTATGAGACAGCACTTTAATAAATGGGACCTGAAGACAGATATGTAGATTTGTCATTTCATTTAATATACCAGCTGCCCGGCCAATACCTATATTGAATAGCTCTTTCAGGGTATCCATTTGGGCAGCCGTCAAGTAATCGGAGGGCTTTTCTATAAGAGAAAGTATATTATTCACTGCATTGCGGAGTTCATCCTTTTTCGGGGGTTTGTTTATAAAAGCATACGCTCCTAATTCCATGCATTTTTTTTGCATGCTTTCCTGTATGTCTGCTGTTATAACGATAACAGGGACCTTAGAACCACTCTCATGTAAGGACTTCAGGACTTTCAAACCGTCCATCTCGGGCATAATGAGGTCCAGCAGAATACAGTCCGGCTTGTGAGAATCAGCCATCTGCAGACCTCTGACCCCATCTTCTGCCTCCAGAATCTCATGCCCATCCTCTTTTAATATGCTGATCATCTTCTTGCGCATATACATCGAATCATCTATGGTCAGTATTAAAGCCATTATTTATTTCCTTTCTTAAAAAGTAATCATACTATAAATTTAAAATAGAACACTGCAATGGAGTAGGATTAAACTTTATATATTGCAGTAATTACGTGATAAAAATCAATAAATTTTTCTCTGAAAATAACCCTGAGATTATTTGTAATGAGATTAGCAGAAAATAGAAATAAATGGTATCGTAGAAAATCTAATTTTTCTGTAGTATTTCGAACAATTTTTTGTAGTATTTTTACTACAAAGGTTATGAAAAAGTCTCAATGCTTACAGTTCTATCTATGTTCCTATAAGCAATTAAGAATTATAGCCTTTACTGGAACACTGGTTTATAATATCCTGAAATGCCATTGTTTGCATCTATAGATGTAGGGTCTAACACCCTTAGACTTCTAATCGGTAAAGTTAAAGATAACAGAATAATCGATGTATTTTATGGAAGGAAGATAACACGGTTAGGTAATGGAGTTAGTCAAACTGGAAGACTTCAAGATCAAAATATTGAAGCCTCAATAGCAGTACTCAGGGAATTCTCTTCCATTATTTCGAGACATAGGGTTAAGTATGTCAGGGCAGTTGCTACAAGCGCCTTACGAGAGGCATCCAACTCAGATATTTTTATAAAAAAGGTATCTGCTGATACAGGTATTTCGATAGATGTTATTTCGGGTAAAAAAGAAGCAGAGCTTATACTTAAGGGTATCCTTTCCTCATTTTCTGAATTACGGTCATTCGATCTTAATGTGTCGAAGAATCAATCATTATTCATAGTTGATATAGGAGGTGGAAGTACCGAATGGATCTTCTATAAAGATAAACATCCGGCCGCTGCGACTCGAACCCGAGTTAATATGGGCAGTATCCCTATCGGTGTTATAAAACTTGCCGTGAGCTTTATTAAAACTGACCCTGTCTCAGAGGCTGATACTAAAAAATTGAATAATAAAATTGTCTTATTTTTAAACGACCTAAAAAACAGGATTGGACACCGTATAGACAGGCAAACAAAATTTATAGGAACTGCCGGCACTTTTACAACTATTGCCTCTATTGACCTGGGACTTGAAGCTTATTCAAGAGAAAAAATACATCTTCATAGATTACCCCTGAACAGATTGCAGGATATATGCAAAAAACTGTTATCTCTTCCATTAAAGGAAAGAAAAAACGTCAAAGGTCTGGAACCTGAGAGGGCAGACTTGATTATACCAGGCATACTATTTACAATTAAGATAATGGAGATTTTTAAGTTTGGTGAATTAACTGTAAGCGATTATGGCCTTCTTGAAGGAGTGCTTTTCGACATTCTATCGGAGACCCGCTGCGGCTGAAAGGAGACGGATGGAAAAAATATTCCAGAGACCGACGAGCCTTAAACAGGTTCCATTCAGATACTGCCCCGGCTGCGGACATAGTCTTATCCACAGATTGATTGCAGAGTGTATTGACAATTTTGGCATCAGGGAAAAGGTGGTAGGAATTGCTCCGATTGGATGCGCTGTATTTGCTTACGACTACTTCAATTTCGATGTACTTGAGGTCGCACACGGCAGGCCGCCTGCAGCAGCAACCGGCCTTAAACGTGCCATGCCTGACAGGATAGTCTTTTCTTATCAGGGTGACGGCGACCTCGCTGCAATCGGAACAGCCGAGATAATCCACGCTGCCAACAGAGGAGAAAATATCTCTGTATTTTTTATTAATAATGCGACATACGGGATGACCGGCGGCCAGATGGCACCCACTACGCTTCTCGGCCAGAAGACAACCACAACACCTTCAGGGAGAAAGATTAAAACATCCGGGTATCCCCTGCATGTATCAGAGCTCCTGGCAACAATTGAAGGCGCTTCTTACATTGCCAGAACTTCTTTAGATTCGTATAAGAATTTAATAAATACAAAAAAGGCTATAGAAAAGTCATTTAAATATCAGGTAGAAGGAAAAGGTTTTAGTCTTGTAGAGATACTCTCACCGTGTCCTGTAGACTGGAGACTTTCGCCTAAGGATTCGATAACATGGATTCAAAAAGAGATGATACCTGTATATCCACTCGGGACTTTTAAAGACACATTCAAGGAGACCGGGTAACTGGAAAGCAGGATAATAATCGGAGGATTTGGCGGTCAGGGCATACTGTTTTTTGGGAAAATACTTGCTTATGCAGGTATGATTGAAGGCAAGGAGGTAACATGGTTTCCTTCTTATGGGGCAGAGGTAAGAGGAGGAACTGCAAACTGCACTGTGATTATCTCGGATGAGTTAATAGGTTCTCCTGTTGTCACAAATCCGGATGTACTTATTCTAATGAGTGATGCATCGCTTAATAAATTCCAGCCAAGGCTTAAACAGAATGGACTACTCATATTCGATTCATCTCTTATCAAAGAGCCTGTGTTGCGTGCCGATATTGAAATCGCAGGAATTCCTGCAACAGAGATATCGAGTAAAATTGGTAACACAAAATCTGCCAACATGGTATTGCTTGGCGCAATTATTGCAGAAACGAAATTACTGAAGGAGACTTCTGCGTTTGAGGCACTCGAGACTTCGATGCCAAGCAGAAAAAAGAAAAGTATTGAAGTTAATAAAAAAGCTATTGTTGAAGGGATAAGATACATTGAAAATAAGAAAGGCTAAGATATCTGATCTAAAGCAGGTTCATAAACTTGTAAATGATTTTGCGAAGAAAGATGAGATGATTCCCAGATCCCTCAATGAACTCTATGAAACCCTTAGAGATTTTGTTATATGCGAAGACAATGTAAATGTATGCGGCGTATGTGCTCTTCACATTATGTGGGAAGACCTTGCAGAGATACGTTCACTTGCAGTAGATGAAAAATATCAGAAAAGAGGTATAGGTAAAAACCTTATTAAACAATGCCTCAAAGAGGCAAAAACATTAGGCATAAAAAAGATTTTTGCCTTGACATACCATCCGGAATTCTTTAAAAAGTTAGGGTTTGTTGACATTGACAAATCAAGCCTTCCTCAGAAGATATGGGGAGACTGCTTGCGATGTCATAAGTTTCCGGAATGTGATGAGCAGGCAGTAATTTTTAATCTATAATATAAAAATAAGCAGGCAGGATATAGTGTTTGAGCGGATTTAAATTCTTTTGAAGAAAGAATTTACCTCGGAGGTCCCGAAAGCTTTCGGGACCGAGAATGAGCGAAAATACTATATCCTGCCTGATTTATCCGCATAATCTCAACTACTCGACCTTCTCAAATGCATCCTTAGGAGCTCCACACACTGGGCAAACCCAATCATCCGGCAATTTTTCAAAAGGTGTCCCTGGTTTTATGCCGGAATCCGGGTCTCCTTTTTCTGGTTCGTAGATATACCCGCAAACCGTGCATTTGTACTTATTCATTCTTTTCCCCTTTTACAATATTTCTGTAAAAACAGGTCCTATTACCTGTATGGCAAGCACCTGAGCCGTGTTGAATTACTTTAACAAGAAGTGTATCTTCATCACAATCATACAGAATTTCCCTGACCTCCTGAACATGGCCTGATGTCTCCCCTTTCTTCCAGTATTTCTGTCTCGATCGTGACCAGAAATGCGTAAATCCTGTCTCAAGTGTCATTTCAAGGGACTTCCTGTTCATATAGGCCATCATCAAAACATCACCGTTTTCGGCGTCCTGTATAATAGCCGGAATTAAACCTTTATCGTCATATTTAAGTTCAGGTAACATTATTCAATCTCCATTTCTTTACTTACTATAGCTTATATCCAATTTTTCTCAGGAACTCTTTTCTCTGGGCTTTATCTTCAGCCCTCTCTACGCCTTTAGGCGAAAACCCATCAATCACACCAAGAATACCATTGCCTTGTGATGTTACTGCAATAATTACTTCAATAGGGTTTGCAGTTGCACAGAAAACCCTGCACACCTCTGAACAGTTCTTTATCTGGTTGAGGACATTGATAGGAAAGGCATTCTTGAGGAGGATGCAAAAAACATGACCAGCACCTAATTCCTGTAATTTCCTGACACAGAGATTAACAAGTTCAGTATCGTTACCCTCCGTCCTTATCAGGCAAGGCCCTGAAGCCTCTGTGAATGCAATACCAAATTTTGCCTGAGGGACAGTCGTAGCTATGACCTCATAAAGATCCTCTGCAGTCTTTATAAAATGTGTCTGCCCTATTATGATATTACAGCCTTCGGGGATATCTAACTTTATCACCTTTAATTCCATACCTTCCTCCTTTTTTGTTTCTGCTGTCATTCCTCGAAAATACCCTTTATTTTTACTAATATTTATCCATATATTACCTTGTCTGACGACTCCCGCCCCTCCCTGGTATGCTATAATGAAAATAAATTTTCCTGGAGATGTCAAGCCTTAAATACCAAAATATGAGTAACAGGTCAATAGTAAAGAGCAATAAGTTTAAATCAATCTTCTACTTTTTACTTGTTACCTGTTACCTATTGCTTTTACCATCGCTCTCAAGCGCTGCTGAAATAACAGGGCCTGAGGTCAAGTTACAGGACAATGAAATTTATGTGACAACTGCCCTTTCGCTTGACGAAAACCATATCCAGGAACTGAGGAACGGGATAGCAAAGGAGTTTAGATTTTATATAGATATCTTCAGGTTATGGAAGATGTGGCCTGATGAATTTGTACTTGGTAAACTCTTTGTAAGGACTCTGAAATGCGACCCTGTAAAAACAGAATACATAGCAACATCGAGTGATGGAAGCACCCTTATAGAAAAAAGGTTTAAATCATTTGAATCCATGGTAAGATGGGCTGTAAGCATCAACGACCTAAAGCTTGTAAATACACGGGAACTTGAACCCGGGGTATATTTTGTCAGGGTAACTGTTGAGTCTAAAATAAGAAAATTACCGCCTGTAATAGGATACTTTATGATTTTTTTATCCGAAAATGAATTTAAGATCAAAAAAGACTCTTCTCCTTTTAATATAGGACCAGCCAAGTGAAAAACCTCCGGTTTAGTATCTTTTTGGTAATTGTATCCCTTTTAGTGATTATGTCTTTCGGGGTAGAACTTCATTACATGAGACTCAAGGACGTACCTTTTTTAACAAAGCTCATCCTCCTTTTACTATTAAACCTGACTATTATCGCCTTACTGATTCTGATGTTCTTTGTTGGTAAAAGCCTTGTAAAACTCTATTTTGAGAGAAGGTATAAAGTACTCGGATACAAATTTAAAACAAAGCTTGTAGTTATTCTTGTTGTCTTAACCTTAATACCTGCTACATTTTTATTTATTGTATCCAGCGGGCTTATTACAAATTATATAGACCGGTGGTTCGCCCCGCAATTAAGACAACCCTTAGAGAGGTCAATAGAAATAGCAAAAGCTGTTTATGAGATTGAAAGACAAAAGACCCTTGATTATGCAAAGACTCTATCTACAGGCAAAAGAACTGCCGGCAATTACACTGTCAGACATCTTACAGAGATACCAAAAGACGCTACTGAAACAGTAAGGGCTGGATTTGAAGGCAAGGCAGACGTAGAAGTCATATCAGGTGAAAGAGGAGATACTGTTCGGGCAGTTGTGCCGGAATACAAAAAAGGCAAACAGACAGGCGTAATAGTCGTCGAATCCTTTATTCCCGGGAAAATTACCAATAATGTGGAAAAGATTAAGGATGCCTATGAAACCTATCTAACACTCGAATCATGGAAGGTGCCGATAAAAACAAATTACCTTTTGATCCTGGGCTTCCTTACCTTGATTGTTGTTTTCATGGCCCTATGGGTTGCCCTAAGGATTGCGAGAGGGATAACAGATCCTATACAGAGCCTTGCACAGGCAACAGAGCAGGTTGCTGCCGGTGACCTCGACATCAAAGTTGATTTGGACAGGGAGGATGAGATAGGGCTTCTCGTAAATTCATTCAACGACATGGTAAGAAAGTTAAAAGTAGGGAAGGAATCGCTTCAATCTGCATATCTCTATATAAAGAATATACTCGATAACATAAACTCCGGCGTTATTATGCTTGACACTGCAGGAAAT
>Ga0315282_10008083_pt1 | contig 17088 bp, 16 predicted proteins | sample YL17G07_20_MG_FD_203693 | JGI IMG/M metagenome (GOLD analysis project Ga0315282, IMG submission 203693) | Sediment microbial communities from Yellowstone Lake, YNP, Wyoming, USA - YL17G07_20 | ecosystem: Environmental > Aquatic > Freshwater > Lake > Sediment | place: USA: Wyoming | collected...
AAAGTGTCGAAAATTCCAGTTTCCACTCACAAAGCTGGAGATTGATTGGCATAGCTATGAAGAGAAGGCTTCGTTCGCTTGAGAGATCCCCTTGAAGCAATTTCGGGGAGAAACATTGAAATCTGAATGTATGTTTGAAGTCATTTCATACGTCGAAACACGCACCCAAGAGGGTTGAGGCTTCTATCGTACCCATACCCAAAAGGGTTCAAGTCCATACATGCAACCCAAAGGTCAGCTTCAAATTGAGGTAGCTCTATTATGCATGTACTTTGTTCTTTACAGTGTTGGAAGTCTGGTTATCCCTTCTATTTGATCGAAGTCCTCATCGAACGAGTATATTTCTTTTATGTCGTTTAGCCTCATGACGTCGACGGCTAGGGCGTCGTTGGCTTCAAGCTTCAGGTCATCTCCCAGCTCGACTGCAGCGAAGTATGCTTCTCGAGTTATGTCCATTATCTTCACATTGTCGAGCATGAACAGCCCCCGGATGGCTGTGGTTAGCTGATCTAGTGGTATGCCATGTTTGAGGATGTTCACTACCTCGGATAAGTGCACAACAGTCGTTGTCACCTGTTCTTTTCCCTGCGATACACTGCTGACTATCTTCTTGGCGTGTTCCTTCATCTGTTTCTCTTTTTGATTCAGCTGTTTTTTGGGCTTGTAGTAAGCATAGATGAATACGTTAGCGTCCAGGAATCTCATGTTCCCGCCTCATAGAATTTCTTTTCGAACTGTTTCCAGCTGCCGATGGCTTCTACACCCAAGTCGACTTTGTCAAAGTTTTCAGTTAAATCAACGCGACGCTTAGGAACTATCTTCAAGTATCCTTTCCTCTTGATGATGTACAGCTCCCGACTTTCCCCAATTTCAGCCTCACGCCAATCTGCAGGCAAGATAAGACGCCCCTGAGAATCCATCTTCTTGATTTCCACCCCAGTTTCCAAATATTTCACCACAAAATAGTCCATTCTGCCATAATATAAAGTTTCCTCCAGAAGTAGTGAACATTGAAACTACGCCATAACTCCTGAGAATCCTTAAAGTCCTAAGGAGATTATGATGATGAAATCGCACGAGTCTGAATATCGTTCTGACTAGGGTCTGATGGTAGATTGGGACAGGTTCGAACTTCCAAAGTGCATATGTTGGGCATGTTTTTGCGGGTAAATTCGCGCTATTCTAATATCCGTGGGTGCTTGAACCTCATTGAGTTCAAGTCTGATGGTGGGGCTGCCCGTCCCCATACCCAAATGGGTTCAAGTCCACAAGTAGCCCCTTTTAATGTATTTCCATGCATAGGTTTAGTGGGTTCAAATACCATTTCCACACTGCAATAGCACCATTTAGTCCCCTTCGCTCATTTTTGCTGCAGAAACTCGATGATTTAATAAACTGGTTAAGATAAGACTCTATCATGCCGCGAATCTGCTTAACTAAAGATGAAATAAAAGAACTTGCAAGTTTGCTTTCAGAAGTTTTTGAGCATCTCACTACTCTGAGGTCAGACAACCCTTTAGCTAAGAAAATACAATTCCCGAAAATACCCGCTGTATTAAGTGAATCTATAGTCATTCACCTGCTTAGGGAAAACAGAATTGTTCCAAATATTAATGCTCAAGAAATCAGTTTCGGTGGAAGAGAGGCTGACATAATTGCTAGAACAAGTTCTGGAGACATATTAAAGATCGAGGTTAAAGCCATAGGAAGCAGCGCATTTGAGTATTTTGGCGAAAAAGATGTGACCTCAGATTTCTTAGTTTGGATTCATTTTGGGGATTTCTTTGTTAGCACAAACCAAAGATTAATTGATATCTTCATAATCAGAAACCCTTCCCATTACTTTAACAAACCAATGAAGATCACTTTGAGAAGATTCATGGAATCTATTGGAACTAATGTGCAACAATTGCGTCTGAATCTCGACGAGTTATAGGCAAACATGCATGAAAGCAAGGAGATCAATGTAAGTTTAAAGTTCATGTGCCCATCCACCATCACTAAACTGAATGTTCTGATAAGGGTTGAAATTTGAATAAACGTTCCGTAAAAAATCTGTAGCTTCGAAAACGGTGAAATTATCTGCCAATTTCTACGATCGGTTCTGCAATCTTGGATTACAGCTTTATGCAAGAAGTATAAATAGTGAAACGGGTATTCCTACATAACTTCGTCCTTCAGCAATAGCGTCTTTCGTGATCACAATGCCTTTGTGTGATCTTCCTCCTTTCATGAAATCTATAATGCCATAAACGTCGCTCCTATTGATCGTGGATTGATATTTCAGTTCGATAGGCAGGAAGGCGCTTCCTAGTTTTGCTACAAAGTCTACTTCTCTCTTTTTGCCGCTCTCCCAATAGAATAGTTTTGTCATATAGTCGAATTGTAGACTAGGCTCAAGATTGAAAAGCAGGCGAATCATGTGATCACAGACAACAGATTCCACAAGTTTACTCTTGTTCTCGGAATCCTTAAGAAAAGCAGTCGACTCTTCAAAGGGATGCCTACCGCCAAAAGCCCACCATTTCAACGCGTGAAACATGAATGGATCGCAGAAGTAAATTTTCTTCGCTTTTCTGTAGTAGGGCACGCCCTTATCTTTGTCAAGGTGGTGAATATAGGAGACTACAAAACTGTTCTTGAGTATGTCAACATACCAGCGAGCGGTGTCATGAGTGGCGATTTCAGTCTCATCTTTAAGATTGTTCCAGCTTACCTGAGAGGAGAGTGTTTCGATTGTTCGCTGTATTATCTGGCGTAGGTATATTTCATTGCCACCCCATCTTGTGATGTCCCTGATGATGAGGTTTACGTAATCGCTGTAGATTATGTCGGGAATAGTTCCCTGGGAAACGTAGCTATTCACAGCCCTTGGAATGCCGCCTGTGATAAGGTAGTCTTCTAGAAGACCTTGCAAATCCTTCATGTATGGAGTGAGAACGTGAATAGGCTTTGGCAATCTTCCTTCCGCCAGTTCATTTAAAATTTGTAGTCTGTTGTTTTTGGATAGTAGTTTCAAGCTGCAGAGAATTTTGTGTATTTGGGGATTACGTGTTTCCACATATTCGCAAAACTTGGCGCCTAGGAACACCTTGTCTGGAAGGTTGTCACCCAGCTTGTCGACTTCTCCTCTCCTTCCTGCAAGGCTTTCTGTTGCTTTCACTAAGTCGATGCTGTGAGAGCCTGTGAGCACAACTAAGCAATTTTTCAGCTTTCCCGTGTCATAAAGATATTTAATGCTTCGTTGCCAATCCTTCACTGCCGAAATTTCGTCTAGAAACAAGAAAAACCTATCTCCAGAAAACCTTCTAGCCCAATCTAGATATTCACTGATTATTGAGGTCAGTTTTTGAGGACTTTCCACCTGGTCGCAGGACCAGTAAAATATTCTGCGACCATCAATGCCACTTTTAAGCAATTCCCTAATCTTGAGTCTGATAAGAGTGGTCTTACCAACCTGCCTAGGACCTCTCAAACTGTAAATAACATTAACATCCCATCGAAAAGTTTCAACAATCCTTGGCATCCACTTAAAAGAGGATTTTCTCCATGCATCAACAAGCTGGTCACTTTCAATTAGGTTTTCATCTTTCCACCAAGAGTTCTGTTCAACAAGATTTGATACAGCCATCCCTACTACCTTCATTAATATTTAGTCGCAACTTATTTATAAATAGCTTGCGATTGCACTCGCAAGTCGTTAAATAGCACAGCTATATCCTCAATGGAGGAAACGAAGCCGCAATCCCCCTCGCTTAAGGCTAAATTTAGAATCTTCGGTTCTGAACCCGAATGGGTCTGGGTCCAGTTATGGGGCTGCCCGGATTTGAACCGGGGTCTATAGAGCCCAAGTCTACAAGCCTAGACCAAGCTAGCCGACAGCCCCTTATTGCATCTCTAGAAATGGAGCTGCGGTTTAAGAGCTTTACTTCCATAATGCTGTCCACGTTATCATCTGCTTTGAAAAACCGACTAGCTCGAACTGCAACAGCCCGCGACTTTTTCGCGAAGAACCGATCCGTAACTGTTGCTACTGCTTTCTTAGAGTACATTGAAGTACTTTTGGACAGATTAAACAGTCTTCTGGAATTGTGCCGTCCTTTGGAATTGCATTCAGAAGACCAGAATAGTGCGCGCATTTTGCAGGAGAATCAAAGACTCTCGGGTATTCGGCAGGTTTCACCTGGACAATTTTCAGATTCTCAGTCAGAATGTCGATTTTTGATTGGCAATGGGGACACGCGTAGTATGTTCGCCTCGGTATTGTGGATGAATCAGTCAACACTGCCGGCTTTTCAAAAGATTTTCCGCATCCACTGTAGGGACATTTGAGTTTGTCTTCGTGCAAGTGGAAGGGGGACATGATTCATCCTTCTTAATAGTTCTTAGCGTATATATCGTTAATATTAATATTTAATAAAGATTTCTGTTTACATGTACACCAGAAATACACATCGGCAAGTCAACATCCAGAAGAGGAGCCCCGGGCGGGCTTTGATCCCGCGACCTGCAACTTACGAGGCTGCCGCTCTACCTAACTGAGCTACCGAGGCACAGCACACTAACTTCTCGTAATTCATCTATTTAAACAGAATCAAACCAGTTTCAGCATGCTGCGCGTGGAATGCCTCTCGTTAGACATGATTTGGACATGGTTGTTGGGTGAGCAACTTTCGGTAGATGACGTTCTTTCTGGCAACCTCAAACCCCAGTTTCTCGTAAAGCTTCTGGGCCTCCGTCGGATTCATCTCGTCAGCGTAAAGCAAAACGTCCTCCATTGCCTGAGCCTTCAGCACACCCATCATGTGAAGCATCAAACGTGCTCCAACTCCCTTTCTTCGATACGCCTTCAGCACGCCGACCTCCAAAATCCACCCATATCGAAGGTTCTTCTCCTTGTTGAGTTCTTCGTCAATCCCTCCGACAACAAAGCCGACGGGCTTATTGCCCATAATGGCGAAAAAGGTCTGTTCATTCTTGAACCACGGCATCTCCAAGAGGAAATACTGGGTTTCCTCGAAAGGCTTTGGTCTGTAGTTGAAGTGCTCCCGAAAAATCTCGTTATAGAGTCCATTTATCAGCGTGATCTCATTCTGATCCTTCAGGCACGCCTCTCTAACGGTTGCTTCATTATTTTCGTGAATGTCAGGTGGAATGTCACGCAGGCTTCTTTTCATCATATCTGTGACTCTCGCGGGCTTGAACCCGAAACCTTCGAAGATGTGCACAGTCTTCTCTGTCCGATTGCGCCCAAGCATCAACAACCTTAATACTCCGCTGCCTGAAACTTTCCAGCGCTTCTTCAACAAGCTTCTTGGCTATTCCTCTTCCCCTGAACTTTGGAAGAACTGAGAGCCATTCAATAATTCCCTTATCTTCTTTCCTGAACTTATCGACGGAGGCGTTCACCATCCCCGCTGCTTCACTGTTCCATTCAGCTATGAACAGGCCGTCCGTGTTGAAGCTTGGCGCCTCGAACATCTTTTTCATTTCTTCAAGAGTCATGCTTCTGATGTCATCGTAATCCGAAAAAGCAGCATTGAATACTCTAATGAATGTCTCTTCGTCGAATCCTTTCCTGAAGGGTCTGATGTTGAGCAATACTTTTTACCTCAAGACTTCCATATCAACATGCGAGGCTGCATTTAAACATTATCAACTCACGATTAAACCTGAAAGGATTGGTCAGGAAACAGCGTCTCGCAGAAAATGGAAGTGCCGACTTGAAGAAAGACGAGGAACTGGGAGAACGAAAGATAATTGAAATAATACAGAGCCGGCTGAACTTGATGCCCAAAATGCCTGTGCCGTTCGGCGATGACGTTTCAGCATGCAATATCGAACGAGGCAACCTTGCAGTTTTGAAGACGGACATGCTTGTGGACAAAACCGACATGCCGCCGAGCATGAGTCTCAGACAAGCGGCGCGCAAGGCAGTGGTTATGAACGTAAGCGATTTTGCCGCAAAAGGCGTGAAGCCCACGGCGATGCTGGTTTCACTCGGATTGCCAAGGAACCTGACCAGAAAGGACATCGAGCAGATTGGAGATGGGCTGAACGAGGGAGCAAGAGAGTACGGAGCATATGTCATTGGCGGCGACACAGGCGAATCCTCAGACCTTGTGATCAGCATCTCACTTTTCGGCTTGGCCAAGAAGAACGCGTTAATGCTTCGAAGCGGAGCACGACCCGGAGACCTTGTTGCAGTGACTGGTTCTTTTGGAAAGACTGCTGCGGGCCTGAGAATTCTGCTGCATGATTTGAAAGCAAGCGTCGATGTTCGGAACAAGCTTGTGGAGTCGGTTCTGGTGCCGAAAGCCAAGGTGAAAGAAGGGTTAGCGTTAAGCCGAACAAAGGCTGTCACCGCTTCAATAGATTCCAGCGACGGTTTAGCGTGGAGCCTCCACGAAATTGCGAGATCAAGTAAGGTAGGCTTCCTGATAGACACGGTTCCATCGAGCAGGGAAGTGGAAGAATTTGCCAAGATGAACAAGCTGGATCTGATTGAGTTGACGTTTTACGGTGGCGAAGAGTATGAGCTGGTCGTGACGTTGAAGCCTAGGTTTCTTGGAAAGGCGAGGAAGACTGTTGAGCAGTTTGGCGGAGAGCTTCTGCCCATTGGGAAGACCACTGCGGATGAACAGGTTCGTCTGAGGATTAGAGGGAAGACAAGAATCATTGAACCGAGGGGTTATGAGCATTTCAGAAGCGACAAAGCTTAGCGTCTCGGTGAATCGGGTTCATGATGGGTTTGCCTAGCGAGACCGTGGTTTTCAAGGCGTCATCGTCTGAGTGTTTCCTTGAGTGTCAAGTGAAATGCGGCGCCAATTGCTCTGCCTATGGTTGATATGAGGTAGACGATTTGCAGCGCCAATACGAGGCCGAAGATGCTGGTCAGGTAGTCTGACAGGTAGCCGCCGATGAGCGAGCCGAAGAACGTTGTTATGCCCATGACTAGGTTGAATATTGCAGCGAAGCTTCCGCGGTGCTCTTCTGGGCTAACGTCCAGCAGGTAGGCGGTAACTGCTGCTTGTCCCAAGGCGTTTGCTAGACCCCAGAAGGCTCCGACGGCTATGAGGGTGTTTATGTTTGGTGACAGGGCATAGGCTATTGGGACGGTTATCAGGCTGAATCTGAAGAGTGCGAGGAGGGGTTTTCTTCCGGTTGTGTCTGCTCGCTTTCCGGCCCAGCCTTGGAAGGCTATCATCACGATTGACTGGACGACCGAGAGCAGGGCGAGTTGCAGCATTGAGGCGTTCAGAACGGTGACTTGTGTGATTGAGAACAGTGGCCAAGCGATTGACATGAAGAATTCGAAGGTCGCTGCTACGTAGCAGTACTTGAGGAAGTCGCGATTTCGCCGTGCATATTTTAGCACGCTGAAAATGTCTGAGAAGAAGTGTTGTTTCAAGTCAGTTTTTTCGGTGTTTTTCTTTTCTTTCATGCCTAGCACTGGGAGGCACGAGATTATGCCGAGGGCTGTTGCAGCTGTGAGTGGGATGAAGAACATTTCTTGAAGTGTTCCGCCTATGGTCACCATCAGGATTCCGGATGCCAGTGTGGCGATCAGGCCGCCGATTGATGCCCACAGGAATATTGATGCGTTGGCTCTTCCGAACCTGCTCGTTGGGACGAGGTCTCCTATGATGGCGGTGAGTGCAGGCGTGGCCATTGAGCCCAAGAGTGCTTGGACAGCGAGCAGCATGATTAGTTGGGTAGCGTTGGTGACGAATATCATCGGTATCCAGAGGACTGAGACGATTAGGCCGCCGAGGACTATGAACGGTATTCTTTTTTTCAGTCTGTCGCTGAGTCTTCCCCAAACTACTTGCATTACGTTGTTTGAAATGTTTGAGGAGGATTGGAACCAGCCCATTAGGGAGGAGGTGGCGCCGAGTTTTACGGCGTATGCGCCTGTGAAGGGGTTGACCATTCCTGAGCTGAGCGAGTTCACTACTGAGCGGGTGTACAGTGGTTTGAGGTCGGCTTCCGTTTTTTCTTCTGTGGGTCGTTTCTGGCTCATCGGTGTGTTCACGTTTTTCTGGTTAGGCTTTGATTTTGCAGTAGAAGAGAGACGCTTAAAAACTAATCGTGTCAGCTTCTGTCAGTTCTGATTCTAGTCTCTTTTTCTGGTCTTGTCTTGTTTCAGAAAATCTTGTCTTTGATGTTGGGTTTTTTGTTTTTTGTGCGAAAACTTATATCGAAGAGTTTTTGCTTTTATTTCAATCTCGTATGTGGACGTCGATTTTTGGGCGGAATTCTGTTCGTACGGCGTTGTTATCTGCTGGGTTTGCGTTTTTTCTTGTGTTTTTTTGCGACGAGGATTGATCGGCTTTGGTTTAGCTGTCGGATTTGGGCGTCTGGGAAGGCGCGGAGGATTTCTCTTCGGAGGTGTGAGAGGTTTACTTCTCCGTAGGTTTTCACGTCGATTATTGGTTTGTCGTGTTCATCGTAGCTTACGGACATCGTGTAGCCTGAGCCTACTTCGACTTGGGCTGGTTGTATGAGGAAGTCGTTTTCTTCGGTTTCTATTTCTTCTAGTTCTTCGGTTTCGCGTTTGTTTTTGCGTTCTGCCATGCTGGTCACAACGTTTGATGAAGTGAACTGCGATTGAGGATTAAAGTGTTGTTTATCCTGGATATTGATTAGCGGTTTTCCTTCTTGTCCAGCAAATAGTTCAGTATGGTTATGCATGTGGCTGCAAGGTAGGGTTGTTTCGCGAGAGAAATTTTCTGGTCGTATCTCAGGGCGTAGGTTTCTGCTTTTCGGGGTAAGCCTACGTGGTCGCCTAGTATGAAGACGGGGTTCTGACCGATTGTGACTTCGCCTATGTCTGTTCCGCCTTCCTCCAGTACGTAGATGGGTTGTTGTTGTGCTTTTATTTTCACGAGTGCTTCGAAGCTAGTCTTGTTTGTCGTGATGCCTGGGTGCGGTTTGTCGGACAATGCTTTTTTTAGGATGGTGGTCCATGTTTGTTGGTCGGTTCTTACGTCGTGCAGCGTTTGTCCGTCTACTTGTATGTGACGCGGTGGTTTGGGTGGTCCGTGCAGTATGGTGTGGAAGGTGACGTTTCTGCGGAGTCCGTGGGAAAGGAACAGTGCGGCGACTATGCATTCGTGTGTTATGTCTAGTCTTCCTGCGTCGTGTAGGTTTGTCCAGTTTGGGTCGGTTCTGCCTAGGCGGCTGTAGAGGACGAACTCGCGCATCTCGTGTTTCCTTCCGTGTTTGTGGTTTGTGTGTCTTGGGAAATAACCTTTTATCGTGCTTGACGCAAGAAGGCCGTTATGTGTTTGTAGTGCTGTGTGGATGCCGTTTTCTGTGGAAATACTCAAATCTGTGTATCTACTTAGAACCGTGTGGGTTTGGGTATGGTTAACTTTACTGTTCCAATCCCTGAAGAGCTGTACGATAAGGTAAACTACCACTCCTTGAAAGGGGTGGCTTTCCATTGGAGGTTGATGTGTTGCACGGCAACTTTAGCAACGTCCGCATCTGAACGAACAAGCCCGTTTACTGGGACTCTGGCATTGGAAATCTGGGCAAAACAAGGACTGGTGAGGTCTTGAGTCACCCACTCCAACACCGACTTAACAGCGACAGCCAAACTGGCTTTGCGGTCGCTGTTCATCGCCAAACCACACTTACACGTGTACAAAGCATAGTTTTTAGGGTGATGTCCATTATTCACTGCACCGCAATGTGGACACCACTTACTCGTGTGGTAAGCGTCAACAACTTGAAGAGGAACACGGTCCTCTTCACAATTCGAAGAAAGAAACTCTCTGAGTTTGCCATAGGGAATCAAGTTGATTTTCCTGTTAGTCTTCTTGCTGAATCCACGTTTTCTCCCAGGGATACTCAACTTTTCAATAGCGATAGAAGCCCCATATTTTTTAGCTACGGCTACGACCTGTTTAGCCACTTCACCACTGCGGTTCTTAACAAAATCACGTTGCTTACGCTTCAATTTCCGAAGATACTTCTCGGCTTTCGCAGAACCTTTGTCAGCGTAACTCTGAAGTTTTCTTCGCCTTTCAAAAAAGCGTCTTTGTTTTTCAGCAATATCCTGTCCAAAATACAGTTGCTTCTTAATTTTAGAGGTTTCAGCATGCATGCATGCGCCGAAGAACCCGCAAAAGAAGAAAGAGAAGCCATCGTAGAAAAGACGAAACAGCAGACGAGAAAGAACTGATGGAAACCCTAGACAAAACCACAGCAGCAACCCATCTGATCCAACAGCCAAAACAACACCAAAAACGCCGAAACAAACCACCACCATTCCAACCAAAAACCAACATGTTTGAACCCAGATAGAGGGCCCTTCAGCCTTTGCACACACAAACATAGTCAACCACGCACAGGCCATCCTTCTCCAACCACACCGCTTCAAAGTTTCACTCGAATATATCGTCCAGACACCACCAGAAAATCCAACACCTCAGGCGGTTGGAAGCCGCAGGCTGAGCTGGTCGACCGAAGTCTTCCAGCTTACACCCCAGCTCCATCAAACCCATCTTTTATGGGAGCCTTCGTCCCCCAAAGGGGAATGGCTGCCTATTTTCGGGAGAGGCTTCGGGCTTAGATGCTTTCAGCCCTTATCCTCAGCGGCGTGGCTGCCCGGCATTTGCCCTATCGGACAACCGGTTAACTAGTGGTCACAGCGTCCCGTTCCTCTCGTACTGGGGACCCTTTCCCCTCAGGCAGCCAGCACTCCCAGCAGATAAAGTCCGACCTGTCTCACGACGGTCTAAACCCAGCTCACGTTCCCTTTTAATAGGCGAGCAGCCTCACCCTTGGCCCCTTATGCAGGGCCAGGATAGGAAGAGCCGACATCGAGGTACCAAGCCGCGGGGTCGATAGGGACTCTCGCCCGCGACGAGCCTGTTATCCCTAGGGTAATTTTTCTGACACATCCAGCCCCCACCAAGGGGGAACATGGATGATCGCTAAGCCCGGCTTTCGCCTCTGGATCCCTTACTGTGGAGGATCCAGTCAGGCCGGCTTTTGCCTTTGCACTCTACGACGGGTTTCTGTCCCGTCTGAGCCGACCTTAGGGCGTCCTTGATATCTTTTCAAGGACGTGCCGCCCCAGCCAAACTGCCCACCTACCGTTGTCTCAGCGCCGAAGCGCCGGTAAGAAACACGGTTACAGAAGGACGGTGTTCCATTTTTGCCTACCCCGGCTCCCGGAGAAGCCAGGATCAAGCGGCTCCCGTCTACACTCTGCATCCGCAACCGTACTCCAGCGGCAGGCTGCAGTAAAACTCCACAGGGACTTCTTTTCCCGCTGGGAGTTCGTGGACTGTTCGTCCACGTTATGTGGTTTCACCGGGTACTACGCGGGGACAGCGGGGCCCTCGTTGATCCATTCATGCACGTCGGAACTTACCCGACAAGGCATTTGGCTACCTTGAGAGAGTCAGAGTTACTCCCGGCGTTTGCAGGCCCTTAGCCCGGTTGGACCCGGATTTCAGGTACCTGTACTGGCCAGGATTCAGAAGCCGTTCACACGCTTTCGCGCTTGCGGCTTCCTGTGTTTTTATTAAACAGTCGGGACCCCTTTGCTACTGCGACCTGCTGTTCCAGCCAGAGGCAGAAACGGCAGGCACCCCTTATACCGAAGGTACGGGGCTAAATTGCCGAGTTCCCTCGCATTAGTGTATACCCGACACGCCTTAGGTTTCTCGCCTAGGGACACCTGTGTCGGTTCTAGGTACGGACATGAAGAATTCTTCCCAACGCCCTTTTCACTGGCTCCAGAGATCAGCTGAACCGCCCTAAAACGGGCGGCTATTCCTTTTTTCACCTGGTTCTCGCCATTGCGGCACTTCCCAGACTTATGCAGTTAAACAAGGCGACAGCCTTGCTCAGCCTACCCCGAAGCGTTAGACGTTGAGCTTGCGTTGCCGCGTGTACCTTCATGGTTCCGGAATTTTAACCGGATTCCCTTTTGACATGGTCGGTTAGGCCATATCTTAGGACCGACTTACCCCCGGCTGACGATCGTTGCCGGGGAACCCTGGCCCTTTCGGCGGAGGGGATTCTCACCCCTCTTTGCTGTTACTACCGCCGGGATCTGCAATCCTGATCCGGTCCACTGGACCTCAAGGCCCAGCTTCTGCCCAGTCAGGACGCCTTCCTACCAACTCAGCGTTAAGCTGAATTCTGAGGTATCGGTGGCTGGCTTAGCCCCGTCCATTTTCGGGGCCGTCAGCCTCGGCGGGTGAGCTGTTACGCTTTCTTTGAAGGGTGGCTGCTTCTGAGCCTACCTCCCCGCTGTCTGAGGCTGACGACGCCCTTTAGTTTGACACTTAGCCAGCACTTGGGGACCTTAACCTCAGTCTGGGTTGTCCCCCTCTCGGTCATGGAGCTTACCCCCATTAACCCGTTTCTCGGGGTCTACGGCGCCGATGGATTCGGAGTTTGAAAGGAAGGCGGTGTCTTTCGACACCTTACTTTCCAATCAGTGCTCTACCCCATCGGCCACCTCGCCCGAGACTAGACTAAGATCTACTTTGGAAGGAACTAGCTATCACCGAGCTAGATTGGTCTTTAGCCCCTAGCCCCAGGTCTGAAGAACGAATTGCACGTCAGCACCCTTGCGAGCCTCCACTAGGCTTTCGCCTAGCTTCGCCCTGCCCAGGGCTAGATCGCTCGGTTTCTAGTTTTCACCGCTGTGACTCCAGGCCCTTTCAGACCCCGCACCTGGCCACCTAAAAGGTGGTTGCGTGCATGTTGGTTTTCCTTTGCCTGCGGGTTTTCAGCCCTTAAGCTTGCCACAACAGTGAGCTCCCCGGCCCGTGTTTCTAGACGGACCATGCAACCCTGGTCCCCCTCCCTCGTACTGCCGTCTCACGGCGGTTTCCTTCGGGAGGGATCTGCCCTTCCGGGCTGCATACGTCTGTAACCGTCTGGTTTCAGGCACTTTTCACCCCCATTCCGGGGTACTTTTCATCTTTCCGTCACCGTACTAGTGCACTATCGGTCTTGAGGAGTGTTTAGTCTTGGAAGTTGGTGACTCCTAACTTTCCGCACCCAAGCCAGGGTACGGTACTTCGGGACTCCAGCTCAGCTCCTTCCAGCTTGCTCTTACGGGGCTTTCACCCTCTTTGGCAGGCCTTTTCAGGCCACTTCAGTTTGACTGGCGAGGAGGAAGCCGGGCCCATTACTCTACATCTCTCGCAGGTTTCCCTGTGAGATTTGGTTTGGACTTTTCCCTTTTCGCTCGCTGCTAATCAGGGAATCCCGTTTGGTTTCTTTTCCTCCCCCTACTAAGATGCTTCCGTTCGGGGGGTTCCCACTCCCTTTTTTGGGAGCACCGCGGTTCCGAAGAACCGTGGTAGGAGGTCCCATTGAGGAATCCTCGGTTCTAAGGCTGCATGCGCTTACCCGAGGCACTTTCGCGGCTTGCCGCGCCCTTCTTCAGCTCTCAAGCCGAGCCATTCTCCAGACGGCGTAACATATTGGACCTTTTTGGCGGCGTCTGTTTGACGTTTCGGTGAAACTTTTTTGGTGTGCAGGTTGTTTGGCCTATGCGTGGTGTCATCTTGAGCTTTTGTGGCTCATTCACCCTTGGCTCCTCATCACTGTTGATGGGAGCTGCATCCATTTTTATGACTACTAGTAAGTAGCTAAGTTACTTCAGAAGCGGTTTTCGAAGATATAAGGGTTACGTCGTAGTTGATGTGCAGTGTAAGTAGTGATTTTTGTGTGGCACACGTTTTTATTTTTGTGTTTAGAAATGCTATTAACGTGTGTGCCTCGATAGCTCAGCCTACTTTTAGAAGTCTGGAGTTAGACTAGCCGGGAATCTTATGTAGTAGAATGGTTTTCCTTTGGTGTAGTTAACTTTTGGAGGGTTCGATTTTATGCTGAGGCGTTTTTCTAGTAGGTAGACAAGCTCTTTGAGGAAACTTTCTTCACGTTGTTTTAAGTGAATTCTGTTTTTGGAGACAGAACCATCTGTGTCTATTAGTCCGAGCATGTAGTGTTTGAAGAGTTTGGGGTTGTCGGCAATTATTTGTGGCACTTTGATGTTTCTTTTCCTTCCTGCGGCAAAACCCAGTTGTGTGAAATAGAAAAATGTCGCTGCGTTGTAGATGTTGATTAAGTAGCAGTTTGATTTTCTTTTATCTCTAAGAACTTGTGGTTTATAGCTAAATAAGTCGTTTAACAGGGTGGTTGTGTATTGTAGATATTCTTTGTGACCAACTATGTTTATTCTGTAGTGGTAGCCGCCTTTTTTCCTTCTGATTCTCGTTAGGCTGCCGTCGCCAGTTATGATACCTGCGAGATATGCAACCTTGCTGTTGATTTCTGGTATCCTAGTGCGTGTTCTTTTTGTGCAGATGGTATCGTTGTCAATTTTGTGCCATATGTGGGCTTGGTTTAGAAGTTTTGAAATAGTTGATGCATCCATGCATTTTCTTTTAATTATTCACATAATGATGTATTTAAAGCCTTGAGTTTTTGTGAAGCCCCCGCCGGGATTTGAACCCGGGACCTTCAGCTTACAAGGCTAACGCCCTAGCCAGCTAGGCTACGGGGGCTCATCAGTATTTAACAACAGCTTTCCTAAATTAGTTATTCGGAACAAATGCGAGATATTACTAGAGAAAATGGTCATGTTAGGTAGCCTTTAAATGTCTGATATAGGTCAATAACTAGATTATTTGAGAGTGGGAAGATTTTGGCTTTTCAGATAGTCATCAAAAAGCCAGTCTACATCATCTTCTATTGCTTCAGCAACTTCCCTCAAGTTTTCGAGGTAGTCATTAATTTGTGAGTACTCAGTATTACTTCTTGGCAAGGGTATTACCCATTCGCGTATTAATTTAATGACTTGCTTTTTATCACGAATCTCACGTTTCACACGACCCATTCCTATCCAGTTGCTTCTCGCCAATACTACATTAACGTACTCGGAGAAAAGGTTTGGATAGCTATCTTTTATTTTCGCAACTAATTTCACCAGATCCTCAGGACTATATCGGGAAATCAATTTACAGGAAAACAACATATTCTCAAGCATTCCTCTATATTCATCCATTCATGCGGAACTCATGAATGGACCATTAGCCATTATGGGTTAAGGTCTCTTCTGCCTGAAACAGTTGATGTGATTGCTGGTCCTGGCTGTCCAGTTTGCATTATTCCAGCGGCGGAAATTGATGAAGCCATCACGTTAGCTTTGAAAGGCGTAACCATAGCTACTTTTGGCGATTTGCTGCGGGTTCCAAGCTCTGAGATGTCGCTTCAAGACGCTAGGGCACAAGGTGGAGACGCTCGCATCGTTTATCGATCGATCGAGTTAGCCCTTGGTTAGCCACTTGTTCAGGAGGATTTGTTGAAGAAGATTTTACAGAAAAAAGAAAATTCAGCATACTAAATTTTGATGTAATAAGGTTACCAGATGTTGATGTTGTGTGTATGATCCTCTCAGCTGGTCCATTCTACAGTGAAAGACTTAAAAACAAGACCACAAAACAAATTCCAAATCCTAAATCTTCCTCACTCACAAAAAGCAGTTCAAAAGAGAAAAAACCAGCTGTAGGTCGCGGGTTCGATTCCCGCCCGAGGCTCCATTTGCGTGTGCAACTGGTGTAGGGCCGTCTATTTGGGTTCAAATATGTTCGTGGTTTGATATTGTTTAGAGATGGCATCGTTGAGAAGAGTCGCGTCTGTCTTGTTGAGTATTTGAGGGAAGAGTATGTGAAGAGTGGGCGGCTTAGTGAGACGTTGGTGGATTCGTTGGATTCTATGCGTTTGGATAGGCATGAGACGATTTATGTGTTGGAAACGAAATCCTCGAAGACACACAAAACCAGCTCCCACCACAAGCTATAGCCAGACAAATAACCGAGAGCCTCCAAACGCTCTAGAACAATTGACTAACATACAAGAAAAACAAACATCAGGAAACAAAACCGCCTTTCAAGCCAGCATGTGAGCGAATGGTTTTTGTTACTGTTCCATCCTAGAACTCTAACAGTGAAACCGTGTGACCCTGATTTCAAAGTTTGATCCTTGGCGTTCCCCGCTTTGCACCTGCCCTGCAAAGCTGACTCTCAACCCTTACACTGGCTGCGACCACGCATGCGTCTACTGCTATGCTTCGAGTTACATTCCAAGGTTCTTCAACTGCAGACCGAAGAAAGATTTGGTTTCAAGGTTGAGAAGAGAATGCCGAAACTTGAAAGGAGAAATAATATCAATGTCCAACTCCTCAGACCCTTACCCGAACTTAGAATCCGAAACAGGCTTAACCCGCCAGTGCCTGGAAATAATGTCAACATGCAACTGTAGGATCCAGATAATCACGAAATCCAGCTTGGTCACGAGAGACATTGACATCCTCAAAAAGACCGCCTCCACGGTCTCAATGACAATAACCACAGACAACGGCGCACTCGCTAAACTCCTAGAACTCAACGCCCCGCCGCCATCAGAACGTCTGAAAGCGGTTGAGACGCTCGTAGAGAATGGAATTCCAACGTCAGTGCGCATCGATCCAATAATACCGTTCCTGAACGACGACCCCGAAAACCTGGTCAAAACGCTTTCCTCATTAGGAGTAAAACACGTGACAGGCTCAACCTACAAGATAAGACCCGACAACTGGCGAAGATTCAGCCAAGCACTGCCAGAAACAGCAGAAAAACTCAGACCACTTTATTTCAGTGAAGGGGAAAAAATAGGCGGATCTGTGCTGTTGCCTCGAGACCTGCGGCTCAAACTGATGAGAAGCATGAGCACACTGGCCGCCAAATATGGCATGAAGTTTGGAACGTGCCGAGAGGATCTGGCTTTTCTGAACACAGCGGCATGCGACGGGTCATGGTTGATTAGAGGATAGTCTGGACTGGGATGGTTTCCTGCCGTTCTCAAACAAGAAATCACCGCGGAAATACCAAACGCGCCATTCAAAACAGTATAAATTACAATACAGGAATGTAGCCCGGGATAGCTTCAAACTCTCGTTCACACCGCACACCAAGAATTGACCAAACATATTAGGATCCAAATAGAGGGCCTAGAAACCATTACACGCACACGCATAAGCGTTTGGTAGCCCGGGAGAGATTCGAA
>Ga0315282_10008084_pt1 | contig 17088 bp, 10 predicted proteins | sample YL17G07_20_MG_FD_203693 | JGI IMG/M metagenome (GOLD analysis project Ga0315282, IMG submission 203693) | Sediment microbial communities from Yellowstone Lake, YNP, Wyoming, USA - YL17G07_20 | ecosystem: Environmental > Aquatic > Freshwater > Lake > Sediment | place: USA: Wyoming | collected...
AGCGGGTTTCCTTTGATGACTTATGTCAACTTAAAAAATGTCCGCGTTGCTGGGGCCGAAGCCAGCGCGGATATACATCCGACTTCTTGGCTGACCCTTTCATCCAATTATACTTATACCAATTCAAAAGTATTGCAGGATGATAAAACCCACGCCTATAGAAAGCTTTCGAACGATGAGCAACAACATGAGGGACTTGGTACGGTTCCGGAACATCAAGTCAATGGAATCGTCGGTTTCGATTCCGAGTCGTGGCAATTTGGCGCACAGCTTATGGCGTCTTATTTCTCAAAGCGCGATTTCATCGGCATGGGAGGCCTCTGGTACACAGCCGATCCCATGGTGGTCACTAAGGCCCGCATTTATAAAAGATTCTTAAACCACATGGAGCTTTTTTTAGAAGCCGACAACCTGATCAATTACACTTGGGACCGCGAGGGTGACGGCGACAACGACATGCCGCCGTTCAATTTATTCGGCGGCGTAAAATTGTGGTTGTAATGCAACAATGAAGGGGCGCGATTGAGCACCTAAAAGTTTTGTTATTGTTTGCCTATATATTTTTCGGGGTCAGCGTCAAACTTCGGTTTGCAGCTTGGGCAGCAGAAATAGTAATACTTCCCCTTATAAATCGAATGCGGGTTGTCTTTAATAATTTTAAATTGTTCGCCGGTGACCGGACAAGTGGCCTCAGTTCCGATGGGCTGCTCTTTGTCGAAAGACACGGGCGCTTTGCCTTTTTGTCCGCCGCCAGAGCCTTGTTGATCCGCTGCATAGGCAAAGATAACGAGCGCCAAAAGCAATACCGGGATCGCAGTCAGCAAAATATTTCTTTTCATGTAGTACTTACCTCCTGTGAAATAGTGTTTTCTAAAATTATGGTCCGCTTTTTCCAAAGTTTATAGATCGCCGGGTAGACCAACAGTTCCAACATGAACGAACTGATCAATCCGCCGATCATCGGCGCGGCGATGCGCTTCATGACATCGGCGCCGGCCGATGTAGACCACATGATCGGGAGCAATCCCATGAATGCCGCAGCTACCGTCATCATCTTGGGGCGAGCGCGTTTGACCGCTCCGTGCAAAATGGCTTCATTCAGTTCGGCAAGACTTCGCAATCGGCCTTCTCGTTTGGCTGCGTCATATGAAAGATCCAAAAACAGCAGCATAAAAACAGCCGTCTCGGCGTCCAGCCCCAAAAGCGCAATCATGCCTACCCACGCTGCAATGGAAACGTTGTAATGAAGAAAATAGAAAAGCCAAATGGCCCCAATTGCCGAAAAAGGGACCGCCAGCATGATTACTGATGCTTTAAACGAAGATCTTGTGTTGATGTACAAAAGCATAAATATCAATGCCAGAGTGATAGGCACCACGATTTTGAGTCGTTCCCGAACGCGCAACATGTTTTCGTACTGGCCGCTCCATTGCAACACGTATCCGGGTTGAAGAGAAAGCTTCTCCGCCACGGCGCGCTGAGCTTCACGGACATAGCCTCCTATGTCGCGGTCCGCCACATCCACGTATACATACCCCGCCAAAAATCCGTTCTCGTCGCGAAGCATGGACGGGCCTTGTACGAGGCGGATATCGGCCAGTTCGACTATCGGCACCTGGATCTGCGTCTGCGTAGAAACCAGCACGCGCTGCAAACGATCCAGATCGTCGCGCAGTTCGCGAGGATACCGCAGGTTTACCGGATAACGCTCGCGGCCTTCAACAGTCGTGGTGATGTTCTCGCCGCCGATGGCGCTCATAATGACTTTCTGAAGTTGCTCGATGGTCAAGCCGTACCTGGCGAGTTGGTCGCGCTTCGGCTCGAAATCCACATAATACCCGGTGGCTACGCGTTCGGCATAAACGCTTCTAGTGCCTTGAACCTTTTGCAGGATTTCCTCTAAATGCGAGCCGATTCTTTCGATCTCCAGAAGGTTGGGGCCGAAGATTTTGATTCCTATGGGCGTCCTTACTCCGGTGGTCAGCATATCGATCCGCGCTTTGATGGGCATTGTCCAGGCATTTGTGACGCCTGGGATGCGAAGAGCATTGTCCATTTCATTTACAAGCTCGTCCCATGAGATTCTGTCGGGCCAAATGGGCCGGAATACAGGTTTGAGCCACTCCGGCATCCAAGGCGAGTACCAACGAGGCTTGGAGCGCCATTCATGCGGCGGTTTCAACACCACAGTGGTTTCCATCATGGAGAACGGCGCCGGATCTGTTGATGTATCGGCTCTGCCCGCTTTGCCGAATACTCTTTCGACTTCAGGAAATGAGCGCAAAACGCGATCTTGGGTCTCGAGCAGTTCCTTGGCCTGAGCCACTGAGATCCCAGGCAGAGTCGTAGGCATATAAAGGATCGTTCCCTCGTTCAAAGGAGGCATGAATTCCGAACCTAAATGAAAATAAACCGGGATGCTGACGGCCACCAGGAATATCGCAACCGCAATGGTCGTTTTGGGCCTTTGAAGAACCAGGCGGCATGCGGGTTCATAAATGCGAAAAATCGTCCGGCTGATGGGATGCCGCTCTTCGGAATAGTAAGTGCCAACAGCCAATCGCGTGGCGATCCACGATAGCCAATGCGGGCGGAAGCGAAACGGATCCATCCTGGCAAATAGCATGCGCATTGCAGGATCAAGGGTAATGGCTAAAAACGCAGCCATGGCCATGGCCAGATTTTTAGAGTACGCCAGAGGTTTGAACAGGCGGCCCTCCTGATCAACCAAGGCGAAAATCGGAATGAACGCGACGGCGATTACAAGAAGCGAGAAAAATACCGAAGGGCCGACTTCTTTGAGCGCTTCAATTCGCACTCGGTGAAAATCACCCTTTTGGCCTGTTGCTTGCCATTGATAGAGCTTGTTGTAAGCGTTTTCGACCTCCACGATTGCGCCGTCAACCAACACTCCGATGGATATGGCAATCCCAGCTAAAGACATAATATTGATTGTTACTCCAAGAAAATACATCGGGATGAAAGCCAGAAACACTGAAACCGGAATCGTAACGATAGGAACGATGGAAGAAGGAATGTGCCACAGGAAAATAAGGATGATCAAAGAAACGATGATCATTTCAAGGACCAGTTCATGTTTTAAAGTGTGGAGGGTGCGATGAATCAGATCGGAACGATCGTAAGTCGTGACGATTTCCACGCCTTTAGGCAGCGATGGTTTTAATTCATTTATTTTGTCTTTAACGCCGTTGATGACATTGAGGGCGTTTTCGCCGTGGCGCATCACCACAATGCCGCCCACGGTGTCGCCCAACCCATCCATGTCTGAGATTCCTCGACGCATCTCTGGACCGAGTTCGACTCTTGCAACGTCTTTGAGCAAAATCGGAATGCCGTTCGGCACGGTCTTCAATACGATATTGCCGAAATCCTCAACGTTGTGTGCATAGCCGCGGCCTCTCACCATGTATTCGGTTCCGCTCCATTCCAGCAAACGACCGCCCACTTCGTTATTGGATCTGCGAACGGCTTCCATTACTTCGTCCAAAGACAAATTAAAGGCCGCAAGACGGTTGGGATCGGCTGTGATCTGATACTGCTTGACGAATCCGCCGATTGCTGCGACCTCCGAAACCCCCGGGACGGATTGAATGGCATAACGTAAAGTCCAGTCTTGGAATGAGCGCAACTCCTCCAACGAGTGACTTCCCGATCGATCGACCAACGCATACTGGAATATCCAGCCGACGCCGGTCGCATCAGGGCCGAGCTCCGTATTCACTCCCTCGGGCAAACGCGATTGTATCTTGGATAAATATTCCAATACCCTGGATCGAGCCCAGTAGATATCGGTCCCGTCCTTGAAAATAACGTACACGAAAGAATAGCCGAAGTCGGAAAATCCACGAATGGCTTTTACGCGCGGCGCTCCGAGAAGCGATGAAACAATGGGATATGTTACTTGATCCTCAATAATATCGGGTGATCGGTCCCATTTTGAATAAACGATGACCTGCGTATCAGAAAGGTCTGGAAGGGCGTCGAGCCGGATATCTTTCAAGATATAAAATGCGAGCACTGCCAATGATGCTACGCACAAAATGACGAGCAATCGGTTGGTGGCGGAAAACTCTATGATTCTGCGAATCATTTTGTTTCCCCGGCGTGTTGAGGCTGATCCGCCTCGGTCATACCGGAAATAGCGGAGCGCAGACGCGATTCGGAATCCAAAAGGAAATTGCCGTGAATTGCGACTTTTTCGCCGTCGCTTAAACCTGATAAAATTTGTGCTTTGCCGGAGCTTCGAATGCCGACGCGCACCTCTCTCGGCTCGAAACCGCCGCCTCCTTTGTCGACAAACACCACTTGCCTCAAACCCGAATCAATCACCGCGGAATCCTGAACCACCACCCCTTCATCAGATTCAACATTAAGATTGGCGTTCACGTACATGCCGGGCTTAATGGATAAATTCCGATTATCGAATTCAAACCTGGCCTTCAAGGTGCGACTTTCCTGATTTAAATACGGATAAATATAAGCCACACGGCCGGTGATGACTTTTGACGGATCGTAAGGGAATATAAAAGAGGCCTGTTGGCCTAAGTGAACGGCTTTCGCCTCGTATTCATAGAATTGCGATTCGATCCAGACCCTAGAAAGATCGGTGATTGTAAACAGCTCCATTCCCGGCTCGACTTGCTGGCCTTCATAGGTTTGCTTGGACATTACAAAACCCGAAATGGGCGCCATAAGAGTTACCGCTCGCTGCGACGCGCCCTTGCCGTCCAAGCCTTTGATGAAATTTGGAGGCACATCAAATAATTCCAGCCTCCTGCGCGCAGCCTGCACCAGATCCTCTGCCCCCTTTTTTACCTCCGGATTTGCCGTCTTTAGAAAATTATCCGCTGTTTCTTTGGCGCGTAAATATTCTTCCTGGCTCGACAGCAATTCCGGAGAATAGATGCTGAGGATAGGCTCTCCTTTTCGCACGGATTCACCCGTAAAGGACACATAAAGTTTTTCGATCCATCCGGCGACCTTGGTATGGATATGCCGAATGCGCGTTTCGTCGGCAGTCACGACACCTACCGTTCGTATGATATAGCTGATCCGTTCTTTTGAAGCGGCGGCTGTTTGAATACCGGCCAGGCGCATTCCTTGTTCGCTTATCGTCACCAGAGCCAAACCTTCTACGGGCCCGGCCGGCTGCGTCTTTTCATCTGAGTAAACGGGAATGTAATCCATGCCCATTTCATCTTTGGCAGGACCCGGAGAAGTTATTTTCGGGTTCATAGGGTTTCTATAAAAAAGAATTTTATGTTCGGTTGAAGATTTTTGCGCCGTTGCCTGAGATCCTGTTGTCGGGGAAGCTGCGGTTTCGCGCATGCGATCCTTTTCAGGTGCCGGGCTATTATTGCGAATAGGCACAAGCGCCATTCCGCACTTGGGACAGTTCCCCGGTTTGTCAGATGTGATTTCCGGATGCATGGGGCATTGGTAAAGCGCCTGAGGCGGAGTCGCTGTTTTTGTTTCAATAGGAACCAAGCGCATACCGCAGATGGGACAATTACCGGGTCGATCCGAAATATATGTGGGATGCATTGGGCATTGATATTTAACGGCCTCGGATGATTTGTTTGCGCACCCGACCATGATGAATGCAGTCGCCAATGCGAATAGGATGGTGATCCATAAGATCTGTCGGCCGACGCATTTCATGGTTTTTCTCCTTTTTCGATACTGTCCTGCGCAGGCGTTGCAAGAGCTTCGATTTCAGCCCAAGTGATAAAACGATCCGCTTCGCGGCGCGCCAGTTGGACTCTAGCCTCCAGCCATCGGTTAAAATCCTCCATTACAGTTGAAAAATCGCCGCGGCCTGCGAGATAAGAAGCGCGGGCTGCTTCCATAGCGGCATGAGACTGGGGGCCGATGGCTTCCTTGTATCGCCTGATTTGTTCCTCGTTCCTATGCCATTTTGCAGTCAATTTGGCGGTTTCCGCGCGCACCTCGGCTTCTACATCACGCAAATCCATCTGAGCGGCTTGAAGCTCTTTTTCTGCGGCAAGCACTAACGGCTGCTGCTTTTGTTTTTGCCAAATGGGAAGGCCTATGCCAAAGCGCAGCATCACCAAGGGCTCGATCATGCCGTCTATCCCGCCTCCGACGCCGACGGAAAAATCCGGAAGACGATCCAACTTGGCTTCTTCCAAACGATGCCGAGCCTCTTCAATAGCAGCGCGTTTCATGGCGATTTCAGCAGAATTTGCCAGCGCCTGCTGCTCAAAAGATTGTGGAAGTGCGGCGGCTGGTGGAAGATGATTGATCTCTTCAACAAATTGATCGCCGGGCCGGTCCAGAAGTCGGTTTAAGGAAGCGACGAGTTCTTTACGGTCCGATTCCAGATCGGAAAGCCGCTCTGAGATCCGCGAAACCTCAAGTTGAGCCTTAAGCACGGATTCCTGTTCCGCCAAGCCGGAGCTATAACGCGCCATGACTGCCGCCACGAGCAAATTCATAAGCTCGTTCGCTTCCCGCAACGTCCTGAGTTCGCAATCTTCAGTATAAATCTGCGCATACAGAGTGCGTATTTGGGAAATGATGCGCCTTCGGAGATCTTCCAGTTCCGCAGCGCTGAAAAAAGCCGATGCCTTGGCTGCTTCGCGGCGAGCTTTACGTTTGCCGGGATATGGAAGATCTTGGCGCACCTCCAGCGAGGCCGTTGAATTCGGACCGATTTTTGGAAGCCCCATATCCTGGACGGCAAGCTCCAGCATCGGATCGGGAAAAGCGCCCGCAGGAGTGATTTTATACTGAGCTGCCTGGAGTCGCGCCCGCAAAGCTTCGACAGAGGGCGAGTGTTTTAAACCTTCAGTGACAAATTCCTCGACCGTAGGTGCCGGATCAGATTCCTTGGTGACTGATAATTCTAGGGAATTGGATGGTAGAACACCTTGCGTGTTTGAAGTCTGGGCCAAAACACCGCTTGTTGAAAAAACCAGGGAGGCCAATATTAATGCAGCCAAAACCCCATATTTTTTTTTATGGTTTGTCATAAAATCATTCGTTTCCCATCTCTTTATGGCTTTCCACAAATTTGGATAGCAAGGTCGGTGCCATAAAGGAAGACCCTTTTAAAAGGCTTTTCAATATTGTAAGGTTCCCATTTCCCGATGATGTCTTTAGAATATTTAAACCTTTTTCAGGGCATGTAATACCTGAATATTCTTAAAAATTTTTAGTGGCGTCTACAATCCGGTTTTATGATGACATTTCAATTATTAGTAATTTAACCATGAAACCCTATGAAAATACAATCTGAAACGCCTTTTCAATTTTAAGTGAAAGGGGCTTTCAATAATGAAGAAGTTGTTTCGACGTTGTTTTTAAAATTCCTATGTTAATTCAACAGATTGCCAAATAGCGACTTGGCACGGATATTGATTTTAGTAAATTGGACGAATTTTTATAAGGAGTTAATCGACGATGGTTGTTGATTCGAGCTTTAAGAGGACAGCCGAACTTCCAATATTAGGAATGAGTTGCGCTTCGTGCGTTTCAAAAGTCCAACGCAAGCTTCAATCTGTGCCTGGAGTGGATGATGCATCGGTGAATTTTGCTACAGAAACAGCCATTGTGAACTATGATAAAAATATGGTACGGCTTTCTGAATTGGTGCGAGAAGTGAACGATCTGGGGTATCAAATAATCACTGAAAAAGTAGTCCTTCCGGTATTAGGAATGCACTGCGCGTCGTGCGTTCAAAAGGTCGAGGCGTCTTTGTCATCCCTTCCAGGAGTCGTAAGCGCAACAGCCAATTTTGCCACCGAACAAGCAATTGTAGAGTATTTGCCTTCCATTGTCGGAATCCCGGAATTAAAAAAAGCCGTATCCTCGGCGGGCGACTATAAGGTTCTGGGAATCTCGGCAGAGGAAAATTCGGACATCGAGCAACAGGCAAGGCAGAGGGCTCACAGTGAGTTGAAACTGAAGTTTATCGTCAGCGCAGCCCTGACCATGTTCATAATGATCGGCTCTTACTATCATTATTTTCCGGGGCTGGATTTAATATCCACACAGACCATTCAGTACATTTTATTTGCATTGACCTTGCCGGTATATATTTGGTCCGGTTCGCAATTTCATCGCGGTTTTTGGACAGCCCTGAAACATAAAACAGCGGATATGAACACATTGGTTTCGGTCGGTACGTCAGCGGCTTTTATTTATTCGGTTCTCGTCACGTTCTGGCCGGGAGTATTTCCCGTGGACGGCGAAGACATTGTCAGCGCTTACTTTGATACCACGGCAATGATCATCACCCTGATATTGCTCGGTCGCCTCCTTGAATCCGGAGCAAAGGGTCAATCTGCCGAAGCCATAAAAAAACTTATGGGACTTCGCCCAAAAACCGCCAGAGTAATCAGGCAATCCGGAGAAATTGAGATTGATATTTCTGACGTCGGGGTCGGAGACGTCATCGCCATCAAACCCGGAGAAATGATCCCTGTGGACGGAGTGGTGACTAGGGGCGAATCCGCCATTGATGAGTCCATGCTTACCGGCGAAAGTATGCCGGTGGAAAAACGAACAGGCGATGAGGTAATCGGCTCTACGATCAATAAAACCGGAAGTTTCCAGTTTAGAGCCGCCAAGGTCGGCAAAGATACTGCATTGTCTCAAATCATTCGTGTTGTACAGGAAGCTCAGGGATCAAAAGCGCCTATTCAACGACTTGCAGACAAGATAGCGGGGGTATTCGTCCCCATTGTGATTGGGATTTCGGTGCTTACATTTTTCATATGGTATTTCCTCGAACCCTCTCATTCGTTGCCCAGGGCTTTGATGAATTTCATCGCCGTACTGATCATCGCTTGCCCTTGTGCGCTGGGGTTGGCTACGCCTACGGCCATTTTGGTAGGGACCGGCAGAGCCGCGGAACATGGCGTTCTTGTTAAAAGCAGCGATTCATTGGAATTGGCTCACAAGTTATCGGCCGTCGTTTTCGACAAAACCGGCACCCTTACCAAGGGCCGACCGGAGATCACAGACATAATAACGGCTTCTTCATATTTGAAAACCGAGGTACTGGCGCTCGCCGCATCTGTCGAGGCAAGTTCCGAGCATCGTCTGGCCGAAGCAATTATGCGCAAGGCTACGGAATTAAATGTTCCGCTTAAAAGGGTCGAATCATTCCGGGCCATCCCCGGCAAAGGGATCTCCGGGATAGCGGACGGGATGGAAATTTTATTCGGGAATGAAGCATTGATGAAAGACCGGAACATCAAGCTTGATGACTTGCTGATAAAAGCGGAAGAATTGTCTTTGTATGGCAAAACCACTATGTTTTTGGCCTATGCGGGTCAGCTCACCGGCATTCTTGCGGTTGCCGATTCCATTAAAGATGACGCCAAAGAAGTTGTATCAGAACTAAAAAACATGGGACTTAAAATATTCATGATTACAGGAGATAACAAGCGAACGGCTGATTCCATAGCCGGACAATTAAATATCGATGAAGTGATGGCGGAAATATTACCGACCGAAAAAGCGGCAAGGATCAAGAACATTCAAGCTTCTGGCGATGTGGTGGCAATGGTCGGCGATGGGATCAACGATGCTCCCGCATTGGTTCAGGCGGATATCGGCATTGCCATCGGATCAGGGACCGATATCGCTATGGAATCCGGCGATATCATATTGATCAAAGATTCTTTAAAAGGGGTCCTTGACGCTATAAGACTTTCAAGGAGTACCGTAAAGGTCATCAAGCAAAATTTATTCTGGGCTTTTTTCTACAACTTAATTGGGATTCCTATTGCGGCGGGTATTTTATATCCGTTCTTCGGGATATTGATGCAGCCCGAAGTAGCCGCGGCTGCAATGGCATTAAGTTCCGTTTCGGTAGTCACCAACAGTTTGAGCCTGAAAAAGGCGCCAATATAAAGAGGAGAAGCAATCATGAAACGCACAATCATTTTATTATTGGTGCTGATGAGTTCCGCTTTGATATTTGTTCCGTCAGTATTTGCATCGGTTGAAAAGGCGGCGAACAACAACGCGGCCTTGAGTGCCGGCGGGTCGACGACAAATAATGATCCAGGTGTAATCGCAGAGAAAGAATTGGATATTAAAGATCACTTGAATCTCGACGGCAAATATCTGGACAAAAATTACTATTTAAAAGAACCGAAAAAAGAAGTCCAAAGGACGCATACATCGAACCGTGATTTAAATCCCGGAAGATTGAGTTCACGGTTCTGAAGTCACCGAATTAGTATCTGGAACTTCAATTTGAAAGCTGAAGATGCCGCCATAATATCTGCTTGTTAAAACGCCGGAATTTTAATACGTTATTCGTCCGGGCTTATCTAAAAATAACTCAATTAAGGATTTATATATGCCAAAACAAATTTCTCGGTTCGGGACTGTCGCAAGACGTCAACAAGCCTTGTTTCGCAATACACTCAGCAATGAAGCCCAGAGTCCCTATGACATTAAAGGGCTCCGAAATCCTCACTTGCTTGCTCATGGGTGCGAATTGGAAAACCTTTATCCGACCTTGCGCGGGAATGATGGTGCTCTTAAATTTTTCAAAGACCGGAAAATTCCATGGTGGAATAGCTCGCGGAGCGGCGATAGATCGACTAAATCCGGATATGAAGGGCCGACGAGGAATCTTGCCGGTTCGCAGGTCGCTTGCGTGAATTTCCTCCTGCCATTGGCTCGAATTGACGGCGCACTTGTCGCTTTTCTGCAATGCATTGACAACGATGTGAAAAATGTCGTGCCAATCGTGGACAAAGCAGAAAATTCATCTCTTGTCGAATTCGAATGGGTCGGTTTGGAAGAACCCTTGGAGGGCGGCAAGATCACGCGAGGAGCCAATCAGACCAGCATTGACGCTCTTCTGGTCGCACAGACGGACAACGGCCTCCGCGCATACCTTTTTGAATGGAAATATTGCGAAGAGTACTTGCATTCCGAAGATAGAGGACAAGGTCTCGCCGGAAAAACAAGACGCAATCGATATCAAAAATTATATGAAGATTCTAATTCGTCATTCAATAAAGCAGCTCCTTTCTATGATTTTTTGTTCGACCCCTTTTATCAGATCATGCGAATGTGTCTTCTAGCGGATCGCATGCTTGAAAGAGGCATTACTCGGAAATTGTCAATCCATGAATCGCGGGTCATTGTTATGTGTCCCAAAGAAAATTTCGATTACCGTTTCGTTGTGAAAAACACGCCCTTGGAGCGGCGTTTTCCGAACCTTAATACCGTCGAAGAAATTGTGCGAACCGCATTGAAGGAGCCCGATTCTTTTTCTGTGTCGGCTCAGGAAGATATCATTGCAAAACTCAGGGTAAGCCCCGTTGCAAAGAAACTTGAACCATGGCTTGAATATCATCGGATTCGGTATAAGTGGTAAATGAAAAAAAGAGCGACGGACAGTCGGCAAAAAGATTTGATCGCCCGTCGATGAACTCAGGACGATGTTTCGTCGGGATTTAATGCAGCGTCCATACCACTTTCTGAAGATTGGACCAAATCACGGATATGGTATTGGAGCCGGTGTTGGACACGAAAACAAGGTAGCCGTCTTCGGGTTTATCGGATTTGGGCACGATTGAAATACCCGTAGGATATTGATTCACTTGGACAGGATCCACTCCCGCATCCGTGAAAAAGTAGAATTGATCATCATCGGACGGATGAAGCTCTCCGGGTTTGATGATGAAGCTGAGTTGGCCGAGGTCGGTCGTATAATATTGTCCCGTATATGCCTTAGCCGTCTGCCAACCCGATTTGCTGCCTTTGACCACCCAGAAATCCTGGCGTTCTTTGTAAATCACATACCATCGCTCGTTTCGGATGTAGCAATCTTTTACTTTGATCTCCTGCAAAGTGGCGTCGCACTCGGGTCCGGAATCGAAAAACATCGGTTCGCTGGCATATGATCCGCAAATTCGCCCCATGTTGACAAAATAAATGTAAATTAATCCTTCCGAACCCGCCAGATAAATGGACTTTCCATCTGGAGAAAAGGCCAGGTTGTTGACGGGAAAATCGAAGTAAATGGGCTCGGGGTCGGCTGTCATTTCATCCAAATCCACAATATCCATGCGCGACGGATCGCGGTTGAGCACATAAGCTCGTTTGCCTGCCGAATCGATGGCGATGCGCGTAGGTCTTCCACCCAGCCAAAGTCCCGGCTCTTGCACCAGCGTCATGGTTTTTGCGTCGACTGAACTCAAAAATCCCTCTACTGTAGTCAAAACGATTTTATCTCCCGCAGGAGTGACGGCCATTCCGGTCGGAGTGTAAGGAAGCGGAAGCTCTGCGATCACGCTGTCGTACGCCGGATCGACTTTGATCAGGCGATCGGTCGGTATTTCGGCGAAATACAAGGCCGTACCGGAAGAGCGTTCTCCTGATTGATCCTTCGCTGCGCTAATCAGCGCGGTTTCGAACTCCAGTTCGGTTTCTTCCAGCGTCAGATTGTCGACTTCCAGCTTACGGACCTTATCGCGCCAAACATCGGTAATATAGATGAACGAATTATCCGGAAGGATCGCCAAATCAAACGGCGCTCTGCCCAACTCCAACACATTGGTTTTATGATAGTCGCCGGTTCGCGCCAGGATGTTATACGCTTTCGATTCTACGATAGAAATGCTCCCCCCCTTGGAATTGAGCATGAAAATCAGGTAATCGTTTTTTTCAGGCCGCGGAAAAAGGGAAGCCACAGACCAAGAGGGGCCCTGGAAATTCCGGCGAAATTCAAGTTCCGGCACTTTCCCCTTGCCACAGGAAATCGGTATAGCCGTCATCGCCAAAAAAACCAGATATAAAATACAACGATTCCGGCGGCGCATCATGGGATAGCCCAAATATATTCTTTAGTGCGAACGTCATACAGCGAAAGATTATGAGAAAGAAAGTTCGTGACCAGCGCAAAGGCGTGATCCGGATCCTCGGGAATCAGGTGATCGAAAAAGACGATATGAAATGGCCCGGCTCCTGCATGGATGACGAATTTAGGTTGGTTGATCAAAGTATCCAAAATGACAATAGAGCCGCCTTGATAGTTCAGACACCAAAGCTCCGTCCCGTCAAGAGAGAGCGCAATGCCGGATGGCGCTATTCCCGTAGGAATCCAATCGAACGGCGCATCTTCCGCATATACCGGGATTTTGGACGTATCGAATGCCAGCACGCCGTCCGGCCCGCGCACTCCGGCATATCCGACTGTTCCGTCTTTCGAAAAAGCAATTCCCCGGATATCGCCGTGAGAGCGTCGTTTTCCTTTGGACGGAGTGAAGCTGGTTACAAATTCGTTTGTGGAAGCATCCAGCACAGAGATGGTGCCCATCCTTTTGTTGGTGATATAACAATATTGCTCTTGCGGGTCCAATGCGATTTCACTGACGCCCGACGCAATATGCGTATGCCTTATTACATAGTTCTCTTCGAGATCGACCATTGCAATGTCGCCTGAGCCGACATCCGCAACGTACATTCTGGTGCCTGCACGGTTAATCGTCATGGTCACGGGTTGAATGCCGGTGCGGATGCCCTGAAAACCCGGTTTCTGCGGGTCCAGATCGATAAATTTCGGATGAACGGGATCGTGCAAGTCCATAAGTTGAATCTGGCTTCGATCACGGTTGGCAATATATGCGGTTTTTCCATCCGGGGATATTTTGATATCCGCAATGAACGGATCAGTGAATACCCAATTCACTATGCAATCTTTGCGGTTGGACAGCGCCCGCCACAGATCCACTACAGCTATAAAGCCGCGGCCTTCGCCCGACTGATCGAAATTGGCATTGGTTACATAACCATAGCGGCCTGATATCGCGACCGAAACGGGATTATCCAGAATTCCTCCTTCGCCTTGAAAGCTGGGCGGCGTGGCGCAAGAAGCGGCCCAGATCGCCAATAAAATAATAATCAATCGAGCGAGTCGTCCGGCCAAAGAAATTACTCCGTTATCAAAAGCTGAAAAATCCTAGCAATGCGGCTATGGACGTGTCAAACGCCCTTAGCGTCTCGATGCTGTTTTTTTGAATGTGGTGGCTCGTTATATTCAACAAAATGATTATTCCACTGTGACGCTTTTTGCCAGATTGCGCGGTTGGTCCACGTCTGTGCCTGCGAGATCGGCCATATGATAAGCAAACAGTTGCAACGGCACGGTCAGCAGGATCGGCTCCACCAGCGGGTGCGACGCAGGAACATAGAATACGGCGTCAGAGTGTTTTCTGATTTCTTCGTTTCCCGATGTGGCGATAGCCAGCACCTTGCCTTCTCTGGCCCGCACTTCCGCAATATTCGAAAGAATCTTTTCATATAAAGGACCATCGGGTGCCAAGGCTGTTATCAACATGTTTTCGTCTACAAGCGCGATGGGGCCATGTTTCATTTCCCCCGCTGCATAGCCCTCCGCATGCATGTAGCTGATTTCTTTAAGCTTCAATGCTCCTTCCAGCGCCACCGGAAATGCGGGTCCGCGGCCAAGAAATAAAAAGCCTTTCATTTTCATCGCATCGCGGGCGAACAGACGAATTTGATCTTCATAAGCCAGGATGCTTTCGATCTGGACAGGGCATCGCATGAGTGCCGAAAGCACTTCTCGGCCCTCTTTCTCGGAGCTTCGACCGTATTTCCGGCCCATATGCACGGCCACCAAAAGAAGAACCGCTATCTGCGTAACGAATGCTTTGGTCGATGCCACGCCGATTTCAGGACCGGCCGAGGTGTAGAGCACGTGATCGGCTTCGCGTGCGATCGTGGATTCAATGCTGTTGCAAATCGCCAAGGTTTTCGCGCCAAGGGCTTTTGCCTCTCGGAGCGCGGCAAGCGTATCGGCGGTTTCGCCGGATTGGCTGACCAGAATGCAGAGAGTATGCGGAGCAATCAGAAGATCCCGATAGCGGTATTCGCTTGCAAGCTCCGCCATGACCGGGATGCCCGACATTTTTTCAATTGCAAGTTTGCCTACCATGCAGGCATGATAGGCTGTGCCGCATGCCACAAGATGAATATTGCCGACCTCATCCAAAAATCCATTCTTTTCTATATTGTTGAGATAGGAGTTGCCGTTTCCCAAATCCGCTCTCTCTTCGATGCTGTAGATCAATGCTCGCGGCTGCTCAAAAATTTCCTTGTGCATGAAATGTTTGTGGCCGTCTTTTTCAGCGGCAACCGGTCCCCAGGGCACGATCCGGGGCTCTCGCACCACGATCCGGCCATCCGGGTCATAAATCGTGCAACCTGCGACAGTGACCTCAGCCAGTTCGCCTTCCTGAAGAAAATCGACTTTTTTGGTAAAAGGAATCAGGGCCGGCACATCGGAGGCCACAAACGTCTCCCCTTCTCCGAATCCGACAATAAGGGGGCTTCCGCGCCGGGTAGCGAAAAAAGCATCCGGCAAATCCACAAAAGCCACCAGGAAAGCGTATGCGCCGCGGAGTTGCGCCAGCGCCGCGGTTACGGCTTCGCGGTGGGCTAACCCTTCCAGCCGTTTCTGCCAGATCAGGAGCGCCACGATCTCAGTATCGGTATCGCTGGAAAAGATGTGGCCTTGTTCTTTGAGCCGGGTGTGCAATTCCGAATGATTCTCGATGATTCCGTTATGCACCAGAAGTACTGTTCCTGCGCGATGGGGATGCGCGTTTTCCTCGGAGGGTCGGCCATGCGTAGCCCAACGGGTGTGTCCTATTCCCAGATTGCCGGATACCGGATCTTCTCGCAGGGAACGCGTAAGCTCTATGAGTTTTCCCTTGCGCCGGCGCACCACAAATTTGTCGCCGGACAACACAGCCACCCCCGCTGAGTCATAGCCGCGATATTCCAGCCTGGATAGTCCTTCAAGAAGAATCTCCACTGCGTTTTTAGGTCCTATATAGCCGATAATTCCACACATCTTTAAAAATCCTTATTCATCCCGAAAACTGCCGGATGCTAACACATGCTAATGACTCGATCAAACATTTGACATCAAATTGAATAAAAATATAGGATGCCCTCATCCTCAAAATAGAGTTGAAAAAGAAATGAGAGTTTCTCAAAAAGCCAAGACGCTTTTATTGATAGCTATTCTTGTATCTTTTACCGGCACTGCTTTTGCTTTTCAAAACATGACTTTTAGCGGTGGTTTTGAAGAATGGCTTGCATGGTGGGATATTAACAGTAAGCCTGCAAAAGAATTTGGCGGAAGGCTGAAATACACTACAGATGTGGGTTTTATAACTGGATTTTCAACATCTGCTTCTTACTCATTTACGCCTTCTTTTACAACTGGCTTAGGACTTGAATACTTATCATCTTTTATTCAAGACGCTGTTTCAAAAGACCCTAAATTAAGCAAAGTCAGTAATGCGCTGTCTGCCTTCAAAGGCCAATGGGTGAATCAAGTTTCAGGTATTCTTTCCATTGCTGCTGTGTTCAATTACGGCAAGCTTTCAGGGATCATGACCGCAAAACCTGATAAGGATGTGGCTGTACGGCCAAGCGATTTTGAATATGAATGGCAGAAGACTCATAATGAGGTTTGGAAGACATTTTCTACAGAATGGATAAAGGGTGATTTACTGTTCGGTCCTGATCATGCTCTTTATTCTTCAAAAGGAGTCCCTCCGTTGACCCCGATTGGGGGGTTTAGATATGTTTATTATAAGGTTCCTTTGCCTTGGGGATATTTAGTTGAAGGTCCGGATGTGGGAACACAAATACCGCCTAAAATATTGGATATCCAAACTTCAACGGTGAATGCCTTTTATTTAATGATCGGTACTGTAGATCCGGTTTTATTGCTTATACCTCCAAACGAAAAATCATATTTGTATTTTGATTGGATTCTTTTATTGGGCAAAGGGTCCCTCATCGGCGATGAAAGTAATACGATTTCTTCTTTTTCTTGGTCGAATGACCTCAATGCCGGGGTGAGAATACCCTATATAGGGGACAAGGTTCGTCTTGTTTTCCGGTTTGGGTTTCATTGGATATATACAAGTTATATTAAAAGCGAAACAAAAATATTGGACAGCAGTCAATCGAACGACCAGTACAAAGTGCAATATGTCGCTCCTTTCTTAGAGGATAATTTGTATGGGGTTA
>Ga0315282_10008085_pt1 | contig 17086 bp, 28 predicted proteins | sample YL17G07_20_MG_FD_203693 | JGI IMG/M metagenome (GOLD analysis project Ga0315282, IMG submission 203693) | Sediment microbial communities from Yellowstone Lake, YNP, Wyoming, USA - YL17G07_20 | ecosystem: Environmental > Aquatic > Freshwater > Lake > Sediment | place: USA: Wyoming | collected...
TGCCGCTCACAGTGATTGTAAACTTCACTTCAATCCATGTTCCTTACACAGGAGCCGGAAAGCAGGCAGTAGTGGATAATGAGGACATAATCAAGGAGATACGACTGGCATTAATGGACGCGGGCAGGAAGCTAGGCACCTATGTTTCTGGCCGAAGGAGAAAGGCCGAGTCCGAGACTAGACTGAAAGAGCTGATGCGTTATGTAGACCCGGTCGCAGAGGCGTTGCACGGCCTCACAGACACCGCTATAACCAAGCTCAAGAAAGAGCTGAAAGAGCTGATAGAGGCCAAATACAGCGCGGGCGAGATAGAGGAAGGCAACGGCGAGGAATTAGAGAAAGAGGAGGAGTTGGAGGAAAATGGCAACAGCGAATGATGAGGTCAGGAAGAAGCTCAAGGCGCTCGGGACCAAAGTCACTAAAGAGATAGAGGCAAAAGAGTCGCCAAGGATAGAGATACCGGTCAGGGGATTGTCTAATGTGGAGTATGACGAGAAAACAGGACTATTGAAGCTAGGGAGCCAGGTCTCGAAGAGATCGTTCCTGAACTATGCTCATGCCAGAAAGTTCATGCAGACAATGTTAGTCGCTAATTTTGCCTATAACGAATTACTAAAGACAGGCATTCACACCAGCTTGAGAGACATGTTCTACGCATTGAAGAGGACATTGCCTAACTCTAACGAGAACACCTTCGATGAGCAGATTGAAAGTGATCATTGCGTCGTAGATTTAGAGGTTTCCGTCGATACGCTCAGAGAAGATTTACACTTATCCGCTGATGTAAGAGGCAGGGTTGTTGGCCCCGTGACTATCAAAGACAGAGGAGACACCATCGACTGGGCGAAATTAGGCTCGGGCGGATGGGCGATACCATCAAACGTCGAGGATATCGAATTCAAGAAAGTCGATGCCAAATTCATACTGGTCATAGAGAAGAACGCCGCGTTTGAGAGGCTGCATGAGGACAGGTATTGGGAGAAGAACAACTGCATTCTAGTGACTACTCAGGGCCAGGCAGCGAGAGGGCCCCGCAGGCTGATTCAGCGACTATCTACAGAGCACAAGCTGCCCGTCTATGTGTTCACGGATGGAGACGCCTATGGATGGTATATATACTCGGTCATCAAGTACGGCTCGATGGCGCTGGCCCATACATCCGATAGGCTCGGTACGCCTGACGCCAAATTTTTAGGGCTCACGATGAAGGACATAGAGAAGTACAAACTGGAGAAATACACAATCAAGGCAAAACCGGTAGACATCAAAAGAGCCAAGGACATGATGAAGTACGATTGGTTCCAGACCAAGGGATGGCAGGACGAGCTCAAGATGATGTTAGAGAAAGGCTATAAGGCCGAGTTAGAGGCGCTATCTAGCAAGGGCCTGAAGTTCATCACAGAGACTTACCTGCCTGAGAAGATCAAGAACAAAGATTTCCTGGAGTGAAAAAGTTTATAAAGATGTATTGCATTACAATTACTACTCATTCTGGAGTGATATGATGCGAGTGATACGAGCCAAGACAAAACAGGCTCTCATAGAAGAGATAAAGGGAATGAACGCTGATGATTCCGAGTATTACCTGAACCTTAGGCCTACAGTCGATATAATCGAGGCGCTGATGGAAAAATGCAATGGAGTCAAGCGAGTCAGTTGCCCCCCGAGCCTCTTGCAGCAGACAGCGAAGAAAGTTTTCAAGCTCACGAACGAGAAAGGAATCAAGCTCGACGCGGGCGAGTTCAAGGTCGGAAGGCCGAAGAAGTACGACGAAGACACCATCCGCGAAGTATTGGAGTCTAGAAACAACGGAAAGCCTGCTAAAGAGATAGCGACGGAGATGGAGATGCCGCTCAGGACAGTCTATTTCTACCTGAAGAACGGCAATAATAATCAATAGTTTTTTTAACCCTCATTCTTATAATTCTTGGTGTGCCCTGGTAGCTCAGCGGTGGAGCGCGCGATTCTGCAAGTCACCCTTGTGGGACGAGAGGCTGTTAACCGTGAGGTCGTCGGTTCGAATCCGACCCAGGGCGTTTATACTAACTCTTAAATAATCGTTTGCCCACAATTTACAAGGCGATACAGATGGACGACGACTCTGAACCGGTTTCCATAAGAGGGGATAACTTTGTTGAAGCCCGGGACTATACTAGCGCCTATTCTGCTGTCCCGCCGCTGATTGCCTTCATTGTCATACTGCCTATATTGTACCTGATCTGGCTCGATATCACCGCGCTTGCAGGATTCTCAGCGCTTGTCAAGGCCGTGATAGCGGTAATCGTCTTCTATTTAGTCTCTTCAGGCATAAGAATAAACGCGCAATGGGAGCAGGCAGTTGTCCTCAGGCTAGGCCGATATACTAGAACAGCCGGACCGGGGCCATTCCTGATAGTCCCCATCGTAGAGACGGCCATAAAGAGGGACATGAGGATAAGGACTACTACTTTCATCGCGGAAGAGGCCCTGACGAGAGACAACGTTCCGGTCAACGTGGACGCGGTCCTTTTCTGGGAAGTGCAGGACGCAAAGAAGTCGGCGATAGCAATACAGGACTATCTGAACAGCATAACCAGGGCGGCGATGACTACCATGAGGGATGTCATAGGACAATCGGAGTTAGCTAAATTGCTCTCTGACAGGATGTCGCTTGACAAGATAATGCAGGCGCTGATTGACAAGAAGGCTGTCAAATGGGGCCTGAACGTCGATAGCGTCGAGATACGGGAGGTCAGGATACCGGGCCCTCTGCAGGATGTGATGTCAAGGCAGGCTCAGGCCGAAAGAGAAAGGCTGGCGCGAATAACTTTAGCAGACAGCGAGATCCAGATAGCCCACAAGTTCAGCCAGGCTGCGAAGGAGTACGAACGAGACCCTAATGCCATGAAACTTAGGGCGATGAACATGCTCTACGAGTCCGTCAAAGAGAGAGGGACCTATATCATAGTGCCTTCGGACATTGTCAACAGCATGGGATTCTCCGGAGCGCTTGCCGTGACTGCCCTTGACCAGTCCATCAAGAAGAATAAGAAAAAAGAAGAGAAGTAAGGCGTTACTATTTCTAACCTGAGAGAGTAGAAAAAAGATTATAAAGGCTAAGCGAGAGAACATATTGTAAATTATTGGTGGCATTATGGATGTGGCAACAGCGGGTTATTCCTGGTCGGTCAAACACAGCAGTGAACTTGACAAGCACGCCGGCAAATGGGTGGCTATAAGCAACGACGGCCCTATCGCCGTTAGTGGAACGCTTAAAGAGCTCATGGACAAAAAGGATGTTAAGAGACTCAATCCGTTTATAACCCGAATTCCGACAAAGGAAGAAGTACTTTCAGTTTTGAGATTATGACTGCTGATTTTGAATATAAGTGCATCCAGGGAGAAAAACTGCCCCTCGCCCCCATCAAGCTGACTCATCTGGGCAGGACAATACTCACCGAAGCGCTTATTGATTCCGGCTCTGCGCTCAGCATTGTTCATGGTGAAATAGGTGAGCAACTCGGCTTGGTGCACAGGGGAGAACTGGTGAAAATTTCGGGAGCTGGCGGCAAGGAAACTGTCCTGCATATGTATGAATTGGACAACGAACTTGCCGGAAGAAATTTTAAGTCGAAATTCGGCCTGCCCATGAAGCGCGGCGACGTCCCGTATTCAATACTCGGCCGGGACGGTATATTTGAGAATTTCGAGGTCAAGTTCAGGCAGAGAGAGTCTAAGTTCGCGCTATCGGATTACTAATAGCCTATTTCGGCGCAGCAATTATCGCTGATTTAACCAAGGAAAGTAGAAAAATGTTTATAAGTGCCAACCGGGGCAATAATAGTGTTAGGCAAGATAAAACAACTCCCCCGACGATTGATTCAAAATGATACATAAATGAAACATTTATAAAGCATAAATGGTACAACTTATAATACGGTGGTAAGAATGAACGTTGTCTTGAAGGGGGTAACCAAACAGATTGTCGAGGAAATGGTCAAGGCAGGCTATGCAAACACCAAGTCTGAAGCTATCCGATTGAGCATAACAAATTTCAGGCAGAACCGCATGAACGAGGAAGAGCTCGTCAACAGAAAGCTGGACAGGATTGATGAGCAGGTGCGGGCCGGCAAGAGGAAGCTTCTGAACGCCAAGCAGGCCATGGGACCTTATGCAAAGCACCTGAAGTAATCACATGTATACCCCGGCGTTCGATGAGGAATGGCCCGCTTATTTTGAAGGATTGGACAAAGGCACGCGGGAGAGGGTCGCCAGGAAGATCAAGAAGATAGTCAGATTCCCGCAGAAAAAGCACCTGAAAGGGAAGGCAAGATTTTTCGTGGACGAGGTCGGGCAGTACAGGATCATCTACAGGATTTTCGAGAAGGATGAGACGGTCGTGTTCTATTTCGTCGGGGACCATAAGGATTATACTAGATGGTACAGCCAGCTCTTCTGATAGCGCCGCAGTCATTACTAATTTAAAGTCTAGCCGAGTAAGATAGTCACGTGTTCTTATGAATGCCATAGAAATCAGAGGCTTGACTAAAGAGTTCGGAGCGCTTAAGGCAGTGGATAGCGTCGATCTGTCCATAAAGGAAGGGGAGATATTCGGGCTGCTAGGACCTAATGGTGCCGGCAAGAGCACTACAATCTTCATGCTTTCCACTATACTGAACCCGACGAGAGGCAGCGCCAAGGTCTGCAACCACGACATAATCAAGGAGAGGGATGCGGTCAGGCACTGCATAGGGATAGTGTTCCAGGACCCGAGCTTAGACGATGACCTTACAGCGCGAGAGAACCTGTACTTCCACGGTAGGCTCTATGGGATGACCGAGGAGGAGATAGGGGCCAAGTCGGGAGAGGTGCTGGCGTTGGTCGAACTGATGGACCGGGCCAATAGCCTCGTGAAGACGTTCTCAGGCGGGATGAAGAGGCGGCTGGAGATAGCGCGAGGCCTGATGCACCACCCGAAAGTGCTGTTCCTGGACGAGCCGACGCTAGGGTTGGACCCGCAGACGAGAAGGCACTTGTGGGAATATATCAAGAAGATAAACGAGAAAGAGCGAATGACCATAATCCTGACAACCCACTATATGGACGAGGCAGACTTTTTGTGCAACCGTATAGCGATTATAGACAAGGGCAAGATAATCGCGTTAGACACTTCCGAGAGACTGAAAGACGTGCTTGGCGGAGATGTGATAACGCTGCAAGTGTCAGATACGGCCAAGATGAAACTCCTGTTAGAGAAGCTGGAATGCGAGAAGTGCGTGAAAAAAGTAGATGTGTTCGACAACAGCCTTAACGTTACTATAACGGACGGAGGCAAGAACATCCCGAAGATAGTCCAATTGGCGGAGAAGAACAAGATAACGATAGACTCTGTCATGCTCAAACGGCCTAGCCTGGAAGATGTCTTTATCCACTATACCGGCCGCACTATCCGCGAGGAAGAGCCTGCTAAAAGGCGATGGAGGGGTGGACCGCATGGAAGGTAAGGCCATCTATACGATCTGGCTGCGTGAGATGAAGAGGTTCCTTAGGTCCAAGCCGAGGATCATAGGGACGATAGCGACGCCGTTCATGTTTTTAGCTATATTAGGGGTTGGATTGAGCTCGGCGTTCACTGCGCCTGGTTCCGGCAATTACCTGAGTTTCCTTAGTCCTGGCATTATAGGGATGTCGCTATTGTTTACGTCCATATTCGCCGGAATGTCGGTTATAGTTGATAAGCAGTTCGGGTTCATGAAGGAGATCTTAGTAGCTCCGGTGTCTAGGACCAGCATCGCCTTAGGTAAGATATTAGGCAGCGGAACGGTATCACTATTAACTGCGTTTATGATACTGGTTATAGCGGTTCTTATCGGCGGGATATCGCTCAATAGCCTCTCGGTTCTGGCGATAGGCACGGTCATAGCGTTCATGATACTGACCGCCTTTGTTTTTGTGTCTATCGGGCTGATAATAGCGTCGAGGATGAAGGACACGGAGGGTTTTAGCCTGATAATGAACTTCCTGGTGATGCCCGTGTTCCTGCTGTCCGGCGCGTTCTTTCCTGCGACTGGCGTTCCGGGGTGGATGAAGGTGTTAGTCTACGCCAATCCCTTGTTCTATTCCGTTGATGGGATGAGAGGGGCGCTGATAGGCAGTTCCAGCGTTCCAATACCAGTAGATTTAGGGATTATGTTTGTCCTAAGCGTTGTGTTGATTGTCCTGGCCAGCTACATGTTCTCTAAGATGGAAAAATAAACACGAAATCCTTATAAAGTTGATAAATTATAGCTCTATTATGGATAGTACTAATTCGTTGGTGTATGCTTTCATTACTATAATACTATTTGGTTTAATAGCTGGTTTAATTTTATGGGCGATAGAAGTTCGACCAATAGTGGGATATCAATTTCAAGAATGCGAAAACCAAATTTATAGTGATTCTTCTCAATCCGTCGCCCTTGGTATATTAAACTCAGGAAACACAGATGCTACAGTAGTATTACATTTTTCTGGAGAAAATATTACAATTTTAAATACAAGCAAAAAACCATATATCCAAATGAATGATACAGATGCGCGAATATTCTTAACTGCGACTAAAAATTCTAAAACATACTATTATGACGAAAAAATTTATTTTATGGCGAATAAAAATGTGAAAAGTTTTTCATACACATATGACGTAATTAAACAATCTGATTGGTCTATTTCTGGCTTAGTAAACATATTCTTTGGTGAAATAAAACTATTCTATCCCGTTAAGTGCTCATATAAACAGATATCTGATGGACGTTTTGAACTAGTTTAATACGTTTCTTAGGAATATTATCTAATTAGTATTTTGGTTTTTTATGAGTAATTCTAAATCATTTGATGCTTCTTGAAAGGTCTTATTTAATTCACTAAAATATGCGTCATCTAATTTAATTTTGCTATTCACCCAGTGTAAGTATGGTACTATTATGTTTTTCTGCGGATCTTTTGGGTCTGTACTAGGTTCGAAGGCCATCGGTCGATGTGCAAATTGATTACGTACTTCTCGTATTCTGCCTAATTTTTTAATCAATTTTTTATTGTTAGAGTCGGTGCATACAATTTTCTCAAGTAATTTGACTTTTTGATCAAAAGTGAATCTACCTGTTTTAAGTAAATATGAATCAAAAATTTCACTTTTTTGTTCATTTTGCTTATCTTTTGGTGGGAAGAAAAATTGCTTCAAAAAAATGTCTATTCTCAATTCAATTTCAGCACTTGCGGCAATTATATTTCCTCTTATACTACGTAATCCACTTTGTTGCTCTACGATATTTTTGCTCAATTTTTCATCTATATGTATTGATTTTCCTGGTGCCAGTGTTATCCCAAGATCTATCGGAGGCACAGATGATGGCATAAAATAATTGCACAGACAGAGAATAAAAAGGGATGGTAAAAATTGTTTTTACGCATGCATTAATTATAAGTAGCAATTTATGCGAATTCATACCCTTTATGCAGCTTTTTCTTGAACTGTGGGCCTATCTCGAACCCCTTGCCCAGTCTGTCGTTAAGACCAATAAAATTCAAAAATCCTTATAAAGTTGCCATGAGCGATATTAATATATGGTAAAAAGAAGGCATCGCAAACACACTCATGAAGTAAGATTTGGAATTTGTGAATATCATCTTTGTAAGAGGCGAACTAAAGTCGAACGATGTATACATTGCGGAAAGTTCTTCTGCATTGAGCATTTGCATCCCATTTCTCCTACTTTTGTCAATTTTAATAAGGATCATTCGCAAGATTATGAAAAATGGAGGCAAGAAAATGGCCATCCTTGTCCAGATTATTATGATTATCTGATTAAGAAAAAGGAAAGAGAAAGTGATGAATATGGCCTTGCTTTAGATAGAATGAGCAGCCAACCCATCAGAAGGGAAAGGAGACCATCTTATGGTTATTATCCTCAGTCTTCTAGGAACTATTCATATAGGCGTTCGAAATCTCGAATATTTTTTTCTATAGCTAAGAAAGGGGCCATATTGAGTTTTATCATTGTAATAGCATATCTTTTCCTTGCTAATTTTAACACGATTACTAATTCTGTGGGCAATTTTATTGAAGAAGCAAATAAACCAGTTTCTAGTCAGATGATTGAAACGGCAATATATAAATATACTAACATTGAGCGAGTTAATGCTGGCGTAGCACAGTTAAAATGGGATGAACAGTTAGCACAAATAGCCAGAGAGCATAGTACAGATATGGCTACTAATAACTTTTTCTCTCACGATAACTTAAGAGGAGAGGATCCTACTGATAGAGCAGTAAGACACGGATATCCTGTTAACAAAAACTTGGGAGGCGGTTGGACAAGTGTCGGAATAGGTGAAAACATAGGAAAAATGCCGGTTGGGGATGTTATTGGAATTGGAACAGTTTCAAAAGATGCGGATAGTATCGCCAATGCACAAGTAAAATCCTGGATGCAAAGTGCAGGTCATAGAGAGAACTTACTAAATCCACAATATGACGTTATTGGTGTGGGTGTTGCATATGATGGGCATGATTACATAGCAACGCAGGACTTTAAGTAATAATGCAGAAATACTTAAATATGCGCGGTGGGTTTGATTAAATATGACTAAAATACTTGATAAAATAAGAAACTTAATAAAAAATCCTTCACTGTTTATACTGGTACTATTCTTGGGATTTTTTGCATATGTCGCGTTTACTTTAATTCCCGATATTGTTACAAGAAATGTGACTAGTATTATTGACCCGTTATCTCTTGTGCTTATAGTTTACATAATATTGATGACCCTCTGGATGCTATCATTTTTTATTCCAGACCTTAGAACTTTAAAGAATAAAAAATCGTTTTCATTATGCTGTTTTTTAATGTTTATTTTATTTTTAATCGGATCTATAACACTTGATGCTGCATACGGGTATAAACCTATTTCATGGTTATTAAATATAAATGGTGATACTTCAACTAGATACGCGAATGGCGCCCCCTCTTTTTTCTGCAATACAGCTAGTGGGAAAATACTTGTCGGAAGTAATGTTTCTTGTAAAATTTCTCCGACAATGACAGTTAAAAATGCGACTATCTCTTTTATGTCTGAATCTGGTGAGGTAAAAAAATTTGAGTTTACTAACTTAACATTCATTGCTGAACCTAATATTATATACATTTTTGTTGAAATTAATGGTATAAGTTTAGATAATAAAAACATTTTAGTTACAACTGGTGTGCAGTACAGATTTTATACATATGAAATGCAAGACAAATTCATAACGTACCTTGTTGGATTACTAGGTGTTGTTTTCTTTTCTGTTCCTATAGTATTAGTGAACTTAAAAAATTTATGGGAAAATGAGCAATCTGTAAAAAATAGAAAATGAAAGCAATGGGATCATTTAAAATGGTTCAGCATTCTTATATAGAGTTAACATTATTTTTGATAGAATTCACGCATTTTTTCTCGATAAAAAACACTAACAATAAAAAAAATTAGCGATGCCGCAATACCTGCAATTGCAAAATTAAAGGGCAGATCCGGGCTTTTTATATAATAAGAAACAATAGTCATAACTGCGCCGTAGATAAAACATAAAGTAGTTGCCCATAAAGCATAATAAATAATTTTGCGCGGTTCGTAGTGAATCGTATTCTTTTCTATTTCTTCCAATTTTTTCATTATTTGTTTATTGCCTCTTTGCATTTAGCCTTCTTCCCCCTCATCTTCTTTTAAATTATTCGCATATCCTATCCACTTATCATTTATTTTAATTATTAACCACCAGATTATACCTGCTAAAAGAGTAAGGTATACTATTGTATTTCCAAGATCTATTTTTAAAAGTTCATTGTAATTTACTAAAATACCAAAATATATGGCTATAATAATACCATAAATTGGTGCGAATCTTCTACAAACAAATGTCCAATAACCTTCTCTTCTTAAATTTTCTTCCTCACTGATTATGCTAGTTCTAATTTCATACAATTGATCAAATAAAAATTTAATTATTTCAAATTTTTCATCAATATTTTTTTTATTTTTAACCTCGTCAAATTGTAATTTTATTTTATTAATTTTATTTTCATGTTTGTTTACATTTACAAAATCATGTTTTAAAATGATAATCTGTTTTTTAAGATCTTCTATTAATTCCTTTAAATAGGCAGCATATAAAAAATTGCGTTTAATATCGTACGCTCTTTGTATAACCTTTTCAGAAGAAATAACGTATTCAATTATTTTTTCATCAATTTTATCTAATACTATATCTGAAGCTTTATGGACATATAATAAATCTTTCAATAATCCTATTTTTGTTGCAGTTTCATCATATTTCATAATATATATTTACTCAAATGATCTTTTTAAGCATTTTAGTGCCTTCTCAGTTATTACTGGATTCTTCTCATCCTTTATCTGGTTATAGACCGTCTCATCAAGCAGATTCTTCAGCGGTATCTTCAACTCTTGACACGCCTCTTTTAAAGCGATATACGTCTCCGCACTGTACTTGAAATAGCAGAGATAGCGCTTGTACTTATGGGTTTTGAGATACTCCTTCACCCTGGCCTTGACGAACCGGATATAGTCTCTCTTGACCTTATCTGTCTCTAACCACTCGGGCCAGTCATAGCTATTGAACGGGTAATAGTCGGAGAACTCGAAGGGGATGACGCCAGGGCTAGACAACACTATCCTATGCAACCTAGGGAACACCTTCGCATCTTTAATGGCCTCGTAGATCTCGACATGGGTTCTGGACCCGGCATATGGCTTTCGGAACGAGCAGGGCAGGAACAGCGCTATATCCTTATCGACAGGCTTTTCGTAGAACCTGACGAAGTAGTCCTGCCATACCCTATAGTGGCTATGGTCTAAACAGGCTATTCCAACTCCTCTAATGAACTCCTGCCTCTCCTTAGGGATTTTAGGGACAAAGGCATAGTTCTGATAGTCGACCTCAATCTTCTTGTTCTTGGCCCAATGACTGACCATAGCCTCGAACTGGCCTTTGTCCAGCGGCTTCCATTTGCCTATAACCCAGAGATCGAACAGGTCGGCTCTGGAATGCGGGAAAGTGTTGATCAAAACGACAGAATCAGACTCTTTTAAGGCCAGTTTCACGCTCTTTTCCAGCGCTTTGGCATTATCGAACGGGATATTGACCATCACATAGGTCCTAACGCCTATCTTATTCTTTCGCAATAACTTTACAGCCTTGAGCCATTGCGCTACCGTGAATCCCTTATGGTAGGCGCGCAGGACTTTATCGTCGGCGCACTCTAAACCGATAGCTACTGTGAGCTTAATTCCTTTAAAATCCGATAGGCTCTTTGGGGTGATATATTCGGGCCTGGACTCTACCACCAATTCCTTAACTCTGGTCTTTCGGATATACTCGGCGAACCACTGCCTGAAACTGCGAGGGAACTGGGCATCATCCAAAAAAGACCCCGAGGCGAAGACTTTCAGCTTCGTCACGCCCAATAGGCTGGTCGACTCTACTCGCGCCTTTAGCCTTTCTACATCCACAGGCGCTTCGAGCTTTCCCCAGCCGCAGGCGTAGCATTTGCCCCAGGAACACTTCCCAGAACTAAGTATCAGTGTCTTTTCCATAGCCTTCTATTTAGCAGAAAAAGTATAAAAACTAATCTTCCTCGGCTATTTTCCTAAACAGTTCATTGATGGTGCGCTTCTTCCTTGATTTCACGCTAGATCTCCATCCCTTCTCTTATGGCTTTCTGTAAACGCGGGTTTCGGTTATAAGTCCACGTGATGCCCTTCGTCCCTATGTATATCTTGCATTCCTTGCTTAACACATCAAGCGCTTCCATCATCGTCTTCTCATCAATCTTACCTTTTAGTTTTTTCTTCAGCCTCGAAACCGGCATGGCGCTGCTCTCGTCATTGATTATCGTTCTTTTCACCATCCTTATCTCATTTTGATTTGCCATGTAAACACCTCTAGTAAGCATCATCATGGTGACATATGTCCATAACGAACACTTTGTGCAACGCTTCATCAATCAAATACAAGATAACAAGGCTATCGACATGCGCCCGCCGATAGCTGCTCATCGGCGCTTTTAATGGTTTGAACCTTCTCGGATCGTTTCTCACTTGCTTGAGCCTTTCCAGAATAAGAAAATAGCGCGTCTTGTCTTTCTTAGCCATCCTCTTCAGTATTTTTTCAACTCTGCCTTCAAAATTTACCTCATAAGGCAAAACCATCATTCCTCTGCAAGTTTCTTGAAATAGCTATCAAGGTCCTTAACAGGGATGAATTTGGCGGTTTTCTCGATTCTTTTTATCTTTTTTATGTATTCCGGCTTGAACTGCGGCTCCATCACTTCAACTTCGTACCCCTTTACTGCTATCTGAATGGCTTGGGATTTATCCTTCAGACTGAATTGAGCCTTTATTATGTTCAACACCCGGTTTGTTTCTTCATCCAAATGTACCATTGCCTGCACCATATATACCACGTATATTTTGTATATATGTGGAGTATATAAAGCTATCTCAGTATATCTATTATTAAGAATGGGCGTCTATATAACGATTCCTTAACCAGAAAAAGTTAAAACAGCCGCCTTATAGCTTGCCTGTCTCGATATAGAAGTCTTCCATGTTCTTGAATTCCTTGGTCCTGTACTTGCGCGGAATCTTCTTTCCAGAGGCGGATTCTATCATCCTGTCTATGGCGTTCATCTTCCGTATCGTGTCCCAGTCGCTCATCGTTCCGACTCCCGCGAACTTGAACTTCATCTGGACGAGGTCATTCATGGTCAGGTTGCCTTGCTTGAGCTGCTCGCGGAGATATTTGCTGCCCTCGGACACATTCCCTATCTTTTCCCTGCCCATCATTTCCCTGACTTGGTTGAGAACGAGGGGCTTTATGGCGTTTTTCCTCGATAGCCTGAATGTCGGCCAGCGCTCCAGCACGCGCAATGTGTTCATCTTCGCACTTGCACTTGCCTGGCGTTGGGAGCCCCTCTTCGCTCTTTGCCACCTCTGCCGCGATATAGGCTGTGCGCGCATAATCTCACAATAGAAATAGGGAAAGTCTATTTAAAAGATTAACTAAGAATCAGCTATTGCTTGTCTTTCTCTACGTTTTTTGCCTCTGCATCGTTCAGGATATCTTTCAGAAACTGTCGTTTGTCGAGAGACGTGCGCCTGCTTACTGTCGTCGCGTCGGCGTGCTTGTCCATCGTCCTGGCTATCGCGCTCTTGTTGGCGCTCCTGTTCCTCATCAGGCCGGCAAGCTCGCCAGTTATCTCCGCTTTGTTCTCGTGCAGGTTCCTTATGCTCTTCATCCCGACCTGCTTGGCGTAATCCAGCGCAGACACTTGCGGGTCATCATTGCTCATCTGGCTATCTCTTCCTTTCGTCGAAATATATCTGTGGTTTGGCATGACTATCTTATGACCGTTTAACCTTAAATAGTTCACTTCAATTTTTCGTACAGTTTTCTCAATTCAGGTATATCCAGCGTAAATAGTTTCCTCTGGTCTTCAATGTCCTTCTTGAGCGCTATCTTCACAGAATTATGGACGTCCTTGCTCGGGTAACGAAAGAGTTCTCTAACGAACACATCAAAGTCTGGCTCTCTCTTCACGTCCTTTCGTACCAGGCTCACGATAGCAGAATCAACCTTTGGCTGCGGATAGAACGCATTCTTTGGCACTACCTCTAGTATCTTTGGCTCGAAATAGTATTGGACCATTACAGACAATCTACCATAATCGTTTGTTCCTGCTTGGGTGACCATCTTCTCGGCGAACTCCTTCTGGTAGCATAATACGGCCTTATCGAAATCATAATCCAGCAGCTTGAAGGTCAGGGGAGCAGAGATCGAATAAGGGATATTAGAGACTATCTTGTTGAATTTAGGCCATTCTGCCTCTAACGCGTCTCCCCAGATATATTCTATATTGGCGTATCCTTTCAGCTCTTGCGATAGGACTGGCTCCAACCTCTTGTCCTTCTCTATCGCTATTACTTTTTGTACTGCTCTGGCCAGCTGCTCGGTAAGAAAGCCAAGGCCAGGTCCTATCTCCAGAACCGTGTCGCTAAAGTCAAGCTCGCCGTAGCGTATCTCGCGCTCTATGGCCCCCGCGTCTATCATGAAGTACTGGTCTAACACAAAAGAAGGCCTGAACCCGTATTTGGCCATCAGCGAGTTCAGTCTATCGTGAAGGTTGATATTCCTCACTCCTTGGCGGCCTTATGAACAGGTGGTATTTGGAATTGCCCTGCAACTCCTCGATTATCCGTTCGGTTATCACTCTAATCGGGTCGGGCATGAGATTGATTCTAGTAGCGACGTCCTTGAAGCTCTCGAAAGGCTTCTTCTCGCGCTGGTTTATGATGTCCCACATGTGCTTCTTGCCTATATTCGGCAATAGCTCTAACGAGTGTTGTCTTACTGATATCGGGCCGGCTTTATTGAAGAACTCGATATACTTGGCCTCGCTCCTCTTGACCAGTTCCTCGACAACAGCTTTCAGCTCGTTGCGGCCCGTGACTGTCAGCCTCTCGTAAGGTAATCTGCCCTTGATGAACTGGACCTTGTCTCTCTTATCCGGTCCTATATAGATTCTCTCGCGCAGAAGCAGCGGTGACTCTGGTCTTGGTACTAACTCTAGCAAGGAGAAATAGGTCTCACCGAGGGCTTGCGCTATAGGTTCCTTGCGGAACGCGTCTGCATATCCATTCTGCAGATAATCCAAAACTATTGCGTAATCCTCTCTGAACATTTGTATCTCTCATTCCAACTCAGCTGCTATGTCTAGTATTTTTTTGACTTGCTCGTCTTTTAAGCCTAACCTCGTTTTCTCGAAGATAAGCCTGAGCTCTTCCTTGGTTTTAGGCCTAACGTCGATAATCCTGACTGCTATCTTATTGTCTATCCCCAAATCGGCCAGCTTCTCTGCCGCCTCTTTGAGCTTGCGAGGCCCTATCTTGCCGAACTCCTGCGCATACTCTAGAGTCACTTTCTGCTCGTAAGTCAGTTCGCCTTTCTCCTTCCTCTCCTCCAGGATCTTTTTCACCTCGGAGACTGACACCGGCTTTTCGGCTATCGTCTGTTTTCCTATTCCCATTGTATCACTTCTGTAATTTTAGATGAGCGGGATGAACCACGATGTTCTTCTCCGCGTTCAAATCGTAAATTCTGACCATATAACAGCAACCCTGCTTGCCTGTGACCGTGCCTGTCTGACCGATAAAGCGTCGGAACGGCATACCAAGATGCACGGACGAATCGACGTTGATATGGACTATGTCCCCTATGTGAAACGTCTGAAGCATCTTGTTGACAGTCGGTCGTCCTTTCTCTCTCTTCGTCTTTTTGAACCTGGCCCTGGTCCCGCATCTTACGCCCCTGTGTTTGTGATGAACCATGCTATCTCTCCTATTTTAGTTACGATAGAATATATTTATATATGTTACTACTCATAAGTCACTACATGGATGAAGAAACCATATACGAGTTCGCTATCGCATTAGTTATAATTTTCGGTGTTTTTAACTATTTGTATCCCGGAGCCGCTTTCTTCATGACTCTGGTGACTGCCGTTGCTCTTATAGGAGTTGTCTTGTTCATCAAAGGATTGCTCCAATATCTGGTCGGCAAGAACAAGGAAAACATCTGGGCAGGCGCCATCCTGATCATCTTCGTGGTGATCCTCTACGGCGGCCTTCCGACAGTCATCAACGCGTTCAAGTTCGTGGCCGCGTTCGTATTAGGCTTTATCGACAAGGGTCTGACATATCTCGCTTCTCTGGTGTAAAATTTCAACAACACAAAGCTTTTAAATCAGATTTTCCTACTCTTTCTCGGTGACGCGCGTGCAGAATCTCCTAGAGATGTTTAACGAGGAGGAGCAGAAGTTCTCTAAGTTCGGAGTCAGGGATTTGCACAAGCTGAAGTACATCTACGACTCGACCACTTCCAACAACTACGCCAGAATGCAGTTCGAACTCAGGAGCATCTTCGCACTTATCGAATCTATGGAGCCTAAAGAGCTGAAAATCACGATAGACGACAGCTTCAAGAAATTAGAGAAACTAGAATTCAACCCGACTATTTCCGGACCGAACATAAGCATGCGCGACAAACTGAGGCGGGACTTTTCAATCTGGTACAAACCCATTTTCTATATCCCGACAGTAAACTCGGCCCGGGCCATAACAGCTGACTTTGTGATAATGAGGGGGGTCCATAGTTCTATGTACGAGCTGGACCCGGACCTGAAGAAACAATTGTACTCTTACGAATTCCTGTCCAACTCTATCCTTAGGGACATCTCGATAAAGCTTTTAGGGAGCCTGAAGACCATTAGCCTGGGGGTCTTGTGCAAGAAAGCGTTTATGCCTTCCGATCTACGGGAGATAAAGATAGCCAATTTCTACCTCAAGGCGAACAGGCTGCTGCTATTGTCAGAAGACTACCTGCCGGACAACCTGAAGATGAGCCTGCCGGTGAACGTCACTTATGCTGAGAATGTGGACATGAACGCGCAGAAGTTCGTAGAAGCAGCTAAGAAGGTCCTGTGAGAAACGAAAGTTTTAAATACTACTTCAAAAGAACTATATAAGCTTATCGAAAAACTCTGTTTCTTTTACAATAGGAATGCGTCAGCGGATAGTGAAAACATGAAATTGATAGGAAAGGTGGTGTCTATATCCGAGGGCAAGCTGGTCGTGAAGGCGAACGACCTGCTCAAGCCAGGTACTAAAGTATTTGACGAGGCCGGGAACTTTGTTGGCATTGCAACCAACTATTTCGGTCTCACTAAGAAGCCTTACCTGCTGGTATCGCCCAAGAAGAAACCCGAAGCCTATCGCGGGAAGGAGATTTTCGCCTAATATATGGGGATGATTATTTTGGATAAAGCTAAGGAAGTGAAGAAGATGCAGGAACCACAGACGCAAGCGCAGGCCGCCGGTCTAGCGTGTCCTGACTGCGGAAGCAAGGAACTGAAGAGGGATTATGCTAGAGCTGAGATTATCTGCAACAAATGCGGACTGGTATTGGATGACAATATTATAGATTCGGGTCCTGAGTGGAGAGCCTTTGATTCGG